>Ga0209176_10000021_pt1 | contig 49479 bp, 42 predicted proteins | sample NGEPer11B_FD_184511 | JGI IMG/M metagenome (GOLD analysis project Ga0209176, IMG submission 184511) | Arctic peat soil microbial communities from the Barrow Environmental Observatory site, Barrow, Alaska, USA - NGEE Permafrost305-11B... | ecosystem: Environmental > Terrestrial > Soil > Wetlands...
GGGGCGGGGTGGTGGCGGTCGACCTGTTCGAAACGCCATCCGGATTGCAGGTCAACGAAGTGAATTACACAATGGAGTTCCGCAACAGCATCGACACGACCGGGGTCAACATCCCGGAGAAGATCATCGATTACACCCTGGAGGTGGCGAAACAGGGGAGAGCGGCAAGGCTGGCCAGCGCGGCGGCGGATTGACGCCTGCGTGGACGTTTTTCTTTATTTTGCGCTGCGCGCAACGGCTTCGCCGGGGGATTCTCAACAGACAGTCCCGCAGGGACTGAGCGGATGCGGTCCATCGCTACGCTCAGAAGGACGGTGGTGGTGGCTTAGATTTCACTAAAGGGATCGTAACGAACACAACCCACGGCGGGTTACGAGGGACACAGACATGGTCGAGGTTTCAGTTATTGGCGGATCGGGATACGCCGGAGGCGAGCTGGTGCGATTGTTGCTGGCGCACCCGGAAGTGACGATCAGGCAGGTCACTTCGGAGCGGCTCGCCGGCAAATTCGTGCGAACCGTGCATCCAAACCTGCGCAAGGTCACCGATCTCAAATTCGTGAAGAGCGAGGCGCTGGAGCCATGCGACGTGCTCTTCATGGCGCTGCCGCACGGCGTCTCGATGGGCAAGCTCGTTGATGTGCGCGAGAAGGCGCCGATCATCATCGATCTCAGCTCCGATTTTCGCCTCAATAACCCGGGCGACTACCCAACCTGGTACAGCCACGAGCACAATGACCTGGAAGCACTCGGGAAATTCGTCTACGGCTCGCCGGAGCTGCACCGTGAGGAAATTCGCACGGCGGACTGGATCGCCAGTCCCGGCTGCATGTCGACCACCACAATCCTTGGGCTTTATCCGCTGTTCCAGGCCGGTGTCGTCGACATGGAGATGCCGGTGATCGCCGATGTGAAGACCGGTTCCTCCGGTTCGGGCGGTTCGCCGAGCCTGGGCTCGCACCACTCGGAGCGGAGCGGCGCGATGCGGTCGTTCAAGGCCACTGGGCACCGGCACTCCGCCGAGGTGATCCAGGAACTGACGGTCAACGGCTGTGCGCCGAAGGTGTCGTTCTCGGCGACGGCGATCGAGGCGGTGCGGGGCATTCTGGCGACGTCGCACGTCTTCCTGAAAGAGCCGCTGCCAGACAAGGATCTGTGGAAGATCTACCGCACCGCCTACAAGGACGAGCCCTTCATGCGGATCGTCAAGGAGAGCGCCGGGGTACATCGCTACCCAGAGCCGAAGCTGCTTTCGGGCAGCAACTGGTGTGATGTCGGCTTCGAGCGGGATCCGCATTCTAACCGGGTGGTGGTGATGGCGGCGACCGACAACCTCATGAAGGGGGCATCCGGCCAGGCGGTGCAGGCATTCAACATCCGCATGGGCTACGACGAAACCACTGCCATCGACTTTCCCGGCCTGCATCCGATTTAGCGGAAGCAACGAATTTCCGGTGGGGCGTGGACCTTGTGTCCGCCCGGAGTGGCAAGCACCAATTCCAGAAAGGCACATCGAAACTCGTAGGGACAGGCCTTGTGCCTGTCCGCTCGAAAAGACTGGCGCTGTCGAAGGACATCGACAACGAATCCGTAGCGGCCGACCCGGAGCCTGTGCTGAGTGCAGCGAAGTATCGGCCCGGTGCAAATGTACGCAACATGGCAGAATCGACACAACTCAGCTGTTGTCATGCTGAGCAAGGCCGAATGGCCGCAGTCGAAGCATCTCTATCTCGGTTGGGCACAGTGATCGCTCGTTGCCATCATCTTCGACAGAGATTCTTCGACATCGCGCATACGCGCTCGCTCAGAATGACAACCATTTTGATGAGTTGAAGGTGTGGAGATGGTAGCTTCTGGAGACATAGCATGCTGGTAATCAAGATCGGTGGCGGGGCGGCAATTGGGACTGGGGCTTTCACGAGCTTCGCGGCGGACATCGCGAGGATGACGGAGCCCATCGTTGTCGTGCATGGTGGCAACGCCGAGTTCAGCAAGCTCTCGGCACAGCTCGGCATGCCGCCGCGGGTCGTCACCTCGTCGAGCGGTCGCGTCTCGCGCTACGTCGACGAGCCGACCATGGATGCGATGCTGATGGCCTATTGCGGCAAGGTGAACAAGCGCCTCGTCGCGGCGATGCGCCACGCCGGCGTCAACGCCGTGGGGCTCAGCGCGATGGACGGTGGCATCGCATTGGGACGGCGCAAGCCGGTGATTCGCGGCGAGATCAACGGCAAGAAGCGAATCTTCCGCGATGACCACGCCGGCACCATCGAGGAGATCGACACCACCCTGATCCGCACCCTGATGGACTCCGGCTTCGTCACACTGGTGACGCCGCCCGCGCTGGCCCACGAGGGCGTGCCGATCAATGTCGACGGCGACAAGCTCGCGCAGAAGCTGGCGGAAGCGCTGGAGGCGAATGCATTGCTGTTTTTCTCCGACACACCCGGGTTGTTGGCGGATCGTCACGACGAGTCGACTCTGATCCGCTCGATCGATGCCGGGAATCCCGAAACAGCACTGGCGGCCGCCGAGGGGCGGATGGTCGTCAAGGTCGAACAGGCGGTGAAGGCAGTGGAACGGGGTGTTGGGCAGGTTGTCTTCGCCGATGCGCGGGTCGAGCAACCGGTGACGAAAGCGCTGGCCGGTTACGGAACGGTGATCCAAAAGGAGGCGGTTCCCTCATGAGTGAGCGGCACATCCGGGCGATCTGCTTCGACGTTGGCGAGACGCTGATTGACGAAACCCGGTTCTGGAACGAGGTCGCGCAGTATGCCGGGGTGCCCGAGTTCACGCTGGCGGGGACGTTGGGCGGCTTGATCGAGCGGCGGGAAAACCATCGCAGCATCTTTGGATACCTGCAGACGGAATCCGTCGACCCGAATAGGCTGGGATACTGCTTCGAACGGTCCGATCTCTACCCGGATGTGATTCGCACGCTCAAGGAGCTGCGGTCGGAGCATTACCGCATCGCCATCGCTGGAAACCAGGGCGAAGGAGTCGCGGAGCAGATCGAAGCACTGGATCTCGGCGCCGAGGTGATTGGGACATCCTGCATCTGGGGCGCCTCCAAGCCGGAGGCTGACTTTTTCGAGCGACTGCGCCAGGAGCTCGAGCTTGAGGCAGATCAGGTCGTGCTTGTCGGGGATCGGTTGGATAACGATGTGTTGCCGGCGATCGAGTTCGGCATGCAGGCGGTGCATATCCGGCGCGGTCCATGGGGATGTATCCAGGCGGGCTGGCCGGAAAGCGCTGATGTGCGCTGGAAGATCGAGCGGCTGGGGCAATTGCCCGTAATATTGGATCAGATCGAGGAGGCGATTGAAGGGGACAAATGATGCCTATCCCCTCACACTCGGGTTGTCATGCTGAGCAAGGCCCGAATGGGCCGCGGTCGATGGGCCGCATTCGCTCGGTCCCGATGGGACCGCCTGTTGAGCATCTCGAACGCGCCGGGAACCATGGCGAGAGCAAGACGCGTATCATCATGGGCGTTTGTGTCCGACATGGACGCCGCTCAGATCGAGATCCTTCGACTCCGGCCTAGCGGCCTTCGCTCAGGGTGACAAGCCTTCCTTGAGTGCCGCGCTTTCGATATCAACCGTGGAGACCACGAATGCCAACCGAGACCACACACCGATCAACCGACGAATTGATGACGCTCGACAAGACGCATCAAATCCCGCTGTACGCCAAGCGGGATATCGTGCTTGTGCGCGGCGAGGGCGCCTACCTTTTCGACAACGACGGCAATCGCTATCTCGACGCGATGAGCAACTACGGCGTCGCGGTGCTGGGTCATGCCCACCCGCGGTACACCCAGGCGTTGATCGAGCAGGCCCAAACGCTGACGACCGCTCACCAGAGCTTCGGCAGTGACGCCCGCTCGGAGTTCCTGGAGACACTCGATACGATCGCACCGGACGGTGTGAAGAAGTCATTCCTCAGCAACTCCGGCACAGAGGCGATCGAGGCGGCGCTGAAGTTCGCCCGCGCCTTCACCGGACGAGTAAAGCTGGTGGCGGCGCGACGCGGGTATCACGGTCGCACGTTCGGGGCGCTCTCGGCGACGGCGGACAAGAAGTACCGGGACCCATTCATGCCGCTGCCGATCCCGGCGGTGCATGTGCCGTTCAACGACGCCGATGCCCTGGAAGCGGCGATCGACGACCAAACGGCGGCCGTGATCCTGGAGCCGCTGCAGGGAGAGGGCGGCATTCATCAGGCGGATGCAGCCTTCCTGCAACGCGCGCGCGAGGTGACCCGGGCGAAGGGCGCGTTGCTCATCGCCGATGAAGTGCAGTCCGCGATCCGGACCGGTGTGCCATTCGTAATGATTGAGGCCGGGGTGACGCCGGATATCATCGCGACGGCGAAAGCGATCGCGAATGGCTTCCCCATCGGCGTGACACTGGTGACAGATGCGATCAGTGAAGCGATGCCGGGTGGCGCGCACGGATCGACCTTTGGCGGCAATCCGCTGGCCTGTCGGGTGGCGACGGAGACGTTGCGGATTCTTTCGGACGACGGTCTTTATGACAATGCCCGCACGCTGGGAGAGTCGATCAGGTCGGGAGTCGAGGCGATCAGCAGCTCGAAGGTGCGGGCAGTGCGCGGCTCCGGCTTCATGATCGGGATTGAGCTGAAGACTCGCGCGACACCGACGCTGCGGGCACTGCAGGAGCGCGGCGTGCTGGCGCTGATGGCTGGCAACCTGGTTATCCGGTTGCTGCCGCCGATGATCTGGCAGCAGCAACAGGTGGATGAGCTGCTCGCGGCGCTGGAAGATGTGCTGGGAGACTGAGGACGCGTAGACCCGCCACCCGTGGGCGGGTTGGTATGGGTCACGAAGCTCGGGCACAGGACCCGAGCCTACAGGGGCACCGGTATCGGCTGAATCCGGTGACGTGGTGACGATGCGGTTAACCCGGCGACAACTCACCAAGCGGGGTGTGTCAGCGATTGCTCTTGCGGGAGCCGCCGGCAAATGGTCATCCGCACTCGCTCGTTCCCAAACCGTCCACCGTGGCGGTGTGCCAAGAGTGGCTCTTCCGCGCTATCCACGTACCTTCCAACCGGGCGAAAGCGACGGGTGGGAAGTAGGATGGGCGTCGTCACTGATCTACGATTTCCCGCTTCGCGCCACGGGTGACGGGGACATCGTCGCCGGGTTGGCGGTATCGGTGCTGCGCAACGAGGACGGTGCCGGGATCGAGCTCACCGTGCGAAACGGCGTTGCGTTTTCCGATGGCACGGTCATGACCGCGAACGACATCGCCTGGAGTATCGAGCAGGCGTCCTCCGGGACATCGTCGCGGGAAGCATGGCGTTGGGAGCTGCTCCAGTCAGTCGACGCGACGGATGACAACCGGGTTGTGCTGACGTTGCTGGAACGCGACGCGACGCTTGCGGCAACGCTGGCGTCGACACTGGTGCCGGTGACGCCAACTGGTACGACAATCGGTGATAGCGACTTCCCGGCGTTGCCTCCCGGCACCGGACCGTTCCTGCCGTCCAGTGATGATGGCTCGACGCTGCGGTTCCGCCGCAATGGGCGTCATTGGGTTGTTGGCCAGCCGCGTTTCGATGGCGTCAACGTGATCGCCACCGAGCAGGAAATCGAACGCACCACGAGCCTGGCAACCGGTCTGGTCGATGTCGTGCCCGATGTGCCGTCCCTGGATATTCCCCTCCTGAAGGAGGATTCGCGCATCACGCTCCATGGCGATATCTCCCGGCGGTTGTGCGCGGTCGCATTGCGGACGGACCGTCCGCCGCTTGACGATGTTCGGGTCAGGCGGCTGGTGGCCTCGGCGATTGATCGGGGGGCTTTGGTCGAATCGGCCACGGCTGGTACGGGGCGGGCAGCGGCCTGGTTGTTCGCGCCGGAGCATTGGGCGGGGCCGCTTGAGGCGGATGTGTCCGGCCAGCAGCCACCGGCCGATATCCGTGACCAGTTCGCGGCGCTTGGACTGCTGCCGGGATGGTCGCTGCGGATGATCTGTCCCGAGCGCGAGCCGGCGCTGGCGAACGCGGCGATCCTGCTTCAGGAGCAGCTTGCCAATGTTGGTATCGCTATCGCGATGGACCTTCTCGACCCGGTGGCGATGGAAATGGCCACTGCCGCTGGCGACTTCGACCTGGCGATGGTTCACCTGCCGCTGTGGATCGACCCGCACGAAGTGGCCTATCCGTGGCTTCACTCCAATGGCCCACGGAACATCAGCGCATATTCCAGTGCCCGCATGGATCGCACGCTGGCGCTGGCCAGGGGTGTCGAGCATCGCGACCAGCGGGGCGCGCTGTATCGCGATGTGCAGCGCCTGGTGCAGGCCGATGTGCCGCTGGCGCCACTGTTTGCAACACCGTGGTTCGATGGCGTGAAGGCGCGAATCGAAGGCTTTGAAACCGGGCTGCCGGCGACGGCGGAGGGACTCGCCGCCGCCTGGTTCGGCGATCCATAGGCGGCGCGCGGCATGGCCGTCGTGGCATTATCTGTCTGGAACTGATTGCAGCGGGTGACGCCGTGCGGCGTCCATGAATGAGAGGAATCGAGCGGCGTGATGAGCTCGGCACGAAATCAGCGTATCGCCATCATCGCTATTGGCGCAATGGCGATCATCATCGCTGTGCTGCTGGCACTGGTATTGACCCAGGAAGAGGAGGGCGACAGCAGCGACGATCCTGACGCGGTATCGACACTGGAGTCGGGGGAGGCAGCCACGCCGGCCGATGGACAGGCCAACCTGTTTGTGCCGGACGGTTGCTGGTCCGCTGATGAACGGGTAACGCCAGAAGCGGATGCCGGCAATGTCGTGCAGTACCCGCGGTGGAACACACCGCCAGGGATGGTGATCGACGAAGACGAGAGCTATCAGGCCGTGATCACCACCAACAAGGGTGAGATGGTCTTCGATCTCAACTCCGATGCGGCGCCACAGGCTGTCAACAACTTCATCTGCCTTGCGGTGAACGACTACTACGATGTCACGCCCTTCCATCGCGTTATCGCGGGTTTCATGATCCAGGGTGGCGACCCGACCGGCACCGGCGGGGGTGGACCTGGCTACACGTTTGACGATGAGCTCCCTGGTGATGACCTGAGCTACGACAAGGGCACGCTTGCCATGGCAAACGCGGGACCGAACACCCAGGGTAGCCAGTTCTTCATCGTGCATCAGGATTTGACCGATCAGCAACTGCAAAAGAACTACACCATCTTTGGGCAGCTGGTCGACGGCGAGAAGGTGCTGGACGACATCGCCGACTCCGCCGTGGTGGCGAACGGGAGCGGAGAGCCATCGAGACCGGTGGAGTTCCTCGTGATCAAGGACATCACGATCAAGGTTGGTTCCTGATCGGGTCCGACACGGGCCGGACTCCGTGTAGCCTGGACTGACTGTGGCCTCGGGCCTAAAGTGCCCGAGTTCCGCGGATAGTTGTTCCTTCTCGCGAGGGGTGGAGTTTCTGGAGCGGTGAATGCCTGATCGACGACAGTTCCTTCGATGGGCCGTTGGCGCTCCAGTGAGCGTGCTGGCGAACGGTGTTCCCAATTGGTCAACGCTCCATTCCCCGGGCACGACGAGCATGATGGTGGTCGCGCGCCAACCGAACGGGTTCGTCACCATTGACCCCCGCACAGGTGAAACCAGCCCGCTTGACCTTCCGGCTGACACCAGGCGGGTTCGCGCGGACACGGCGAACTTATCGCTCCTTATCGACCTTGCGTCGGGATCGCTGCTCATTGGCGGCCAGGATCGATCGCGGCCACGGGTCGAGGTGCATCCCATCCCGCCGAGCTCACGACCTCTGGTGGTCGCGGCGCGAGTGATCGGGCACGAACTGGATGACGCCGGGCGGCGCGTGGTGATCCACGATCTGAAGACTGGCGAGGCGGACATGATTTCCGGCGCTGTCCTGCCCGGCGCGTCCGATCGCTGGCTGGTCCAGGAACACCCGACGCGGCCAGCGGCGGTGATCGATGCACGCGATGTCGGTGGCGGCGTTGTGCTGTTGCCGGCAGATGCACCGGGAGCTCCCCGGGTGTGCCCGGTCCCTCCGGAATCATCGGTCGGCATCGCCCCCGGCGGGAACGACATCGTGCGGATCGATCACCTCGGTGATGCCTCGGCGCTGGTTTGCGGCTCCCGGGACGCCGCCATGAACGAGACGCTCATGCCGTACCTGATGCTGGGCGCTGGCCCCGCCGGAATTCGTGGGCCGATTGGCTCGTCGGCAAACCTGTTGGTGACCATTGACCGGGATCGGCTCGCGGTTGTGTCGTGCGCTGGGTCATCACCGGGGTTGGTGGATGAAGCGATCATCGACGGAGATGATGACGCCTCGCTCGGGTTCTGGCGTGCGTCCTCGGACGGCGCTGTCGTGATTGGCGAGCTGGCCAGCGATTCCTTGTCGAGCTGGCGCCGGTGGCGCATTGGCGACGCGCCGCACATGCTGCCGGATTTGCCTCTCAACCTGGAGACCGGCATGGCGTCCGGTGGAGCGGGACGCTGGTTCCATGGCGCCGAGCTGACCGAGACATCGCTTGGCGCGGGGGCGCTTCGCCTGATGACGATTGATATCGAATCGGGCGAGGTGGTGTTTGACCACGTCGTGGATCGGCGGTTGGAGCTGGCCGCGACCGGTGTCAGCGCTGACGGATCCCTGCTGGCTCACTGCCAATCCGGGAATACGGCGATTGAGATGCTGATCGCGGCGTTTGGTGACGAGGTTGGAAGTGCGAGCTTCCGGATCGACATCGAGGATGCTCCGGTTGCCGCCGCTGAAGTTGCCCTCGATGTCGTGTCGGTGGGCAAGTCAGGTGTGGTTGCCGCCGGACTGCGATGGGGCAACCCCGATCATCATGCACCCGTCGTCCTTACCCTGGCGGTGACGGATGGCGACATCGCCGGACCCGTGCGGGTTGACGGCGAGCTGATCGGGATCATAACGCCCCGGCATTTGTTCGAGTAATACCAAATCCGGATAAACACTTCCGGTATCAATCTGTTCGAACTCGGCCACAGAGGGCCGAGTCTACAGGGTATCTGCCGCGTTTCTCGCGACCTGCATCCACCGACTGTTCAAGCGGATTTGGTATAATCCCGCGCCGCGGCGCGCCACCACACATGAAAACGACCACCCATTCGTTGTCTCGAGACACGGCATCGCGACCAACGAGCCCGGGCCGGCCGGTCTCCTCAAACATACAAGCCTCGGGCCGCACGTGCCCGAGGTTTCGTTTCTATCCACGACTTCAAGGTTCTCGCGGCTCACGCCAGCGAAGCGGTTTCGATCGGGGCGGCGGATCGCTTGCCCCACATGTGTGCGGCCAGCGCCACCAGCATGATCGCCAGGGCAATGGCAACGGCAATCGGCTTCGCACCGAACAGGTCGGTGGCGATTCCGGCCAGCAATGTTGGGATCAGGGCGCCGAGATTTCCGAGCAATCCCTGTGTGGCGATGACCTGCCCGCGCACGTGCTCCGGTGTGCGGGAAAGCAGGATCGAACGAGCGGCGACATTGACGACGGCGGAGGCGAAACCGGCAGGTATGGAAATCAGCATCGCGACCAGGATCAGCGGCGATATGCTGAGCTGCTCGCCGATGCGATCCAGTGGCAATCGCAACGCACCGGTGAAAAACTCCAGCGCCTGGTCGACAAATCCGAGTGAAGCAACGCAGATGGCGAAGATGAACAGCGATGCCGTCGCGCTCATTCGCTCGCCGATGACTCGACCGAGCAATGGAGCCACACGCAGGCCCAGGACGAGTCCCAGCGCTGCCGGCGCAAAGACGAAAACCGTGTTTTCCTTGGAGGTGCCGAGCACCCGTTCGAGGTAGAACGGCACGATCACGATCAACGCGCTCATTCCGATACTCACCAAAATGTCGTCCATAATCGCTTCGAATGTCTGGCGGTCACCCCTGGCAAAGCGCCACCCCTCGCCGAGGGTGTCACGCAGCGTTCGGCGTTGACGCACCTGTCTCCGGCGCACCGAATCAACCGACGGCAGCAGCCAGGTCATGGCTCCCGCGATGAGGAACAACAAACCGCTGAAGGCAAAGACAAGGCGCGGGCCGCCAGCCAGCAGCAGCACCGGCGCGATGAGTACCATGCCGACGGCCTGGGAAATGGTCACGGCGAGATTGAACAGAGATTGCGCGGTCGTGTAGCGGTTGGGGGGCACCAGCGTTGCCAGGAGCGATGCTTCGCCGGGCGAATAAAACTGGTGAATCACCCATATTCCCAGCGTGGTTGCAAAGACACCCCCCAGTGACGGCTCGGTGCCGGCCACGATAAACAGCATGAAGGCGAATCGGAACCCGTTCAGGATCGTCAGCAGGGATCGCCGGGGAACAGCATCGACGACCACTCCGGCGGCGAGTCCGAACACGATGGACGGCACAATCGCACAGAGCACGAACAGCGAGTTGAAAATGCTCCGGTCGGAGAGGTCGACCACCAGAATGAGCATCGCGTAGAGCAAGGCGCCCTGACCGGTTTGCGATACCAGCCGGGAGGTCCAGAGCATACGGAAGTCAGGATCGTTGAGCAGCGATGGTGTGATCGTCGTGCCGCCACGGCCCCGGAGCCTGCGCGAGACACGACGGATCCTGCTGGAGGCGACGTCCTTTGGCGGTGCGAGATGCCCGGAGGCTGGAAGCAGCTCACCGGTCGGCGACAGCTCCAGCGGAACAGCCGGGTTGTCGCCGTTGATCCGTTCAAGGAGGGATCGCGATGATCGATCAGTGCGCTGGCGTGGAGACGCCGACGGCAGGACCCGGCGCCGTGCGGCACGTCGAACGGGTTGAACCGGTGGTCGCTGATGGGCGATGGTGGGTTTGCGCGGTTCCTGCGACATGAAGGCAGTCGACTCCAAACCGGAAGACGTCAGATCGCGTGGACCGTCACGACGGTGGGATTGCAGTGCGATGCCAGCCAGCATAACAACGCGGCCCGCACAGGTTCAATCTTCGAGGAATGGTATCAGGCGCTCCAACCCGTCACGAATACCATCTTCAAGGACGTCCCATTCCGGCAGGATATCGAGGAAGGCCGAGAGCAACAACAGGTCGGCAATCAGCAGGATGGCAAGAAGCAGGATGGTGCCGGCGATGCCGATCACGTTCAGGATGCGCGTCACGCCGAGCAGGTTGCGGCTCCCGACGAGAAACACCACCCAGCTGATGCCCAGCAGCCAGCCGCCGAGAACCTGGGTATCGGTCCGGGCGATATCCAGCCACATGGCGATGGCGACATTGCCGATCGCGAGCATCGCTCCGGGGATGAGCAGGATCGCAACCACGGCCCAGCCTGTTTGAACCGCCCGTGCCCGTGGCGGGAAGCTGGACGGGCGGCGCTGATTTGGCCAGGCGCCATCGACGGCGGATTCGACAGATTGGACGGTGAGCAGCAGCGCGACGCAAAGGGCGATCAGGAACCACCAGAGGCGGCTATCGAACGGACCCAGCGGAAGCCAGTCGAACGAAATCGAGGGAAGATCAGGCACGTTGGGCATCTATCCAGGCTAGGGCCGCGCATCATCCAGCGTCCCGGCGACCAACAATCGGGACGGCATCATCCGTCTGGGATTATACGAGGCTGGCCGGGGTGGCTGCCGCCAACTCGTAGCGCCGGCGCTAGGCCAGCCATGCACCAAATACCATCGATGTCATTCCTCGGCAAGCTCGGAATGACGGGTTGGGTCTTGCGTTGTATCCAGAAAATCGGCAGTCCGGATCTATCAGGTTGTCGTTCCCTTCGTTACGAGATGCCCGGCACGGAGCGCAGGGCATCGCCGAGGCGCTTGATGCCTTCACGGATGCCGTCTTCCGTCACGGTGGAGAAACTCAGGCGGATAACGTTGCGCTGATTCTGATCTGGCATGAACCAGTGACCGGGAAAATAGATCACCCCGTAGTCCGCGGCGATGGCGCTGAAGGTCGACACATCGATCTGCTCGGGGAGCGTGATCCACACGAAGAAACCGCCATTCGGACGCGACCAGGTTGTGTTGTCCGGCATTTCCTTTTCAAGCGCGGCCAGCATCGCATCGCGGCGCCACGTGTAGATCGGGCGCACCCGTGCCATATGTTCCCGGAGGAAGCCATCGGCGCAGTGATAGACGGTGCGCATGGTGATGCGGTCGTTGTGGAGGTCCATCAGCTGCCGCGCCGCGAGCATGAGCTCGAGAATCGGTTTCGGCGCGACCGCCCAGCCTGTGCGGACGGCCGGCGCGATGGTTTTCGAAAACGTTCCAAGGTGCACCACGTTGTCATCGAGCGCGCGCAGCGGTGAGACCAGCTCGCCGTCGTACTGGAGGGATTCATAGGGATCGTCCTCGACGACGAGGACATCGTGTTGGCGGGCGAGCTCGAGCAGGCGCTGGCGTCGTTCGAGCGGCATGGTGGTGCCGGTCGGGTTCTGGAAGGTGGGGATGGTATAGAGCACCTTGGCGCGCGGTTCGCGAGCGAGGACATCAGCCAGCTCGTCGATGATCATGCCGTCGTCGTCCATGCCGACAGTGGCGATGTTGACCTCGTAGGATTCGAAAATCTCCAGCGCACCGAGGAAGGTCGGGTTTTCGACGACGATCGTGTCGCCCGGATCGAGCATGACCCGGCAGATCACCTCGATACCCTGCGTGCTGCCGGCGGTGACGATGATATCGTCGGCGCTGGATTCGATACCACGTGGCCGCATCCAGTCCGCGATGAACTGGCGCAGCGGCGGATACCCTTCGGATTCGCCGTATCCCATTGCGTCAGGCGCATCGGCCCAGGCTTTGATCGACGCTTGGCGGAGCCGCTCAACCGGAATTGCCTCGGGCGCGGGCGCGCCATCGCCGAAGTAGATCGGATCGGGATGATGCTTGCGCAGCTTGAGGATTTCGGTCCAGATGGAGGCGCCGTAGGCGTGGGTTCGCGCGGCGGCGCGCTGGCTCAACGCATCGGCTGCTGTGGTGATGTCGGTTGCCATGAGTTGGTGGTCCTTTGATGTGAGGGTCGCCAGTGATCCAGGAAATGCCCGAGGTTGGACCCATACCGGAAATGGCAGGTCTACCAGGCCGGCAGCCTGAGCGAAGCCGGACGAGGTCCGGGTCGTCAGGCGCTGGTAGGTGGCTCGGTCAGGGCATCAACGAGACGGATGTTGATCCGCTTGTTGATCTTGCCCTTGGAGCGCGTGCCGGTGAACTCGATGCCGCCGATTTCGCGGGTATTGGCGACATGTGTGCCGCCGTCCGCCTGGAGATCGAGCCCGACGATCTCGATCGTCCGGATTTCCTGGATTGCTTCTGGCAGGAGATTGATCTTCGTGCGGATCAGGTCAGGGATTTGTATCGCCTCTGCCCGCGGATGAATCACCACCCTGATGTCACGGGCGGCGGCGATCTCCTCGTTTGCATGCTGGCGAATCTCTTCGACCCGTACCGGGGTGAAGTCCGCGCTGTCCATTTCGAAGTCCATGCGAGCGTGGTCCGGCTCCATGTTGCCGCCGGTGACGAGCGACTGGTAGTCGCGGAACACGACGCCGCACAGGATGTGCAAGGCGGTATGCATGCGCATCAGCGCGTAGCGGCGATCCCAGTCGACCGAGCCGGACACCGTTGCGCCAGCTTCGGGGAGTGGTGTGGCTGGATCGAGGAGATGGACGATGTGGTCACCATCGCGCTTGCCGCCGGTAACGGCATAGGTGGACCCATTGAGCGAGAGCGTCCCATGATCGGCGGGTTGGCCGCCACCACCGGGGTAGAGCGCCGTGCGATCGAGGATGACACCGTGCCGGTCCTCGTCCACGCCGATCACCCGCGCGTCGAATTCGCGCAGGTAGCTGTCGGTCTGGAAGAGCTGATCGGTTCTCGTCGGTGTCGTCATGATGTCCATCTCATCTGCGTAACGTGCCCGGCAAGCTGGCTGAGCGGTTGCATGGCGGGTTTTCACATTGATGATAGGGGAGCACGCCGGTTGCGACAACCCGCATTGCCGCGCGGGACGGCTCAATGGCGGCTCAGGCAACGACGACGTGTACGGCAACGGCGGGCAGGACAAGCTCCGTGGTAGCGGCGGCAGTGATACGTGCGCGACGTTAACCGTGTGAACAAGCGGACTCGCTTTGAGAGCATCGCCCGCCGGTGTTCAATTCAGCAGAAGAGATGAGGGCAAGGATCGGTTTCAGTGGTTATGGCTCGACAATCGTAGAAAACCTGCCATCAAAGGGCAGGTCTACATGATCCGTCTTCGTCGGATAGCGAGTGCAGCCACGGGTGCCCAGGCTCGCGGCTTTCCAGCGCCTCATGCAGCCACGCCCGCTGACCGGGCGACAGATGGGGTAGCGCGGTATGGAAGTCGGCCTCGTCCTTCGGTCGCCGGATCCCGTTGCCCTTGTAGAGCAGCTGGATTTCCGGCGCGATCACCGGCACGCCATGTACTACGCTCGCGAGTGATGCCAGCGACCCGCCGGTGGTCCAGTCGCGCCGGAAGTTCCAGCGATTATCGTCGTGGTCCATCACCATGAACTGAAATCGCCAGTTGAGCTGGCCTTCGGGGCGGCACCAGATGTCGTGCACGCGACCGGGCAGCGGCTCACTTGGCACCCAGCGCCTGAGCGAGCCGGGAGGATCGGCGGCGTAGAACTCCCAGCCTGGGAGCTGGGTGTGAATCGCACTGATGTCCCGACGAAGGATCAACACATCGATGTCGTCATGCGGCCGCGACAGCTCGCCGGCGTAAAGGTCGAGCGCCCAGCCGCCCGCAATGCACCAAAAACGATTCCAGCACGTGAAGAGCTGGACGACTTCATTGGGCGACAGCGGGTTCCATGGAAGCTCGTGCAGGTCGGTCTTGGCATGAGTCCGGTATAAGTAACAGATTGGACGGCAACTCGTGATGCAGACAACGAGCAAGCGTGTCTTCCGGGTCCGATGATAGAATTGTGTTTGAGACGTGGCCCTTGTGGTGGGAGAATGGCTGCCCACACCGTAATGGGAGAGCCCGGTGTTGCGAACCGGGCAAGGGTCACTGTCTTTTTCGATGGTGAATGTCATCAAGCAGCGGCCACTTTTTGCCCCAGTTCGTCTGCCTTCTGTGAGAGGTGATGAACTTAAGCGTACGGTCAGGCAAGAGTTCGAGTACTGTGAGAAGCGGCCAGTCAGGTTCTCCATTTTCCCGGATGAGCTGAACAAATTGCCAACGCTCACCTGCACCGGAGCGCGATTCGTCCGAATGTTGCTTTCGGTAGTACTGCCATTCGGCGAACACTTGATCGAATTGCTCATACAAATGATATGTGTCACGGTGCTTTCTCGCCTGTTTTGCCGACGTATCGGAATCAACTCTCACAATAGTTGAAATGGCTCCCGTGATTCGCTGAACGTCGCCTGGTACATGTTTTCGCTCTGCAACCACTTCCCATTCAGCAACAGGTACCTCCGAGACAATTTCGTACTTGCGGGGGTCGTCCGAGGCGTCCATGACGCTGCGCGGAATCCAGTGCTGAACTTGCGCATACGGCTCATTGTCAACATGCGATGCAGATGATGAATCCGGGTCGGATGCGGTCATGACCTTAGCCCGAGACGATGAGCAGGTTGGCGTACAGTGTCGTGTCGCCCGTGCGAATGGTTGCCTTTGCATCGTGACCGAGTCGCTTGAGCTCGACGTGGGTGACCACATCGACCGCGACATCGCTGCCCAGCAGATCAACCAGCTCCCGCGCGAAATCCGGCGAAAACGACTGCATTTCTTCGGTGATCACGATCCGGTCGATGCTGAACTCGCCGTGGATGGCGTTCATCACCTCCATCACGGTGGGCACATTCCGCACCAGTGCCAGGTCGATGCGCTTCGGCTCTGGCGGCACCGGGAAGCCGCTATCCGTAATGAGGATGTAGTCGGTGTGGCCGGTGCTGGCGAGCACGTGCATGATCTCCGGATGCAGGATGCCGCTACGCTTCATCGCTCGACTCCTTCCGGGCCGTCACCAGTCTCGCCTTTTGGGCCAGGGTCGCCCGCTCACGATAGTCGGGACCCACTCGTTTGAAAATCGCAAGATCATCGTGGATGGTGACCAGCTCCCACCCGGCTGCGCCGAGCTCGTTGAGCTGATCTTCGACAAGCGCGTCCGTTGGTGTGGTGAGGTATTCCCACGTTGGATGCGTCATGTGGTGGCCTCCGCTCCGTCCGGGCTGGTTTCGGATTCGGCGATGTCGGTGATGATCCGGGTCTTCATGTCACGGATATGCGCTTCGAGGGCGTCGATCGCCTCGGTGTGGCGCTGGTCCCGCAGCAGTTGGATGATGTGCCGGTGCTGGTTGAGGGCCAGCTCGGTGTATCCGGGAACATGGGTGCCGGCTTTCTGGAAGACGCCGATCTGGGCCCACAGCCCATTCACCATCGTGATCAGGCGCTGGTTCCCGGAATTCTCCACCAGGAACCGGTGAAATCCCTGGTCCGCCGTGAGGAAATGCTCGTTGGCCTCCACAATCTGGTCCGCGCTTTTCGCTTCTTCGATCAGCTGTTGCACCTGATCCAGTTGTTCAAGCGCCCAGGCATAATCTTCCTCCGGGTTGCGAATGAACACGGAGCGCATGGCGAGCCCTTCGAGCGCCGCCCGGATTTCGAAGATCTCGTGGATGTCGGTCGCGTTGAACGAGGTGACGAAGAACCCGCGATTCGGCTGGGCGCGGATCACGCCGTCCTGCAGCAGGCGATGCAGCGCTTCGCGCACGGGAGTGCGGGAGACTCCGAGCTCGGCGCTGAGCTTGAGATCGGAGAGCTTTTCCCCTGGATGAAGGTCACGCGACAGGATACGCGACCAGAGGATGCGATAGACATCGTCTCCGAGATTCCGTCGCTGGATGAGCGGCGCCTTGCTGAAGCCGGTGTCGTCGTTGCTGGTCATTGATTGGGTCTTTCACGAACCTTGAGTGCGACGACCGATTGTCCCGGACGGATCGTGCCGGAACAGCGCGATGGCCGGGCAGCCGAGCTCACGATTTTTCGCACACAGTATGCACAGTACACTACGCACGGAGCGAGAATGCTGTCAACAGCCACGCCTGCTGGTTCGCGGAGAGCGCCACCGGCATGGATCGATGCGGCGTGCGAAACTGGGGACGTGTAAATTGTGCGGAAGTGATGGATGTTGCGCATTGCCGCTGTTCATCGCTTCAGGATGGATGAAGGATGAAAAACATGACCGTGGAGCTGGCTTCCCGGATGCGACGGCTCGGGACGGAGACTGCCTTCGAAGTGCTCGTGCGGGCTCAGGCGCTTGAGGCGCAGGGGCGAGATGTGGTGCATCTCGAAATCGGGGAGCCGGATTTCGATACGCCGGAAAACATCGTCAAAGCCGGCGCAGACGCACTAAAGGATGGATGGACCCATTACGGACCAGCCGCTGGTTTGCCAGACCTGAAGGAAGCGATTGCCACCTACATCAACCGCTCCCGCGGTACATCATTTGATGCTTCGCAGGTTGTTGTGACGCCGGGCGGCAAACCCATCATGTTTTTCGTTATCCTGGCGCTGCTGGAACAGGGCGACGAGGCGATTTATCCCGATCCCGGATTCCCGATCTACCGCTCGATGATTGATTTCAGCGGAGCGAAGGCGGTACCATCACCGCTGCGCGAGGAAAACCAGTTCCGGCTGGATGTCGACGAGCTTGCATCGCTGATCAACGACAAGACGAAGCTGCTGATCATCAATAGCCCCGCCAACCCAACTGGCGGTGTGCTGGAGCGCGCCGACCTCGAAGCGATCGCCGAGTTGGCGGTGAAGCATGACGTGACCGTGCTGTCGGACGAGATCTACAGCGAGCTGCTCTACGAGGGCGAGCATATCTCCATCGCGACCATGCCAGGCATGGCGGATCGCACCATCATCCTCGATGGTTTTTCCAAGACCTACGCCATGACCGGCTGGCGACTGGGATACGGGGTGTTCCCTCGTGACCTGGTCGCGCCTATCAGCCGGCTGATGGTGAATAGCGTCTCCTGCACCTCGATGGCGGTGCAGCGCGCCGGGCTGGAGGCACTGACCGGACCGCAGGACAAGGTCGTGGAGTTCCGGGAGGCGTTCCGGCGGCGACGTGACCTGATCGTAAGCGGGCTCAACGCCATTCCAGGTGTCTCGGCGCTGGAGCCAAAGGGGGCGTTTTACGCCTTCCCGAACATCACCGGCACCGGCAAGTCGAGCCGGGAGTTCGCCGACCTGCTGCTGGAGGAGTACGGCGTCGCGGCACTGGCGGGCACCAGCTTCGGCGATGCGGGAGAAGGGTACCTGCGCCTGAGCTACGCGACCTCGGAGGACAACATCCAGAAGGCGCTCGACCGCATTGGCGAGGCCGCGAAGACGGCGCGGGGGTAATCCGACGCCTTGCTATTTGTAGGGACGGGCCATGTGCCGGTCCGAGTCCCCGTATTCGTATCCTGAGGGCCGTGAAGTGCGTAAGGCACCTTCATGGAGCCGGATGTGTCAATGCAGCGAGCGAAAAACTTTCAACGCTTCGGACAACTGGTCCAGCGCAAAGGAGCCGTACTCATACGTCGAGTGGCGCAGCGCACCGCAGATGACGTGCGAGACGCCGCCGTCCTCGTAGGCACGCAGGTCGGCGGCAACCTCTTCGGGCGTACCTGTCAAGACCTGTCCCGGATCGAGTTCACGTCCCGACTCGGCATCAGGCATGGGGTAGTCGACACTGACACCGACGGTCACCTCAATCGAGGCTGGATCGCGGCCAATCTTCGCGCACGCATGTTCCAGGTTGGCGCGGCTTTCGGCGATGCCATCGACTGGTCCGAACCAGGCCGTGTTCCAGGCGTCGGCGTACTTCGCCGTCAGTTCCAGCATGCGCGGGCCCTGGCTCGCGATCAGGATCGGTGGTCCGCCGGGCCGGGGTCCGCGAGGACGCAACTCGCAGTCGGGCGCGCTGGAATAGATGCCCTGGAAATCGACCTTCCCTTCTCGAAGCAGCGAGGTGACGATTTCGATCGCCTCCTCGAACCGGCTCACCCGATGATCGAACGGGTATCCGAACGCGTCGAAATCGGGGCGATGCGCGCCAGTTCCGAGCCCGAGGATCAGGCGACCGCTGCTGATCTCGTCCACGGTGACGGCCATCTTGGCGAGCAATGCCGGATTCCGCCACAGGGCAGAGACGACAAGCGTGCCGAGCTCGACTCGTTCGGTGGCTTCAGCAAGTGCCGTGAGAATCGACCAACACTCCCAGATGCCGAGTGTCAGATCCTCGGGAAAGCGATACAGGAGGTGGTCATAAACCCAGACTGAATCGAATCCGACCGCTTCAGCTCGCAGGGCCAGGTCGCGAATCTCCTGGAACGTCGGTGGGCGACCAAGCTCTGGGGACTCGCCAAGTGGTAACAGTAAGCCGACCTTCATCGTTCCTCCTTGGGTTCGGGCCACTGCGACACGATATGGGTACTCTTTAGCTCGCCGCCAGCGCCAATCGCACGTGGAGCGCCAGGTGCAACCGCAGCCGCGTGTCCGGGTAGTTGAGGTCGGCCTGCATGATCCTGGCTCTTCGAAACATGTGACGAAAGATGTGACGAAGCTCAGTCATTGTGTCGTATTTCGCCAAGAACACGGAGCAGCAGGTCTTCGCTGATGTGCATCCCGGCAAGACGAAGAACGTGGAGATCCTCTTCTATGGTACGGCGCGAGTACAGGCTAGTGAGTCCGACACGGTGTAGCGCCAGAACCTCACCGATTGTCCCGGTGAGGTTCACGCCGAGCCTGCGGGCGCGCACCCGGCCAGGCAAATCGTCCACAACGACCGTTGCTCGCTCGCCGAGAGCCAATGCGATGGCCTCAGCCTCGCCAGAATCAACGGATGGCGGTCCCTCATGTACGCGTTGGAGAAGCTCTGTCCGCGCCTCCCGGGTTTCAACCCACTCCAGGTTGGGTGCAATGGAAGCGGGCATTCCAGGTCGGCTACCAAGTTCCCGGGCGACGGCCTGTGGGATGACGATACCTCCGTGCAGCTCGCGCAGTGCGGGGAGATAGCCTAGCCGATCGAGGAAGTCAGCGGGCTGGAGTCGAAGACCATTGTGGGGCGTGCCGGAAGACGCCACTGGTGCGCCTCTCCAGATTTTGGCATCTGGCCTATCCGTCAATCTGCTTTGGGAACGTCCTGGCGTAGCGGATGTCCTCCTCGAGGTCCTTCGCGGTGTAGCCCGGATAAGGATAGCCGCTGGCGGTGTACCACTCGATGGACTGCCAACGGTCGAGCCCGAGTTTCTCCCCTGCCCAGGCTACGCTGACGCGCCCGGATCGGGTCAGGTGCAAGAGGATAGCCTCCAGCGCCTTCCGATCCGGGTTATCGCCAAGTATCTTCGCAACGTCTTCAGGGATGTTCAACTCCACGTTGCTCAAACCTCCTGCATCGCAGTCTTGCAAGGACATTCTACCTCTGCGAACGAACCTCCTTGCAATGCGCGGATTAATTCGCCGTCAGGGCGAGACGGACGTGGAGCGCCAGGTGGAGTCGCAGCCGGGTGTCGGCATCACTGAGATCGACCTGCATGATGTCGGCGATGCGTTCCAGCCGGTACAGCACGGTGTTGCGGTGCACGTGAAGCATCTGCGCCGCTTCCTTTGGGCTGCAATTCGCCCCAAAGAACGCCTGCAGTGTGCGCACGAGATCCGCGCCGTGGTCCTTGTCATAGGCAATCAATGCGCCGAGTGCTTCATGCAGGAATTCCTGCATCTCCGGAAGCTGCTCCGCCGCGAAAATGAGCCGGTACACGCCCAACTGTTCGAATAACGTCACCTGTCCCAGCCCATGAATACGCCGTCCCAGCGAGAGCGCCTGTCGCGCCTCATGGTGTGACTGGCGCACGCCGTCGAAGCCAGAACCGACCCGACCGACCCCGACCGACACCGACTCCTGGAGCCCCTGCTGGGTCAGGATCGCCTGGACGTCCTGATGCACGACAGCCGCGATCTCCGGAATGTCGGTGTTCTCATCGGCCGGCCAGACAATCTCCGCGGTCGCGCCCCGAACCCGCCAGAGCGCCTTTGCGCCGAATCGTGTTGCCGCGCGCTGGATGCCATCCTCCAGCATCGACCACCGGCGCGTGCGGGCCCTGCTCACCGGCTCGTCGGTGTTGGCGCGAAGCACAAGGGCAACGTGCGGTTGTTCGATGTCATGTCCGAGCCGCCTGAGTTGTTGCGCCAGCGAGACCTCGCTGCGGAGCGCGCCGTCGAGAATTTCATCGAGCACATTGAGCTCGACCTCATGGCGGGCATACGCGGCGGCCTGGTCACGCGCCAGGGTCACGGCGCAGGCTGCCGCTCCGCGGGCGGTTAGCACCTGGTCGGCGGCAGTCGCCCCTGTTCCGTTGATCAGCAGGGAGAGATTGCCGAGCAGTCCGTCACGCCCGACGACGGGCGCCACCACCCGCCGCCACGGCTCGGGTCCGTCGAAAATCGCCGTGGCCGGTTCCGCCGCGCTGGTTGTCGCCACGGAGCGGAGCCATGGCAGCGCCTGCTCTCGCGTGGAACGCAGCACCTCATCGATCGGAACGTGTTTGGTGACCTCTTCGGGCGTGTGGGTGGCCAGCACCCGGCCGTCCCGGCTTTCGACCACGATCACCCTGTTGGCCAGCTGCGCGAGCGTGCTGACTTGCTCCTCCAGCGACTCCCCGGCGATGGCGAGCTCCATCAACCTGCGGCTGACTTCCTGGCCACGATGCTGGATGGCTCGACGCTGGTCGGTGATGAATCGTGCTGTCTGCCGCTCGAGCCCGCCGAGCTCGATGGAGCGCGGCAGCACGATCAGGGCGATGCCGGTGGTGTTGGCGGCGTCCCTGGCGCGAACGCCAGGATTCGTTGTCACCGCCACCGCCGCGACATTGAAGGTGGCGAGCTGGTGAATCGCGTCCGCCAGTGTCAGCCGTTCGTCGAGCTCTTCCAGCACATGCGGCGCCAGCAGCACGATCTCACCACCGGAGAGATGCTCGAAAGCGGGCGGCGCCGAGCGGAGTCTCGTCGCCCAGGTAACGTCCCGGCTGAGACCCGCGCTCCCGGCGGCAACTCGTGTCGATGCGGGCAATGCTTCGTTGATGACATCCTGCACGGTGATCATGGCAGGCGCTCCCACCCACCCATGCCATCAATGTTGCCGTAAGGGCGGACCCCGATGGGTTGTCCGCCCGGGCGACCGAAGGGCGCCAGTACGTCCTGGAGGGAAGCGTTGATGTGGCGGCACAACGCGAGCCACGTGAAATTGTGGCCGCTGCGCGACCACCGGGCGGACAACCCCGTCACCTCGTCGCCCTGCGGCGACGGTTGCCGGGGGTCCGCCCCTACAGATGCATGGTGCGTGTCCATGCGCTCACACATCGCCATAGCGAAGATGCTCCCATGGGCTGACATGCGTTCGGTAGGCGGCCCATTCCGCGCGTTTGACGTGGAGCAGCTGATCGGCGATGTACGACCCGAGGGTGTCGCGCACCACCTCATCCGCGGCGAACGCATCCAGCGCCTCGCCGAGGGTGCTGGGAAGGCGCGGTACACCGAGCCGGTTCAGCTCGTCTTCGTCGTATTGCACGAGATGCTCGTCGAGTGGTGCGGTGGGCTCCTCGCCGTTCTGGATGCCGGTCAGCGCGGACCCGATCGTGGCGGCGAACAGCAGGTAGGGGTTGGCCATGGCGTCCGGGCTGCGCAGCTCGATATCGGCTCGGGCGGTCTCCACCGACGACGGGACGCGGATCAGCGATGCTTGGCTGACCCGCGCCCACGATGCGTGGCGAGGCGCGCGGTGACCTGCCTCAAGGCGCTTGTACGAGTTCACTGTCGTGCAGGCAACGGCGGCCATGCCAGGCGCGTGCGCGAGCTGACCGGCGATGACACGCCGGGCGAGGTTTGAGATGCCGTCCGACGCCGTTTCATCCCGGAGCATGTCCTTCTCGTCCTGGTAGCCGCCGATCTGCTGGAAGACGTGCATGCCGGAACCTGGCGCATCAGCGAACGGCTTGGGCATGAAGGTGGCCCGCAGGTTTTGGCGCTTGGCGATGCCGCGGATCACCTGGCGCGTCGTCACGATCTGGTCGGCGATGCGGATCCCGCCAGCGGACAAGAGGTCGATTTCCTGTTGACCGGGTCCAGTTTCATGATGCGCGCCACCGATGCCGATCTCCATCGTGGCGAGCGTGTCGACGATTTCGTTGCGCACGCCGGACAGGATGTCTTCCCCGACATCGAAGTAGCCAGCGGCATCGGTAGCGGGAAGCGGAGTTGTGGAGAGATCGTTGTTGGCGAGCAGGTAGAACTCCATTTCAATGCCTGACCGGTAGTCATAACCGGCATCGGCGGCTCGCTCCAGCTGTCGTTGCAGCGCGGATCGGGGATCGCCGGCAAACGGCTGCCCGTCCCGCCGGAGTACCCAGCAGAAGAGCTGGGCGCGGCGCGGCTCGCCATCGAACGACGGCAAGATCGTCAGTGTTTCCGGATCGGGCGCCAGGAACAGGTCGAGCTCGACCTGCCGGCGACCGCCACTCAACGCGGCGCCGTCGAACCGGTAGCTGGATTTGAAGGTCGACTCCAGCAGGTTGACCGGAATCGTGAGCGCCTTGATCCCGCCAGCAATATCGCTGAACTGCAAGTCGATCAGGCGCACCTTGCGTTCGACAATGCGTGCCATCACCTCCGCCATGATTTCCGGATGGTGTTGGATCGCCGGATTCGAAAGATGGCTGTGAGCGCGGACCATGTCACCCCTTCTCTTGTGAGTGCAAGTGCTGGATCTGGCCGATTGGGCCTCGGCGCGGATGCCAGGCTGACGGTGTTTGTGACAATGTGAACAATATGTGCAATGGGTCCAAGCCGACAAGTATTGGGGCCGGTGGCAATGGCGTCTCGAACAGCTCAACAGCTGAAAAGCTCTCCAAACTCCTGAACGTACAGGTGTTGGCCGCACTGCCGACCCCTTCCCGTTTGTCGTATTGTGCATCATCGCGTGCCAATTGGGCTATCCGCCCAAACCGAAGGGGGCAAATTCTTGGCGTCTGGTACCTGTACCTGCCTGGTGGTTCGCCACTACACTGAAAGTCCCCACAATGGCGTGGAGCATACCGGGCGTTACACGAACACACTATTCCCTTCGACGGACACCCCATCCGATACCTCGCTCAGCGGTGCAATGGCGCAACGACATTCATGAATCCAGGATGATCGGGTTGAGCGCAGGGCCAAAGTGCCATGCGCGTTTGTATCGTGAACAGATGCCTCGTCCCGCGCGAAGGGTGTCAAGACACATGGCAGGAGTAATGGAAATGGTGACCAGGGCAACGCACGCACCAATGTATTCATCGACGTTTGAGCGTGACAGCTGCGGTGTCGGACTTGTGGCCGATATCGAAGGACGCGCCTCTCGCGACATCGTGCAGAAGGCGCTCGCCGGTCTGGTCAACCTGACCCATCGGGGCGGCGTCGGTGCTGATGCGCGCACCGGTGACGGCGCCGGAGTGCTTCTGCAACTGCCGCACAAGCTGTTCTCCAGCGTCCTGGAAGAATCCGGTGTGGCGGTGCAGGCCCCAGGCGACTATGCCGTAGCGATGATCTTCCTGCCGCGTGACAGCCGCGAGGCCGACGCTCAGGCGATCGTCGAGCATGCGCTGGCGAGCCGCCAGCTCGAGCTGCTGACCTGGCGTGATGTGCCGGTGATGGCGGACAAGCTGGGTGACACCGCCGCCAGGACGCGACCGGTGATCCGGCAGGCGTTCATCTGCAAGCCCGATCAGCTGGATATCGATGGTTTCGAGCGGGAGCTGATGCTGGTGCGCCGCGCCGCCGAACGTGACGCCGCCGCGCGGCAGATGAGTGATTTCTTCATCGCGTCGATCTCCGCACGGACCATCATCTACAAGGGCTTTTGCCTGCCGGAGGATTTGGCGGTCTTTTACCAGGATTTGCATGATGAGCGGGTGGAAAGCGCGATCGTGTTGTTTCACCAGCGCTACAGCACCAATACGTTCCCAACGTGGGGTATGGCGCAGCCGTTCCGGTACATCGCCCACAACGGCGAGATCAACACGGTCGAAGGCAACCGCCGCTGGATGACCTCCCGCGAACCTGACCTGGTCATGGACGGCATTCCCAATGCCCTGCTGACTCCGGCAGTGTCGATGGAGGGGAGTGATTCGCTCAGCCTCGACAACGCGCTGGAGCTGTTGCATCACGGAGGCCGCTCGCTTCCGCACGCGCTGATGATGACGGTGCCTGAGCCGTGGGAACATCTCCCCGAGATGGACCCGGCCCGGCGCGCCTTCTACGACTTCCACGCTGGCCTGATGGAGCAGTGGGATGGTCCCGCCGCGCTCGGATTCAGCGATGGCGTGCTGGCCGGCGCAACGCTTGACCGCAACGGTCTTCGCCCGCTGCGTTACTCGATCACCAGCGACGGGCTGTTCGTGGCCGGATCCGAAGCGGGTACGGTGGAGATCGACCAATCCACCGTCGTCGAGAAGGGACGCCTCGGGCCGGGGCAGATGATCGTGGTCGACACCAGCCGGGGTGTTGTGCTGCGCAACGACGATATCAAGCGCGAGATCGCCTCGCAATCGCCCTACCAATCCTGGCTGGACACCAATCGGGTGACCCTGCAGCCTGGACCGGAGGCCAACGAGCCGCTGCCGGTGCCGGTGGACGCCGATCTCAAGACGCGCACCGCGGCGACCAGGCCGCAGCCGGAACAGGTCGCCCTGCAACAGGCGTTCGGTTACACCGCTGAAGATATCCGGCTGATCGTGACGCCGATGGCGGGCGAGGTCAAGGAGCCGACGTGGTCGATGGGTGACGACGCTCCGCTGGCGGTGCTGGCCGAGCGCTCTCGACCGTTGACGGCCTATTTTCGCCAGCGCTTTGCCCAAGTCACGAACCCGGCGATCGACTCGCTGCGGGAAAAGAAGGTGATGGCGCTCGACGCGTTCGTCGGCCCGCGCGGAAACCTGCTCGCCGAATCGCCGGAACAGGCGCGACTGATCCACCTCGACAGCCTTGTGCTGAACACATCAACACTTGATGCGCTCAAGGAGAACGGTGAGCTCAAGGTTGCCACTGTTTCGACCGTGTTCCCCGCCGATGCCGGTGAGGATGCGCTGGTGCGCGAGCTCGACCGGATCGTCGCCGAAGCCGAACTGGCCGTGCGCGATGGCGCCGGTGTGCTGGTGCTCAGCGATCGTGGCGTCGACGAAGCCCATCTGGCTGTGCCGATGTCGCTCGCTTGTGGCGCGGTGCATCACGGGCTGATCGCGGCGGGCCTGCGCTCAGGCGCGGACCTGATTGCCGATACCGGCGAAGTCTGGGATGTCCATCAGCTTGGTGTGCTGGTTGGCTACGGCGTGTCCGCTGTGCATCCCTGGCTGGCGCTCGACGCGGCGGCGGCGATGTCCGGATCGCGCGGTCACGAAGAGCTCACCCCATCGCGGCTGCGGGAGAACTACCTGCAGGCGCTGGAGAACGGCTTCCTGAAGGTCTCCGCCAAAATGGGTATCTCGACCGCGACCGGGTATCGTGGCGCGCAGGTGTTCGAGGTGATCGGGCTCGGCTCCGAGGTGATCGACCGGGCGTTTACCGGTACGACGTCGCGGCTCGGTGGCATCGGATTCGTCGAGATCGAACAGGATCTCTACGCGCGGCACGCCGAGGCATACGCCGCCCCGGCCAAACGGCTGCCGGATCATGGCCTGATCAAGTTCAAGAAGGACGGCGAGAGTCACGGCTATTCGCCGACCATCGCCAAGGCGATCCAGGCCGCCAGCCACTCCCATGAGCCGAAGGATTTCAATACCTTCCTGGAGATGGTCAAGGATCAGCCGCCGACCACGGTGCGCGACCTGCTCAAGCACAAGGCGGCTGGCCCCGCCATCTCGATCGATGAAGTGGAGCCCGAAGCCGACATCATCCAGCGTTTCATAACGACGGCGATGTCGCTCGGCTCGTTGAGTCCCGAAGCGCATCGCACGCTGTCGATCGGCATGAACCGCATGGGCGCCCGTTCCAACTCCGGCGAGGGCGGCGAGGATCCGCACTGGTACGACGAACTGGGCCCGGACCGTTCACACTCGAAAGTCAAGCAGATCGCCTCCGGGCGATTCGGGGTGACGACGCGGTATCTCTCCAAGGCGGAAGAGATCGAGATCAAGATTTCGCAGGGATCAAAGCCCGGCGAAGGTGGGCAAATTCCGGCGCACAAGGTGACGCCGTTCATCGCGCGGCTACGTCACGCCGTACCGGGGCTGACGTTGATCTCGCCGCCGCCGCATCATGACATTTACTCGATCGAGGATTTGGCGCAGTTGATCTACGACCTGCGGCAGGTCAACCCACGCGCAAAGATCGGCGTCAAGCTGGTTTCTGAATCCGGGGTTGGCACGGTCGCGGCTGGTGTCGCCAAGGGCCGCGCCGATTACATCCTGGTCAGCGGTCATTCCGGTGGCACCGGCGCTTCGCCGCTTGCCTCGATCAAGCATGCTGGCTGCCCGTGGGAGCTTGGCCTGGCCGAGACCCAGCAGACGCTGGTGTTGAACGGCCTGCGATCGCGAGTGAAGCTGCGCACCGACGGTGGTATCAAGACGCCGTCGGACATCCTGACGGCGGTGTTGCTCGGCGCGGAAGAGATTGGGTTCGGTACGTCGGTGCTGGTGGCGGTCGGCTGCGACATGGCGCGGCAATGCCACCTGAACACGTGTCCCACTGGTGTGGCCACGCAGCGGGCGGATCTGCGAGCCAAGTTCGAGGGTACCCCCGAGCATGTGGTGGCGTGGTTCGAACAGCTTGCTTCCCATACCCGTGTATTGATGGCGGAGCTCGGTATCCGGAAACTCGATGACGTTGTCGGGCGATCCGACCTGCTGGCGCGGAATGATGTACCCGGCCGGGCGGAATCGCTCGACCTCACCGGGCTGATGGCGGAGCCGGTCGACGAAGCGCAACGGCGCAAGACCGTCGACATCGATCACAATGCGACACCGACACTGGATGATGAAATCCTGGCCGAAATCGGTGAAAGCCTCGAACAGGGCAAGCCAGTCGAGGTCCACAAGCCGATCCGGACCGAGAACCGCACGGTGGGGGCACGGATCGCGGGCCGCATGACGGTGCTGCGCGAGGGCAACCCGACACCGCTGGATCGCGTGACCTGCACCTTCGAGGGCAGCGCCGGGCAGAGCTTCGGCGCCTTTGCGGTGGCGGGCCTGAGCCTGCGGTTGTTCGGGGAGGCGAACGACTACGTCGGCAAGGGCATGAGCGGCGGCGAGATCGCGATCCGGTCAGCGAAGAATGCGACCTACGACGAGCCCCAGGTGATCGCCGGCAACACGATCCTGTACGGCGCGACCGGCGGAACGTTGTTCGTTTCCGGCATTGCTGGCGAGCGCTTCGCCGTTCGCAATAGCGGCGCGACGGCGGTGGTCGAAGGCGTCGGTGACCACGCGTGCGAGTACATGACTGGCGGCAGGGTCGTCGTGCTCGGCGAAACCGGCCTCAACTTCGGCGCCGGGATGACCAACGGCGAAACGTGGGCCTGGGATCCGGTCGGCGCGTTCCCGGGTCGCATTAACCCGGCATCGATCGAGGTTCGACGCGGTCAGGATGGTGAGCTCAAGGAGCTGCGATCACTGATCGAGCGGCACGTCGCCGCCACCGGCAGCGTCCGGGGTCAGGCGATCCTTGACGACTGGACGAACCAGTCCCGCGTCTTCTGGCGGGTCGAGCCGCTGGCGGCGCTGGAGCTGGCACAAGCTGAGGTTGAGGAAGAAAACGAGTCCGACACCGGCGCGGCGGATTAGATACGGTTGCAGTGACAATTCTCGTGAGTTATGTAGACCCGGCCCTTTGTGGCCGGGTTTTTCGCGGTTGGAACCATTTGATAGTTCAGCGTGTACCTGTCTATAACGGTCGCATCGATTGATCTGTGGCCGGAGAACCTCATGAATGCACGACGCGAAGCGTCTCGCCACAGACGATGGGGAGTATCAGTGTCAATTGGAGAACTACGATGGCTGGTCAAGTTTTACGTCTCTTGTTGATCATCGCAATCGCCCTGGCCTGGAGCATGGGTCAGGCAAGCCCGGTGTGGGCAGCCGCACCGACGTTGATCATGGTGTACGGTCACCCCATGACCGAGCAAGTTATCCCGCGGGATTGGCAGTCAAACGCGGCGGTGATTGGAGGAGAAAGACTGACCGAGATGTCGATGATCGAACCTGAGGGGCGACCGCACCTCGAGCTGGCGCTTTTCTGGGGGCCGCGGTGGGTCGAGTATGTCGAGGACGACCGACCACTTGCTGATTTGCGTCCTGAGCATGCCAACCAGCATGGACGGTTTTATCCGGCTGTCGGTAGCGATGCTGCGCTTATCGTCCTCGAGCATGGACGCAATGCGCCAACGCCAATAATTCAAGTTGGACCGGAGGGGCTGGCGATCCTTGCGCGTCATGACGTGCCGGTTCGCACCAAGAGCGCTCTGTGTGTTCCCGGATCTGTCGTCCCAAGCCCATAGTCACTTGGAAGATCTGCGTCGATTGCGTCGTGCCCAACTGACCGGCCTGTGCGATTGAGGCAAACCCGGACACAAAGGTCCGGGTCTACATAATCGATAGCCTCCATAGGTGGCTATCGCACCTTGCCGCGGGCGGCGATGTGCCACGAATCGACGATGTGACCGTCGCGGACGATCGCGAGGTCATCCATCAGGTTCACCGTTGGGCAGATGTGATTCGGGATCACTTCCACGCGGTCGCCCACCTCGAACCCGGTTTCTCCCGGCGGCAGGCTGACCACACCGTGCTCCTCGCTGAGCTTCGAGATAATCACGTCCGGGTGGCCGACGATGTAGCCGTGTCCCTTGCGCCCCTTGCTCGGGTCCATCGCCAATGACTTCGAGCCGGCGTCCAGCACGGCGCGGTCCTCCGCGGCCCGGCTCACCACGGTGGCCGCGAACCGGGCCGCCATGTCACCGACTCCCAACTCGCCGTACAGCAGGGCCGAGTTGTCATTGAACACGTACGTGCCAGGTCGCATCTCGGTGACACCCTTGACCCTTGGCGTGTAGAAGGCGGCGGGGGTCGAACCAACGCTGACCATTTCCAGCTCGATCCCTTCGGCCCGGATCGCTTCGGCGGTTTCGACCATGTTGCGCCCGGCGGTCATGGCGATCGCCTCGATCTTGTCAGGGGGCGCGCTGTTGGCGTGGCCCTCGTGCGTCATGATACCGACCAGGTGCAGGTTTGGCAGCCGGGCGATCTCACGCGCTAGCTCGATCGTTTCCTTGCCGAACGTGACACCGCTGCGGTTCTGGCCTGTGTTGACCTCGATCGCGACATCCATGTGAGCGTCGAACTTGCTCATGGTGCGAGAGATAAGCTGCGCCGCCGCGAGTGAATCCACCGCCTGGATGATCCGGGCATGGTCCATCAAGGCGACGAGGCGTTCGTATTTGGTCACGCCGACGGTGGGGTAAGCGATAAGGACGTCGTTGACGCCAGCTTCGTGCACCATGACTTCCGCCTCGCCGACCTTGGCGCAGGTGATGCCGATCGCGCCGGCGGCAAGTTGGAGCCGGGTGATCTGCGGCGTCTTGTGCGTCTTGATGTGAGGGCGCAGGCTGACGCCAGTGCTTTTGGCGAACGACGCCATCCGGGAGATGTTGTTGTGCAGGATTTCTTCGGACACCACCAGCGTGGGTGTTTCGACCTGGGCGTCGGGCGCCAGGATCAGCCCGGCGGTTTGTGCGGGAGCAACCATGTTGGTTTCAACCTCCTTGCTGTCGTGTCAACGCATGCATGTTGCTGGTTCGATTCTGAAGACCACGGTCATCATGCGAACCACAGGTTTCGGACCACCATGGTACACGCTATTGGCACAAAACGGGACGGGCGTCTGGAACACGGTCAGCGCACACCGCGGTCCTGCCGGAGGCATGCTTTCCAAAACGATCCTCATCACGGTTATCAGGTGGTGTCCGCCACACGCGGCGAACTTCTCGGGCCGAGGAGCACGGAAGAGACGCATTGGACACCTGGTCAGAAGCCGCGCGAGACTGGCCAGCGAGTGCCACTGGTGTCGATCCAGCGGCCCTGGGCGGAGGATCGATGAACGCCGTCGATGATCTCCTGTACACGGGCGCCGTCTTCAAACGTTGGGGTGTCCGCGGGAGCCTCGCCGGTGCGGATCGACTGGATCCAGTCCGCCGCGAGAAGCGCGGTCGGGCGAGCGAGGATGTGCGTGAACTCGGGCAGCCTGGAGGTCGCGCTGGGGCGGGGGATGTCGAGCTCGTGCAACCCCACATCCCGAGCGCGTGCGCCATACAACGCGCCATCGCCTTGCAAGAGCAAAATACCTTTCGAGCCTGACAGCGTGATCTCCTCACCAGCATCGGCGGTTGCGGTGGCGCAGACGTGAACGGTGGCGATCGCGCCGTTCCGGAACCGCAGCATGAACGCGAAGTTGTCATCGGCATCGACATGGGCCATCTCCGCGCTGTCGGGGAGGTGGCGATGCGGCACCATCGTCGCGGTGAGGCCAGCGACCGCCTTGATGTCGCCAAACCACCAGCGCAGCAGGTCGATGTAGTGCGAGCCCGAAGCCGCCAGCATCCCGCCGGCCTTGTCTCGTTCCATCAGCCAGCTGAAGGGGCGACCATTTGGATCGGCAAGACTGGAGCGAAACACCACGATCGACGCGGACTGCGGCTCTCCAATAAACCCGTCATCGATCATCGCCTTGACATGGCGGCGAGCCGGCATGTAGCGGTATTCGTGGTTGACCACGGTGGCGACGCCCGCGTTGCGACCCAGGTTGACCATATCTCGCGCTTCCGCGAGATTGCGCGCCATCGGTTTTTCGCACAGGACATGCTTGCCAGCTTCGAGCGCGGCGATCGCGATGGAGTGGTGAAGGTATGGCGGCGTCGCGATCACCACAGCATGCACATCGGGATGATCGACAACTTCGCGATAGTCGTCGGACACGATCTCGATCCGGTGCCTGTTTCCCAGCTCGCGGGCGCGTTCGATCCGGCGGGAGCAGATCGCGACGATCTCCGTATCCGCAAGCTCCCGGAACACGGGAATGTGTACCGAAGCGCCGATGCCGGTGCCGATAATGGCGATGCCGACGGGTTGATCGGGCTCGAGCGTCGAGCTGGGTGGAGCGAAGCTGGAGTTGCGCGACAGATACGACACGAAAGCTGCACCTCAATCCTGACGCCATGCGACGATGCAATGCAACAATGCAGGTGGCGAATCGACGATCGACAACGGTCGGGACGCAATGTCCGAGCGTCTGTCCGTGACGGTTAGGCTATCACAAACTGGTCGGGCGCTAGATGGAAATGGGCGCGTTTGTACGCGGGAAAATTGCGCGGTTGCCGAAAATCCAGGCAAGCGCGGGGAGATTCTATGAGATGAAGATTTACACCGCCAAAGGGGACAGTGGATCAACGGATTTGCTGGGAGAGCGAGTCGGGAAAGACGACCCGAGAATCGAGCTGATCGGCGGCCTGGATGAGTCCACGTCGTCGATTGGCCTGGGGCGGGCGCATGCCACCATCGCGCCATGGCGCGAAATGTTGATCCAGTCGCAAGGAGACCTGTATCAGATCATGGCCGAGCTGGCGTTTGTCGACGATCTTCGACCCGATGCCTATCGACTCAAGGCAGACCGTGTCTCCTGGCTCGAAGCGTCGATCGCGGAGATCGAGGCGACGGTGACGTTGCCACCACAGTTCGTGATCCCTGGAGACACGATGGCGGGGGCGGCGCTGGATGTGGCCAGGACCGTGGTGCGGCGCGCGGAGCGGCTGGCGGTGGCGTTGGACATGTCCGGCCAGAAGCTCAATCCGGAAATCCTGCGCTACCTGAACCGGTTGTCGACGTTGCTGTTCATCGTTGCCCGCGCCGAGGATCTTGCGGCGAATGACGGACCACGCCTCGCGAAATCGAAGGATGCCGGCGCACGGTAAACAGCCGGTATCCTGTATCCTGAGGGGGAACGTGGCTGCTTTTCGCGCCAAGAGGATGATTGGCTAACACGAGGCAAACAATGAGTCCGTCATGCTGAGTGGCGCGTCAGCCTTTATTCGTCATACTCGTGCGCGGGAGCAATTGTGGCCGCTGCGCGACCACTGGGCGGACAACTCCCGCGGGAGGTCCGCCCCTACACCATCCCTGGTGTGTCATTTTGTGCTTGACGCGCCACTGAGCTTGTCGATGGACCGCATCCGCTCGGTTCCTGCGGATGCGGTCCATCGACAAGCTCAGAAGGACGATCTGGATATAGAGTCATGCCACCCATCATGGCGAACAACAACGGAGGACATCACTACTTATGCGAATGGCGCACATGTTTGGACGGACACTGCGGGAAGCGCCGGCGGACGCCGAGATTCCCAGCCACCAGTTGATGGTGCGGGCGGCGATGATACGCCCGCTCGGCGCCGGGCTCTACAGCCTCATGCCACTGGGGTATCGGGTGATCCGCAAGGTCGAGCAGATCGTGCGGGAAGAGATGGACGCGATCGGCGGGCAGGAGATGCTGATGCCGGTGGTGCATCCCGCCGAGCTGTGGGAGCGAACCGGGCGCATTGACCTCATCGGTCCGGCAATGGCGCATTTCCGCGACCGCGCCGACCGTGAGATGGTGCTCGGATTCACCCACGAGGAGGTGGTCGCCGATATCTCCATCACCGACATCAACTCCTACCGGCAACTGCCGCAGATCGTCTATCACATCCAGACGAAGTTCCGCGACGAGCCGCGATCCCGAGCTGGCCTGATCCGCGTGCGCGAGTTTACGATGAAAGACAGCTATACGCTGGACACCGACGCCGAAGCGCTCAATACCGGGTACGAAAAGCATGCCGTCGCCTATGACCGCATCTTTACCCGTCTCGGGCTCGACTTCATCAAGGTTGGCGCTGATGTCGGCGTGATGGGTGGCTCGAAGTCCGAAGAGTACATGGCATTTTCGCCGAACGGTGAGGATACCCTCTTCATCTGCCCGACCGGCGACTACGCCGCCAATCGGGAGGTTGCCGAGTTCCGGCGGGACACACCGGAAGCGGAAGACCAGCCGCCGATGGAGACCATCGAGACGCCGGAGACCAACACCATCGTGAAGCTGACCGAGCTACTGGATATCCCATTGAGCCGCACCGCCAAGGCAGTCTTCTTTATGGGCGCGTCCGGCCGGTTCGTTTTTGCGGTGATCCGGGGCGATCTCGATATCAATGAGACGGCGCTGCGGCAGGCTACCGGTGAGGACGACCTGACGCCGGCCACGCCCGAGCAAATCCGCGTTATCGGCGCGGAGCCGGGATACGGCTCGCCGGTGGGCGTGCATGACGCCTTCATCGTCGTCGACGAAAGCGTTCGCGATTCACCCAACCTGGTGGCGGGGGCCAACAAGCCTGGCTACCACCTGAAGAACGTGAACCTGGGGCGCGACTACGAAGCGGATGTGGTTGGCAATATCGCCTCCGCCTGGGAGGGCGCGCCGTGCCCGGTGTGCGGCCAGCCCATGAAGCTGGAGCGCGGCATCGAGGTCGGGAACATTTTTCAGCTGGGCACGCGCTACACCGAAAAGATGGGGGCGACCTATCTCGACAAGGACGGCAAGGCGCAGCCGATCGTGATGGGCTCCTACGGCATCGGTATCGGGCGGAATGCCGCTTCGGTGGTGGAACAGCGGCACGACGACAAGGGCATTCTCTGGCCGATCTCCATCGCCCCATATCATGTTTCGCTGCTGTCGCTCGGCAAGGATGAAGCCGTGATCGACGCGACCGATGCGCTCTACGACACGCTCACCTCCGCTGGGGTCGAAGTGCTCTACGACGACCGCACCGATCGCCCAGGCGTGAAGTTCACCGACGCCGAGCTGATCGGTAACCCGATACGCCTGTCGATCAGCAAGCGTACACTTGAAGAGAGGGAGGTCGAGTTACGATTGCGCACGTCGGACACATCGGAAATGGTGCCGGTTGATCAGATCGTCGATCGAGTGCACACGATCATTTCAGAGCTGTTCGCCGCGTTGGAGCCGGGAGCAGGTGAATGACGGATCGGGATCAGGGGTTTCATGTGGCGACCATGGAACGGGGATGGCTGACGGGCATCGCCATCACCGGACCATTCGAGATCGCGGAGATGCGCACGCTCGACGCATGGGAGTCCCTGGTGTCACACGAACCGTCGCTTCCGGACGCGCTCAACCGCCAGGAGTGGTTGAGCGCGTGCCATATTCGAGAAACCGAGCTGACCTGCTACGTGGGTATGACAAGCGATGCACCGGTTGGCGACCTGCCGGATGACCTGACGAGCATCCAGATTCCGCGGCACGAGTACCTGGTGGCGCATCATCACGGCACGCGAGATGAGCTTGGCAACTTGTACGCGGCGATGTTCGCCTGGCTTCAGCGGCATGATCGCGAGGTCAACCGGGAGATTCTCTGGATCGAGCGGTTCGGCGCGCCATTTCAGCGCGACGCTGACCTGGACATGGAAATCTGGCTGCCGTTGCGCCAGCAGAGTAGTGGAAATGGACTGCGATCCTGAGTGATGCGCAGGATGAACGCCCTACGGAATGAAGAATATCTGATCGCGCCCATGTCGTACGGCGTCAGGGTCAATTCGTTGATCGATTTGTTGCGAGCTTCGCACCCGTTGACACGGCCAGGGCGAGCAGGTAGGAGTCAGCGACCTGGCTACTCCGGTGCAAGCTGTTTGCCACGATCCTGGTTTCGTCCAGAAGACTGACACGATCTGGCACAAACGAATGATTGCCCACCTCAATGAGGTTTTTGATGACCCCAATGACGATCGATGGCGTGATGTCCGACTGTGGGTATTTTGTGCCGCTGATAATTCGAATCGCGCCGTTCTGGGTCGTTGGGCATGTCATCCACATTCGATTGTCCTGACGATGTGAACCAGTGCATCGCTCGCCTGTGGTGAATGTGCATGGGGTCGACCAGCGCGATCAGCTCGTTCACATCCAGGAGCCATGGATTCATGGAAGCTCGTCCCGAAGGGCGTTGATGAGTTCCATCGTTACGCGGGGTTGCCTCGGACGAAGCGGCAGGGGCTCGAAGCCAGCTGGGTACTCGATGGGAGGGGAATTGGCGCTCAACGCCTCCCGAAGGAGCTCGGAGACTGCTTCACCGATGGTTTCGCCTTCCTCCTCCGCTCGTTTCCGGATTTCTTCCAACACATCGTCATCGATCGAGAGTGTCGTTCTCATGCTCATAGCTCCAAGGACATCATACTTCACGTCGGTGATGCGAAACATCACGCATCAAAAATGCCGCATCACCATTGTGTCACGGCGCGTGGCATCCTCTACCGAACACGAATGACTGGTGCATGAACATCCAGTGCGGCTGAAGGCGTTGGGATCGATCGTCGGGGCGGACCTCCGCGTCGGAATAGCGCCAGGGAGCTTGCCGGTTACTAAGCCTGCCGAAGGACGCCTGTCCGGTCCGCCCAGCAGACGCGCGGCACTCGCACGGCCGACTATGCACCAACAGATTGTGCGGACCTGGTATCAGTACGCCTTTGAGCGGCAGGAAGAAAAGCCTGCCGCTGGCAATATCACCGCGTGCTTCATGTCGTAGCGGGCTCGAGCTCTCGCGTACCGAGGTAAGCCCCCTGCTGGACCAAGGTCTTCTGAAGAACCGGTATGGCAACGTCACGTGGGCGAACATGGTCCCTCACGGCGAGCGCGGCGGCGGCGCCAGCCGCTTCACCCATCGCGAATGACGGGGGCATCACCCGTGTCGCCCCCTGGGCCTCGTGCGTGGCGGAAAGCGCGCGACCAGCCACCAGCACGCCGTCAAGCCCGGCGGGCACGAGGCAACGGTATGGAATCTGGTACACATTCGCGGTCTGATACGTCCCATCGGCGCCTCCGCCATCATCGGTGGGGCTGTGAATGTCCACGGGATAGCCGCAGAGGGCAATGACGTCTTCGAACTCACGACCCGCGCAAAGATCTTCGACGGTGAGGACGTAGTCACCGATGATACGTCGTGTCTCGCGCACGCCGATCGTCGCGGCCGTGTCCAGGAGCAGCGCCCGCTCGAAGCCGGGAAGCCATTTCCGGAAGAAGCGCATCAGGGTGGCGACCTGGCGCCGGCCCTCGATCTCGCCGGTGGTCAGGTCACGTACATTGGTGCCGTCAAGCCGGTGCAGGCGCGTCGTGTTGATCCGCCACACGCCTGGCTCGAGCGTCTTGTAGAGTCCCACGCCGCGTCGCTCGATCGGAAAGTCACCGGCCTCCCTGGCCTGGCCGACGATTGACGCGAACGGCCGGTAGTCGTCGGCATGCTCCGAGATGTAGGCCCGAACGGCGTCGTCATCGACATTCGCTACCCGGAAGAACATGGTCATTGGCTGGGTCAATCCATCCGCGGGGCGGCCCTGCTCATAGCCCGCGCCACCGCGAACAGCGACATCCGCATCCGCCGAACAATCGACGGTCACCTCCGCCATGAACGCTTCCAGGCCAGATTTGCTCGCGGTGATCACGCCCCGGACAGCTCCTTCCTCAACGATCGTGTCGGTGACGAAGGTGTGCAGCCGCAGATTGACGCCGGCTTCGAGCAGCATTTCCGTCGCGCAGAGCTTGACCGCCTCCGGATCGAACGGTGTGACCCTGGCGTGGCCATACACGATGAAACCGCAATACTCGCTGCCAGCCGGGATTTTCGATGGGTGTAGCGCTCCGCCCATCTCCTCCATGCGAAGGATCAGCTCTTCGAAAACGCCTTTGATGAGCTGCTGCTCGCCATCGAGGCTGTAGGATGTCATGCACGGGCCGACGAGTCCCGCGGTCAGGTTGCCGCCGATATACCCGTTCTTTTCAATCAGGGTTGTCTGGGCGCCGTTCCTGGCGCTGGAGATCGCGGCGGCGATACCGGCCGGTCCCGCGCCGACCACCAGCACGTCACATCGATCGACGACCGGGATCTCCGCTTCGTAATGCATTGGCGAGCCCGCCGCGTTCCCGTTTTCCTGAACACTCATGATGGATCCTTTCTGTACTGCGCTGTCACGACAGGTGAGTCTGGTTGATCATGCGGTGAGGCCCGGAAAGTTGCAACCATTCCAGGATTCCACAGGGGTGGACCCGGATGTTCGCCCAACTGTCATGGCGAAAACGGTCGGGCATGTCCATGATCTGTGCAGATTTCCTGTTGCGTGCGGCGGCAGTCAGTGTGGATCACGGATCACGGATTTCCGTCCCAACGGGCATTCACAAGCTCGGGCGTCATCCGAGGTTGCCCAGCACGCGATGGCAGGGGCTTGAAACCGTTTGGATATTCGATCGGACGAGCTTCAGCGGTCAACGCCTGTCGTAGCAGTTCGGACACCGACTGACCGATGCTGTCTCCTCCGGCTTCAGCCTGCTGTCGGACTTCATCGAGCACCTCGTCATCAATTGAAAGCGTTGTTCGCATTTGCTGACCTTCTGCCTTGCATTAACATCAATCAATCGATGTTCAGAATCACGCATCATGACTTACGCATCACATATCGACATAAGGCAAAATTGCCCGCAAGAGCGTCGACACCAGCGACAAATTGGGTCGATACCGCTGGGTGGTCGAGCGGACACTGGCGTGGTGGGGCCAGCTCCAGCGGTTGACCGCCCGCTCTGAGCGGCGCGGGGAATCCATCAGGCATTCCGTACGCTCAGGGGTTCCTGAATGCCATTCAACGGTATTGAGGGACGCATTAAGGAATTCGGTGAAGGTGATCAGCGCCACCAACTACCGCGTTTGGTGAAAGGCGATGGTCCATGGTTGCCAGGAGCGCACCATGGGCAACCGCCAGGGTAAGGAGATACATGTCCGTGATCTGGCTACTTTGTTCCAGCTCATGCCAATGCAGCCTGTCCGCGTCAAGGAGACTTACATCATCGGTGATGAATCTGTGGGTGGTCTCCCGCATCAGGAGTTGGAGCCGAGTCGCAACGTCCGCGGGCGGGAATGCGGTTGGTCCGTATCGTGGCCCACTCATGACACGAATAGTTCCGTTCTCTACCATTGGACAGGTCATCCAGTCGCGCTGATCATGCACGGTGAACCAGCCCATTGCACGCACGTGGTGCAAGTGGTTCCGATCGAGCAATGCGATCAGCACATTGACATCGAGAAGGAATGGCATCAGGTGAGCTCGTCACGGAGTCGATTGACATGTTCGAGCGTGATCAGCGGTTCGTCAGGACGCTCCGGGAAAGGCTGGAAGGTACCTGGATAGGCAACTGGCTTTCGAGTTGCTGCCGCACCCCGGCGGATAAGAAGCGAAACAGCTTGACCCAGGGTCAGGTCTGACTCCTCGGCCTGTTCCCGCGCAATCGCTACTGCGTCGTCATCAAGCGTGATGGTGGTTCGCATCTTCAGTGCTCCTTCTTTCAGCTATTGTACATCTCCGCCAGGGCATCGCCTTTGATGCACCATGAGCCTTGCATCACCTTCATTTCTTTCCTGGCGCTTCCATGGGATGAGTGCCATGCGACAAAACTGTCTCGGCGATACGTGGTTCCTTCGACTTGTCATCTCGCCATCACGACATAACGCGGGCGTGGTATCCTGAAGTGGAACTGACCGGCATGGCGCGTTCCTGCCGGTGTTTTTTCGTGTCCCGCCTTCCATCAGATCGATTCACCAACTTTCGATGTTTCTCGTGCAACGCCGCACGCTACCGCCGGATGCCCAACTCCCATGACTGAGACCAAACTCGCCACCAGAACCGACCTTCGCAACATCGCCATCATCGCTCATGTTGACCACGGCAAGACCTCGCTCGTTGACGGGCTGCTCAAGCAGTCGAACCTGTTTCGGGATCCCGATGCCGCGGGCGAGCTGATCATGGACTCCAACGACCTGGAGCGGGAGCGCGGTATCACCATCCTCTCCAAGAACACGGCGATCATGTATCAGGACGTCAAGATCAATGTGATCGACACGCCTGGCCACTCCGATTTCGGAGGCGAGGTGGAGCGCGTGCTGGACATGGCCGACGGCTGCCTGTTGCTGGTTGACGCCGCCGAGGGGCCAATGCCACAGACCAGGACGGTGCTGAGCCAGGCGCTGGAGCTGGGATTGCGGCCGATTGTGGTGATCAACAAGATCGACAGGAACAATGCGCGTATCGACGAGGTGCTTGAGCTTGTCAACGACCTCTTCCTCGATCTCGCCGTCGAGCCGGAGCAGCTCGAGTTTCCGGTGCTGTACGCGATCGCGCGGGATGGCAAGGCAGGATTCACCCCCGAGACGTTGCGGCCTGATCTGCGGCAGCTGCTGGATACCATTCTCGAAACGGTGCCGGCGCCGGTTGTCGATGACGATTCACCGTTTCAGATGCGGATTACCTCACTCGATTACGACGCCCACCGGGGCCGGATCGCGATCGGTCGCATTCATCGCGGCACGATCTCTCCTGGCGCCGTTTTGGCGCAGGTCTCGGACGATGGCGTGCAGGATCGCCAACGTGTGACCTCCCTGATGACGTTCGAAGGACTCGGCAAGCGCGATGTCGAGATCGCGCGGGCCGGGGAGCTGGTGGCGATCACCGGATTCGGCGACGTGAAGATCGGCCAGACGATTACCGATCCCGAGCACCCTGAAGCAATGTCGATGGTGCACATCGACGAACCGACCCTGAAGCTTACCTTCGGGGTTTCGACATCGCCGTTTTCCGGCCAGGATGGTCAGTATTCCACCTCCCGCCAGTTGGGCGAGCGCCTGTACCGGGAGCTGGAGACCAACCTCTCGCTGCGGATCGAGCCGACCGGGCAGCCGGACATCTTTGCGGTTTCCGGACGAGGGGAGCTGCACCTCTCGATCCTGATCGAGACGATGCGGCGTGAGGGCTACGAGTTCCAGGTATCACGACCGGAGGTCATCACCCGGGTCGCTGATGATGGCTCGGTGATGGAGCCGGTCGAGGAGCTCACGATCGACACACCCGAGGCATTCGTCGGAACCGTGAGCGAGTTGGCCGGTGGCCGCAAGGCGCGGATGATGGACATGGTGAACGATGGCCGTGGCCTCGTACGCCTGGTGTACGCGATCCCGACACGCGGATTGATTGGGCTCCGGAGTGCGCTCCTGACCGCGACGAAGGGCAATGCGACGATGTCCGCGCGGTTGCTGGAGTTCAGCCCCTGGATGGGACCGATCACGTCCAGCCGGAGCGGCGCGCTGGTCGCCTCCGAAACCGGTCAGTCATTGACGAATGGTCTCGCCAACGCGCAGGAACGTGGTATCACCTTTATCGGTCCCGGTACCGACGTCTACGAGGGGATGATTGTTGGGCAGAATGCGCGGCCCGATGATCTCGTCGTCAATGTCTGCCGCGCCAAGAAGATGTCCAATGTGCGGTCCAGCACATCGGACATTTCGGTCCGGCTGACGCCGCCGACCGAGCTCAGCCTGGAGCAGTGCCTCGACTTCCTGGAGGACGATGAGCTGCTGGAAGTGACGCCGAAGTCATTCCGGCTGCGGAAGCGCCTGCTGACGCAGGATGCCCGCGCCAAGGCAAAGAAGCGGGCGGGTCTGGCGGAAGTCAGCCGGGGCTGATCACCGCGTACCGATGAACCGGATGCACGTACGGTCTGTCGCTGCGAAACGGCGTCGTGCGCTGCGCGCCTTGCTCTATCCCGACATCCCGTCCGGTTGAGCCACGTCCACCGTCGACTCGGAGGCGAGTGCCGAGAGGATGCCGATCACCGTACCGATCCGCGCGGAGTCGATCTCGTAGGTGCCGCGTTCCTCCTGGACCACGAAGCCCGCATTTTGCAGCACATTGAGGTGGTGATAGGCCGCCCCGGTGGTGCCGAGATCGAGCGAGCTCACCAGGTCACCGGCCGACGCCGGTTGTTCCAGCAACGCGAGGAGGATATTCAACCGTTGGCGGTGCCCGATCGCGCTCAGCTGAGAAGCGACCATTTCCAGATCGTCGGGCATCAACGATTCCGTCGAGACATTGTCCTGCCGCCACTGCATCTTCAGCGCGCCACCCGAGCGATCCCTTGCGAAGAAGGTACCGTAACTGGACATCACTCCGCGACCATCAGTGCCGTCGACCTGGTGTTCACGTTGGTCGAGTTTCTTGCTCCTGTCACGTTTGGAGCCGTTCGCCGCGGCTTCGGCGGCCGCCTCCACCCGGACGTGTTCCTTCAGCGCCCAGACTGCCTCCGAGAGCGCCTGAATGTCGGATCGCAACTTTTCGACAAGCTTGTCCGTCTTCTTGGCCACGACAGTACCCCCATTCATGCGTTTCCGTAACGAGATAGTGCTCCTATGGTAGTACGGAATTGCGGAGAAGAGTGGACACGGCGAGAGGGCCGGCACAACAAGATCGGCCCGTGCCGTGGAATCCATTGTGACGAGGTTTGCTGACCGCACATCAGTGCAGCTCGCCGGTGGAGGCGCCGTAGTCGCCGGTGGCGGCGGGATTGTGGCCCTTGAAGATTTTGAAGAGCAGGTACAGGGCCGGCGCCAGGAAAATCGCGCCGATCACATACGTCCAGAGCGCGGCTTTCAGCATCGCGTCCGACGCGGCGGCCTCGTCGACGGTGAGGTCAGGCACGATCAGGTATGGATACTGGGCCAGCGCCCACCCCATCAGGATCAGCGCCACCCAGGCGACAGCCAGCATCCGTGCCAGCTTGAATCTCCGGGTGAGCACGCAGAGCCCACTGCCGGCCGCGGCGAGGATCGCGATCGGGACGATGGTCACGATCTCCCGGTCCCACATGCCATCCCAGATCACCGGCGCCTCGCCGCGGGTGAGCGGAAATGCGATAAGCGACAGGAAGGTGAACACGGCGCCACTGATGAGTGCACGCTTGCGGAAGTCCTCCCGGAGATCGCCGGTGGTTTCGACACAGAGGTAGACCGCCGCGAGATAGGCGCAGGTGACCAGTGCGAGCAGCCCGATCACGATTGGGAAAGGGCTGAGCCATGGCGTGATGAGGCTGCTTGTGACCGAGCCACCCTCCAGGCGGATATCGCCGCTGGCGACCGCGCCCGCGCACATGCCGAGCACAATCGGGGTGATGGTGCTCGCCACCGCGAAGACGCGCCCCCAGCCTGTCCGGGCGGCGGTGAGATCGGATGCGTAGGCGCGAAAGACGAACGCGCCACCCCGGAAGGTGATGCCGACCAGGATGATCGAAAGCGGGATGTAAAGCGCGGTGCTGACCGTCGAGAAGACGGGCGGAAAGACGGTGAAAGTCAGCACGATCACGAAGATCAGCCAGACATGGTTGGCTTCCCAGATCGGACCGATGGCGCGGGCGATCTCGCGGCGCTGGTCCTCCTTGCGTGGACCGCTGGCGAAGAGATCCCAGATGCCGCCGCCGAAATCCGCCCCGCCGAAGACGGCATACAGCACGACACCGGTGAGCAGGATCGCCCCATGGACGAAGGCGAGATCGAAGGTGACGTCATCCCACGGCATTGGCGGACTCCTTCCGCCTGGCTGACTCCGGCGCGAGGTACGGAGGAGGCTGGTCGATGGGTGGCGGTGTTTTCGCCAGGCGCAGCAGGAGCCAGGTGAGCGCCACGGCCAGGATGGCATAGAGCAGCGTGAACCCACCGAAGGCGGCGAACTGCCCGGGCACCTCCGTGACAGCGTCTTCAGTGCGCATGACGTCCTGGATGATCCAGGGCTGCCGGCCGACCTCCGTCACGATCCAGCCAGCTTCGATGGCGATGAATCCCGCCGGAGTGAGCGCAACCAGCGCTCGCAGTTGCCAGCGGGTCGGAGCGAAGCGTTTGCCGCGCCAGGACGTGAAAACGGTCCAGAGGCTGACGAATATCATCGTCACACCGAGCCCCACCATGACCTGAAAGCCAAGATGCACTGGTCGTGGATCGGGTTGCTCGTTCAAGGGGTAGGCGTTGAGCCCCTTGACTTCGGTGTTGACGTCGCCGCCCGCGAGCACGCTCAGCATGCCGGGTATCTGAACGCCCCATTTTGTTTCGCGGGCTTCGGGGTCCGGCCAGCCGCCGATGGTGAGCCCGACATTGGTATCCGTTTCGAAATGTCCTTCCAGCGCCGCGAATTTGACCGGCTGGTTTTCCGCCACCCAGCGGGCGCTGATGTCGCCACTGATCGCCTGGCACACAGCGAGCGCCAGGCCGATACGGACCAGGAGCTTCAGGGCGCTGGTATGGTAGCGATCGCGCCTGCCGCAGAGGTATCCAAAGGCGTAGATACCAGCCATGCCGAACGCGGTTGCGGTGTAGGCGGCCAGCGTCATGTGCAGCGCCTGTTGGAACCAGGCGTCATTGAACATCGCGGCGATGGGGTCGACGTTCACCACCTCGCCGTTGACGATGTCGAAGCCGGCTGGGCTGTTCATCCAGGCGTTGGCGGCCACCACGAAGATGCCGGAGAGCGCGCCGGCGATGGCCACGGGGATGCCGCTGAGCCAGTGCATCACCGGGGTGAGATGGCTCCAGCCGTAGAGGTAGATGCCGAGAAAGATCGCCTCGATGAAGAATGCGAATCCTTCGGCTGAGAACGGCATGCCGATGATGCCACCGGCGTATTCCATAAAGTCGGGCCACAGCAGCCCCAGCTCGAATGAGAGAATGGTGCCGGAAACAGCGCCGACGGCGAACAGGATCGCGAAAGCCTTGGACCAGCGCCGGGCGAGGGCGAGCCAGGCGCTATTGCCGGTGCGGAGATAGAGCCCTTCGGCGATCACCATCATCAGGGGCAGGCCGATGCCGAGCGCGGCGAAGATGATGTGAAATCCGAGCGAGGTGCCCATCTGCCAGCGGGCGGCGGCGAGATCACTCAATGTCGTTCCTCCGTCGGAGGCATCGTGGGAAAGGCTGCCAGGGCAACTCGCCTGGCCCACGAGCCAGACCTGCTCCGTTACCACCCTATTGTATCGACGAACGTGTCATCGCATGGACAGGCCAGGTTTGTCGAAATCGGGCACTGTTGCGGTGTTTTTGGTGACTTCGCGGTAGGGGAAACTCCTCAGCACGACGGATTGTCGCGAGTGGTTCGGAAATCTGGAACGAAACTTGCGACCTTGTGTGGTGAGAGAAGCCTGTTATCAAGGCACACGAGTATCACGAGCACAAGGAGGAATTCCCGATGGCGGATGTCACGATGAAGGATTTGATCAAGGGTTTGAACGAGGATCTGGCTGGCGAATACAACGCCATGATCAGTTACCTGCAATTTTCCGCCAAGGTGTCCGGTCCGTACCGGCCTCAGCTGGTCACATTCCTGCAGGCGGAGATTCCCGATGAGCAGGGTCACGCCCAGTACCTGGCCGACAAGATCGTGTCGCTCGGCGGCGAGCCAACGGTCGCGCCTCGCGCCGTGAAGACGTCGGATGACACCAGGGAGATGCTGAACCTGATCTACCAGGCCGAAGCCGATACCGTGGAAAACTATCGCAAGCGCATCGATCAGGCGGAAGCCCTCGGCGAGTTGGGGCTCAAGGTGCAGCTGGAGGACATGCTGAACGACGAAACGCGACACCGGGATGAAGTGAAGAAGATACTGCACGGCTGGAAGTAGCAGCCGTCACTCCTGACAAGTCGCCCCGAAGTCAGCTTGGCTTCGGGGTGCTGGTGTGTTCACGAGGATCACGGGCTCGATGCCACAGGCTGATGATGTCGTTGTCATGATCAAAGGCGAGGGTCGGGAGGTTGTCGAGCGGCCACCAGCACAGCTCGATCAGGTCATCGCCGGGTATCGGCTCTCCGGTGATCGTTGCCGCCGCGAAGACGGCCAGCACGACCGTTTCACCGGGGGTTGAGATCAGCTTCAGCAGCGGTCCTGGCTCGATGTCGAGACCGGTTTCCTCGCGGGTTTCCCGAATGGCGGCGGTTTCGACCACCTCGCCGCGCTCGACGAAGCCAGCCGGGAAGCTCCATTTGCCCGGCTCACGCGTGTGATCGGCGCGCTTCCCGAGCAAGACGCGATTGTCCCGCACGATGAGGACGGCGACCGCCAGCTTGGGATCGAAAAAGGTCACCGCGCCGCAGGATGCGCAGACGGGACGCAACCTCCCGTCGATCCGCTGTTCACTGGTCGGATGGCCACATTGCTGGCAAAACATGTTCAACGCTCCCGCCTCTTCCGCGGTCAACAATGCCGCAACCTATGCTGACGATACCGTAGCATGGTGAATGAAGGACGCTGGCGCCAACGAGAAGCCACGAATCAGGGCAGTAGATTGAAGGAGAAGGCATGGCTCAGGAAACGGTAGACGTCATCATCATTGGCGCGGGACAGGGTGGTGGGCCGCTGGCGAGCGCGTTTGCCGGCGCTGGTCGAAAAACCGTGCTGGTTGAGCGCGAGCATGCGGGCGGGACGTGTGTCAATGAGGGATGCACACCCACGAAAACCATGATCGCCTCCGGCCGGGTGGCGTATCTCGCCCAGCGGGCCGGCGACTATGGCGTCAAGGTTGGCGATGTCTCGATCGACATGGTACGGGTGCGCGAGCGCAAGCGCGATATCGTCGAGACGTTCCGGCGCGGAAGCGAGACGCGCATCCATGCCACCGAAGGGTTGGAGTATCTCGAAGGCGATGCCCATTTTCGCGACGCCATGACCGTCGACGTGGCCCTCAATGACGGAGGCAGCCGCACGCTCACCGCGGAGACCATTGTGCTCAATGTGGGAGAGCGTCCACGACCGCTCGACATTCCGGTCGCCGATGGCGTCAGCGTGCTGGATTCGACCAGCATCATGGAGCTGGACGAGGCGCCGGATCACCTGGTGGTGATCGGCGGTGGCGTGATCGGGATCGAGTTCGGCCAATTGTTCCGGCGTCTCGGCGCGGATGTCACCATCGTTCATCGCGGTGGACGGTTGCTGGGGCGTGAGGACGAAGATATTTCGGAAGCGGTGGCGGGGATTCTCACGAGTGACGGCATTTCGCTGGAGATGAATGCGACTCCGGCCCAGATTACGGCTGTCGATGGTCGCGCCGACGTGACAATTGACCGCAAGGATGGCTCAAAGGTAACGATCGGCGCTTCGCACGTGCTGGCGGCGGCGGGACGCATTCCAAACACCGATACGCTCAATCTTGAAGCGGCACATCTCGAATCCGATGATGGTGGTTACATCGAAACCAATGCCAGGCTGGAGACCGATGTTGCGGGAATCTTCGCGATCGGTGACGTGCGGCCAGGGCCGAAGTTCACGCATATCTCCTACGACGATTACCGGATTCTGAAGGCCAACCTGATCGATGGGGGAGAACGCTCCATTCACGATCGGCTGGTGCCGTACACCGTCTTCATGGATCCGCAGCTGGGCCGGGTCGGATTGTCGGAAGGGGAGGCGAAGGAGCAAGGGACGCCTTACCGCGTGGCCAGCATGAAGATGTCGTCGGTGGCGAGGGCGCGGGAGACCGCCGAGACGCGGGGGATGATCAAGGCGCTGGTGCATCCCGAGACAGACATGATCCTGGGCGCGGCGGTGCTCGGGATCGAGGGTGGTGAGATCATGTCAATGATCCAGATCGCGATGATGGGAGATTTGCCATTTACGAAACTCCGTGATGGCGTATTTTCGCATCCGAACCTCTCCGAGGCGCTCAACACCTTGTTCGGATCGTTCCGGCAAGAGGGGTAGAGGATGATTGGTCACCGCCCACCTGTGGACTCGGGTTTGGTACCCGAGGTCCGGTCGTCAGCCTGCCCACCTGGAGGGTAAGGGCGGCAGCGGGCACGGTGGGATGGTCTGCATTTCTTCCCCAGTCAGCATGCGTGCTGTCGAAACGGGCGTGCGCGAACCCCAAGTGGGTGTCAACTCCCCGGGAGGTTCGCGCGAAAAAGGGGTAGAATGGGGGTGTACACACGCAGCAAAGTGTCGTCAACTGTCGTCCGGCGTTGCGACAAATGACAGTGAAAGGAGAGAAAACAGCGAAAAAGACGCCGTTGCGCCCTGCCTTCGGGTGGGGCGAGGATTGAAACCCATAGCCGGTCGTGCGGCGAGGACGATCAGCTCACGTTGCGCCCTGCCTTCGGGTGGGGCGAGGATTGAAACACGACCAACCCTCCGCGTACTGGTTGCCTGTGAGTACGTTGCGCCCTGCCTTCGGGTGGGGCGAGGATTGAAACCTCGACGACCTGCTCAAGCGTTATCCGTGCTCCGGGTTGCGCCCTGCCTTCGGGTGGGGCGAGGATTGAAACACGATCATGTTGACGCCCTGCCCGCTCCCCAGTCCGTTGCGCCCTGCCTTCGGGTGGGGCGAGGATTGAAACACCCATGTGGTCGTAGACCGCGAGGAAATATTGACGTTGCGCCCTGCCTTCGGGTGGGGCGAGGATTGAAACCGATACATAAGCAAGGCGAGCCGCGCCGAGCGGAATGTTGCGCCCTGCCTTCGGGTGGGGCGAGGATTGAAACCTGATCGTCACCGCATAACCCAACGACGCCGGCGGTGGTTGCGCCCTGCCTTCGGGTGGGGCGAGGATTGAAACAGGCAGCACCCTGGTCGCCGCCGCGCAACTCGGCATGTTGCGCCCTGCCTTCGGGTGGGGCGAGGATTGAAACATCACCACGCGATCCACGCCCTCATCTGCCGGCGTGTTGCGCCCTGCCTTCGGGTGGGGCGAGGATTGAAACAACGGCTAGTGACCCTATGGCGGGCCTGACGACTCAAGTTGCGCCCTGCCTTCGGGTGGGGCGAGGATTGAAACGACATGTCTCCAATCACCCAACAGTCGATGATGCAGAGTTGCGCCCTGCCTTCGGGTGGGGCGAGGATTGAAACACGTTTTCAGCGGATTCCAGCCACCGCGAAAGGACCGTTGCGCCCTGCCTTCGGGTGGGGCGAGGATTGAAACGGATCAGCCTTGACTCCCGTAAGCTCAGCAACCATGTTGCGCCCTGCCTTCGGGTGGGGCGAGGATTGAAACGTGGTGCTATCGGTCGATCCTGCGTCGGTCCTGCGTCGTTGCGCCCTGCCTTCGGGTGGGGCGAGGATTGAAACTTCGTCACTGGCATCGGCCAGCCGATGCCGGTCAGCACGTTGCGCCCTGCCTTCGGGTGGGGCGAGGATTGAAACACCCAGTCGAGGCGGGTTTCTCCGATGCTGCCGTAGTTGCGCCCTGCCTTCGGGTGGGGCGAGGATTGAAACCGCAACCTCTGCTCGCATCGACACGAAATGATCCTGGTTGCGCCCTGCCTTCGGGTGGGGCGAGGATTGAAACCAGCTCAACCAGGCAGAGGAGGCGTCTTAGATGGACGTTGCGCCCTGCCTTCGGGTGGGGCGAGGATTGAAACTCCATAGGCATCTCCTGGATTGTACAGATATCCCGTTGCGCCCTGCCTTCGGGTGGGGCGAGGATTGAAACGGTAATCGTACACCCGAGTGACCGACATCTTGAGTTCGTTGCGCCCTGCCTTCGGGTGGGGCGAGGATTGAAACTAGGATCCGCCGGTCGGTCCGA
>Ga0209176_10000022_pt1 | contig 49477 bp, 51 predicted proteins | sample NGEPer11B_FD_184511 | JGI IMG/M metagenome (GOLD analysis project Ga0209176, IMG submission 184511) | Arctic peat soil microbial communities from the Barrow Environmental Observatory site, Barrow, Alaska, USA - NGEE Permafrost305-11B... | ecosystem: Environmental > Terrestrial > Soil > Wetlands...
CCCTCCGGTATCGGAGGATCCTCTCACTGTACTGTTCGCACCTCTCACTGTACTGTTCGCACCTCTCGATAAGACCATCGCACCTACCGGTTTGGATCTGGAGGTAGCTCCGATTGCACCAAGAGCCACCGGAAATCCGTACCACTCATTCTATGCATAACCAGCGGCTCCACACCACCGAAACTAGGGAGGAACTGTACCAACCCGTCAAAACTCGGCCATCAGAGACCTTCCACGCCCGCATGCTCATGGTATGGAGCATGTCCGCAGGTACCCTGATCTTCTTCATACTTGTTCTTGGATCGGCGCTCGGCTTGGAGTATCCAGCTCCAAGACCTCCTCTTCTAGTCCTGGCGGTCTTCTACGTCACCGCAGCTCCTATAGCCTACTACTTGCGAAGAAGCAGCTCAATTTGGACGTTGAGGAAAGATCGCCTCTGGTCGACGATCATCATCTTACTGGACTTGGCTATCGGCACCGCCATCCTCTTCCTAACCGGTGGAGCCGAGTCCGCCTTCCTTCTATTAGTGCCTGCTATCCCCTTCGCCCTCAGATTGCTGATCGGCGTCACGTATACTCTGGCTGCGAGTGCAGTCCTCGCCGCCGGGGTCGCTACCATGATCCTGTTGGAGACCCTCAACCTGGCGCCACACTTCCATTCTGTCCTGGACAACCCGCCGGAAAGTTTCACCAAGGTTCAGTGGGTAATGGTTGGCAATGTCCTGGCAACCCTGATCGCCGCAGTGATCCTGGCGGACAGCATCGCCAGGATCTTGGATGAGAAGAGACGGGAGGCCACGGCCTTCTCGGAGAAGATGAACCTCCGGGCGGACAAGCTGGCGCTCCTCCTCCGCGTGGGAACCGCCATCTCTAAATCAAGTGATTTCGGCAAAGTCGTACACAACGCCTTGGAGGATATCCACCACCACTTCGAGGCGGAATCCACGGTCCTGTATCTATCCGATCCAGAGACCCATCGCGTCAAGGGTCTGGAAGCGCTGGGCGATGCTGCGGGGAGAGAAATACAAGAAACCACCTTGGCAACCGCCACCCTGGAAGCAATGCAACCTCGTCTCTCATCTGTAACAATCCCGGGGGAAGAGGGAGAAAAAGAACAGAGATCTGTCATGGTAGCTCCCCTCATAGTGGAGAATACCGGCTACGGGGCAATAAAGATGATAGCTCCCAAGGGCCCGGCCTTCAATAAGTCCAAGCTGGCACTCTTGAACACTGTCTCCGGGGAGCTGGCGTCCACTCTGCGGACGGCCGATACGTACCAGGAAACCAACTCCAACCTCTCTCACGCAACCCAGGAGCTGACCGCCCTCACGAGCTTCACACGGAAGGTGAGTTCCAGCCAGGAGGTGGAGGAGATTGCAGAGAGGTTGTTGGTCACCGCACAGAAGCTCACGTCCGCAGACCACGGGTTTGTAGCCCTGTTCCCCAATATCCAAGCGGAGGACCGCAACGACGCTGAAGAGGTCTTCACGATAGCCCACTATCCACAAGAGATTGCCGACCGGCTCAAGACAAGAGCGCGCGGGGAATTCAAGGGAATCTGCGGTAGAGCTCTTGCCGTCGGCCGACCTGCCGTAACCGATAACTTGAAAGACGATTGTGATCCCCAGACAACTATGCCGGACTCACAATCCAAGGTGGGAGCTCCGATAATAGTGGACAACCGGACGGCCGGAATCCTGGTCCTTGAGAGCAAGCGAGCGAAGGCCTACTCCAACCAGGATGTGGACTTCATCATGGGCCTAGCGGAGTCTGCCGCAATCGCCATAAGTAACGCTCGACTCTACAAACATACCCGGCAGCTGGCTATCAGAGACGGCCTCACAGGACTCTACGACCACTCCTACTTCCACCAGGCCCTTGAAGCAGAGATAGAGAGGTCCCGAAGGTACGAACATGAGAACAGTCTCATCATGATAGATCTGGACGATTTCAAGTTGTACAACGATCGGTTCGGACACCTGGCTGGAGACAGTGTGCTGGGCTGGTTGGGCGTAGTTCTGAAAAACAACATGCGGAAAGCCGACCTGGTCGCCAGATATGGAGGGGAGGAGTTCGCGATACTCATGCCCGAGACCTCTCCCGATGATGCGGTATCAGTCGCCAGAAAACTGCGCACGCTGGTGATAGATAGTCAGCCGGAATCATGGCCCGATGTGGTGACGATGAGTATAGGTGTATCCTTCTACCCAGCCGATGCCGATGCAGCGCTCCCGCTCATAGAAGCCGCTGACCGCCGCATGTACGAAGCTAAGAGACAGGGTAAGAACAAGGTGAACTTCGGAGCAACGGGCTAGCCCGCTCGGTTACCCCACCATTTCCGGGCACGTATAGACCGTGAATCCCTTGGCGGTAGCCCGCCCTACCACGGACAGAGAAACCTTGACAGCTAGATCCAAGGCAAGATCCGTAGGGGCACTCTTGGACAGCACCAGGGGAATCTGCGTATGGGCCAGTTTCCCCACCATCTCAGACGAAATGCGCCCCGTGACTGTCATGAACAGGTTCTCCAAGGGACGATCCTCTAAGAGAGCCAGGCCAATTACCTTGTCCACCGCATTGTGACGGCCGATATCCTCCGCCATCGCAACCATCTCAGCCTCACGACCGAATAAGGCTGCAGCATGCGTACCCCGAGTAAGCCTGTACAGAGAGCCTCGCGAAAATGTGAACCGAGCGGCCTCTCTCAGGGTCTGCGCATCAACCCATGGTAGGCAAGCGGGAAGATCCCGTCCAGAGGCCGCCAATGCGTCCAAGGCGGAGGTAAACCCAGCTGGTCCCCCGCACCCAGAACCGAAGACACGGCGCCTGAACAGTTTCAGGGTCATATCCACGTCCTCCAGCTCTACCTCCGCCTTCCCAGCGGCAATATCCAGAGCTATCAGCTCCTGAGGATCCTTGATGAAGCCCTCAGCAAAGAGGAAACCGATGACCAACGCTTGAAGGTTGCGGGGCGTCGCAAGAAGCGTAACCAGCTCCTCGCCGTTAATGGAGAGGGTCAACGATGTCTCTCTGGGGACGGCGTCAGTCTCCGTGGCGCCGGGGTCGGCACCACGAACCGAAAGCGCTTCTACTTCCGCAAACCCGCTGCTGGAATCTTCTTCCCCGCCCCCGAAAACAGTTTCCCGGTTCTCCAAGCGGCTACTCGTGGGGAGTTCCGCAGTGGGGCTTCTTAACCACCACAGGTTCGCTCAAATCCTGTCCACAGTGTGGACAGGATTCTACTTCATCTTCCACCTGGCGCTTACAATTCACACATCTAGCCATAATGCCACCCCCAGAGAAGTCACGGTGTGATGTACATGATTGAGATTATACCCGAGCAGTCATTCTCCACAAACAGCCATCCGCCCATATTCGTCTAGAACTCAAACAGTTGGAAACCTGAAAGTTCGGCAGTCAACCATGTAAACTTCCCACTCAGCATGAGAACACCGTAGGCCACCAGCAAGATCCCTGAGGCGATACGAACCGCCTTGTAGTGCTTTCTCATCCAACTAAAGGCTCCCAGCATCCGTACAAAGAAGACCCCCGCAAGCAAGAACGGGATGCCCAAACCCAGCGAATAGATCAGAAGAAGCAATGCTCCACCCGTGGCGCTACCACCCGATGCAGCCAAGGTATAGATGGAAGCCAGAATGGGCCCTACGCACGGCGTCCAGCCCACCGAGAAAGCCATCCCTGCCAGTAGGGCTCCCAACGAACCTTTGGGCGTTCGGAACGGCAGCGCCCTGTGCTCACGTTCCAGAAAACCTACCTTGAACGTACCTGTGATCATCACTCCCAGGATGACCAAGAGAATACCGGCAGCGATCTCCATATAGCGTTGATTGTGTACCAGGACGGATCCCACGTAGCCAGCACCAGCACCCGACAGCGTGAAGACAAGCGAGAAACCAAGAACAAAGACGGCTGTGCGGAACGCCACACGCCGTGTGTTGGCGTGCAGCTCTTCAAACGATACCCCCGAGACGAAAGAAAGATAGCCGGGTATCAGAGGCAGAACGCACGGACTAAGGAAGCTGGCCGCGCCTGCAAACAAGGCCAAGGCGAAGGCCGCAGGAGACACCTCAACTATCGTCAAGCGGGAGCACCTACTTGCTCAGCCCGGGTACGCACGGTACTGTCAGCGTATGGTGGCAATATTGGCCTCCAGCTCTTCCTTAGTCACCGCTCCCACCTTGGTTCCGGCGACACGACCATCAGCGTCAATGAACACTGCAGTCGGCACGGCGGTTACTCCGTAGGCACTTGCAACCCCGCCCATGGGGTCCAGCATCACGGGAAACTCATAGCCCTCTTCTTCCAGGAAAGAGCGGACGTCTGCTTCTGAGTCTTTCAGAGCCACCACCAAGAAACCGACGTCCTCCTTGTGGTCTCGATAGAACCTATCGAGCGCGGGCGATTCCGCCCGGCACGTAGGTCACCAGGTCCCCCAGAAGATGAGAGCCAGTGGTTTCCCCCTGAAGGCCTGCAATGATACGTCCAATCCCGAAAGAATCCGGCCATTGAAAGAGGGTGCCCGGGAGCGGTTTGCAACTGGAGTCATGGGAACTGCGCCTGCCTTCGACCCGGCCTCGTCAATCCCATCTGCTTGGTTATCCGAACCACAACCAGTCGCCACGAAGATGAGCATTCCAAGTACCAACAACATCAATAAAGTAAGCAAAAATCTGCGCATGGCTGGTGTTCTACCTTTCTCGAGTTTGGGCGCTCTCTAGCTCTGGTGTTTCGATTCCATCCAGGCGGCCATCCAGCAGTCTGACAATCCTGTCCACTTCCTGAGTCGACTCAGGGTTGTGCGTAACCATGATGACAGTGTGACCTCTATCTGCGAGGCTCCGCAGAAGATCCAGAATCTGATCACCCGTCTCCCGGTCCAAACTACCCACCGGTTCGTCGGCCAGAATGGCCGGGGGATCATTAACCACAGCTCTGGCTATGGCCACCCTCCCCTGCTCTCCACCTGACAACTCAGAGGGCAACCTGCCTGCCTTGGCCTTGTCCAAACCCACTCGCTGCAGCGCGGCGATGGCAAGGTCCTCCATCCCTGACTTGGGCGAGATGGCCAAGGGTAACATGACGTTCTCAAACGCCGTAAGGTAGGGAATCAACTCCAACTGTTGGAAGACGAAACCCAGATACTCCCGGCGAAGATCAGCTTGCCGGTCCGGCCGCAAGGCGTATACATCTATCCCATCGATAAGAACGCGTCCCGTAGTGGGAGCGCTCATTGCGCCCATGGTTGCCAAGAGCGTACTCTTGCCCGAGCCCGACGGCCCCATCACAGCCACATACTCCCCCTTGGCGAAGGTCAGGTCTACTCCATGGAGCGCAACCACCTCCGCACCGGACCCCTGCCCGTAGATCTTGCCCACCGATTTCAAGCTGACTAGAGACACAATCGACCCGCCCTATCGTTTAGATTTCTTTAAGCGCCAGTATCGGATCCATCTGCACTGCTTCCCTGACCGGATAGACGGACGCCGCCAATCCCACCAGAAAAGAGAGTCCCACTCCCCCAGCCAATACCTGGGGAGAGAACACCGCTCCCAGGGCCAGGTCTCCCGCGAGGCGGGGGGCCAGGAGCGTCCCCACCGTACCGAGGGCCACCCCCAGGAAGGAGGAGATTCCGCTGAGCACGAGGACCTCTGTGAAGACCAGCCGGGCTATGTCCTTCTGCCGATAACCCACGGCCCGGAAAACCCCGATCTCTCGACGGCGCTCTCTCACAGCAGTGAGCAGAGTAATCCCCACCACCAATCCGGCCACAATAACCACCAGCCCGGTCACCGCAAGACCGAACTTCTCCAGCGATGAGTTGGCCATCTCAGTGAACTCAAGGCTCTTCTGCACAGAGGAGGCCCTGGCCCCGGGGATAGCTTCCTCAATGTCTGCAACCAGCCCTTCAATATCGGAGCTCTCCGCAGCCGTTACTTCAACCAGGTTCACCTCCCCCTGCCTGCCCGTCATGGATGCCAGCCTCACCCGATCCATAACGATCAGATTGTCCTCCTGGTCACCCGTCTCTCTCAGAACTCCCGCAACCCGGAAAGATTGGTTTTCAATGGTAAGTGTCTCCCCTACATCCGTACCCAGCTCATTCCGCACATTTATCCCCAGCAGAACTCCATCCTCTTCCGATGGAGCGCCCGGTCCTCCCGGAAGCGAACCCTCCCACTCCCACCAGACCTTCACCCGAGCGGCCGTCTGAAACTCTGTTCCCGTAGCAAGGAAGGTTCGCTCCCCTACTTCCACCGGCTCCAGGAGAACCGGGACGAAAGCCGTGAGACGCCCTTCTTCCTCCATCTCCCGCAGGATTCCCAGTCGGTCCTCCTGAAAGACCTCTACCTCGCCACTGCCGGCATCCCCCACCGATAGGCCCCCATAGCTCACACTCAGATGGGGTGAATCCGGAACAACTATCAGATTGGAACCATAACGAGTAAGCCGATCATCCACCGTGGCCCGCATGGAGAGCACAAGCGAAGCCACCAAGACAAAAGCCCCGACCGCCACACTCAGACCCAGCACGGCCAGCGCCGCCTTCCCCGGACGTCGTTTCATGCTACTCAAAGCAAGACGGCCAAGAGTCAAGATCAGATCTCCTTCATAGCCAACGCCGGACTAAGACGGGAAGCCTTCCAGGCCGGGTACAGACTGGAGGCGATAACCACCACCAGGGTCGTCCCCAGAGCCACAACCACCCGGGCGAAAGCCCCCTCCCAGACGGCATCCACTCCAGCGACACTGCTGGTAACCGGACCTGCAGCCACCACCGCCACGGTTACTCCCAGGACTCCACCGATCAGACCCAGGACTGCATTCTCCGTGAGGATGATGCGGAATATATGACGGCCCCGGTACCCCAGGGCACGGAACACCCCGATCTCCCTGCGCCTCCCCCGGACCCCGCCAAGCGTAGCCGTAAAGACAATGAGGGCACCCACAAAGACCATCAGTGCGGAGAGCACTGCGCCGAACAGCTCAAACTGCCCCACCAACATCTCTCTGGACGCCAGACTCTTCTGGACCGATGACACCCGCGCATATGGCATCTCGGCCTTGATCTGAGCCGTGATGGTTTCTATGGGGCACGTGCTACACCAAGCCGACACTTCTATCAGGCTAACCTCATCACCACGGTCCCACATGCGGCTTGCTGCAGCCAGGTCCATGTAGATGAGCTCATCCTCCTGTGTACCCGTGGGCTCAAGCCCTGAGACCACCCGAAATTCTCGCCCCCCGAAGGACAACGTATCGCCGGCGACCACTCCCAGACGCTCACCCACCCGTGAACCCACTACCAGGTCACCCGGTCCTGCCGGAACAGCGCCCGTCAGCTTCCACCACGTCTTGACTCCGAGCTCCTCTTCCCAGACCACTCCCATGGCGGGAACCCGGACACCGTCTAACTCCACTTCTCCCAGGAGCTTAGGCGCTACCCGGTTGATGTTTTCCCGGTTCTTGATGGAACGGATCTTCTTTGCATCGCCCTCATGCAGTGGTTCCGTGTCATACGTGATAGTCCCCAGGTCCACGCCGCCGTAGGACAAGGGAAGCTCGTCCGCACGGGGCACGACCACGATGTTGGGACCATACTCGTCCGTCCGCTTCTCCAGATCACGCTGAGCACTGTATACCACCATGTCCAGAGTCATGACCACTCCTACCGCCACCGTTATGATCAAGATCAGTAGCAGACTCCGGCCCGAGTGCCGAACCATGTTCCTGAGGGCTATCCGCCCCACGCTCATCCGCCTGCTCAAGCGTCTCAAGATATTCATCAGCCGCCGGTAGAGCCTTCAACCGGCACGTCCCCTTGACCGACGTCCGTGTCCTGATAGGCTCTGGGGACCCAGGATTCAAGATCACCACTCGGGACCAGCACTCGGTCCCCTGCCACCTGCGCAGCCACCTCCTCCGGCGGATAGTCGAAACAACCACCTCCTACGCCCATCAACGTGTTTAGATCCCAGCGCGTGTAGCACACGTCACAGACCAACTGGTTGCCGTCAATGTGGAAGGAGGTTGAGCGACACGGTTCACAGAAGGCCGTCCCCACCACCAGACGTCCGGAAGGAGCTACGTAGGCCAACAGAGGCAGAATATTCCCACCGGCCGCCACCTGATACCCCTCCGGCATGAGACTCTCCCGTTGGTAGGTAAGACCAACCACGTAGTTATCCAGAAGGGAGTCCAAGGGGAAAGATATCCCTTCCCCATCCTGACGGACTTCCTCCTGCGTCAGCGTGGTCATGCTCATCTCTGAGGCGGAATAGTCCACGCTGTCCATGATCTGGACGCCACCGGCTTTCAGAGACTCCATGTGTTGAAAGTAGAATACGGCGGCAACAATCACAACCACCCCCACGACCACACCGACCGTAAGCGCCCTCCGCAGCGGAAAGCGGCCGGCCTCCTGGAAGCGTTCTCTCTTCAACTCAATATTGTCCAGCGAACCTTCAGGCTGTTCATTCGGCATGCCCTCAGGCGCTTCAGGCGGCGCTTCCGGCGGTACACTCTCAGACATCCACTAGCCTCCGTTCTCAAGATCGACCAAGGGATTAGGCGAGAATGCCCCAGACGACCGGATACTTGTGCCGACACAGCGAGTACATTCTACTACAGCTTGTAGTATTGCGGCAAGTACCCCGTGTCTTTGCGCCACTCAGCGCAGGGAGATCATGCCCGCACGATCCTGGCCTAGAACCGAAGGCAACAGTCGCCGTGAGCTGCGCGCGCAGCGCCATCTCCATGCGAAGACATGTGGCAACCGGAACAAGCGCCCCGCGTATCCACTGAGACTTCAGTGAACGCCAGTGCACTCCCCGTGAAGATAGAGAAGATCAGCAAGAGGCCGGCCACCACCGCGATCACGTACCTGCGCGACCGCAGTATCAGCTCAGGCTCCGTTAACAGCCCCCATATTCGTTCGGTCACACCGGTGCCCTCTGCGAAAGCCGAGACACCGACCATCTGTAAGGGTGCAGGAGACACTGAGCGCGCAAACTTCTCCAAACCAGAGGCCACTACCAGTCCATCCCCGGTCTTCTCGCGGGCATACTCGTCCGCGGCAATCTCCTGTGCTCTGCGAAGGCGGGCCAGCGCCCGGCGAGCACCGGGAACCAAGGCAAACGTCCTTCCCAGGGACTGCGCGACCAGGAGAATGACATTGTCATAGCCTACAACATGCGCCTCCTCATGAGCCAGGACGGCGGTCACCTCCTCTTCTTCCAGCGCAACACTCAGCCCTGTGGAGACAACCACTTGGGGGCGAAGAAACCCGATCGTATACGAGGTGGGAGTTGAGTTCTCCAGCACCACCAGACGTTCAGGGAACTGAAAAGACCGCCCGGTGGTGAGGACTTCCCGGTCCGCGCGGGCGACCCTGGACAAACCCGCCTGGTGACAGCGCGAAAGCCCCAACTGACTGCAAACGGTGGCCACGAAATACAGGATCAGCCCACCAATCACACCACCCATGAGAAAGGAGTAGGGCGGGCCGGCCCAAGGGGGAAGAGAAGCCGCGCAAACACCCGATTCTTCAATGCAGCTCAGGCCGGCCCGCACCAGGTACTCATGGGGCAAATATCGTACAAGCAGGGCCGCAAGAAGGAGGACGGTGGCGGCCGCTATGGCCACTAGGGCGGTAAGATAGGCCCAAACCAGAGACCGATGCCTAACACGTCCTTCCAGGAGTCTTTGTATCAGAAATGGTGCGCTGACAAGCAATCCAAAAGTCAGTGAGAGAGTCAGAACGTCTATTTTCCGGCCTCCCGTCTCTTGCTATCAATAATCTCAGCCAGAAGATCAAGTTCCGCCGCATCTTCACCATCCAGGTTTTCCACAAAATGTGCCAGGACAGGCCTACCTGTCTGACCCAACAGCCCAGTCATCACGTTCTTGATGACCCCAGTGCAAAACGCATCCCGAGATTGGACCGGACTGTAGATGTAGGCACGGCCTTCCTGCATGCGGTCCAGCAACCCCTTCTCTGCCAACCGGGTCATGACAGTCATCACCGTAGTGTATGCGATGTTCCTGTCTTCCTGGAGACATTCATGCACCCTACGGACGGAGGCGGAGCCAAGATCCCACATGCACTCCATTATCTCTGCCTCCAGGTCACCGAGGACCTGGCCCAGACCTTCGTTTCCAGTATTCAGATGATGGGATGAACCAGCAGCCATACGCCCCTTTCTTTGGGCTCATACTACCAAGCGTAGTAGAGTCCGGTCAACCCGCAGACGCACACAAACCTTCAAGGGCGTAGTTGCCCTGTCACGCTTTGCGACTAAGTTCCTCCTCTAGCCGATCCGCTTCCCTCCGGAGCGCGGACTGCCGGCGAGCCAAGGTGAAGAGATAAGAGCCCAAGATCAGCCAAATGAACCCGTACCCCAAAGCCAAGAAGCCTATATCACCCATGACATCTACTCCTATCGAATATGAATTTGCTGACTTATGCGCCCCAATCTGGACGCAACCGTCTCCTGACCAACGCGAACCACCATCAAGTACACATAGAGCATGGTGAAGACACCCAGAGAGAATACCAACATTGCCTGCATGGAGGGGTCCATATCCATCCCCTGTGCGCTGACGAGCGTGGGATGGATGGTCCGCCACCACCGGATGGACATGAATACAATCGGCACGTCCACCCAGCCGACAATGCCAACAACTGCCAGTAAGCGGGCACGCCGATGTCCTTCTGGGAAAGAGGATCTCACCATGAGGTACGCAACGTAAATGAACCACAGGACGAGGGTGGTGGTCAGGCGAGGATCCCATGTCCAATACGCACCCCAGATGGGCTTAGCCCACAGCGGTCCGGTCACCAGAGTGATGGTGGTAAAGACCACGCCTATTTCCGCAGAAGCCACCGCAATCCGGTCATACAGCAGCTCCTTCTTCCATAGATATAGAATCCCACAGATAAACACTACGGTGAAGGCAGGACCCAGAGCCAACCATGCGCTTGGCATGTGAAAATAGAATATCCGCTGGACGTCCCCCATCTGCACTTCCCGAGGCACCCACAGCAAGGCTCCAAAGAGATCCACTAGAACCAAAATCACCGTGGCGATACCCAGGATATCCAGCCATAGCGGACGTCCCCTGTCGGGCTCCGGGTTTGAAGGCAGCGTCTGCATTTCGCTCGACCCAACACTCATGAATTAGCCCACCTTGGCAGTCTTTTCGCTTACTCTTCCACCACATACTCGAACGTAACGACCGAGATTGAGAAGAACACCACATCATAGACCAACAGAAGACCCAGCCAAAGCCCTGCGCTCCCCAAACCACTGCCATCCAACACGACGCCGGAAGATTTTGCTGCAGCCAGAATGACGGGAACCATGACCGGGAACAAGAGTATGGCCAACAACACATCTCTGGCCTTAAGCCCCACCGAGACGGCGGCAAACAACGTCCCCACGGAACTGAATCCCACCGCCGCAAGCACGACGATGACTGCCAGAGGAAACCCCACCGCGAGAACATCAACATTGTAGAGGGCGGCGAAAAAGATGAAAACGAAAAACCCCATGACAATCGTGAACACGCAATTGGCAAGAAACTTACCCACGTATATCTCTGCTCTGTCGACGGGACACAGAAGCAGCCCCTGCAGGCAGTCATTCTCCTTTTCCCCCGCGAAAGAACGGTTGAGACCCAGCATCCCCGCAAAAATGAAGGCAGACCAGAACACACCAGGACGCACCAGGTTCATCTCCCTCAACCCCGGCTCTATGCCGAAGTTGAATATGAGGATCACTAAGAAGCCAAAGAGAAACATGGAGAGCACCATCTCCCTGGCCCTCAGTTCAGCGAGAATGTCCTTCCAGGCTATCGCCCATATGCGTGTCAGGAAACCCAACCGCCGCCCTTCCCCACGCATTCAAAGTATGTGTTCCGGAATTCCGCCTGGTCAATGCGGGAGACCTCTTCCTGATACACCAGCCGTCCATCCACCTGGATGGCCACCTCATCACACATCTCCAGGCCTTGCTGGAGATTGTGGGTGGTGAGCATGAGAGTACGTTCCCCCGTATGCAGGGTATCCAAGACCTCTCTCAACATCCGGGAAGCGTGCTGATCCAACCCTGTATAGGGCTCATCCAGGAACATGATGTCCGGATCATGGAGAAGAGCTCGAGCGATAGACAACCTCTGCTGCATGCCTCGGGAATATGCCGCGACCAAGTCCTCTTGGCGATCCTTCAGACCCACCTGAACCAGCAGGTCACCAATCCGGGTGTCCAAGTCCTCCAGTCCATACATGCGCCCATAGAACCTGAGATTCTCCACCGCGCTGAGGTTGGAGTAGAGAAAGGTGTTGTGAGAAATGACGCCAATACGGCGTCTCAGAGCGGTGGTGTCCGTATCCACATCCACACTGCCTATCCGCACGCACCCTTCTGAGGGGATGAGCTGGGTGGAAAGGACTCTGATGAGGGTGGTCTTACCCGCCCCGTTTGGCCCAAAGACGGTCAGAAATCTGCCCGCGCCCAGCTGCAGGTCCAACCCGCGTAGAGCCGGAAAATGCCCAAAGTACTTCCAGAGACCCTTGACTTCAATCTCAGCAGGATCGGTCCCGCGGATCCGGCCAGAGACCTCGTCTATTCCGGGGGCAGGAGTCAACCTAGGAGTCTACCTTCACACCGCAGGATCCACAGAACTTGGCTCCGGACTTCAACGGTTCCCCACAACCGGCGCATACGGACGAATCCGACTGCTCGCCCCGTTTGGACGCTCTCTGAAGACCCAAGGCTTCTCCACACGCAGCGCAGAACTTGGCACTCTCCGCGTTCACTGCTCCACAGCTGCCACATAGGCCGGCCGCGGGTACCACAGGCGCAGACGCTGATTCCCGGACCGGCGCCCCTGACCCCCGCTTGATGGTAGCGGATTCCCGGATCTCAGCCCCACCACTCTCCACCCTCTCAATCGCTTCCAGGATCTCAATCCCGTCCGCGCGGTATCTATCTTCAAGCTCCCTGAAGTCCGACTCTGAGAGCTTGCCTGTACGGTAGTCAAACTCCAGCTCTTTGAGGGCCGAATACGTCGCTTCTTTTCGATGGTAGAGGTCACTCATCTCCTCCGGCATCTCGGTCTCCTCCTCCACCCACCGCTCACGAAGCAACGGGTAACCTACATACACAACCACAGCGAGGGCCATTACAACCTTGACCAGGGTTTCAAGGGCAGCCATACGTCTCCTTCAGTCTCTTTGGCTGGATGAACTCAGTCAAACTCTTCCAGTTCCTCATCTAGTTTCGCCACCAAATCCTCGCTTGCCTCCACCCGAGATGCCACCACTTCTCCTACTTCATCGCGATCCCGGCGTCTTGCCCAACTCGTCACCAGATAATAGAGACCCACTACTCCTCCGGCCAAAGCAACAAAGGGGGTTATCCAGGCTGTCAAATTGAATCCTGACTTTGGCGGAGAGGCAAGAATCTGCTCGCCATACTGGGACACGTAGTACTCGACTATCTCATCACCTGAACGCCCGCTGGCTAGCTGACCATCAATGAATTCCTTAGCTGGAACTCCCCAACCGCAGTTGCGATGGGGGCAGTTGGCCAGCACAAGACCGCAGCCGCATTGGCACATCACCCGTCCACCCACAGCGGACAGGGTGTCCTCCCCAGTAGCGGCAGGTGCGGCAGCCGGCGCAGGCAGCAGGAACAGCAAGGCCAGCAAGGCCACCAGAACGGCCAATAACGATTGGCGAGAACCCCTATACCTCATGAAGCCTCGCCTGCCTTTCGTAGCGAGCGGCCAGTCTCCTCTGCTCCCGGGAATCAGGCCACATGGCGATCAGCGCACCCAGCGCCACAACAAAACCGCCTATCCAGAGCCAGTTGATAAGGGGATTGATGTCCACTTGCACCTTTATCTCTTCCCCTTCCCCAGAATACTGGAGCAGGGAAACGTAAACGTCCCGACTCAGGGTGGAGTGTCTATCCACTCTCGTCCAGGGTTGATCTTTGAGGAAGTAGAACTCTCTGACTGGACGGACCACTCCCAAGGGCTGTCCATCCTCCGTCAAACTGAACTCCGCCGTGCCCACCCGCTTTTCAGACGTATCATACGTAGAGAAATCCTGGTACGTGAGCTCATATTCCCCCACCGCAACGGTATCCCCAGGAGTCAACGTCTCCTGAACCTCCTGCTTGAAAGCGTAGGAACCCGTCACACCGACCAAGATCAACACGATGCCCAAGTGCACAGTATATCCCCCATATCGGCGCTTGTTACGCCAGGTCAGCGATGCCAGCGCGCTCAGTAGATTCTGGCCGGACATCTGTCTGCGCACCCACGTGCCGCGGGCGAACTCCAGAATTATGGTTGCCAGCACAAAGGCCACCAAGGTGAAGCTGATCAACGCATAGACGTGACGCATCCCCATGGCCAGGAGGACCACCAGCGTCGCTAGAGCCACACTCCCCGGATACATGAAGTTCTTCCCCAGGTTAGCCAGTGTCGCACGTCGCCAGGCAATCAGTGGGCAGATACCTACCAGGAACATCAGTACCAACCCGATAGGAGCCATGACCTGGTCAAAAAACGGAGGTCCCACCGTGATCTTGTCACCGGTGACGGCCTCACTAAGGATGGGAAAGAGCACTCCCCACAACACAGTGAAAGCCATGCCCACCAGGATTAGGTTGTTCAGCAGGAAGCTGGACTCCCTTGAGATGAAACTGTCCAGCTCATTCCGCGACTTGAGATGATCCAGCCGGCTGAAGAGCAGGTTCAGTGAGAGCACCAAGGTCAGCCCGATGAAAGCGAGAAAATAGGGACCCAACGATCCCTGACCGAAGCTGTGGACAGAGCTGATGATTCCCGATCTGGTGAGGAAAGTGCCGAATATGGTCAACACGAAGGTCATGATGATCAAGACCATGTTCCAAACCTTGAGCATGTCCTTCTTCTCCTGAATCATCACAGAGTGCAGGAATGCCGTCCCCACCAACCAAGGCATGAAAGAGGCGTTCTCAACAGGATCCCAGGCCCAGTAACCTCCCCAGCCCAGCGTGACATAGGCCCACCACGCTCCCACCAGATTGCCTATGCTGAGGAAGAACCAGGCTATCAGTGTCCACCGGCGGGTTGACCGAATCCAGGTGTCTCCCAGACGCTTGGTTACCAACGCGCCCATGGCGAAGGCAAAAGGAATGGCGAAACCCACATATCCCAGGTAAAGGGTGACCGGGTGCACAACCATTCCTGGATTCTCCAGCATGGGGTTCAGGCCGGCTCCATTCTCTGGCACAAAAGAGACGGGAATCTCCGCAAATGGATTGGAGCCCTCGCTGGTGAGCATGAGAAGGGCGAAGAAGAAACCGATAAAGGAGATTATCGATATGACGTAAGGAATCAGTTCCCGGTTCTTCGTCCGGTTCTGGCGGATAACAATCGCCCCAAAGATCCCCAGGATCAGAAGCCAGAGGAGCATGGAGCCTGAGTTCCCGGCCCAAAACGCAGAAGCCTTGTAGAACCAGGAGAGGTCCAGGGATGTGTACTGGTAGACGTACTCGTTCGAGAAATCACTGCTCAAGAGAGCGTAGAAGAGCGCGAAGCCAGCCACCGACACTGAAGCGCAATAGGCATAAACCGCCCGCTCCGCACTCTTGACGTACTCCCAACGGCCCGTGCGCGCGCCGACTATGGATGCTACCGTCCCATAACCCGTAGAGACAAAGGCCAACAGGAGTGCAGCGTATCCGATCTCATTCATACAAGCGCATCCTCCATTCGGGAACTCTCTTCATTCAATCTTCCACCCACTCACTGCGGGAAAGCAGAAACATCAGACACGCATCAGAAAGAACGGCGACAGACGGTAGATCTATCTGCCAAACCAGGTTGGACTTTATTGGCCGGTCTCCGCGGCGCCCGCTTGATCAGCAGCGCTCTCATACTTGCTGGGACACTTCGCCAGCATCTTGTATGCCTCAAAAGTCCCGCTGGCCAGGTAGTCACCATCCATCACTACCTCCACTCCGGGCTCATCCCGGAATGTGTCCGGCACCTGGCCCGTGAATGAGACCAGGATCTTCTCATCTGTTTTCTCTATATCCCTGATCTCGAACTTCAGGGTATCTCCGATCCCCTCATTTTCTAACGTGCCGTTGACCAGTTCCCCAGAGACCTTGACGTTCTCCGTTGGGCCCCCTGCTTTCAGCTCCGCAACCGTACGATAGTAGACCATATTCTTCTGCACTCCAAAGAAGACTAGAGATCCGATGGCCACGACTATCACGGCCCCCGCCACAACAAACTTCATCTTCTTCTTGTTCATCTCACCAATCCTCCTCAGAAGATGGCTAAGTCAGGAACGAACCCGAGACTAATACAGAAGACGTTCCAAACCAGAGCCGGTCAGCACCTTGTTGGCCATCTTCTCGGTCACAAGCTTATCCGGACACCTTATCAAGACAACATCCGCTGCCAGGGTACCGTCAGGTTGCAAGGAACCAGTCACAACCACCTTCTCGCCCGGCCTTAGACGATCAGGATACTCACCTCTATACACAACGTCCAGTGTCTCTCCAGACTCCTCCCCTTTCATAACAAAATTCACTACAGAGCCTTCCTGGACGACGCTACCGGAAGCCACGAATCCTCCTACACGAACATGAGTACTTGAACTTGAGGCTTTAACCTCTCCCACGGACTGATAAAAATCCCCCCCGACAGCGAGAAACAAGGCCAGCCAGATCACGACCAGAGCTAAGGCCGCCGTTCCCACGATCAGCTTCCACCGCTTTTTCACTGGACCTGTCACGTCTCTTCCCGTCGCAGGCAAATCCATTACTCCTTTCGGACGATCAATTCAGTCCCGCCCCGTTGCGCGCAGAGCCGACAAGCTCCACCAGGGCCGAACGTGCAGAAGGAGCCGGGGCCGCCAGCCAATATAGATACGCTCCGACTGTGAAGTAGTAGTGACTCTGTCCCATGCCGTCAAGCGCGTGAACCGATAGGCCCGCTTCTTCCACCTTGCCCTTCATCTTGAAAGGCGACTCACCTTGAGAGACGCGTTCGGTCATCTTCGTGCTCAAGGACTCCGCTGCCGCAGAATCCGCCGAGCGGGAAGCCCACACGGTAATGAGCCCTCCCTGACCGTAATGTGCAACCCAGGCTTCCCGCATGTCGGAATCGACCGCACCACCGTGTAGCTTCTCTACTTCTGCCAATGCAGATGCACCACTTTCCAACTCTGTCACTTCCAACCCGGCAAGACTACTCGGCACAACCCCGGCTTTCCCCATTCCTCCATGAGGGGCCACCACATTAGCGTAGAAAGACCAGCCAACCAAGACGGTCACCGTCACTACGAACGCGACTATAATAACCCGCCTGGTCGACATTCCACCGTTGCTCACGCCGTTACCCAGACTTCTCGCTCCCACAATCCGGGCAGAAACGGGCCGAACCATCCACTGATGCACCACACTCCGTGCAGTACTTACTGCCCGCACTACTCTTTCTGCCCTTCCTCTGGGCGGCTCCACCGCCTACACGCCGGCCACCTTTCTTTGCACCCCTCCCGCGCGATGAAGCTGGTCTGAGCACCGCATACCCACCCAAAACGAGAGCGACCGCTCCCAGAACACCCACAATTAGGATGAGAGTGGTATTGCTACCCTGCTGGTCTGGAGAGGCCTGCTCCCTGGAAGCCTCACCAGAGCCGGGAGCACTACCAGGAGTCACCGAGGGATCATTATCGTCTTTGCTGTAGGAGATGGACACCGTTTGCACGTCACCCACCTTGACGTCCGAATCCGTAAGGACATGGTAGTTCAGGCCTTGGGAGTCCGAAGTAACACTCGGAAACTCCGGATCCAGCGTGAATTCCCGCGCTCTCATTGGCTCTTGCACTTCAAGACTCAGAGCATCGACTGAAAAACCGGGGCGGAATGTGAAGTCAAACTCCCGCAGCGGATCGGTCCCAGGAAAGCCGGGGAAGGCTTCATAGTAGTACTCAAAGAATACTTTGCGCTGGGACTCCACGAGGAAGCTCAGGGTCTGGTAATCACCGTGGTCCGTTAATTGATAGGGCTTGCACGCATGGCCCCCGGATGGGTTCACCTCGCACGCCATGCCGATCTCTGCGCCCTTGGGAAAATTGAATTCCACCCGAGCGGGCAAAGAAACAGCCGAATCCAGATCTCCCTGGTAGATCACCAGAACTCGGGGATCATCATACTCCGGCCAAACCGAAACCTTCATCTGGGTAGCACTTACTTCCGTGAGGCCTTCCCCCGCGGCACGTGCAGGTGCGGGAAGAAAAACCATGGTCCACAAGACCAAGACTGCTACGAAGCTGAATAGAACCCCCGCTACGTGCGGCGCAAGAGTGTGCCGTGCCACAACTTCGCCAGAATAGCGAGACACTCGCTGGTGCGAGAACTGACCCTGAGCACTGCTGCGCATATGCCTTCTCCTTGAGTACGATGGCTTGCCATGAAGAGTTGCAGCTGCCATAGTACTACGCCCTGTAGTAGCTGTCAATTGCGTCCAGCGCCGCATCCACTGCAGAACTTATCCCGCTTAGAGAGTTTCGCCCCACATTCAGTGCAGTACCGCACTTGCCCTGGGCGTCCAGCGTTCCCCGTGGAACCTTCACGGGACGAAGAAGCCGGTGCTGAGTTCCTCCGGATAACCAACTGATAACCGACTACCGCCAACACACCCACCACCATGGCGAGAACTACCAATAAGAAATAGTTGGACCCGCCCGCCGATTCATCTCCACCAGCACCGGTGTCCTGTTCACTCCAAGAAGGGTCCGAATCCTCCTTCGTGTAAGTCACGTTCGCATCAACCCGTTGGCCTGCCTTGGCTCCCGAAAAAGACTGCTGCACATAGCTGAACCCCTGGGCGTCAGTGCTGGTTTGAGAAAGAACCGGCTCGACTGCGAAACCCGTTGAGCGAAGAGGCTGTTGGACAGAAAGAGACAGATTACCTACGTCGGCGGGAAGCCAGACCTCCACCGGAAAGGACCTGGTGCCGGTGGCAGAAACTCCCGGATTGTAATAGTACTCTAGTCTCAACTGGTTGTACTTGGGGATCTCCAGGGTCATCGTGTCCATCTTCTCCCCCGGTGTCAACTGGGGAGTCAGGTCGTAGACGAACTCGCCCGCCTCATCTACCTCCGCTATCCCTGTATTCCTTGCTCCCTTGGGCACGTAGTAGGTGAAGGTGTACGGAAATGTGGCAGTCTGAGGTAGAAAGACGTCCATGAGGACCAGAACATCGGCGGTATCATACTCAGGCCAGACCTGGATATTCATCTCTGGAAGGGTGACCCCCGGATTCACCGACTCATACCCCTCCGGCGCGGGAAGAACAAGGGAGGCGGTGGAACTGTCTCCGGCGGTGGAAGAAGTAGTTTCGTCAGCCCAGGCCGGTTCCGCCGCCGTGACCAGAAGGACCAATATCGCCAAGATCATCACTGAGAGCTTCGCGGGCCGCCCACTCAAGATCCGAGCAAATGACATCACACGACGGCTTGCCCCTCTGGAACGTCCGCGAATCTGCATCATCAACCATCCTCCCCTCGCCATCACGACACCGCCCTGCCCCGGACCGGACCCCGGCGCGCATTCATACCATTGGGGCGACCATCAGCCCCGTGCTCCAACCACCACACCCCACCTACACCAGCCAGAACAAGAATCACACTTATCAGTTGCTGTTGCGTCAAGCCCAGGAAGACCGGCGAGTTGGTACGGACGAATTCCACAAGGAATCTCTCCACTCCCGCCAGTCCCAGGTACGACCAGAAAAGACTGCCGGCCGCCAACAATCTGGGAGCAAGAACAAGCAGCATGATGCCCAATATGGCCAGTGAACCCAAACTCTCGTAGATCTGGGTGGGGTGCACAAGAACTTCAGTCGGCGGAGATCCTTTGGGAAAGGACATGGCCCAAGGAAGGCTCGAACTTACTCCGTAGTCGTCACCATTCAGAAAGCACCCCATCCTGCCCACCGCATACCCCAGAGCAAGAGCCGGTGCCACCGCATCGGCCACTAGTGCAGTCCGGACGGAAGAGAAGTGAGCCACCACCCAAACTCCCATGATCCCACCTATCAATCCCCCGTACCAAACCAGGCCGGTCCCACTGAACGCAGCCACCCGGAGTTGATCCGGGTGAATTAGCAGGTAGTGTACTTTGGCTCCGACCACGCCACCGATTATCGCCCCCATCAAAAGCGAATATGACAGCTCCGGATCCACGCCCCGCTTACCCAACCCCCAAGCAGTCATCAGACCACCGGAGACAAAGGCGAGAGCCATCATCAACCCAAACGAGTGTATGGTGACCGGTCCTAGGTCAAGTAGCTCAGGATACAAGAGTTCAGACCCTTCCCACTCTGTTAGCCACTGTGCGGATTGCTGGACGCCCCATCAGAGCCACCGCTCCCCATAAGCTCTATGAATTGTTGGGACATTTTGCCCACTTCCGAGGAGGGATCCAGATTCACCGCTTCTTCCCACTCAGCCTGCGCAGCCTCTCTTTCATCCGCAGAAAAGTACACGATGGCTAGATTGTAGTGGGCGAGCTGGCTTTCCGGGTTGTCCTTCACGACCTTCTCTATCCTCTCCCGAGCACCATCTACTTGGCCATTGGCCAGGTCAATCATCCCCAGCCCCAGGCTCGCTGCCACATTGCCCGGGTTCAGCTGCAGAGCCTCCTCGTATAGATTGCCGGCATCGTCCAGACGATTGCCCTGAAGGTAGAGACCCGCCAACGAAAGCACGTCATCCACATTCTCCGGATCAGCCTCATACGCTTTCTCGGCCGCGTCAATTGCGTCTTGCAGGGCGGCGTTGGAGCTCACGTCAGTTCCTGCCCCGGAGGAACTGCTCCCTACGTCCGGGCGATCGGACGGAAGGGTGTCCCCGTCAGAGATTGCCGGAGCGTCTCCGCCTCCGGTAGAGCTAGTGCCTGCTGTGCCGTCTCCTCCGGACCCCAGGCCGGGCACCACTAAAATAAGAGCCACCACCACTACCGCGGCTACCGCGATACCTACTAAGTACCTAGTGTTCATCGCCGTTGCATCCTTTCCCAGCCACTACCTTGTGAAGCAGCGAACTTATCTTGACCAAACTCAGTTACGTCACTCATCTCCAAATCCAGATTTCGAAGAATGAATACTACCCGATGTAGTCGATCGACTACAAGGTCACCAAACTTGAGACTCCATCCCAACCCACCTGTCCTCGCTCCCAAGCTACCTTGAAGAACTGCCTACAGCCGAGTATCATTCATGCACTAGATACCCGTAGGGGTATCTTGCATTGTTCCGGCCGTCTCTTGGGGATTGCGGGATTGCGGGATTGTGAGGTCGTGTGCCGATAGCCGGCATGAAGAACTATGGCGAGGATTCAGTGAAACTAGCACAGGTGGATTACAAGAAATGTCAGGCATGCTCTAAGTGCACGGCGCGCAAGACATGCAGGACCAAAGCCCTCATCAAGATGGGACCAGAAGAGCAGGCTATCGTCAAACCCTCAGATTGCATGGGCTGCGGAGACTGTCAGGAAGCCTGCGAGTACGGTGCGATAACCATGAAGGAGTCATAAAGTGTTGGAGAAGCTGTTTGGGCAGAAGCCGTATCAAGACATCACAGCGGAAGAAGTCCAGCGGAGGCTGGAGTCCGGACAACGGATGCAGCTGATAGATGTCCGGACACGGGGAGAATTCAAGAGCGGACATATCCCCGGAGCTGTCCATATACCCCTCAAGAACCTGGAGAGGAAGAGTGGAGAGATCGCTCGGGACCTGGATATCGTAGTCTACTGCAAGTCCTCGCTGCGAAGCCGGCGGGCAGCTTCCTCGCTCTGCAAGATGGGATGCGAGAGAGTGTCCAACATGACCGGGGGCTTGATCGCCTGGTGCGGCCCGTTGAAATAAGGAACGGAGACTTCACTCTGAGATCTCGTGGGGATATCTCGTGGAGATGGGGATCCACTGCCCTCTACAGATCCACTGCCCTCTACATCTATAGCTCTGCAGCCGCCAACACCATCGACAGTAGGGTCTCCTCGTCCGCCGCGCCCTCAACCTGCGGCACTCCGTTCAGCACTATCCTGGGCACGCGCTTGACCTGGTACAGCTGTGCCAGGTCCGGAAACTCTGAGATTACCACCACATCTGCAGTTACCTTCTCAGACGCCCTCGCAAAACGATGAGCCATCTTCCCCACCGCCGGACAATACGGGCAAGTGGAGGTCACGAGTACCTCTATGTGAACCCTCTTCTTGAGCTTCAAGAGATGATCAAGGGTCTCAGGCGTAGCACCGTCACCCCCCGCAGATGCCCCCAGTATCGCATCCAGTAGAACACCGAATTCATACCCGGAAGGAAGCCCCAAGATCCGCACCCGGGGAGACTCCTCACCCATCCCGCCCACGAGGGTGGCCGGGATCCGCTCCACGCCCGCAGCTTTGGCTTCCTCCGAACTCCCGACCAAATCCAGGAGCTGCAAGGAGAGGAGAGGTGACAGGTCTGCCAACTCCTGAAGCAGACGGCGAGCCTCCACGCACGAGTCGCATGCAAGTCCCTCTTCCGGATTTCCCCCGGTGTTCTGTGTGAAGTGAAGCAGCCGAACCGGATCTCTCATGCGCTCCTTGAGTATCCTCCCCAGTGCCTCGCGGTCTTCCGGTTTGAGTGCCGGTGACTCTTCCAACACCGTCTCCTGCTCCGAACGCGCATACTGCATGGCCTGCAGGGCAGCCACCTGTCCCTCCCCTACAGCTTTTGCAATCTGGTAGGGTTCGCCGGTGCAATCTCCGGCCGCGAACACGCCTGGAATACCTGTATACATGTGGCGATCAACCTTGAAATGCCTATTCTCCAGACTCACGCCATCAAGCAGTTCTTGCGGTGGCACCGTCTCTCTATAGATGAAAACAGCATCAGCTTCCACCGTCTCTGCACCCAACTCCACGTGTATCTTGCCATCGCGACGAATCAGACGATCAGGCTTCATGACCGGACGCACTACCACAGCTTCCGGCACCTCATACTCTCCTTCATACTGCGGAAGATAGGTGACAGACACACCAAAATCCTCAGCCAACAGCGCAACTTCTTCTTCCCCTTCAGGCGCATAGCTAATATACGCGACTTCCCGCCCGGAGAAGAGCCTCCCGTCGCAGTTAGCGCAGTAGCTGACCCCCTGCCCTACCAGATCTTCCTCGCCTTCTATACCGACCTCCCGGTGCACGCCGGTAGCGAGTATGACCGTTCGCGTCCGATACACCTCCGCCTCCGTGAAGACATTCAGCACGTCTCCGTCCCGCACGATCTTGGAGACCTTCTCCCGCACAACGGGAACATCGAAGCGGCTGAGGTGATCCTGGAAGGCTGCCGCGAGCTCCTCTCCGCTGGCAAACTGGAAGCCCGGGTAGTTTGGGATGGATGGAGCCCTGCGAGCTTTGGCGAAAGGACGACGCCCATCCAACACCAGCACCTTTTTCTTGCGATTGGCGATGCTGATGGCAGCTGAGATACCGGCCGGTCCCGCGCCGATCACTACTGCGTCATATCCTGAAAATCCCGCCCCGTTGCCGGATGTCATCAGCTCCTCCTTGTCAGACCGAGGTGCTTATACCCTGCCACCACCCCAATGCAAACAGTCTAGACGTCGAAGCTGGACAGCTCTTCCTCCATCCGCTTGTTCAGGTCCGAAGTCCGCTGATCTTCACGGGTAGAGGTGGGGACCTCCGCAGTGGGCTTCCTGCCACCGCTCCACTTGCTGGCTGCGAAAGTCAGACCAGCGGCTCCTGCGAGGATTGCCAAGACCGGCAATATGTAGGCCAGAGCATTGAAACCACTTGCCCGGGGTGCGGCAAGGATCTTCTCACCGTACTGCCCAACCATATAGTCCACTATCTCATCTTCGTTCTTGCCGGATGCCGCGAGGCTGCGGAGCTGCATCTTCACGCTCTCAGCGGCCTGACTCTCATGGACTGAAACTGTCTGGGTCCAACAACAAGGCGCTATGAGCTTCCCCTCCAGGTCCTCCACCAGCCTCTGTTGTTCCGGCGCAAGGTCCGTACCCTGCCCGTATGCCGCCGAGGGAACGTTCGCGTATAGGAATAGCAGAATGAAAAGTGTGGTAACTGTAGCGAAAGCAACCCGAAGGACAGATTGACGCCCGCCTATGGCCACCGCCCGCTCCGCCGGACCGTCAACACAATCCAGCGGAGGCTGCCACCGCCCGCCACGAGCAACGCTCGTTTGAATGCGCCTATGAGGGCCAACGGCCCTCACTAGACGCCTCAGCCAAACGCACCTGCTGCGGAACAACCCCCCGCCGCAGGTTCAGAGGAGCTACCGGAGCCTGAACCGCAAAGAAAACCGGTGAACAACTGTTCTACGTCAACGCTGCCGCAATCAGGACATACCTTCATGTCCTCCCGCAGGAAACCCTGGACAAAGACCTCAAAGTCATTGCCGCAGGAGCTACATTTCAGATCATAAGAGGCCACTACTCAATCACCCCCAGTTCCTTGAGCTCATTCACTACCCAGGCAAAGGACAGCACCGGTGGCGATTTCACGGTGTCACCGGAAACCACGAAAGGCGCGGGCCGACCTTCTTCTATGGCCTGAGCTATCTGAGGATAAGATTCCACTTCCTCGCCGTTGACGTCCACATACCTGACGGAAACACCCTCACCAAAATCTTGCTTGAGGTACAGATTGATATACCTGGTCGTCTCTTCCAGAGACGGAGGCGGCGCTCAGCCCCCACTACTGCAAGAATCCATCACCCTGGACCCCACGATTATCAGCTCATTAGTCTGTGTCTGTTGATCCATATACATCTCCATATCTGCAGCGAAAAGCCAGACTATCTATAGCCCGAACTCTTGCTCATAGTCTTTCTGACTCCGGGCACCCACCACTTGCGTTTTGACCTTACCGTCTTCAAAAAGCACCACAGTAGGAATACTCATGATGCCGAAACGGGCCGCCAGTTCCTGGTTATTGTCCACATCCACCTTGGCCACTATGACCTTGCCGGCATGCTCTTCTGCCAACTTCTCAATGACCGGTCCCACCATCTTGCATGGACCGCACCAGGCTGCCCAAAAATCCACCACTACGGGACCGCTGGCTTTCTCCACTTCAGCCGCGAATGTCTGACCATCAACATCCTTGACGATACCTTCACCCATAATATTCGCTCCTTCACTCTTATTGTCCGACCGCGGCTCCCCCACGGTCAAAACTCATTTCCTTGTCCTTCATGGGTAACTCCGCGGAGGCGCCGCCTCTCTAGGCTGCAGCCCCCTCTAATACCCATGGGGGTATGCTAGCACTTCTACCAACTTCCCGCAAGTGCAAAACGCACCTACACTGCCCTACACCCTATGTGTGTTTCCCACAAACGAGTCCGGGTATGCATATGAACGCAGAGAGACTCACTATTGATGGAACTGGAGGAGACCATGCAACTGACCTGGCTCGGACACGCCGCCTTCTACATCCAAGCTTCCGACGACAGTCGGATTGTGATAGACCCTTACGAATCAGGCTCTTTCGGCGGAGCTATATCCTATCCTGCCATCTCCGTCGAAGCTGACGCGGTGTTCACCACACACCAACATGCTGACCACGCAGCAACGGATTCGTTGCCCGGGAAGCCGGAGCTCTACGCGGAAGAAGAAACTGCCACTGTGGGATCCGTAGACGTCACCGGCTTCCATACTTTCCACGACACAACCCATGGATCCGAGAGAGGTGGCAACACCATATACGTGCTGGAAGACAACGACCTGCGCTTGGTCCACCTTGGAGACCTGGGACATGAGCTAGGCCCGGACGCGATCCAATCCATAGGAAGGGTAGACGTGCTGTTGGCTCCGGTGGGCGGGCTCTTCACCATAGACGCTGCTACGGCCGCCCGGGTCGTGGACGCGCTCCATCCCCGAGTAGTAATACCTATGCACTACAAGACCCCAGATTGTGGATTCGACCTGGCACCGGTGGAGGACTTCCTCAAGACCCAGGACCAAGTGGAAAGATGGGAGGAGCCCACCATCATCCTTGACCCTGGTTCCCTCCCACGGGAAAGGACCACCATAGTACTCCCCTACGTATCCTAAGAGAGCGCATAAACTGAGCGACATGTCCAACCAAGAGGAAAGCGCCCCAACACCGCCGGTAGACAGACATGACGGCTTCTCGCAAGGGCCAAGAGCGTGGTGGGCTCTCTGGACGAAACTTGTCCAGTGGGGTGTGGGAAACCCATGGATCGTATGGAGCCTGGTGGCCGTCAACCTCATCAGCTCCGCAGCCGGGTATGTCTATTGGTATGGGGACAGCATCCTCGCCGCGCCTCCCTATTTCTGGCCCTTCGTCCCGGACAGTCCCCTCTCTGCCACCCTATGGGCGGTAGCGTTGGTAGCCTTCCACAGGAGCCGGCAGTGGAATTTGCTGGGACTGCTTGCCGCTACCGGCGCCATCAAGTACGGATTGTGGACGGACTGGGTGTGGTTCACAAACGCCTATCTCTCCGACGGCCAATACACTATGGAAGCGATCGTGCTCAGCTTGAACCACTTCGGAATGGCCCTGGAGGGATTGGCGCTCCTGCCCCTGATCACTTACACGGGACGCACTGTCCTACCGGTCATCGTCTGGTACACGATCAACGACTTCATCGACTACGGCCTGAATTATCGGCCCCACATTCCCAACCCTGACGCGCTCGCCTCCATCACCGGCTTCGCGCTTCTGACTACACTCGCGCTTTCCGCACTGTGGCTGGGACTGGCGCTAAGAAACAGGACCGTCTCCCTGGGCCCTGCTAACATACCACCACCTATCTAGCCACAGCGTCCTACATCCGGCCCATATTTACTCCGCCGCAGGGTGCGTCTTGCGCAGGATGTCGTAAAGCCGGTGGGGAGCGAAGACCCGGCTCCATACCAGGGGTCGTACCAACCATCCCACGGGGACGGTGTTCGCCAGTATGCCCATACCACCTCTGGCCAGCCCTTCGTCTCTGCCGAGAAGCCGGATGACAGCGCCGTTGCCCCACGAGTGCACCAGTAGCTGCTTCAGCAGCCCGGAGTACCGGAATTCATGACCCTGATCCTCGGCCACGGCCTCCTCATAGCGACGCAACTCCTCCTCACCCCCCTCTACCGCACGCGCTGCCGCCAATCCGGCCATGCGACCACTCTCCAGCGCATAGGCAATGCCTTCCCCGGACAAAGGATTGATCAGATTGGCCGCGTCGCCGCAGAATAGAACCCTCTTGCTGCGCCTCAATCCGCTCCGGAAGTCTAACTGCAGGGGGAAGGGTGTGGGAGTTGATACCAGACGAATGTTGCGGGTGCAGCGTCCGGCCGAAGACTCCGGCCCCAAGAACCACTGGAGAAGGGATCTTAGACCGCCCGCACCTTTCCGGGAAATCCTTCGCAAGGAAGCGCGGTCCAACCCCACTCCCACATTGGCAGGTCGTCCTTCACTGCCCGACGGGAATATCCACCCATAGCCCGGAAGCAAGCGACGATCAAGGAAGAAGCTAAGCGCCCCGTCCAGCCCCTCCACACCTTCCGCGTAAGCCCGTATCCCCACTGCACTCGGCACAAGCGGTCCATTCCGCATCACCTTTCTGGAGAAGGAGCCGCGGGACCCATCCGCTCCTATAGCCACGGACGCCCGCACCGAGACCGCCTCATTGCCCGCCGCATACCCCTGCACGATCAGAGAGTCACCCTCCTCCACGACTCCCGTGGCGCGCACCCCTTCTTCCACCCGGGCACCAGCCTCCCGAACGCGCTCCACCAGCAAGGCATCAAGCTCAAGTCGAGGCACCACATACGCGTACCCGGCTCCCTTGCCAAAGGAGGGCAGCCCCGCTCGTACAATCTCCCCCCAGCTGCTCACCAGACGGTAGTCCAAGACAGGATGATAGCCTCGCCGGCGGATCCTCTCTTCCACTCCCATGGTCTGGAGGGCAGCCACGGCGCGCGACGCTACTCCGTCCCCACACGGCTTATCCCGGGGTACAAACATCCTCTCCAGGAGCAGAACTTCCCTACCTGCCTCTGCCGCCGCCGTGGCCGCCGCACAGCCGGCCGGCCCTGCACCGACCACAACCACGTCCACCCTGCAAGATCTCATATTTCCCACCCGGGGAGGGGCCTACCCAGCAGCGGACGGCCCTGCCGTCGTCCTATCTTGCAGCAGGGTAACCTTCCTTCTCCAGAGTATCCAGAACCGTCTCTTCCGCCAATGCATTGTCGTCGTAGGATAGGGTGACGGTCTTGCCCTCCACGTCCACCTCCACCTTGCCGACCCCATCCAGAGCGCCCACCGCGTTCTCGATGGCCATCTTGCAGTGGTTACAGGATACATCCGGTACGCTATACGTCTTCTCCGCCATTATCCTACTCCTTCCGTCCGGCCTAACTGGACCGCACATAGGTTATCTCTCCGTACTTCACATGTTAGTATGATACCAGTACCCCCAACCCCTATACAATGCTGGGATTCCGCCCTCTCAAGTGGAGGTTAAGAACTCCAGGGACGCCAGAACAGAAAGGAACAAGATGGCTTCTTACGTACAGGATAAGGCCAAATTGAAGGCTCGGCTCCGCCGGATAGAAGGTCAGGTACGCGGTCTCCAGAAAATGGTGGAAGAGGAGAAATACTGCGTGGATGTGTTGACGCAGGTTTCCTCAGTGATGGCAGCGCTGCAAAAAGTAGGCGTGATAGTCCTGGAAGACCACATCCAGGGCTGTGTCCGCGGTGCCATAGACAAAGGGAGCGGCGGAGACACCGCGGTGGAGGAACTGATCGACGTAGTGGAGAGATTCGTTAAAGCCGGCCCCATCGCGCGCTAAGAACCTACCCGGTAGAATCGCGTCCCCGACGACTACGACGGTTCCAAAGTCCCCAAGGACTCCGGCGACCCGGTCCTTGCTCCCCCTTCCCTGCCGCCCCTTCCCCATGTCTTCCGCGCCTGCCATCAGACGTGTGGTGCCCCCGGCGCACATGAATATCGGCGACGATATCTTCCTCCAACGCTAATTGAGTCTGCTCAACCTGTAGGACATAACTCGGAAGCCGCTGGTGGATCTTGATGGAGACACCCGGCGCTATTCCGAAACTCATCAGCTTGTGCAGTCGCCTGTGGTTGTCCGTGCGTATGTAGGCTACCAAACACTCCTCCCCCACTTCCGCCTCATTCAGGGGAGTCACAATGGATTCCACTGAACGGGTGAGTGACCGGCAGCATCGGCCCGGTGGTATTGGTCTGCTGTGGGGGCACTCCGCAGGGTGACCCAATAGGGTGCAAACCGCATCCGCCACATCAGCCGATATCACGTGCTCAAACTCGCACGCTCCGGTCTCCACATCCGCTGCCTCCAGAACGTCGGCTAGAAGACGTTCACCCAACCTGTGGCGGCGGATGATGTCCGCACCTCGATCTCGGCCATCGTGTGTGAAATCCACGGTGCCGTCGCCCTGCACCACCACCAGATCTTCTCCAACCAATCCGCCCAACAGATCCCGACCCGCCATCGCCAGAATTCGCCCGCGGATGGCCTGGTCATCCCTCTCATCTAACTCCAGGCCCACCCACACGGCTTCCAGAGCCTCGTCGCGTTCCCTGTCCGTCATCATGCTCATCAGTGATACCACCCCGTGAACTCCAGAAGCTGATTTACCACGGCACCTACAATCACAGCGAAGGGGAAGATGAATCCCACCATACCCGCCGCCATCCACCTGCCCCGCTCCTTGACGATTACCAGGAAGTTTGCGATGCAAGGCACGAACAGGGTCATCACGATAGCTGAAACCACAATCTGGTACGGCGCCAAGTTCCCTGCCGAAGCCATGTCATACAATCCGGCAGCCCCGTAGTCTCTGCGGAGAAAACCAAGTATGAAAGCCACCGTAGTCTCACCCGGAAGTCCCAGGGCGGTAGTCACAATAGGCCGCGCACCCTGGATCATCATCTGGAGCCCACCTGTCTCATCCAGAATGAAGATGGCCAGGGTGCCAATCAAGAATAGTGGAACGGCCTCCCGCAAGAACCACTCTACCCGCATCAGGGTCTTGGAAAGCAGGTTGCGCATGCGGGGCATGCGGAGAGGCGGAACTTCCAGAATGAAGTCTCCCACCTCCCCAGGCAGTATCTTGCCCGCAAGATATCCTACCAACACCATCTGCAACGCCACTACCCCAAACACGAAGTAGATGGCGGTAGGAGAGGCAAAGGCCACCAGGCCGAATATGACCCCCAGCTGCGCAGAGCAGGGGATTCCGAGAGCGAGAAGCAGAGTGGTTATGACCCTCTCCTTCCGAGTCTCCAGAGTGCGGGCGGTGAGGGTAGCCATGGTGTCGCAGCCCAGGCCTAAGACCATGGGTAGTATTGCCTTTCCTGACAGGCCCATCCACCGGAATATGCGGTTGGCCATGACGGCCAACCGCGGGATATACCCACTATCCTCCAGGAACCCAAAAGCCAGGAAGAACGTACCTACGATGGGTAAGACGATGGCTATAGCGTAAGTCAAACCCATCGTCAGAAGACCGTACTCGCCTACGATAAGCCGGTTCAGCAGGTCCACGGGCACTACCGCTTTCAACGCATGAGCCACAGCCGGGTTGATCCAACTGCCAAATAGCGTCGTTTCCAGAAAATCCACCAGTATCTGCGCACCCAGATAGCCCACAAAAAGATACATCAGGAACAACACACCGATGAAGCTGAGGAGGCCCCAGAACGGATGCGTTAGCAGTCTCCCCGCGGCAACCCTACGGACTCCCACATTGGGAGGCTGGTGCGTCACCGTCTCCCGAACCATGTCCGCCACCGCTTTCTGCCTGGCAGAGTGCAACTGCTCCCCCAGCCCCAGCGTTGACCCCGCCTCAAGACGACGGACTGCTTCCCTGAAGGCATTCGCAGCCTCAGAACCGGCTTCCTCCTCCCACCACTCCCAGAGTGCATCGTCTCCGGACGCAAGCATGATGGCCGCACCGCGAGGACTTATCCCCATGCGGCAGAAAGCCGGCTCCACAATGGCGGCCAGCTGAGACAGCAAGGCCTCTACTTCTTCCGAGTACTTGGCAATAGGGTTAACCGAACCGGCCTGGGATAGGGAGTCCGCCAGCTCCTTCATTCCCCTGCCTTCCGTTGCCACTGTGGCTATCACAGGTATGCCCAATTTTTGACTCAGGCTCTCCACGTCTATGTCCAGGCCTGCGTTGGCCGCCTCATCCATCAGATTCAGTTGCAGGACAACGGGGAGTCCCAATTCAGATAGCTGAGATAGGATCAGCAAAGTCCGCCGGACGTTCTTGGCATCCGCCACATGCAACACCACATCCGGCGCCTCATGCAGGAGCACATCCCGTGCCACGAGCTCATCCTCTGACATCGGCAGGAGGGAACCAATGCCGGGAGTATCCACAATCTCCAGAGTTTGTGAGGTGGGACGCCCTCTCCCCCTGGTGACCGTTACGGTAGTGCCCGGGTAGTTGGATACGGTGGTATAGCGGCCGGTCAGAAAACCAAAAGTTACGCTCTTGCCTACATTCGCGTTACCTACCAAGGCAACTCTAAGCTCCTCTGCGTCAGTCAGAGATCGCTGAGAATGCTGGGAACTCGAATGACATCCTTCTTCCTTGCGGGGGCAGCCGGCACAACCGCCCCAAGAACCGCCCTCAATCATCTTCCACTATGCCTATGAGCACCCTTTCGGCCACGGGCACCCCCACAAAGATCCTTCCACCATCCACGGTAAGTTCCACTGGGCCACCAAATGGAGCGAAATCATTCACCTCTACCATCGCCCCCGGAACCAAACCCAGTTGTTGGACGTAGGCGAGCAATTCCTCTTCTTCCGCTTCAATGCATACTACGTTCCCTCTGCTACCCACTCTCGCTTCATTGAGGCGAACGGAGCGTACCACCTCTGCCTCTACACCAGGTATAGGGTTTCCGTGGGGGCAGGTGGAAGGATTCTTCAGGGCTTTGATCAAACCCTCCTCCACCTCCGCAGAGATGGCATGTTCCAACCGGCAGGCTTCATCGTGGGCACGGGACCATGAGAACCCCAACAGGTCCGTAAGCAAGCGTTCTGAAAGACGGTGTCGCCTTATCAACACCTCCGCGGCGGCCTTGCCGCTCTCAGTCAGGGCTGTTCCGGATCCCGGATCCTTATCCACGTATCCTTTGGAACACAAACGAGTCAGCATCTCTGCAACCGTGGGAGGTGAAACTCCAAGTTCTTCTGCCAATCTGGCACCGATTACAGGAAGACCCCTCTTCTCCATCTTGTATATCGACTCCAAGTACTCCTCCACAGCCTGGGTGGGCATCCGCCACCTCCCCATGTTGTTAGGGTTACCAAATTTTGATTGTCAGCATACCATAATGCTGGCTTGGCACCACCCTTCACAACAGCCACTTGATGTGCAGATGCGCTTCTCATCCACGCCCTGGCGACCTATGATGGGGTACAAAGAAACGACCTTGGGTCGGATAGGAGACAAAATTGACGGACACGCTTTGGCATATCAATTCGGATAGTCTTGGGGAGGATAGGGAGATAGGAGGCCGGTTGATCCAAACTTTCTGGAACTCTTTGGAGGAGCAGATGGAAGGACAATCCACCTTCGCATCATCCACCTTCGCATTCATCAACCGCGGGATCTTCTTGACTCTGGAGGATTCACCGGTCCTGGAAGCCCTCAAGAGACTGGAAGAGAGAGGTTCTCTCCTCCTCTCTTGCGGTACTTGCCTTGACTATTTCCAGGCCAAGGAACGGCTGGCGGTGGGGGAAGTGGGCAACATGGCGCGCCTGCAGAAATTGATGCTCTCATCTTCCAAGGTAGTCACCCTCTAGCAGCCGGCCGGCCATGTCCCCACACAATCCCGGATTCCTGATCTTCACCTTTCCTTCCGCGCATCAGGCCATGCAGGGAGAGGACGCGCTACGCGCCGCGGGCATCTGCTTCACCGTTGTCCCCCCTCCCTCCAAGACCGATCCCGGCTGCGGGCTGGCCCTGCGCATTCAAACCGAGGACAGGATGGCTGCCAAACAGGTGCTGGCAGATGCATCCGTGACGTGGTCCGGACTTCACGCTGCGGCGTCTGTGCTGTAGGCTTAGCATATGGACTACGAACCGAAAGACCCAGGGCAGAACCGAAAAGACCAGACCGGCGAAAACAAACCACCCAATCTGGAAGATGCAATGACCCACCTATTTGAGCGCTTTGGCTGGAGCGGAAAGGCAGGCGGCACCAAGAAGGGTGGGCGCGGCAGGAAGAAACCCCGCCGCCGGGGAAGCTGGGCCGTGTTTGCCGTGGTGGCCGTTGCGCTCGCATCGCTGGGCACCCTGGCTGGGATATGGACGGACTACCTGTGGTTCCAGCAACTGGGCTACGCGGGCATTTTCCTGACACGCATATGGGCACGTGCCGCCCTCTCTGGGGCGGGCGGAGTGGCCTTCTTTGCCATCTTCTTCGGAAACATATATCTGGCCCGACGCCTCTCGCCACGCATTCGCGTCGCCTCGCGGGAGACAGAAGGCGATGTGCTGGAATTGGTTACCACTGATGAACGCTCGGTAGGACGGTTGACCCTTCTTGTTTCCGTGGTGTTGGCACTTTTCGTGGCTATAGCAGCGGGGAACGCGTGGGAGGAATTCCTACTCTTCCTGAACCGTCAACCCTTCGGATACATCGACCCCATCTTCGCCAGAGACACCAGCTTCTATGTGTATGTCCTGCCGGTGATTAACCGGATACTTTCTTACCTCTCATTTACCTTCTTCTTATCCTTGGCCGGAACAGCCGCAGTTTATGCTCTGGCCCGGGCCGTTACTCTGGATGAGAAGGGCAGACCCTCTCTGGCTCCGCACGTCAAAGGACACCTGTCCGTACTTGCGGCCATGATCTTGTTTACCAAAGCGGGAGGCTATCTGCTCTCCACTTGGGAACTGGTGTTTTCCGGCCGGGGTGTTGCTTTCGGGGCCAGCTATACAGACATCCACGCGGAGCTCCCAGTACTCAGAATCTTGGCGGTGGTGGCGGCCATATCCGCCGTTCTTCTCTTGGTGAACATACACTACCGCGGCTGGCGACTACCTGCCGTCGGAGTGGGACTTCTCTTGATCACCTGGTTGTTGGCGGGACAGATATACCCGACCGTCGTGCAACAGTACCGGGTTTCGCCCAACGAATCTCAGTTGGAAAGCGAGTACATCGACTACAACATTGAATCCACCCGTTGGGCATTCGGACTGGATAAGACAAGTGTCCGGGACTTTCCATCAGAGGAGACTCTGACCCAAGAGCAACTGGAGAAGCACTCCGCCACGGTGACCAACATAAGGCTCTGGGACCCTCGGCCACTGATGGATACCTACCGGCAAATCCAGGAGATCCGTCTCTACTACTCCTTCCAGGACGTAGATGTAGACCGTTACGAGATAGACGGCAACTACCGACAGCTGATGCTTGCCGCGCGTGAATTGGACCAAAGCAAATTGCAGGATAGATCAAAGACTTGGGTGAATGAACACTTGGTCTACACGCACGGCTACGGTGTCGTAGCCAGTCCAGTGAACGAGGTCACCCCAGAGGGACTCCCGGAGCTCCTGGTCAAAGACATACCACCCAAGACGTCGACCGACCTGGAGATCAAGCGACCGGAGATCTACTACGGAGAACTCGGGAATGAATTCGTCCTGGTGAACACCCAGGCCCAAGAATTCGACTATCCCCAAGGAGACACCAACGTCTACTCCACCTATAGTGGGAAGGGGGGAGTAGGCTTGAGCTCGAGCCTGCGCAAGGTGGCCTACGCGCTCCGTTTTGGGACACTCAAGATGCTTCTCGCCGAAGATATCACCAGCGACTCTCGAGTGATGTACCGCAGGACACTCAAGGAGAGGGTCCGGGCCATAGCCCCCTTCCTCAGCTATGATACCGACCCCTACATAGTTATCCGGGACGACGGCAGCCTCAGCTGGATATGGGACGCCTATACGGTGACAGATAGACAACCCTATTCAGAGCCACGCCCAGATGGCACCAATTACATACGCAACTCCGTCAAGGTGGTAGTGAACACATATGACGGAGACGTAACCTTCTACCAGATGGACCCGGAGGACTCCCTGGCGACTACCTGGGGTAATGTGTATCCAGAGCTGCTGCAATCCGCGGAAGACATGCCTGAAGATATCCGGCGGCACATCCGGTACCCAGAAGATCTCCTACGTGTCCAGTCGGAAGTTCTAGGCACTTATCATATGGAGGATTCCCAGGTCTTCTATAACAAGGAGGACGTGTGGGAGATTCCGACTGAGACGTACTCCGGTGAAGAAGTCCCGGTAGTCCCCTACTACGTGATCATGGGTCTGCCCGAAGGAGGGAAAGAGGAATTTCTCCTTCTCCAACCATTCTCCCCCCTCACCCGCAACAACATGATCGCCTGGATGGGAGCAAGAATGGACGGTGAACACTACGGAGAGCTGATCCTCTATGAGTTTCCCAAAGACAAGCTGGTCTACGGCCCATCACAGATTGAGGCCCGCATCTCCAACCACCCGGAAATCTCCTCCCAGATCACCCTCTGGGACCAGGCCGGAAGCCGGGTCATCCGCGGAAATCTGCTGGTGATCCCGGTGGGAGATTCTATCCTCTACGTGGAACCCCTGTACCTGCAAGCAAGTGAAAGTCCCATACCGGAGCTGGCCCGGGTAATCGTCAGCTACCGGGATAGAATAGCCATGGAACCGACATTGAGTGAAGCTCTGGAAGGGGTCTTTAAGGCTGAACCGTTTGAAGAGCCTGCCGCCACGGATGGCGGAGAGCCCACAGCCGGGGCGACGACTACTACCGTTCCCGACCAGACCACCACGTCCGTCACCACCCCTACCACCCAGACAACGGAACTCCCGACCGGTGGAACCGGGAACAGAGAAGAGCTGATCCGGCAGGCACAGGAAGCCTACACTTCGGCCCTTGAAGCTCAGAAACAGGGAGACTGGACAGAGTACGGACGTCAGATAGACCAATTGGGACGGCTGCTGGAGCAACTGGACAGGCTGCAGCAGTAGACCTTACCCACACATAGATTCCAACACCGGATCCGGACTGCTACTCTTCTGATTCAGTGTTGGGTGGCTGCGAGGAGACGCGTTGGGCAAGATCGGGACCCGCGGAGGATAGCAGAGTGTAGGCCTCTGAAATATCCTCCACGGACAACATCCCCGCCAATGTCTCTCCCTGCATCACGGGGACTGCCTTCACCCCTTGGCTCCGCATCTCGGTGAAGGCCTCATATAGAGGCCAGTCCAAAGTTATCCGCGGGAACTCCTTCCGCATGGTATCCCCAACTGAGACACTTGGCCCGTGCTCGCTCAAACCGGAGATCAAGACATCACGGGTAAGAACTCCCACAACCTTTCCTCCCCTGTCGACAACAGGAAAATCCTCTTGATAGGTGTGGAAAAGACGGGCTGCGACCTCTCCTATGGTCTGCTGAGGCTGGACCACTTCCACGCCTGTGTTCACGGCCTGGCTCACCCTGAGACCCCCCAGAACTGCCTGCACCTCCTCCTGACGCCCTTCCGCCTGAGCGCCGAAGTATATGAACATTGCAACGAGCAGCATGATTATTCCTCCCCCAAGCACCCCAAGCAGCCCCAACAGTAAGGCCAAGGTCTGCCCTACCTGTACGGCAAGCCGCGTGGCACGAGGCCTACCGACCCGCAGAGTGAGGAAGGCACGGAACACTCGACCACCGTCCATGGGGAAGGCAGGGAGCAGGTTGAATACCGCCAACATCACATTGACCGCCATCAAGTAGAAGTATGCGCTCTTGAAACCGGTCCCCATCAGCAATGAAGCCAAGTGGTCAGGGTCGGTGAGATCACCCAGATTCACGAAAAGTGCTGCCCCTACGGCCATCACCAGAGCCAAGACAACGTTGGAAAGTGGACCGGCTACGGAAATCGCCAGCTCCTGTCGTGGATCTCTAGGGATCTCACTCATGGAAGCCATTCCCCCAATAGGCAGAAGGGTGATGTTCTTCACCTCCACCCCGAATTTCCGAGCAACAAGGGAGTGGGTCAGCTCATGGATGGTGACCAATCCAAACAGCATGATTACCAGCACTACTCCGTATGCGGCTCCCAACACGCCTCCCGGTTGACGCATAGCGCCCCAGACGAAAGCAAAGTAGGCTACGATGAACAAGAAGGTGACATGCATGCGGACCTGGATACCGAAGATTCGGAATAGGCCATAGGACCAGTGCATCGGGGAACCTCCTTTGATCATCGCTCCTCCATACAGGATTTCCGCAAAGAAGATGACGCAAACCTTCCACAACGTTTGCACAACGTCCCTTGCGGAAATAGACTACCTAGTGGTGATCTTGGTGATGAGGGTACGGGGACCCGCACTCCCCAGTTGCAGTGTTCCTCTGACCGGCCAGGTCCATTTGAACGAAGAAGGTGATGATGGCAGACAGGAATCGTGAAGGATCCAAGAGGGAAAGCCGCTTGGATGATCGTGTGGACAGAGTTTTCTTGGAGTTGTTGGGCGCAGACCGCATGGTGGGCCGTAGTGGCACGGCATTCCGTCCCAACGCAGATGTCTACTACAGCAGAAGTCAGGAGGCTATCTTGGTGAAACTTGAACTCCCTGGAGTGGATCCGGAGGCGGTGCGCCTGGAAGCGAAGGGTAAGACGCTGATTGTGACCGGGCAGCGGAAAGATCCCGAGCACAGAGACAAGGCATACCACCAGATGGAGGTATCATACGGCGCCTTTGCCAGACGTATTCCGCTGCCTGTAGAAGTAGACACCGGCGCGGCCCGCGCCCGCTACGAACGGGGCTTCCTGGAGATTACTCTCCCTCTTCCGGCGAGTTCGGAGCCGCGGCAGATCCCCATAGAATACGAGACACAAGACCCGGAGGAATGACCTGCACTTGCAACCGGATCGGAGTCCCATAGCGCATGGATAAGATGAACTCTCCAAGATTCGAACACGAGGGGGTTGAGGATCTCCCCCAGGAGGCCACGGAGTTCACAACGGTAATTGCTCCTGAGAATGGGGATGAGGACTCACCCATTACCCCCAAGAGCATACCCATACTGCCTCTGAGAGACACTGTCGTCTTCCCTGAGGCCATTGTGCCTCTGGCCGTGGGACAGTCACGCTCGGTCAAGCTGATAGACCATGTCTTGTCTGGAGACAAGCTGGTGGGCCTTGTGGCGGTGAAGGACCCGCAGGTGGAACTGCCCGGCCCAAATGATGCCTACGATATCGGTACTCTCTCTTTGGTGCAGAAGATGATGAAGTCGCCGGACGGCACACTTCGCATCCTGGTCCAGGGTATCCGCCGGATTCGAGTAGATCACTACCTGGAAGAAGAGCCTTTCCTGAGCGCTGAGGTCAGTAATCTGGATGACCTCGCGGAAGAAGGAAAAGAGCTGGAGGCACTCCAACGCAATCTGACCTCCATCTACAGCCGCATAGTGCAGCTCGTCCCTTACCTTCCTGAAGAGTTGGAGATGGCGGCGCTGAACATTGAGAACCCGAGTACGCTCGGCTTCTTCATCGCCTCCACGATGCGCATAGGGACGGAAGAGAAGCAGCAGCTCTTGGAAGAGATTGATGTGGCGAGAAGACTGCGCCACCTCACGGAGATTGTGAATAGAGAGTTGGAAGTGTTGGAGCTGGGTTCCAAGATTCAAACCCAGGTACAATCGGAGATGGACAAGTCTCAGCGCGAGTACTTCCTCCGCCAACAACTCAAGGCCATCAAGGAAGAATTGGGGGAGGCGGACGAGACCCAGGCAGAGGTGCATGAACTGCGCCAAAGACTGGAGGAGGCGGAGGTGCCGGAGGCGGTTGAGAAGCAGGCAGTACGGGAGCTTGAGAGGCTAGAGAAGCTGCCCCCGGCCGCAGCTGAATATGGGGTAATCCGCACCTACTTAGACTGGATTCTTTCTCTGCCCTGGAGCACCCGCACGGAGGACAACCTGGACCTCACCCATGCCCGCAGTGTCCTGGACGAGGACCACTACGACCTGGAGGACGTCAAGGACCGGATACTGGAATTCTTGGCTGTGCAGAAGCTGCGGAAGGAACAGAGCGGCCCCATTCTATGCTTTGTCGGTCCTCCGGGGGTTGGCAAGACCAGCTTGGGTCAGAGCATCGCCCGTGCCCTGGGCAGGCACTTCATCCGTATCAGCGTGGGAGGGGTACGTGATGAAGCTGAGATCCGGGGCCATAGACGCACCTACGTGGGAGCAATGCCGGGCACCATCATCCGGGCTATTCGCGATGCAGGCAGCACAAACCCCGTCTTCATGATCGATGAGATAGATAAGATGGGAGCGGACTTCCGGGGAGATCCGTCCAGTGCGATGCTGGAGGTCCTGGACCCGGAACAGCATGACACCTTCAGAGACCACTACCTGGATCTCCCCTATGACCTATCTCAGGTCATGTTCATCACCACCGCCAACATCCTGGACACTATCCCCGGGCCACTTCGGGACCGAATGGAAATCATTAGTCTTGCCGGGTACATTGAGGAGGATAAGGCCCATATTGCCCGCAGGTATCTGATTCCGAGGCAGCTGGAGAGACACGGCCTCAAAGAAGAACAGCTTGAGATTACAGACGATGGCCTCAAATCCATGATCCAGAGCTACACGCGAGAAGCGGGAGTCCGCAACCTGGAAAGACAGATTGGTGCCGTGGCCCGCAAGTTCGCCCGCCTGGTGGCAGAAGAGCAGAGTGAGTCTTTGAAGGTAGATGCAGACAACCTCTCAGACCTTCTGGGCAAGAAGAAAGTGTTCCAGGAATCTAAGCGTAGAACCAGTGATCCAGGAGTGGCCACAGGTCTGGCCTGGACACCCACGGGGGGAGACATCCTCTTCATAGAAGCGCGCGCGATGCCCGGCGATGGAACTCTGATCCTCACCGGCCAGCTGGGTGACGTCATGAAAGAGTCAGCGCGCGCGGCACTCACATATATCCGCAGCATCGCAACTTCCCTGGATGTCGCAACCAACTTTTTCCGTGAGAATGACATCCACATCCACGTACCGGCAGGGGCCGTGCCCAAGGACGGACCTTCCGCCGGTGTCGCCATCGCCCTGGCCCTGGCCAGCATGATCTCCAACCGGCCAGTAGATGCAGACATTGCAGTCACGGGAGAGATCACTCTCTCTGGACAGATCCTACCCGTAGGCGGAATCAAGGAGAAAGTACTGGCTGCGCGCAGGGCGGAGATCACCAAGGTGGTCCTCCCGGACCATAATGAAGCGGATGTGGAGGAGATCCAGGACCATCTTCTGGAAGGGATCAAGGTGATCTATGCAGACCAGGTGGATACGGTGATTCGCCAGGCTCTGACGAAACACTCCAAGGGTGAGGTTCCCTCTGCCAACAAAGGGAAGGGGAACGGGAAGGGAAAACATGAAGTCTCCGCAATGGAAATAGCGAGATTGGCCGGAGTCAAACCGGATACGGTCAGAGGTTGGACTCGGCGTTACCCGGACTTCCCTTCTCCGCTCAACCGCGGGCAGGGCAGACACCTATACAACCGAGCCCGGGTGCTGGCCTGGCTGGAGAAAACGGGACGGGCCAGGAGAGAACCCTTACCCCAGAAGTGATGGTGGGACAAGACGCCAGGAAGAATCGGCACACTGTTCTTCGGGGTGCCGGGCGCAAACAAACGCCCGGCACCCCACGTATGTGGGTAGATCGGCATAGACGCCCTCCCTATGAAGAGTTGAATCACCCCGCAGACCTTCTCCTTGAGATTAGAGGTGAAGATCTTGAGCAACTGTTGGACAACGCGCTCTACGCCCTTTACGCCAACGTTGTCGACCTCCAGGGTCTACGGGGGGAACGGTGGGTAACCATCCAGGCAACCGGAGAGGACGCTGCCCGGCTGCTGGGACGCCTCCTGAACGAGGCCCTCTTTCTGTTGGACACGGAGGGCTTCTTGGGAACCGCTGCAAAGCTTCAGGTTCATGAAGATGAGGAGGCGGGAATCTCAGCTCAAGCACAGATATGGGGATTAACTCTGGACCAGACCCGCCACGACCTCTTGAGTGAGATCAAGGCCGCTACTCAACACTCTCTGGAGATTCGCAGAGAGGAGGACGGCAGTCTGGTAGGCACAGTTCTCCTGGATACCTGAGCGTGGGATAAGGGAGAGGTAAAGGGGGAGGTAAAGGGAGGCAAGATGAGTAAGCCGACAGCGCCGAATCTGATCAGAGTGGGCGAGGTCGAATGGGAGATACCTCGCACGGGGAGCATGCGGGTCCCGGGGCGCGTATATGCAAACGAGAAGATCGCCTCCACGGTGCGCGGTGACCCGGTCCTGAAGCAGGTGGCGAACGTGGCACATCTTCCCGGAATAGTGGACCACTCCCTGGCCATGCCGGACATTCATCTGGGCTACGGCTTCCCCATAGGCGGAGTCGGCGCTTTCACCATGGAAGAAGGCGTAATCTCCCCTGGAGGAGTGGGATATGACATCAACTGCGGTGTCCGCCTGATCGGTAGCGACCTCACCAAGGCCGACATACACGGTCGACTGCACGGTCTGGCCGACGCCTTGTTCCGGGACGTCCCGTCAGGAGTAGGCTCACACGGAGCCATCAGCAGGTTATCCGACAAGCAGCTGGACCGGTTGCTGGTTCGGGGAGCCGCCTGGGTTGTGGAGAACGGGTACGGCGAAGCATTGGACCTGGAGAAGACGGAAGAGGGTGGCGCAATGGGCGGTGCCGACCCAGAGGCCGTCAGCAACCGTGCACGAACACGCGGCACCGACCAGGTGGGCACTCTGGGCTCAGGCAACCACTTCCTGGAGATCCAGGTAGTGGACAAGGTTTACCATGAGAAGACGGCTGCAGCCTACGATATCGCGGAAGGACAAATAGCGTTGATGATACATTGCGGCTCCCGCGGCTTCGGCTACCAGATATGTGACGACTATCTGCAGCTCATGGCTCAGGCGACCACAAGGTACGGTATCGATCTCCCAGACAGGCAGTTGGCCTGCAGTCCCGTGAACTCACCGGAAGGACAACGTTATCTGAGCGCAATGGCATGCGCGGCCAACTACGCTTGGGCCAATCGCCAGATGATCCAGCACCTGGCCACTGCATCCATCATGCGCGCTCTGGCGGCGGAACCCAGGACAGCCCGGTTCAGGCTCATCTACGACGTCGCCCATAACATCGCCAAGATCGAGAGCCATATGACCGATACGGGGGAGCAGCGCCTGTGTGTTCACCGCAAGGGGGCGACGCGCGCCTTCGGACCAGGGCGAAGGGAGGTGCCAAAGGCTTACCGGGAGGTGGGACAACCCGTGATAGTCCCCGGAGACATGGGCAGTGCCTCTTTTCTGTGTCGGGGGACAGCCAAGGCTATGGAGAAGACCTTTGGATCAACATGTCACGGCGCTGGCCGAGTACTGAGCCGCAAAGGCGCCATCAAGAAGGCGAAAGGCCGATCCATCGCCAGAGAGATGGCCCAGGTCGGAATTGTGGTGAGGTCCCGTGGAAAGCGCACCCTCCAGGAAGAGATGCCTGAAGCATACAAGGACGTAGAAGACGTAGTGGGGGTCATGGACACTGCCGGTATATCACCACCAGTAGCTCGCCTCCGCCCACTGGCCGTGGTCAAAGGATAGAGCTGAGGAATGCCCGCGGAATGCCCGCGCAAGCCGAGCCCGCGCAAGCCGAGCCCTTCTAGACCGTCTTGGTACTCCGATGCACGATCTTGCCCGCGGAGTCTATGCTGCTGCGCCCCTTGTTTACCAGGTCCCGAGCGGTGGATCGCATATCAAAGTCCAAGCGTTCACCGCGACGGTAACCGGCAGCCTTCTCCATGAACCGGATACCCACATCCCAGCCCAGAAACCGAAAGTCCGCCACGCGCGAGAGGGCACGCCTCCACCACGGCCCTACCGAGGGGAAATGCAGCCGCCTCCTACTCATACGTCTAGTCTTCATTGCTTTCTCTCCCATAATGATAGATATCATAGCGCACCTTCACCCTTCCTGTACACCCGCGTTGACTACTCGTGTCTTTCCACAACAAACCTGTAGATGCGATAGGACTCCTCTGCAGAGCGAATACCCCCCTTCTGGCATACCAACGCCAGCTGCTCCTCCACAGTATCGATCCCCTCCAGATCCGGGAGGAGCAGAGCCCGTCTACCGTCGTCGGTCTGCACGATGACCCCGTATAGATCAGGATCCAGATCCTCAAGCCCCGTTACCCTCTCCGGAGTTGACAGCACATCAACCGAGATGGCCAATCTTCCTAGTTCTTCAGCGGCCACAGGTGGGAAGCGGGGATCAGCTCCGGCCGCACTAATCGCATTGTGAACGATCTCCTCCGCCACACTCGCCTGTCTTGGACGATACGTACCGATGCACCCACGCAACGAACCGTCTTCCCGATGGATAGAGACGAATACACCCGCCGGTGACTCACCCACACCGGGCGGCAGCTCTGCCTTGATCACCTCGCCCCGCAAGACATGAGCTTCCACCGCCTCACGAGCCAGGGCCACCAGGGGATCAGCTGAGCCGCCGCCTCTTCTCGGCTTCACGGATATCCCGGCCACCAAGTAACCCACACCAAAAGGACCTTCGTACGAGTGCAAGTCAATCGAGAAATCTTCCCCTTCAAGGACTCCCGCCAAGACGAGCAGAGACCTGAGCCCGCACTCTCCTGCCGACTCTGCCAGAGCCGGGGGAAGATCAGCCAATCTCCCTAGATCTCCCTCCCGCACCGCCTCTACTACTTGGCGGTCAAACTCCGCACCGGACTTGTGATAGCCACCCGGGGCATCGCGGGTCAGACGGTGACTCAGATCCCCACTGGCCACGTACAAGACGTCCTGATCCGCACAGTCTACAGCGGCAGCCACAGCCCTTCCGAAATTCATGTGGGCTTCCGGTCCCAAGAGGGAGAAACTCAACAGGACCAAACCCGGCGGTGGAGACATTGCCTCCAGCAGGAAATACAGCGGGACCAAGCTGCCATGATCCAGCTGCACCACCTCGCCTCTTCCGGCCAACTCAACTATAGGTAGTCCTCTGGCAACAGCGTCGGACAACACGCGCTCAGCCAAGTCCACATCTCCGTCCAGCTCCACCGTGACCTCGGGAACTCCGAACTGAGCCAAGGAGCCTTGGTACCGCTCCGCCAAGCTTACCCCCATCTCCCCCGGAGAAATTGGCGCATGCGGAGAAAGCAACACTATGGTATTGGGCCTCTTCTCAGCGGCCTCCACGCTGACTCTGTGCATGGCCGTAAGCGTCGATTCCACATCCTTCAACCTGCTCCCGCCTACCCCCGGGACGATTATGGGAGGATGCGGGGCTATCACCCCTCCAACCAGCGTCATGAGCAACCACCCTCCTCCTCAATCACCAACTCCGGTATCCTTCCGCATCCCGGGCAACGGCCCTGGTCCAATTGCACCGCATCTACAACATAGCCCCGCCTGGCCACCAGCGTGAACCCGCAGGAGGGACAAAACGTAGACTCGCTGGAATGTCCCGGAACGTTACCAGCGTACACGTACTCAAGACCTTCCTCCCTACCTATCTCCAGAGCCCTCTCCACCGTCCGCACAGGAGTCGGCGGGATTCCGGCCATCTTGTATCCGGGAGAGAAACGCGAAACGTGCCAGGGGATGTGCCGACCGACCGAGGCTATGAACCTGCCGATTCTCCGCATCTCTTCCTGGCCGTCATTGATCCCAGGTATCAGCAGCGTAGTCACTTCCACCCAAACACCTCTCGCGACCAACCGGCGGATGCTATCCAGGACAGGTTTCAGCCTGGCCCCCACATACTCCCTATAGAACTGGTCTGAGAAGGATTTCAAGTCTACGTTCGCAGCGTGCAGATCCCCTCCGATGGTATCCAGCGCCTCTCGCGTCATGTAGCCGTTGGTGACGAAAACGTTCTTGAGGCCTTTCTCAGCGACGGCACGAGCACACTCAAGTGCGTATTCAAAGTAGATGGTGGGCTCTGTGTACGTGTACGCAACACTGCGGCAGCCCATGTCCACTGCTTTCTCAGCCACGTCTTCCGCGGGTAGAATGGCACCCCAAATCTCCCCGGTCTCTCTGGGCTTCTGGCTGATATCAGCATTCTGACAGAAGGAGCAACTGAAGTTGCAACCCATGGTAGCTACGGAAAGACTCCGAGTACCGGGTAGGAAGTGGTAAAGCGGCTTCTTTTCTATAGGGTCGGCCGACGCTGATACTGCACATTCATATACGAGGGTAAAGAGGCTGCCTCCCCGATTCTCACGAACTCCACACACTCCCCTTTCCCCGGGGTCTACCCGACAGTGATGGGCACACAGAAAGCAGTGCACCGCCGGCCCTCCTCGCCACTCTTCCCACAGGAGTGCCGGTGCCAAGCCAGATGTCTGCTCTCCCGCAAGCTCCCTCACGCTTGCCACGCTCCCGGCGCACGCTCCTGGTCAGAACATGGTGTCGTCATCAACAACTCTCTCCAACTCCGGCTCAACTCCCCTTTGCACCTTCCCGCTGGCCCTACGCACCCTGGCCGTCACGACGGCTGTAACACCGATGGCCGCAACGAGAGCAAACTGGAATGCCACCACTGACCAACCCGGAAGAATACCCAGACCGGCCTGGTCTATGAAGAATCCCACCGTGTAACCCTGCTCCAGTACGATGCCGGCGTCCACAAGCCAGGCGAAGGCGATGAGCAGATATAGGTAGATGTAGTTCCTCCGCAACCTGCGACCGAACGCCTCTGCCAACGTGATCTTGAAACGCGGTTTCTGGAGATCCTTGACCAACGCTCTCCGCCAAAGCTGCTCATGCCTGCGCACAACCGGAGATGGCGAAGTCGGAGCCTCTGGATCTCCGGAGCTCGGATCCAGAAAAGGCACAATCCAATTGACCTCCAAGCTGCGTATGCGGGTACGCCAGACATCATAGTAGCGATAGCGCCGGGCCTCAATGAGCAGGAAGAACAACACAAGCACAGAGTTTAAGAGGAGGACCACTTGCCCGCGAAGAGGTGCCCCAAAGGCAAAAGAGATCAGGCCACCCGTGGTGATCACAGCCCAGTTGGTCGTATGGTCCAGACGCATGCGCCAGGTATTCGCCCGTTGGACTTCGCCCCGATAGAAGTGCGAGATTACAGTGGCCTGCACCCCGGTGACTCCAGCAGGCGGACGCTCCGGTTCATTACATGTGCCGGTTCTACTCTCACGCGCTCCCCGGTCTACATCCATATCTCCGTCCCCCGCAACTGATTGGTCCTCTCTGCTCCTCACATACCCAGCCGCACCCTCACCTACGCACCGCGGAAACAAGAGCGGGCAGCTCTGGAAATCTTCAGTAGTCCCGTGCGGATCTGGGAGACCCACGCAGCACCATGATGGCCGCGTCCAGATTCAGACCACCCACTTATCCCTTCCAACAACATCTCCACCATGTTGTCCCGCTCGGGCATACTCGAAACCTCAAGCCATACTCGGCCCACTTCCCCGGCGAAGTGCGCATCGCTCCCGACACCCATTGATTTGCCATGACGCACAGCCATGCCCATCGCCCTGCGATCGTAGGCGGATCTCAGCGAACGACCGTTTCTCACTTCAACAATGTCCGCAAGCTCAGCAGCCCGTCCCCGGTGATGAGACCTAACTGCGGAGCGACGTGTGTCGCATGGATGCGGGAGGTATACCAACCCGCCTTGAGCGCGTATCTCCTGCGCAGTCCTCTCCAAAGTAAGACCTGCAGGGATAGTTCGAGACAGGAAGAGGCCAATCACTTCACCAGACAGTGTGCTGATCTCCTCACCTGAGATGACCCGCGGGAGACTGGGGTCATGCTGGGCAAGAGAGATGCAGGCCAGACCGCCCTCCACCGTGTCATGATCTGTTACAGCGATGCAATCAAGGCCCTTGCCGGCCGCAATCTCAAGCAACTCCTCAGGCGCGAGCACCCCATCCGGAGAGAAGCGGGTATGGTTGTGTAAGTCCAGTCGGAACGGCAACGCGGGTTAGAGTTCCTGGAACGTACCGTTCGCACGGCGGCGGCGGCGATCCCGCAGGGTACGCTGTCCGCCTCCCCTTCCGCCAGAGCGCCTATCTCCCTCACGACGGTCTACGATAACCTCCACTCCCTCCACGTCCTGGAAACGCTCCTTGAAGGTTTCAAAATACTCATCACCAAGTTCTTGGGGAATAACATAGTAGATCATGGGCCTCCTTTCCCTCCTGCTCATCATATGCTGCCGACGGTCTGCGAATCAAGGACCAGGCTAGCTATGGTACCTGTGTTAAGCTGGCCTCAGCCCGCAGAGCAAGTCGCAGGAAAACAATAGTGTGGAGTCTAATGTTAAGTGGGAGACATTAAGTAAGAGGCACTGACTTGCGTCCGAGGATCCGAATGACGATCCAAGGCAGGAGACAGAGAGAGGCGGAGGAGCAGTGACTGGGGAAACAGGAAAGACCCTATTCCAAGACCGCTATGAGCTTGGCTCCGTCCTGGGCAGGGGAGGGACTTGCACTGTCTACGAGGCCCTTGATACCAGACTTCAGCGCAACGTAGCCATAAAGATGCTGGAGGGCCCTCATGCCGAGAACCCCCAAGCACGAAGCCGCTTCGAACGTGAAGGTAAAGCCATTGCGCGCCTTTCCCACCCCAACCTGGTGACGCTGATAGACCGTGGCTCCACCGACACCACGGAGTACATGGTCTTCGAACACGTTGAGGGTCGCTCCTTGAAATCCCTCATCAAGCAAATGGGCTCGCTTGAGGCCTCAGACGCAGGGCAGATAGCTGGGCAACTGGCGTTGGGTCTCTCCCATGCACACAGTTCCGGCATAGTGCACCGGGACGTCAAACCGCAGAACATACTCATGGATGCCGAGGGACAGGCCAAGCTCACAGATTTCGGGATTGCCACTGGACCTGACTGGACAGACGTAACCAAAACGGGGGCCATAGTCGGAAGCAGCCGGTACATGTCTCCCGAACAAGTCCAGGGCCGACCGGTTGACGCTCGCACAGACATCTACTCTCTCGGGATCGTCATGTACGAGATGCTCGTTGGCGCTCCGCCTTTTGACGGCAATAGTGTAACGGAGATCGGCCGGCACCATGTGTACGACAAGCCTGCATCCCTGCGAGATTCCCACCCGGAGATCTCTCCCAAGGTTGAGAAGGTGGTGATGCGCTGCCTTGAGAAGATGCCGGAATCACGTTTCCAATCAATGGACGAGCTCCTGGGCGCGCTTGTTGGTCTGGATCTGTACCGCCCCGGACATCCGGACAGAGGTGTGCTGGGACAATTATTCCACCGAGTACGGGACACCGGTGAAGTAAAGGAAGGAACCAAAGGCGAGACTCCCGTGCCTGCGAAGAAAGGAGGGGCGGAAGGAGGACGTAAAATACCCTCCGGGGATTCCGCTAACACCACGGGGGAAGCCATCAAACCCGCACGTATCAGGATCAAGAGAGTCGGGCCGGGCCGCCTCAGGGGCGGCCCGGCCGCGCGGATCATTCCCGTAGCCACGGTTCTCCTGATAGTCGCGCTCGCCGCGGCCACCTTTCTGGTCTTCCGCGGAGACAACGCTGCTCCGGACGTGATTGGCCTCACGCTGGAAGAGGCCCGCACTCTGGCAGAGGAGGCCAACATGACCGTGTCTGTTAAGGGGAGCGTCCCCCGACTGGATGCCACAGTCGGCGTCATCACCGCCCAAGAACCCCCGGCCGGAGCGGAGAAAAGCGGAGACCAACTTGTTGTGACCATCGTCCGATCCCCCAAGCCGGTAGCAACCACTTCCATGACCGATTATGACCCCGACGGCGACAATTCAGAGAATGGTGACCTGGTAGCGAAACTGATAGATGGTAATACAGAAAGCTACTGGGCAACCGAGGACTACGGTCCCGGCTACTTCCAGGAATCCAAGAGTGGGGTCGGGATTCGCTTCCAACTAGAGGAACCCGCGACTTTGGTGGAGGTGTTTTCTCCTGACGAGGGCTGGGCGGGGGCCCTCTTGTCTGAGAACGAAGACGGTACCACCGCGGAGTTAGCAAAGCTGGAAGGTTCCAATCGGCAGACCGTGACTCTGGATGAGCCCCTTGCCACGGGACGCATCTGGATTGAGAGCCTGGTGGCCAGGGAGAGCGACGGCCGCATGCAGGTACGGCTGGCAGAGGTGCGCTTCTACCGCTGACCCGCCCCTTGCCTGACTGTTACCCGGCTATGGTCGTGCTGGTCTTGGGCGGACCGATGGTTGTGTTGGTGGTTGTGGTAGAAGTCGATGGAACCGTAGTGGTGGTAGTGGTGGTGGTTGTGTTGGTGGTAGTGGTGGCTTGGACCACCG
>Ga0209176_10000023_pt1 | contig 49170 bp, 42 predicted proteins | sample NGEPer11B_FD_184511 | JGI IMG/M metagenome (GOLD analysis project Ga0209176, IMG submission 184511) | Arctic peat soil microbial communities from the Barrow Environmental Observatory site, Barrow, Alaska, USA - NGEE Permafrost305-11B... | ecosystem: Environmental > Terrestrial > Soil > Wetlands...
CGACGCCAAACCCTACCACCTCCCCCCGCCCCGGTTCAAGGAGCGCTCGGCAGAACAACGGTCACTCTTCCGCATTTTGAACATCCACGACCGCTGAAAGTTCCATAATAGATTGATAGACATCTTGCCACCTGCGTCCAAATCGATCTTGAATCACGCTTTCGCGATGCTGGATTCGCCTCTATACTCTGCCGAGCAAGGAACATCGTTCGTCTGTAGCCCAGAAAGGAACATGGCGTGCACAAACCCGTCATCGGCATCTCGCCAACACCATCCGACGACACGTTCGGTCACGGCAGCTTCTATCGATTCTGCCTGTCCGATACCTATGTCAGGTCGGTTCAACAGGCAGGCGGAATCCCGGTCATTTTCCCGTCGCTCGGTGCAGACGCCGCTGATGTCATCCAAATCCTCGATGGCCTGATCCTGAGCGGCGGAGGTGACATCAATCCCGCACGGTTCACCGACGACCAGGAACACCCTGAGACAGGCAGGGTGGACGAGCAACGTGACACCTTCGAGCTCGAGATGATGAAACTCGCCTGTGAGCGCGATCTCCCGACATTCGCAACTTGTCGCGGCATCCAGGTTATGAACGTCGCGTTCGGCGGCACCCTCCACCAGCATGTTCCCGACAACATTTCCAACGCCATCGAGCATCGGCAACACGCCAGCGGCTACACCCAGCACGACGTGTCACACCTGGTCGTGTTCGACTCCGTGCCAAATCCATTCGCGGAGATCGTCGGAAATCACGAGCTGATGGTCAACTCATTTCACCATCAGGCGATCGCGGACGTCTCTCCGCCACTATGTATCGCTGGACGATCCGCCGATGGCGTCATCGAAGCGGTCTACCATCCAGGGATGTCCTTCGGCCTGGGGGTCCAATGGCATCCGGAAATGCTCGCGCACAACTTCCCCTTGCATGCCCGGCTCTTCTCTGCGCTGATCGAAGCCGCCCGAAAACCCGCCGCGGTAGCCTGACCAGCCACAACCTCTAACACGCGCAGGCAGGAGCCGGATTGTCCAATCCGGCTCCTCTTCGTTGCATGAAAGCTCATCGTCAACGAGGGCTATGCCGCTCCGCGTGCCGCGACCTGCTCCGACGTATCGGCTACAGCCGCATCCTCGCGCACCGTACGAGAGGCAAACTCGTCTGGCATCGCTGTGCCCAGGACGTCATCCATTGTTTCGGCAAGCACGAAGTTGAGCTCTTCATGGATTTCCCTGGGAAGGTCATCGAGGTCGACGTCATTGCGCTTCGGCAAGATGAACGTGGTGATTCCCGCACGTTGCGCGGCGAGCGCCTTTTGCTTGATCCCGCCAACCGGGAGAACCTGCCCGCGCAAGGTGATCTCTCCGGTCATTGCCACGTCCTCCCGAACCGGGATGCCTGAGAGGAGCGAGACCAACGCCGTTGTCATCGCCGTGCCAGCCGAAGGTCCATCCTTTGGTGTCGCTCCGGCCGGAACGTGCAGGTGAATATCCGACTTCTCATAGAAGTTCGGGTCGATCCCCAGATCCGATGCCCGCGACCGCACATAGGCCATCGCCGCCGACGCCGACTCTTTCATCACGTCACCGAGTTGACCGGTGACAGTCATGGAACCACGACCAGGCATGCGGGTAGCTTCGATGAACATGATGTCCCCGCCGACGCTGGTCACACCCACGCCGATCGAAACTCCGGGCATCGCCGTGCGGGCCGCGCGCTCCTCATAGAAGTACCGTGGACGTCCGAGGTATTCGCGCACCTCCTTGCTGCCGATACTCGGCGGAGTCTCCTCCTCCTGGGCGACAGCCGTTGCCAGCTTCCGGGCGACAGAACCGATCTCACGCTCCAGGTTTCGGACGCCGGCTTCGCGAGTGTAGTGCTGGATGATGGCCAGCAGCGCCTCATCTTCCCACTCGACCGACTCGCGCTTGAGTCCGTTGGCCTTCATCTGCTTCGGCACAAGGTACCGCCGCGCGATATTGAGTTTGTCATCATCGGTGTAACCACTGAGCTCGATGATCTCCATCCGGTCTCGCAAGGGGGACGGAATCTGGTCCAGAAAGTTTGCCGTCGCGATGAACATGACCTGCGACAGGTCGAACGCCACATCGAGATAATGATCCCGGAAAGAGTCATTCTGCTCCGGATCGAGCACCTCCAGCAGCGCAGACGACGGGTCTCCTCGCCAGTCACTACCCAGCTTGTCCACCTCGTCCAGCACGAACACCGGATCCTTGGACCCAGCCCGCCGAATCGCCTGGATGATCCGGCCCGGCATCGCCCCGACATAGGTGCGCCGATGACCTCGAATCTCCGATTCATCCCGGACACCGCCCAGTGACATCCGGGTGAGCTCCCGGCCCAGTGCCCGGGCGATGGAATGCGCAAGGCTGGTCTTTCCCACGCCTGGTGCACCGACAAAGCAAAGAATTGGCTCCCGGTGAACAAGCGGCTCGTCTTCCGTCGCGGCGTCCTGCTTGAGCTTGCGCACCGCGAGGTATTCGAGGATGCGATCCTTGATCCGATCAAGACCATAGTGATCTTCATCCAGGATCTCCCGCGCCTTGCGAATATCGATCTCGTTTTCGGTGGTGATGTTCCACGGCAGCGATGTCAGCCAATCAAGATACGTCTTGATTACACCGTATTCAGCCGCGGCTGGCGGCAGTTTCGACAGCCGATCGAGCTCACGCCTCGCCTCTCGTTCCGCTTCTTCGGGCATCCCGACCGAATCGATCTTCTCACGCAGCTCGCGCACCTCGGTTTCGGTTTCACTGTCTTCGCCCAGCTCCTTCTGGATCGCCTTCATCTGCTCCCGCAGGAAGTACTCTCGCTGGGACTTGGACATCTCATCCTGGACATCGGTCTGAATCTTTCGACCCAGCTCCAGAACGTCAAGTTCCTTCGTGATGAACCCATTCAGCTCTTTCAACTTCTCGCCGACTTCATTCATCTCCAGCAGTTTCTGGCGCACTCCGGGCTCCATGCGGAGGTTTGATGCGATCAGGTACACAAGGTGCCTAGGGTCATCATCGACATTCAGGGCCGCCGTCACGAGCTCTTCCGGCAGGTGTGGCACAAGGCCAACGAGTCGCTGGAACAGGTCGATCGCATTGCGCGTCAGCGCCTCGATCTCGACACTTTCTTCGGTGGATTCGGGAAGCCGGGTCACGCGGGCCAGCATGAATGGCTCTTCCTGAGTCACTTCCAGGATGCGCATGCGCTCGGTGCCCTGCACCGCCAGACGCACCGTGCCGTCTGGCACGCGCATCATCTGATGGATCGTGGCGACCGTACCTACCTCGAAGATGTCTTCCGGCCCCGCGTTTTCATTCTCTGCGTCCTTCTGCAGGACCATCGCAACGGTTCTGTCGCCGGACATGACATCGTCGATCAGCTTCAACGATCGCGGTAACGCTGCCGCCAACGGCACCAGCGTCTGCGGGAATACGACAGTGCCGCGGAGTGGCAGCAGTGGAAGGATTTCCTCCGCTGGCGTTTCGTCCCCGGCATCGTCAGTAGCCTGTTCATCCACATCGTCGATCGCGGGCTCTGTCACGGACTCCTGCTGATCCGTCCGATCTGCACGGTCCTGTTGTAGGTTCTCCGACCCATCCGTCAATTGATCCTCGATCTCCGGCGTCGCCTGATCGTCCTTGAACGGCTCTCGCTTCTTGTCGTTATTTACCATGAGTCGTTCTCGCTCTCTACCTCATGCGATACATCTACCTGACGAACCGGCAAGGTTCGTGCCGCTCGGCGTGGCAATGACACCGTGAGGAGTCCGTTGTTATAGTCCGCGGCAGTCTCATCCCAGTCGATCTCGAACGGGATTGCAACCTCGGCCAGGAACGGCCCGTATGGAATTCGCGCCTCGTAGAACGTCCGCGCGTTTTCCGCTGTCGGCCGCTCTCGCACTCCACGAATTGCAAGAATGTCGCCTTCGACAATCACCTCGATTTGGTCGCCAGCCATTCCGGCGAGCTCCGCCACCACTTCGAGCGTGGTTTCGGTGGTAAACACATCGAGCGCCGGACGCCAAAGCTGTCGGGCTCGACCGCCCGTGCCACGCTGTCCCGAAACGAGACTCCGCACCACGTCATCGATATCATGCGGTCGGTACGTAGCGGGTCTCGCCCGACCTCGCCGTATCACAATCATGTGGCCTCCTGGTCAAATGGCATCATCAAAAATCACGATCCGGCCAACGGTCGGGATCGGGAAACGTCTGGCTCCATTATAACAACTGAAGCAACTATATGCTACGCATCGTATCAGCCCTTGTTACATATGCAGAACAGTTTTCCGTTTACGAACCCGTTTCCATCAGCACGAGTGCGAGCACGGCCCACACCACTACCGACGAAAGAATCCACCTGTCGCGGTACAAGAGCGATTCCGGGCTTCCGCCGAGGTTCTTTCCGTAGATGAGGTACATGTATCGAAATAGCGCGAATGCGACCAACGGCACCGTTATCACCATGACGTCGTTGTCGGGCACGCTCGACGCGTCGAAGGTATAGACCGCATACGTCACCAGTGCACTGCCGGCACTCACGCGCAAGAGCTGGTCCAGCAATGGCAGCGTGTACCCCTCCAGTGATCGCCGATGCCTCCCCGCGCCGTCACCAAGCAACATGAACTCTGCCCGCCGCTTGCCAAACCCAAGGAACAGCGCCAGCAGGAACGCGCATACCAGCAGCCACGGAGAGATCGGGGTATCGACCGCAATCGCTCCGCCCATCGCCCTGAAAACGAATCCAAGCGCAATGACAACCACATCGAGAATGGGTATCCGCTTCAGCGCCTGGTTGTAGAACGCCATCATCACCAGATAGAGTCCAACGATTCCCAGGAACTCCCAGGAAACGGTCGCCGCCAAAAGAACCGACGCCAGGGCGACAACGACACCGAACCGCGACGCAACGACCGGAGAAACAGCACCCCTGGCGATGGGTCTCCATCGCTTTGTGGGATGCATGCGGTCGGCTTCCGCGTCATGAATGTCATTGGAAACATAGATGGCGACACTCGCCAAAATGAATGCGAGCACGGCCAGCAGGGCATTCGCCACCGCCCTTGGCTGATCGGAAACTTCGGCGAAAACCAGCCCGGCCAGCACCACCGAATTCTTGATCCACTGGTGCGGTCGACTGAGGCGCAGCAATGCGCTGGATACCGACAGCCCCCTGTTGGACCTACCTCGCACTCGCGTCTGCGTCAATGGAATCCTGCCTCGCCGCTCGGCCGATATGGAATCCCATATCGACGATAATCATCACATTTTGCAAATAGTGCCTCAATCGAGACATTGGATGGATATCCTCACAGCAACCGTCCGCTCGCACCGAAGTCCTCCGCTGCATCGAGCCGCACCTGAACATCCCCATCCCACCATAGCTGGAATCCTTCGGCAATGGTTCAATCCTTGCGAGGGAACCGAGCATGAGCGCTCCGGCATTTCCAGGTCGCGTCAGGCCGCACAGGGCCGCACGACATCCGTGCGTGCCACCGCGCATCAGCGCACTCCTGGAGGACACATTCTTCAGATTGCCGCGCATTGAGAAATCGGGTGACTCCTCTTGGTCAACCTGAAACGTGGAAGTCGCAAGTCAAGCCACAGGGTGCATGGAAGACGGCCCCGATTGGCCCTATCAAACCATTGAACTGCCAGGATGGGGCTCAAGCGACGACGTCAGACGTGTTTCGGGAGATAGAAAATCATCACCATCGCCTATCGCACTATTCAGATCGAAACTCAGTACGGATATACGAGGTTAACGGCGGGCTGAGTGTAGCACAGCGAATGCACATCCCGGTGTTGTTTGACACCGCCAAACGCAAACACGGATAATCACGAATAATGTGCCATTTCTCACCCGAAACTCGGGTATGGCGGCGGGGATGAGGAGTTGGAGTGAGCGTTCGGACATCGAGTGTATTTGAAGCCATGCAGGACGACCTCGATCTGGTCCGTCAACGCGTGGCCGAAGCGGCCCATGTTGACTTTCCGGTCGTTTCACGGCTCGTGGAAGACATCGTTCAGGCCGGAGGCAAAAAACTCAGGCCCCTCCTTCTGCTCCTTGCCGGCAAGGCATTTGATTATGATCGCCCGCGCCTGGTCACCGCCGCCGCGGGTGTTGAGTTGTTGCACACGGCATCGCTCGTGCATGATGACAGTATTGATCGCGCCGCCATCCGCCGTGGGCAACCGACCCTCAATTCACAACTGAGCTCAGGATCGGTGATCCTCATCGGCGATTTCCTGTTCGCTCAAAGCGCAATCCTGGCGGCTGCTACCGACAGCACACGCGCGGTCGCCATTTTTGCCAGCACGCTCGGTCATATCTGCGATGGGCAGCTGCGCGAGATGCTTACCGCTCACAATGTCCAGCAGGAACGCCAGGACTATTTCGACCGGATTTTCGGCAAGACAGCCTCACTTTTTGCGGGAGCCGCCGAAATGGGCGCGGTGCTGGGTGGCGCATCCGAGGACGAGATTCAGCAGTTTCGTGGATTCGGCAAGGATCTCGGCATGGCCTTCCAGATCGTGGATGATGTTCTCGATCTCCGTGAGCACACCTCTGACCTCGGCAAACCAGCCGGCAACGACCTTCGCCAGGGCATTGTCACCCTCCCCATCATGATCTATGTATCTGGCCTTGAACCAAGGACACGGAGGCTGGAATCGCTGGAGCGTGTGGTGGCCGGCGAAGAAACGGGCGCCGAAGCCATCGACGAGGTGGTCTCCAGCATTCGAGGATCCGGCGCTCTGCACGAGGCGGGACAGGTCGCCGAAAGCTATCTCGAACACGCTCGTGGGCGACTCGCAATCGTTCAGGATCGGCAGGTTCGAGAATGGCTGGAAGAACTCCTCGACGTGACGATCGATCGACGCGCCTGATGTTCGCATAACCCCGGCGCTTACTCCGACCGGCTCTTGACCGGAGGTACCTGGGATACTGGGATAGCCATGCGATCGGCGAACAGCTTCGCGAATCGGGCCGAATCGACAGCGGTTGCTGTGTGCACATTGCCCACTCCGCGCATGGTTGTCTTGCCTCGATACTCCGCGTCAACACTCACCGTCACAGTTCTCGCGGCCAGCTCAACAAGGTCCGGATGCAGTGCAACCGCCACCGCCAGTGGATCATGAAGATAAAACCCATCCATATTGCGCTCGGTAAACGTCCGGCCCGTGACCATGCGAACCAGCTCTGCCGCTCCTGTAGCATCGCCAGGCAGTCGCTCCCACTGGTCACGGGTGATGGCGGTTTGGTGGGTCACATCCAACCCGACAACGACAATCTCGTTCCATTCGGCCTTCATGACCTGCGCGCAGGCATCTGGGTCGGCAAATGCATTGAACTCCGCGTGTGGCGTGACGTTGCCAGGCACGCCAAACGCCCCGCTCATGATTACCAGCCTGCGAACGTGACGCGCAAATCCGGGCCTCAGGTTCATGGCCATCGCCACGTTTGTAAGCGGTCCAAGCGCTACCAGTACCAACTCGCCATCGAATGCACTGGCGTTGTGCAACAGTGCCTCAACCGCGCCGGCATCCGATTCCGGCCCCGCTCCGTCACCGAGATCCGCCCCGCCGAGCCCGTTCTCACCGTGGACGTGCGCCGCGTCGTGATAGTCGGCTACCAGCGGGCGACTTGCCCCTCGGTGCACCGGAATAGACTCCGCCTTCATCCATGACACGACACGTTGGGTATTGCGGGTTGCGAGGTCAATTGGAACGTTGCCCGCCACGCTCGAAATCCCGACGATGGACGCCCCCATCTGGATTGCCAGCGCAATCGCCAGCGCATCGTCCACACCTGTATCGACGTCGAGCATCATGGGAGAGTCCAGCCCCGGATCACTGTGGATCATTGCGCCGGTTCCGTCGACCCGGCTGCCTGTACGGCTCGCTCCCAGGAAGAAACCGGCGGTGTTTCGGTCATTTGCGCTTCTGTCTGAACGTTGATGAATGTAGGTCGTCCTGACTCCAATGCCTGCCGGAAGGCCGGCTCGAATCCATCCGGTGAATCGATGTCAACCGCGTCGAGCCCAAATCCCCTGGCGATATCGGCGTAGGCAACGCCATTGAAATCCACTGAGTAGTACCGTTGATCGTGATAGACATGCTGGAGTTCCTTGATCCAGCCAAATGTCTGGTTCGCACATTGGACCAGTACGACGGGAAGGCCAAGTCGTGAGATTGTCTCCAACTCGCCCACCGACATGCCGAAGCTGCCGTCGCCCATCATGCCAATCACTCGTCGTTCGCCGGCGGCATATGCCGCGCCGACCACTCCAGGCAGTGCATATCCCAGCCCGCCGTGCGCGCGCGGAATGACCGTCGTCCGACCAGCCTTTCCCAATGGAAACTGTGCTCCGAGGTATGGCGTGGGGGTACCGGGGTCAGCCACGATCACCACGTCATCGTTCAGCACATGCCGCATTTCCGCGACAACCCGCTGTGGCTTCATGGGCCAGCCGCCAGAATTTGCTTCCATCTGGATTTGATCGAAATACCGCACACGCTGGGCTTCGAGTGTTTGCAACCTGCCCTCGGCCCGTTTCCGAATCTGTCGCGCATCACCATGCAAGGCTGCCATCAGGTCGTCCAGCGTGGCTCTCGCATCTCCATGCAAAAAGGCGGCATTCGGATACGTATTGCCGATTTCTCGCTCTGCGATATCTATGTGAATCGTAACCGGCGGGGATGTCCTGCTCGGTGCCGTCCATGCGTCCGTTGTCGTGGACTCTGTCCTGGTGCCGATAAACAACACAAGGTCCGCTTCGCGCACCCACCCATTGGCATAGGAGCGCGCGCCATTCCCACCAACCACACCAAGGCTCACCGGCGATGTCTCCGCGATCGATCCCTTCCCATTGATGCTTGTTCCGACCGGGATGCCGAGTGTTTCTGTAAACGTCGTGAGCGAATCCCATGCGCGCGATGCCAGCACACCGCCTCCGGCCACAATTAGCGGACGTTCCGCGGCAGCGATCAGTGCCGCCGCCTGTTCGATCGCGGTGACATCAGCGCGGCTCCGGGATCGAGGAAACCGATCCGAAACCGCATCGTGCTCGCCGCGGTCGATTGTGGTCGCCACCTGCGCTTCCAATACGTCAGAAGGTAGCGACAGGTGTGATGCGCCAGGTCGACCCGCCAACGCATTCCGGATCGAGCGCCTTACCGCATCGCCCATGGCATCCGGGGTGAGCACGCGCTCGCTCCAGCCCGTCACGGGACGAAACAGGGCGACCTGATCGAGCTCGGTCAGGACGTTCCAGTGTTGCTGCGCGACCGGCGTATCGGATGTCATGCAGAGCATCGGAATGGCCGAGCCGTGAGCCTCCGCGACACCAGGCACGATGTACGTCGCGCCGCCGCCACTTGGTCCCTCGCAGAGACCAATACGCCCCGACACCCTGGCATAGACATCGGCCATGAAGGAGGCAGACCGCTCGTCGCGCGTCATCACGTGGGTAATCGCCGGTTCGTGATAAAGCGCATCGTAAAATGCCATGCCGGTGTCTCCGGGGAGGCCAAAGATGTGCTCCACACCGTGCGACCTGATGGTGGATACAAGCAGTTCCGCACCGTTCATTGTCACTCCTGATTCTGCCTGCACGTCGTGCATTTAGCCGCGAATGGCAACATAGACATCGTTGACGTTTGTACCGGTTGGACCCGGAGAGACAAGCGCTCCAATATCTTCCAGCGCGGTGGCACTGTCATTCGATTCCAGCACGCGGTCTATGTCGAAACCGCGCTGCTTCAGTGCCGCGGCACTGGTTTCGTCGACGATCGCGCCAGCCGCGTTCGCACTCCCATCCTGCCCGTCGGAGGCCAGGCTGGCAATAGTCATCCGCTCACCAATCTCGGCAAGCTCCGATGCGGCCGCCAGCGCGAACTCGGTGTTTCGCCCGCCCAGGCCGTCCCCCCGAACCGTGACCGTCAGCTCACCGCCTCCAATGACAGCATCCGCATCCACTGACCGCGCTTCTGTTGTCCAGGCCACCGCGCGATCCGTGGCCTCACCTTCCTGGTCGGTCCACAGGTGGCAAACCGAAAGACCTAGTGCTTCGAGATACGCGCCGAATGCATCGACAAACGTTGCGTTGTCGCCAATGATCGCAAACAGGTCGCGATCGGTATCCGAACGTGTGGCCGGCGCTGGATGCGCCACAGACCCAGCCAGGACCCTGGTGACGTTCGACGGCACGCGATCCGTCAGGCGGTAAGACGCGATGATGTCCATCGCCCGCTGTGGGTTAGGCGTCCGAGCAATGGTTGGCCCGCTCGCAATGACCTCCCTGGCATTGCCCAACACATCCGAAAGCACGAAAGACACCGTTTTCGCCCGACCGATCGCCTCCCTCAATCCCCCACCCTTGACCTCGCTCAATTCCGAACGCACGGCATTCAGGTCCTGAATCGGGGCGCCCGCGCGGAGAAGCAGGTCGGTAACGTGCTGAATATCAGTTAAGTCCAATCCACCACGGGGTGATTCAAGCAGCGCCGATCCTCCGCCGGAAATCATGGCCAGCACCACGTCGCCGCCGCTCAGACCGGCCACCACCCGGAGAATCTCCCGGGTGGCGAGGATGCCCCGATCATCAGGCACAGGATGCGCCGCCTCGAATGCCTGGAACCCGACCGGCACGTCACCGAGGTGTCCGTCCTTTGTGAGCACGACACCAGCGTCGATTCGGCTTCCCAGCACCTGGGTGACGGCGCGGGCCATTGGCGTAGCCGCCTTGCCGATCGCCAGGACGATCAACCGACCATTGACATCGACTTGCTCTCCATTGACGGCGAAACCGTGATCATTCGGAATCAGCGCCCGGCGGACAGCCGTTTCTGGCTCCATGGTCGAGACAGCATGAGCGTAAGCATGTTCGATCAACCGGCGTCTCTCCGGAATCGATCGTGACAGCGGGCTCATGTCATGGTTCCTCCCGCTGAAGGCGCTCGATCACGTGTTCCATATCCGGTGCAAGAGGGGCCACGAACTCCAATCCTTCCCCCGATCCGGGTAAGGCAAAGCCAAGTGACCTCGCGTGCAACATCTGCCGCTTCACTCCCAACTCGCTCGCAATTCGGACGCTCGTTCCACTTCCATAGACGGCATCACCGATGACAGGATGCCTGATATACGCCACATGAACCCGGATTTGATGGGTGCGACCCGTACGCAGGTCGACATCCAGCAGGGATGTCTCACCAAATCGCGCCATCACACTCGCCTGAGTTACCGCTGCCTTGCCTTCGCGATCTACCGCCATCTTCTTTCGATCAACGCGGTGGCGGGCAATTGGCACATCGATGATTGCCTCCTCCTCCGCGAGCCTTCCCGCTACAAGCGCCACGTAGCGTTTTCGCACTCGCCCTTGCCCCCATTGTTCGACCAGCGATTGACTGGCCAGATCGTTCCGCGCAACCACCATGACACCTGATGTGTCCTTGTCCAACCGGTGCACGATTCCCGGCCGGGTGCTACCGGCTATGGAAATGTCGGGTGCATGGTGCAGCAGTGCGTTCACAAGCGTCCCGGTTGGATGACCGGGAGCGGGATGGACCACCATTCCAGCTGGCTTGTTGATCACAATCACGTTGTCATCCTCGTAGAGGATGTCCAATGGAATCGCTTCGGGCTCCAGTTCCATGGGAACTGTCTCCGGCACGTCGACAATGACCAGTTCGCCGTGAGTCATCTTGAATGACGCCTTGCGAATAGTCCCATCTACCGTCACGCCGCCGCCATCGATCATGGACTGCGCATAGGAGCGACTCAGGTTATCGATAGACATCGCAATGAATTGGTCAAGGCGCAGTCCTGTGTGTTTGTCGCTTGCAAGTAGCTCATGGCGCTGCGCGCTCCTCGTCGCCTGGTCCTCAACTCCGTACATGACGTTACTCCGGATCCGTGCTATTGCCGATTCCGTGGCCCTCCATGGGGACACCGTCCTGATCGTGGTCCATCTCTCGTTCAGGCTGGAATACGACTGCGATCACAAAGGTGAGCACGCCGATAGTTATCGCACTGTCAGCCAGGTTAAACCGCGGCCACGGCCCAACCGCGATGAAGTCTGTCACATAACCATGCCGGACGCGCTCGATCAGGTTTCCGATCGCACCCCCAAGGATCAATCCGGCGCATACGATCCTGAGCAATCGACTTTGGACTTCCGCAAGGATCAAATGGCAGAAAGCGAACGCAACGACCACCGAAATGACGGCCAGGAGTTCCGGATTGCCTCGAAACAGCCCGAACGCTGCTCCTGTATTACGCGCGTACTCGAACCCTATTTGCCCTTCGACCACCCACCACGCGTGCATGTCCGCCGCGAAACCCAGCCAATTGGTCATCAGCCACTTGAGCGCCACGTCAAGCACAACAAGAGCGAAGACCATCACCCCGACAGGCGCAAGGTATGTGGTTATTCGATCACGGCGCACCGGCGTTGCCACATTCAACCCCCAGACGTGAAGACTATCATGCTCAGTGGCGCCTCAACGCTTCTGCGACTTCACACCACAATTAGTGAAGTTGGCGCTCCTTGCTGGAAGCCGCGGAACCCTTCGGGGATTCCTTTGGCTATACTGACCTTCGATGATTCTCGTATGTTCGTCCAATCGGAAGCTGCCATGGCGAAGTCGCCTCCAAAACCAACGATGTCACCACTACGGCTCGTCATCGCCGGTGGAGGAACCGGCGGTCATGTCATTCCGGCCGTCGCCGTGGTTGAGGAAATACGCCGGCGGGACCTTCCCGTCGAGTTGCTCTGGATCGGTGGGTCAACGGGAGTCGAATCCGAGATCGCTCGGGCGAATACTATCCCGTTTGTACCCATCCAGACAGGAAAGCTGCGCCGTTACGTCTCGGTAAAAACCTTGACCGATGCGATCCGCATTCCGATCGGTGTCGTCCAGGCGTGGCGCAAACTTCGCGCGTATCGCCCCGATGTGATCTACGGAACTGGTGGTGCAGTCAGCTTCCCGACGGTGATCGCCGGTTCCCGCATGGCGCCAATCCTGACACATGAGCAAACTGCCCAGATCGGCATCGCGAACAAACTCGCCGCCCGATTTGCCGACACCTTTGCCACGAGCTTCGAACAGACGGCCAACCTCGCCAGGGCGCGGCATCACAATGTCGTTGTCACGGGTAATCCGGTACGAGCGTCCATCATGCACGGCTCCCGGTCATCAGGGCTGGATCGCTTTGGCTTTTCGGCAACATTGCCAGTGATCTATGTCACCGGTGGCGCACGCGGCGCCAGCCCCCTGAACATGCGCCTCGAAGCATTGCTGCCCAACCTGCTTCATTCAGCACAGGTTCTGCATCAGGCTGGCCCAGCCTCGGCCAACGCGGACCTGGAGAAATTGCGCACCGCACAAGGAAGCTGGCCGGTCCATCTCCAGCACCGGTACCACGTCGTGGAATTCATTCGAGACGAGATCGCCGATGTCTATGCAATGGCAACACTCGTCATTGCCCGTGCGGGCGCTGGCACAGTCACGGAGCTGGCGCATCTGGGTCTTCCGTCGATCCTGATTCCATTACCGGGCACCTGGGGCGATGAGCAGCGAAAAAACGCCGCTGTGCTCACGAACCTCGGCGCCGCCATCACGCTGGAACAGGATGACGCCACGGCGGAACGCCTCGATGACGAGATTCGAAAGCTGATCGACAATCCCGACCGCCTTGCCGCGATGAGCCAGGCCGCCGCTTCGGCAGTCCATCCCCACGCGGCATCCAACTTGCTCGATGAGCTCCTGAAACTGGCTGACCGCTAAACCACGTGTGGCTGGGCTGTCACACCAGCATAGTCGCGCGACAATTCAAGCGCCTCGCGCAACGTTCGCAGGGCAATAACGTCGATACCCGGTTCATCGCCCTGCTTGGACCGGCTCCAGCGTTCCGGCACCACCGCGCGGGCAAATCCAAGTCGTGCCGCCTCCTGAATGCGACGGTCGATGTGCTGCACCATGCGAAGATCACCGGAAAGTCCGACTTCACCGATATAAACAGTGTCCGCGGGCAACGGTTGGTCCCGAAGTCCGGAGGCGATCGCCATCGCCGCGGCGAAGTCCGCCGCCGGTTCATTGACCCTGAAACCGCCGATCACGTTGAGATACACGTCGTGGTTCCCCAACGACATGCCCACACGACGTTGCAGCACCGCGACAAGCAAATGCAACCGGTTCGTGTCAAATCCTGTTGCGCTTCGACGAGGCAGCCCAAATGATGTCGGGGCGGCCAGTGCCTGGATTTCCAGCAGGATCGGTCGCGTACCTTCCATTGTCACCGCCACCGCGGAGCCTGGCGCAATGGCATTGCGTTCCTCCAGGAACACCTCCGATGGGTTGCTGACTTCGGTCAGCCCGGAGTCTGCCATGTCAAACACGCCGATCTCGTTGGTCGACCCGAACCGGTTCTTCGCGGCCCGGAGCATCCGGTACTGGTGGAATCGATCACCTTCAAGATACAGCACCGCATCGACCATGTGCTCGAGCACACGTGGACCCGCCACTGTGCCCTCCTTGGTTACATGGCCAATCAGGAAGACCGGGATGTTGCGAGGTTTGGCCCAGTGGGTCAGCTTTCCGGCACATGCCCGCACCTGCGAAACGGTTCCTGGCGCAGCCTCCAGATCATCGGATTGCAAGGTCTGAATCGAATCGACAATCACCAGGTTCGGCGACACGGAGTCTGACGCGGCAAGTACCGACTCCAGATTGGTTTCGGGATAAATCAGCAACGAATCGCCGCTGATACCCATCCGATCCGCCCGAACCCGGACCTGCTGGGCGGATTCCTCTGCCGACACATACAACACGGTTGCTCCCTGACCGCTGAGCTCGCCAGCCGCCTGGAGAATCAGGGTTGATTTTCCCACACCGGGATCGCCGCCAATCAGCACGACCGATCCCGGCACGACACCGCCGCCAAGAACACGGTCGAACTCGCCAATCCCGACCGCGATGCGGCCACTCGTCGACACGTCCACCTGACTAATCGGTACCGGCCTGATCGCCTCGCCCGACGATGCACGCAGCTGCTTTCCACCCGCGCGCTTCTGCTCTTCGACGTGCTCCACCATGGAGTGCCACGCGCCACATCCCGGACATCGTCCAAGATAGGCCGGGCTCGATGTTCCGCACTCCTGACACACCCAGGATGAATGACGCTTTGGCACAGGTGCACTCCTCATAACAGCGACAGCGCATCCCGGCGACGCATGCGTCCACAGAGATGCGCTGTCCCACGCTGACAATTCCAGGATTGCGCCAACCGGCTACACCGGAGCGAGCTCCTCGACCACCTCAAGCGTCAGCGTTTCAGCATCCTGATCCGCATCCACTCGAACCGTATGGCCAGCGTTGTATGTTCCAGTGAGCAAGCCTTCTGCCAGCTCATCTTCAATCAAGGTCTGGATCACGCGTCGCAACGGGCGGGCGCCGTAGTGATGGTCGTATCCACGCTCGCCGATGACATCCATCGCATTCGACGTGATGTCGAGCGTGATTTCATGCTCCGATAATTGCTGCCGAACTCGCGCGAGCTCAACCTCGACCACCTGCCGGATTTGCTCCCTGGTCAGCGAATGGAACACGATCGTCGCATCGAGCCGATTCAGGAACTCCGGCCGGAACGTCTGCTTCAACCGCGCCATAACCTTTTCGCGCATCGTGTCATGTTCGCGGCTCCGGCTCCGCTCGGTATCTTCGTGCATTGCGAAGCCGAACGTCAGGTCGCGTGAAATTTCCTCTGCTCCAACATTCGATGTCATGATGATGACCGTGTTGCGGAAGTCCACCTTCCGGCCCTTGGCATCCGCCAGCGATCCGTCTTCCATGATCTGCAGCAGCATGTTGAAGGCTTCCGGATGAGCCTTTTCGATTTCATCAAGCAGGATCACCGAATAGGACTTGCGCCGCACCGCTTCGGTCAGCTGCCCGCCTTCTTCGTAACCGACATAACCCGGAGGGGCACCGACAAGTCGCGCAACAGAATGACGCTCCATGAATTCCGACATGTCAATCTTGATCAGGTGTTCCTCGGAGCCGAACATGAACTCCGCGAGAGCCTTGGCCAGCAACGACTTTCCGATGCCGGTCGGGCCAAGAAAGATGAACGAGCCGATCGGTCGTCGCGGATCCTTGATTCCCGCTCGGGCTCGGCGTACGGCCTTGGAGATCGTGGTGATCGCTTCTTCCTGGCCGACAATTCGCTCGTGCAGGGCGTCCTCCATGTGCAGCAGTCGTTCGGATTCCTCACCCGCGATGCGTACCAGCGGGATTCCGGTCCACATCGACACCACCTGTGCGACATCTTCTTCGGTCACATAGGTCTCTTCCGATGAGTTGCTGTCAGAAAGCTCCTGCTCCTGCGCCTCGATCCGGTCACGAAGCTTTCGCTCCCGATCCCGCAGTTCCGCCGCCATCTCGAAATCCCGACCATCCACCGCCGCGCCGAGCTCATTCTGCAGAGCCGCCAACCCAGCCTTTGCTTCCTTGAGGCTTGGCGGGGCGACCGACTGCTGCATCCGCACTCTTGAAGCCGCCTCGTCAATCAAATCGATGGCCTTGTCCGGCATGAATCGATCGGTGACGTACCGTGCGGCCAGGTGCGATGCCGCGTCGAGCGCGTCATCGCTGATTTTCAAGCCGTGATGGTCTTCATAAAGCGACCGCACGCCTTGCAGGATGCGGATGGTTTCCTCAATCGACGGTTCATCAACCTGAACCGGCTGGAATCGGCGCTCCAGGGCGGCGTCGCGCTCGATGTATTTCCGGTATTCATCCAGGGTCGTGGCGCCAATCGTCTGCAGCTCGCCTCTGGACAATGCGGGTTTCAGGATATTCGCCGCATCCACAGCCCCTTCAGCCGCACCGGCGCCAACAAGGGTGTGGAGCTCATCGATAAAGAGAATACTCTTCGTCTCCTTCACCTCATTGACGATCTTTTTCAATCGTTCCTCGAATTCACCACGATACTTTGTCCCAGCCACCAGCGCGCCGATGTCGAGCGCGACAAGCCGCTTGTTTTGCAGCTGTTCAGGCACATCTCCACCGATGATGCGCTGGGCTAGCCCCTCCACAATGGCGGTCTTGCCGACACCCGGCTCGCCAATCAGGGCAGGGTTATTCTTCGTGCGTCGCGACAGGATCTGCATGACACGATCGATCTCGGTCGACCGGCCCACCAATGGCCCAAGCCGGTCGGTACGCGCAGCCTCCGTAAGGTCGAATCCAAGCGCGTCCAAGTACGGAGTTTTGGTCTGCTGTTTGGATCCCTGAGACTGACCGGATCCGGAACTGCTCTGGCTGACCACCTGCATCACCTCGGTTCGGACCTTTTCGAGATTAACTCCCAGGCTTTCGAGCACACCGGCCGCGATGCCTTCACCTTCCCGCACCAGTCCAAGCAGAAGGTGCTCGGTACCAATGTAGTGATGATTCAGGCGCCGAGCCTCGTCCACTGACAGCTCGATGACCTTTTTTGCGCGGGGGGTCAATCCGATCTCCCCCATGACCATACCTTCACCGCGACCGATGATGAACTCGACCGCGGAACGGACCTTGGGAAGCTGGACCCCCATGTTGTTCAGGACCTTGGCGGCAACTCCATCACCTTCGCGAACCAGGCCCAGCAGCAAATGTTCGGTGCCGATGTAGTTGTGGTTGAACCGCTGCGCCTCCTCCTGCGCGAGTGTCAGGACTTTGCGGGCACGATCCGTAAATTTGTCAAACTTCTCTGCCATCCGGATCTCTCCCGTCTTCTCATCGATGATACCGTCAAACCGCCACGCTCGTCGGACGCTGTGACTCCTGGCGCAATATGCGGACCAATGCAATCAACATATGGCCAACAACGGCAGACGCACATAAGCGCCTGCCGTTGCCTTTGTTTCTATCATGGATTCAGGCCGGTATCACCCTGCCCGTATGGCTAGGAGGGTTACTCCTCCGGTGTTTCGTCCTTTTTCGCCTCGTCCACAGCAGGCTGCGAGTCCTCGGTCTCTTCTACTTCTTCGTCAGGGCTCGACGCTTGAGCCACAGCCTGATTCTCGTCAGATGCTTCCGGCTCGGCCTCGGCGGTCACTTCCTCCGGCTCGGTCGCCACTTCCGCGACTGTCTCGTCAGCTGCGTCCGGCTCGGCCTCGGCGGTCACTTCCTCCGGTTCGGTCGCCACTTCCGCGACTGTCTCGTCAGCTGCGTCCGGCTCGGCCTCGGCGGTCACTTCCTCCGGTTCGGTCGCCACTTCCGCGACTGTCTCATCAGCTGCGTCCGGCTCGGCCTCGGCGATCACTTCCTCCGGTTCGGTCGCCACTTCCGCGACTGTCTCATCAGCTGCGTCCGGCTCGGCCTCGGCGGTCGCTTCCTCCGGCTCGGTCGCAACTTCCGCGACTGTCTGACCCGCGGCTTTTGCAGTGGCTTCTTCCGAATCGGTCGACGCGTCCTCGGCTGTCTCGGCCGCGGCTGCCGCCGGCTTGGAATTGTTGCCGCTTATCAGGTCGTCAGCCCCAGCCATCGCAAACGCCATGGCCATTGCCGACATATCGTCACCCGCAAAGCTTGAACTGCTGGAACTCTGCCGTTGCCGGCGCTCGTCTTGCCGGCGCTGGCGCTGCTGCTCAGACTCCTCGGCTCGCTTGCGACGCTCTTCGAATGCGGCAACCTGTGCCTCGCCAGCTGCCTGGGAGGCGGCTTCGCTGTCGACTTCACGCAACACGGCAGGCTCTTCGCCATCAGCGAGCTTCTGTTCTGGAGCGGGCGCTTGCACCTGCCCGGTAAGCCCTTCGGCGTCAAGCTTCGCCCGTATTTTGCGTGCAAGCGCATCGCGCTCTTCGAGAATCTCGTCTCCGAACACCTCGACCAGCTCCGAATCTGGGGTGTCGAGTGCTCGCCGGAGGCTCAGCCCCATGCGACGGCGCTGTGGATCGATCCGAATGATGCGAAGAATGAGCTCTTCACTCTCTTCGACAACCTGCTTCGGATGCTGAATCCGCTCTTCCGCAAGCTCGGATACATGGATCAGCCCTTCGATGCCATCCTCGATGCGCGCAAAAGCGCCGAAGTTGGCAAGCTGGGTGACCGTTCCCTTGACTAACTGCCCGACCTCATAGCTCGTCGCCACGCGGCTCCACGGTTCGGGCTGGGTCCGCTTGATCGAAAGTGCGATCTTCTTCTCATCGGCATTGATTCCGAGAACAAAGACATCGACTTCATCGCTCACCTTGAGCACTTCGCTTGGATGCCGCACGCGGCTCCACGAAAGCTCTGAAAGGTGAACCAGCCCGTCGGCGCCGCCAATATCGACAAACGCGCCGAAGTCGCAGATCGAGGAAACGCGCCCCTTGCGGACCTCGCCCTCCGTCAGCTCTTCGATCAGCTTTTCCTTCATCGCGTCACGCCGTTCCTGAACAGCCTGGCGCTCCGAAAGAATCAGCCGGTTTCGATGGCGGTTGATCTCAATGACCTTCAACGGAAGCGATGTGCCAATCAGCCGTGCCATGTCGGCCTGCTTGCTGGACTCGTCTCCACCGCGAATCTCGGTCACCTGCGACGCGGGAACGAATCCGCGAACGCCATCGAGGTTCACCAGCAAGCCACCCTTGTTGTAATTGGTGACCTCTGCCTCGATGACATCGTTCGCTTCGTGTCGCTCTTGCAAGCGCCGCCAACTCTTTTCCTGCCGTGCCCGGTCGATACTGACAACGGGATGCCCCTCCTGGTTTTCGGGTTGCACCACGAAGACCAGGACGGAGTCGCCGACCTGGAGCTGCTCCTTCTCTTCATCCGAGAGGCTGGAGTACTCCTTGGCGGGGACGATACCCTCGGCCTTCGAGCCGATGTCTACCAGCAACTCCTCACGATCCTTGTGCATGACGATCCCTTCCATGACATCCCCGTATTTCAGGGTTTTATAGTCATGACTGGGATCACTCAGGAATTGCTCCATGAGCGAGGCACCATCGAGCTCCTGCTCGTCGCTCCCGGCCGCTTCGTTTGACGCCTGCTGCGTCTCCTCCGTATCGCCGTTCACGCTACCTTGCTCACGAACGTCAGTACCGTCCATAGACCATCCTTAAAAACCGAATACACGCGCGAAGCCTCACCACGTGGCGACACCCTGAGATGCACAACCCGAGGGAGGAATTTCCTCTGCAGTATATACGCTTTTGCCTGACTGTCGCAACGATGCAGCTAGGATGCAGATCGTGGTAGTGCGAGCGCCAAAAACAACGCGGCAACGTTGCCCACGCCTACCTAGCGAGAATATCGCGCAGGACCGCGATCAGGATGGCGAGAAACTGCAGAACAAAGTCGGCGTTCGGCGCGCAGGGGATCGCAGGACCGGTCACGGCGAGGTCATCGACCGCAAAGAATAGCGGGTCGCCCGTGTAGGTCGACTCGTTCACGATCTCAAATATAAAGTCGAGGCGTATGTTGATGACACCGTCCGGCAAAGCAAACGCATTCACTGTGGTGCCGGCGGAGTTCACGTCCAGATTCACCTGCTCATAGACGATATATACCCCGGCAGTGTTATAGCTGCTTGCGCGGATACGCATACTCGCGGTCACACCCTCCAACGATTCGTCAGCGCCCGACAGGTCGACATCATAAAAGAATGACGCTTCGAGCGTCTGCCCGCCACAATCACTGACGTTCATGGGGCTCGAACTCCATGTGTTGTCACCGATTGTCTCGGGAGGCACCACCAGCGTCGGCGGATCGAAGCTGACGTTCAACGGCGTTCCGCAGGTCTGCGCCGAAGCCTGCCGCTGCGTGCCAAACGCCGCGACGCTTCCGACGAGGATCGCCACCACCGCCATGATCGCGAATACGGGTGAATACCGGATCCCGATGGAACGACGCGACTGCATAGTCAATGCCCTTAGGTTGTATCGACCTCTAGCGATTCGGACCATCGCTAATAGTTATTTAAAGTGTTTCAGTGAAGACATCCTACGGCGATCATCTCGTCCAGTCAATAGCCATGCGCAACTCGGAACGACATTTCTACCATGACGTCAACGCTCATGACGTCAACGCTGACCGGATATCACCCGCTGGACTGACTCGATTGTCGCGTCCAGCTCTGGTTTATGCGTCCAGCCCATGTGCCCGATCCTGATCACCGCTTCGCGCTCCACACCTTGCCCCACCGCGACCTCGATCCCGCTGTCGTTCCGAATGGCGTCGCGCAGCTCCGAGGCGGTCATCCCGTCCGGCGGGCGAACGGCGGTCAAGGACGGTGATGCCGCCTCTGGAGCGGCATATAACCGCAACCCCAGCGCCTGCAACGCGTGCCGCAGCTCGGCGCCAAGCCGGCATTGCCGCTCCCACATCGCCGTGATCCCCTCGTCGAGCATCATGTCGAGTGCTACATCCAGCGCGCGGAACAGCGGGATCGGTGGGGTGGTCGGAGTCTGGCCTTGCGCAAAGCCTGTGGCCATCCGGGTGACATCCCAAAACGATCGATGCGTGTCTGTATTCGCCGCTACATGCAATGCGCGCTCGCTGACCGACGCCAGCATCAGCCCTGGCGGGCACATCCAGGCCTTTTGCGATCCGGAAATCACCCAATCCAGATCCCATTCGTCCGCGTCGAGCGGCATTGCGGCTGCCGAGCTCACCGCGTCCACCAGCACCAGCGCGTTCGCCCTGCGCGCCACGCTCGCAAGCTCGGCTAGCGGGTTGACGACACCGGTCGACGTCTCGTTATGTGTGACCAACACAGCGCGCGCATCACCCGCCGCGGCAATCGCCTCCTCCAGGAGGTGAGCGGTCACTGCCTGTCCCCATGGCACCTCAAGGCGATGCACCTTCAGGCCAACCCGCTCGGCCAGGTCGGCGAACCGGCGACCGAAATCGCCCGATATCGTCGCCACAACCTGATCACCGGTACGGCAGGTGTTCTGCAGCGCCGCTTCCCAGCCCGCCGAGCCACTTCCCGGCCACACCATCACGGCGCCAGTCGTTCGCATCACCGGTTGCAGCTTTTCACGAATACCCAGGACCAGGGATTTCATCTCGGAACCCCGATGAGGAATCATCGGCAGAGCCATTGCCTCCAGCACCGCGGGAGGTACCGGGGTGGGACCCGGTATCCTGAGCCATCGACCATCCGCCAGGCGATTGTCTGTGATCGTTCTTTGCACGTTGCTACTCCGCCTGTCCTACGGGTTCGATCTCGATGTTGTCGAGATGGTCCCCATGTTGAAACAACACCAGCTCCGGATGGATTGCACCGCCTGACACCGTAATCAGGCCCACACCGAAGTGCGCTGACCAGCGCCGATCAGTCGCCGAGCCGGGATTGAACATGATCGTGTCGCCAGCTTGTTCGATGAGTGGCTGGTGACTGTGCCCGAACAGCACACAGTCGACCTTTTCGCCAAATCGACGCTTTGCCTCTGTCTTTGCGGATCGACCTCCATCTCCGTGAAGCACTCCGAACGAGCGATCACCGACCCAAAAGCGGGTCGTTTCAGGCAGCATGAAATGCAGCTCAGGTTCATCATTGTTCCCCGGCACAGCTATGACCGGGGCAATCTCGGCAAGCTCCTCCAGCACAAATCGCGTGTTGACATCGCCGAGATGCACGAGAAACGCCAGGCCAGCTCGCGCGAACAGCCGTTTCACCCCGTCAGGAATCGATCGCTGATTGTTGGGGTAAATATGCGTGTCGGCGATCACGCCAAAGCGGCAGGGTTCATTGAACCGCCGCCGAGGCGTGCACGGCCCCCACTCCTGCCTGTATCTACTCATCGATCACCGTGAAAATGATGCCCGAAGCGACGCTGACGAGCAATGAGCCAAACAGCGCTCCCCACCACGTCACCTCGAGGTTTGGCGTGACGTATGCCCCCAGCCAGAAAAGCACGGTATTGATCACGATCGCGAACAGCCCAAAGGTGAGGCATGTGAGCGGAAACGCCAACACATTCACGACTGGCTTTATCACCGCGTTGATCAAGCCGAGCACGACTCCGAACAACAGGACGGTCTCGGCACGATCGAACGATATCAGTCTGTCCGAGATCGTCCCCAGTGCAAGCGTTGCGACAACGGTTGCGACGACATACGCGATAAATCGCACCATGATGCGTGTCCACTCCAAACGCCATTGAACGACACGGGCTCCGCCAAACCCGGAACCCGTGTCTTCCCACCAGTATGCCGCAAGTATACGGGCAGTATCAGACCAGGCATGGCGCCACAATTTGTCTCGCCACCTGTGCTCTGCTATCATAAGTGAAGTTATAACTATTGGCTGAAATAGGGTTGAGGCAGGCAAAGCCATGAATCGGAATAATCGGCAAGATTTGCTCTGGTGCCCTGTGGCGCGAACGGCGGAACTGATCGGCAACAAATGGACTCCGCTGATTCTGCGTGATCTTTCGGAAGGCAAGCGGCGGTTCAGCCAGCTGGAGCGATCCCTGTGCGGCATCAGCCCGAAGACGCTCTCCGAACGGCTCAAGCGGTTGGAGGAAGCAGAGGTCCTCACCCGGCGTTGCTACCCTGAAGTCCCCCCACGAGTGGAGTACGCACTCACGCCGAAAGGCGCCGCGCTTATGCCGGTCATAGAGTCGATGCGGCAGTTTGGTCAGCACTGGCTCCCTGAAGCGGATTGCGACCCTGAATCGGAGCTTGCCGGTATCGGACAGAACCAGGACCGTTCCTGAAACCGGCGGTCCTGACAGACTGATGCAGGGTTGTGAAAGCGCTTTGGTAAACTCGCTGGGTGGTGACACGGCTCACGAGCCAGCGTATTCGAACGAACAATGACAAGGACAGCGCGCAATGATTACGGACGCTCCAGAGCGCACGGCGACGCTTGCTGCGACTGACGATTCCGATCGCAAGGTCAGGGTGTTTTCCGGAATCCAGCCGTCAGGCAACTTTCACCTCGGCAATTACCTCGGCGCAATCCGAAATTGGATCAAGCAGATCGACCGGAGCGACAGCGTCTTTTGTGTCGTCGATCTCCACGCGTTGTCGAACAATCCTGATCCCAGGGAGCTGCAACAGCACATCATCAACGTGGCCAGCTCCATGCTCGCCTCCGGTCTGGACCCAAACAAGTGCCTGCTGTTCGTGCAGTCCGATGTGCCAGCTCACGCCCAGCTTCAGTGGCTGCTCAACTCGGTAACCCAGTTCGGTGAGCTGCGCCGGATGACGCAGTTCAAGGAAAAATCCGCCGGCAAGGGAGATGCCGTCTCGGCCGCTGTTTTTAGCTATCCGGTCCTGATGGCGGCCGACATCATGCTCTATGACACGGAGGAAGTGCCGGTAGGCGATGATCAGCGGCAACACGTGGAGCTCACGCGAGATATCGTGCAACGCTTCAATGCGCGATATGGCGATACCTTCGTGATGCCGAAGGCTGACATCAAGCAGGAAGCCGCCCGGATTATGTCGCTTGACATCCCGACCGAGAAGATGAGCAAGAGCTCACCACGTGAGGCGAGCTACATCGCCTTTACAGATTCCTCGGATGTGATTCGCAAGAAGATTCGCCGAGCCGTCACCGATTCTGGAGACGCGATCCAGGCCGGCGCTGACAAGCCCGCCCTGACAAATCTCATCCAGGTTTATGGTGCGCTCACCGACATGACCACGTCTGAAGTCGAGCAGCATTTCGCCGGCAAGCGGTATGGGGATTTCAAGAAGGAGCTGGCAGAGGTAGTGGTGGAATCGCTCGCGCCGATCCAGGCGGAGCTGGAGCGCTTGAATAAGGATCCCCAGTTCGTGGCGGGCGTGTTGGCTCGTGGCGCCGATCAAGCCAACGCTCTGGCGGAACGCAAGATGAAGCTGGTGAGAACGCACATGGGCATCGGTCGCCCGCGTTAGCCAGAGCAATCCTGCAGGAGCGGGCAGTTGATGCGTCGGGATGTCCGCCCGCTATCGATGTCTGTGAAATTGGAGTGATTCTCGGATCAGTCGGGCAGTAGTGGCGACTTCGCGCGGCGGTAGTCACCCGGTGGTCGCGAAGCGGCCACTGTGGTCATCACGACGCAACTGAGAAACGCTGTAGCCGGACTTCTCACGACGCCCACAGTGAGCGCCTCATCAAACGGCGGAAAGGGCGATGCAGTGGTTGCATCGCCCTTTCCGCATGTCGGGGAGGTCACATTCCGTAATCAACTCCGGGCTACGAATTTGCTGCCTGCTTGGCCCGCTTCTCCATGATTGTCGTCGAGTGACCAGCGTCCAACCGCGCATCCGGATTGATGTGAGTCACCGCGTGGTTCACCGCGGTCACCGCCTCCGCCGCGCCGGTCGCAATCAGCTTGAATTTCGCGGGATAGGCCACGATATCTCCCGCGCCATACACGCCCGGGATGTTCGTCTCCATGGTGATCTTGTCAACCAGTATCTGATTTCGCTGGAGCTCGAACCCCCACGTCTTCAAGGGACCCGGATCCGCCTTGAACCCGATCGCGCAGATAAGCTCCTCGACCTCGAGTTCGGCGAACTCCCCGTCGGCGTTCTTGAATGACAGCGAGGCAATCCGACCGTGCGGGCCAGAACGAATCTCTGTCACTTCGCAGCCTGGATAATGCAGCCTGACCGTCGATCGCTCGAGTTCGTCGACCATCGCCTCGTGCGCCCGGAACTTCGAGCGGTGGATCAGGTTTACGCTCTTCGCCACCGGTTCCAGCGTCACCGCCCAATCCACCGCGGAATCACCCCCGCCCACGATCACCACGTGCTTTTCCCGGAAATCGTCGACTCGTTTGGCGAAGTAATGAACACCCTTGCCCTCAAGCTCATTCACACCCTGAGCTGTAAGCCGGGTTGGCTCAAATGCCCCTACCCCAGCCGCGACAATTACGGCCCGGCTGCGACGTGTCGTCTTCGTGGTGGTGAGATGGAACGTCCCATCCGCCTGTGGATGGAGCTCGAGTACCTGTTCTTTCAGGTGGATTGTTGGGTCCGACCGCATGGCCTGATCCATACAGGCGGAGACAAAATCCTTGGCGAGAATCTTTGGAAAGCCGATGACGTCATAGATATATTTCTCGGGATAGATTGCCGTGAGAGCTCCACCCGGTTCTTCCAATGAATCGATGACCTGTACGCTCGCTCCACGCAGACCCGCGTAAAACGCAGTGAACAAACCGGTAGGTCCCGCGCCGATGATCGTAATGTCGAACAACTCTTCCTGGCTTTCGTCCGCCTGCGTCTTTGCGTCGGTCGGTATCATGGTGTTGACCAAGATCGATTCTCCTCGAGGTCTGTCTGTTTCAATCCTCGCCCCACCCGAAGGTAGGGCGCAATAGCGTCGTTGCCTCGCGCTCGCTGCCGCACGGACGCGGCATCTCATCTTCACTATTCTACTATGCGGTGAACGACGATCACGCCATTCCTGAGGCGGCAGCGACCTGCGCTTGGGCGTTGGATACAAACCGTTGCCGCCGACCACCCCTCACCCATACAATGCAAGCAGCAACCTGTTCAGTTTCGCACCATTTTTTGGAGGCTACTGTAATGTCCGTCGCTCCGCCGTCACCGTTCAACACCCTGATTTCTCGTCGCGGCCAGGAACTCCCTGGTCTGCGAATGGGTGATCCGCGGAAATCAGCTGAGCTCATCAGCTTCTATGCCGGCTTTCCAGACCGCGACTCGTTGCCCAGCGATACCGTGATTGAAGCAACCCGAACCGCGCTGGAACGCGACGGTGAATGGGCTCTGCAATATGGTCATGGCCTGGGCGACCGTAAACTGGCCGGATTGCTCCGCGACAAGCTCGAGCGCGATTTCAACATCATGGCGGATGTCGACCAGATTCTTCTCACTGCCGGCGCAAGCCAGGCGATCGGCCTCGCCATCGACACGCTTGTCGATTGGGGCGATGTCGTCCTGACGGAAGCCCCGACCTGGATGGGCGCGGTTCGTGCGTTCTCCAACGCTGGCGCCAGGGCAGTCGGCATACCAGTCGACGAACATGGAACCGACGTCGTCGCTCTCGAATCGACCCTCGCCGAGCTCAGGTCGGAGGGTGTCACCCCAAAATTCATCTATGTAATTCCGAACTTCCAGAATCCATCAGGTGTGTCCACGACACTTGAGCGCCGTCAGCGCATCGTCGAGCTTGCCCACGCGTATGGCACCTTCATTTTCGAGGACGACGCCTACGCTGATCTCCGCTACTCTGGCAACAAGATTCCACCAATCTACACACTTGACTCGAATGGTACGACACTCTACTTCAGCACGTTGTCGAAAACGCTTGGGGCCGGAATGCGGCTGGGATGGGTCGTCGCGCATCCATCCCTCATCGCCAAAATGGCGGTCCTGAAGGTTGATGGGAGCACCAATGTGTTTGGCGCTCACGTCGCCGCAGAGTGGCTTCCCCAGCATCTCGACGAGCACATCGAACAACTCAAGGGGATTTATCGTAACCGCCGGAACCTGATGCTGGCCGCACTGACGGAGCACTTTCCGGATGGAGCGACCTGGACCACACCCGAGGGTGGGTTCTTCATCTGGGTCACGCTCCCAGAAGGCATCGATACCACGACGATGGCGCCCCAGGCGCGGGAGCGCGGCGTTGAGTACCTGCCCGGCGCATCCTGTTTTGTCGATGGAACGGGCGCCAACACGCTCCGCCTGTCCTACTCATTTGCCCGCGATGCCGAAATCGAACCTGGCATCCGCATCCTGGGTGAGATCATTCAGGGAGAACTGGCGGAACTGGGTCGATAAACGCTCGTACCATGACTTACACCCGGCATGATCCGCCTTCGAGTTGCAAGAGCACACGATGAACGAACCGGCACCTGACAATCAACCTGACCAAAGTGGTTCCTGGCTCCACCGCTGGGCGCGCGCACGAATGGCGCCCGAAACGTGGGAACGCGTTGGGCGCAGCGCACAATCAGCCTCTGACGCAACACGGAGCTCATCTGCCTCACTGCGAAAATGGGCGTCGATAGGCAGCGATCAGGTCACCTCGATGCGGGACGCGCGCATCGAGATGTGGCGGTTGGTGTTTGCGGCCGGAACCATTGTCATCCCCTTGTTGCTCATCCTCTTGCTTGCGCCGGACGTCGATCTGGCGCTGGTTACGCCAATTCTGGTGATCTCCGTCACGCTTGCCACATATGTGGCGGATTGGGTTGGCGGTCTGACCGCCATCATCGTTGCGGTCGTGTTACTCGATCTTTTGCTTCTCGGCGATCGTTGGAGATTTGACGCTGGCGCCCGAGGGCGAGATGTCGCCATTATCCTGCTGTTCCTGCTGCTGGCCGGCGTCGTTGCGGCGACCGTCGAACGCCTCAAATACGATCAGGCCAATGCCCGGCTCGACTCCGCCGCGATGCGAGCCGCCAACACCGCCCTCAATGCCGTGGAGATCGCCGCCGCGCAGCGCCCCGCGGGCAACAACGCCGCCTACGTTTCTGTTTTCGATAACATCCTCACCGCGATGGTGCGAGTCAATCGCGCCTCCGCCGGCGCTATCTACCTCACGGACAACGCGACCAACGCACTGGTGCGGATCGCGAATTACGGAGGAGAGATGGTGATGGACGACGACCGCCTATCGCGGGAGGTCGCCGTTGGGAATCACTTCGTGGGCCGCGTCGCCCGTGAGCGCCGACCAATTGCCATTCATGACACTCGTGTGATGCTCCCGGACGAGATCGCGGATGTTGAAAGAGTTAACTCGCATGTCAAGTCGGTATTGGGTGTGCCACTGATCGGTCCCGAAGACCGTGTCGTCGGCGTGGCCTGGGTTGGGCTGTACGCTCCCTATCGCTTCGCCCAGACAGCCACCGCACGGCTCGAAGCACTCGCGCATCGGGCGGTGGCCTTCATGGAATCAGCAAGCATCGCGGACGCGCAGGAAGAGCTGCTCGGGCGGATCTCCGACTCTCACCGCCGCTTGCAGTCGGTGATCCAGGCAATGCCGGAAGCCGTCATGGTGGTGCGTCCTCCGCAGGGCATGATCGTTGCGTCGAACGCCGCCGCCGCTCGGATGTTCCGGTTGCCCTCGAATGGCAATCCGTTTTCCATGCGCGTCGACCAACTGCGGCTGGAGGGTGTCACCGAGGGAGAGCAACACCCGATCGCCAAGGCCCTCGCCACCGGCGATACCGTCACGGGAATGGAGCTGTCAGTGTTGCAGCCCGGAGCCGATCCCCTGCCTGTCGTGGGCAGTGCGGCGCCACTCCGGGCGGACGATGGCAGCATCGATGCCATTGTGGGGGTTTTTCAGGATGTTCGACCGTTGAAGGAAGCTGAGCGCATGCGCGACGAGTTCGTATCCGTCGTCTCTCACGAGCTCCGCTCTCCGCTCACGCCGATCCGCGGATTTGCCCAGATCGTCGCCCGTGACCTCGCCAAAGCGGGGGGTCATGAGCAGCATGTCCAGTGGCTCGAAACGCTGCAACGGCACGCGGATCGCATGACGCGTCTCGTTGACGACCTTCTCGATGTCTCACGCTTGCGGGCAGGTCGCCTGACCATTCAGCGCGCACCGCACGATCTCGTGACAATCGCCAAACGTGTGGTGGACTCCGCGAATACCTCCAGTACCTCTCACGTGATCACACTGGACACAGCCTGGGAGTCGTACGCGGCGAATGTCGATGAGGACCGCATCCACCAGATCGTCGACAACCTGGTCGGCAACGCCATCAAGTACACAGATGGCGGTACCGTGACCGTTGCGGTCGGCCCGTCGACACGCAATAACTGGTCGGTCCAGATTGCTGTGTCGGACGAGGGTCCAGGCATCCCTGAATCTGAGCGCGATCAGCTATTCGATCCGTTCTACCGGCGAAAGGAGGCGTCGGAAGGCGCAATGCCGGGACTCGGTCTGGGCTTGTTCATCTGTGCGGAGCTGGCCAGCGCGCATGGTGGCAGGATAGAAATCGAGGATTCACCAACTGGCGGCACAACGTTTGTCGTGCTGCTCGAACCGGTGCTCACGGAGACATCATCATCGGATCGAACCGCCGCTTGACCGGCAACGCCGATCAAGCTTCTGAAGACATTACGGAATCGCGACCTGGCGTATCCCACCTGTTCCGTCTCCACCACTTGGAAGCGCTGGCCCCGCGGTGCCATCCGACAATGCCACCGGTGCGGAACGGCTCAGGGAATTGGCAATCGAGTTGCTCGTCGACGCTGTTCCAGTCGGTCCAGGCACCACCGTTGACTCGGCGTTTCCACCGACACCGTCTGTAGGTTCGTCGGGAACAGCCGTCGGAGTTTCGACTGGCTCGTCACCGCCATTGTCTATCTCGATGGACTGTTCAAGCACGGAACCGGTACCTGTTTCCGCTTCGGATTCCGACCCGGTCACATCAGGCTCTTCGGCTGGCGGCGGTGTCGGCGGATCAGGCTCTTCAACCACGGGTGGCTCCAGCGGGATCAGCGAATTCGCCAGCGACAGGCTATCCGTGCCGGTCATGTTGTTGCTGCTGACGGTGTACAGCACACCACCGGCGACCCACCAGACGTTGTCATAAATTCCAGTGACGTCATGAATCGCCTCATAACCCTGTACTGACGCATTGACGGCGAGTTCTACATTGAGATCCGCCGGCGACCCAGCCGGCAATGAGCCTCCGACCTCACCGGTGACCTGGAGAAACGTCGGCGCTCCACCATAGTTCACCCAGTAGAGACTGTAGTACTCCCCGCCACCACTGATGGCGGGACTCCCACTAAACGGAGCCGGAATCCAGGTGGGGATCAGCACCGGAAACGACATGTCAAGCGATGTCGCCTCATCTGTTGTCATCCAGTCCACGTTTTGGGCGCGCAGGGCAACAGCATCCACGCTACCCGGCACCGCGGCGACTTGACCGACAGCACCGGTGAATGTGACAAGCAGGAGCGAGGCGACGACCAACAGGATAAACCTGGAGATCCGGGAAGCGGTGCGGGTCAACACGGAGAATCTCCCATACGAGCTGTGTGTAATGCGGTCCACCAGGAGGGCCGGCAGGACGAAGGAAAAGAATACCTCTCCAGATTACAATCAGAATTACCACGCAGGAAATGTGCCGCTCAGTGTACGTACAGTACGAGTCATTGACGTCTTTCGAGACGCTGCCTCGTTGGCTCATTTTTCGCTATACTTCCAAGTTGAAACGACGGGCAGCTCTGCCGCAAACGCAGAGCGTCTTGGAGTGTGCGTTTTTGTCTGGAGAATGTTGTGGCCACCAGCCCCTTGTTGCAAATTCAACCCAAGACCAGCCCTGCCCGATTGCCACGCAACGGCAAGCGATTTTTCATCTGGACCATCGGCTGCCAAATGAACGAAGCCGACTCGGCCAAGGTTGCGGCGATGTTGCAGGAGGTCGGCTACGAGCCGACGCGGTCCGAAGACGACGCCGATATCGTCGTGCTCAATTCTTGCGTGGTTCGCCAGGCAGCAGAGGACAAGGTCTCAGGCAAGCTGAACAACCTGGCCCGGCTCAAACGAGAAAAGCCGGAGGTGCCACTGGTGCTGACCGGCTGCATGGTCACGCGACAACAGGAGAAGCTGAAGGAGACATTCCCTCACGTCGATCTCTTCTTCGATCCTTCCGACTTCGGCAAGCTTGAACAGGTCGTTCCAGAGCTCTCCGACCTGGAGGACGACCTCCAGCAGCTTCCCCACTACTATCTGCCGGAACAGCAGCCAGGCACCGCCAGCGTCACGGCGTACATCCCAATCATCTATGGATGCAACTTCCTCTGTTCATATTGCATCGTGCCATATCGCCGTGGCAAGGAAACCAGCCGGCCACTCGCTGACATCGTGCGTGAAGTCGAACGCGTGGTGGAAACCGGCGTCCGTGAGGTCACCTTGCTGGGACAAACCGTCAACGCCTATGGACACGACCTCGCTGACGCACCAGGACTCGCAACCCTGCTTCGCGAGGTGGACAAGGTGCCCGGACTGGAGCGGCTGCGATTCCTCACCTCGCACCCCAGGTACATGTCAGACGAAATCATCGATACGATGGCTGACCTTCGAACTGGATGCGAGCACATGAATCTCCCGGTCCAGGCTGGCGACAACGAAGTGCTCCGCCGGATGCGCCGAACCTACACCCGCGATTTGTGGATGGAACGCATCGCGTACACCAGGCGTCAAATGCCGGACGTCACCGTCGCCACCGACATCATCGTCGGATTCCCGGGCGAGACCGATGAGCAGTTCATGCAGACGTACGACATGCTCGAACAGACCCGATGCGACAAGGTTCATCTGGCGATGTATTCACCACGCCCCGGGACACTTTCGGCTCGCTGGGACGATGACATCCCCCACGAGGAAAAGTTCCGGCGACATCAGGAGCTCGAAAATCTTCAGGCGCGGCTCTGTACTGAAATCAACAGCAAGCGTCTTGGCGAGTCATATGAAGTGCTCGTTGAAGGAAAGTCACGCGGTCGATGGACGGGTCGTACCCGAGGAAACACGCTCGTCCATTTTGATCACGAACAGCACCTCACGGGCAAGCTCGTCGACGTTCGCATCACCCGAACGTCGCCGTGGTTCCTGATCGGCGAAGCAACCGATTCCCCACGGTAATATTCTCGACCTGGTCAAAAGATCACACGTTTGTCACTACGCACCCTACGGAAGGTACATGAACATGACCGACGCACCAGCAAAGATCTCTCAGCCCACCAAGCGCCAGATGATTGAAGTCGCCCGCAATGTCGCCCTCACCGGCGACTGGGAGGTGTCCCTCGAAAACAGTGAAAAGTTCCTGGAGCGATTTCCCCGGGATGCCGAGGCGCTGAACCGAAAGGGCCGCGCGCTGCTGGAGCTGGGACGCCTGCAAGAATCATGGGACGCCTATTCCGAGTCCTTGAGCGTCGATCCCGCCAACATGATCGCCCGTCGCAATCTCCAGCGCCTCGAAATGCTCGCGAACACTGATTCCACTATCCCGCAAATGGAGGAGCCCATCGCATCTCCTCGTGGCGGCGTGTTCGTCGAGGAAATCGGCAAGACCTGGGTCGATGAGCTCACTCGTGCCGCGGACGAATCCGTCCTCGCCACCGTATCCCCGGGCGAACAGCTCACCTTCGAGGTGAAGGGAAGCTCCGTGATCGTGTTGTCACGCACGGGCGCCCAGCTTGGCGAGCTCGAGGAACGCATCGCTCGCCGCCTGATCGACCTTGTCAATGCCGGAAACAGGTACGAAATGTACGCCCTCGGCATGTCGGGCCACAGCCTCCGCTTCATCTTGCGCGAAGCATATCGCGATCAGTCGAACCAGGGCGACACCGGGCTTCCGCGCCAAAATCGCGCCATTTCCGAGCTCATGCGCGAACGGGAGATTCTTTCCCAGCGAGAGGAAGCTGATTTCACCTTCGGGGAAGACGACGAGGATATCGCCGACGAAGAAGACGCGGCCGAAGACGATGAGGACGACGATATCGACAAAGAAGCGGCTTCCTACGTCGACACGTCCGCCACCGATGACTCCGAGGACGAGATGTAATACCAGGTCCGGCTGAAGGCTTCAGCCGGACCTGGTATTACCCTTCGACCACGAAAAGCACTCCAATCATAAGTGCGAGACAGATCGTCGAATAGATCGCGAGCCGCCAGAGATCCTGCCGTGTCAGGCGATACTCCGTTTCGCGATCGAGTGAAGCCACCGCACTGGTCGTTTTCGCCGGCCGCACCGCTCGGCTGGACAGCTGAACGGGGCGAGTGACCGGGCTGCGTGCCTGAATTGATGGCTGATTGTCCGGTTGCGACTCCCGGCGCTGCCTGCGTCGTTTGCGTCGCTCTTCCGTTCGGGATATCTTGCGATGTGGTGCTGGCATGCTGGCCTATCCGTTTCCTGACGTTCGCGATCGTCGCACGCGCCCTGTCGTCTCTATTGTGTCGTCATCGTAGGCGGTGTTGTCCTCTTGCGTCCATTTGATTCCCGCAACGCGACTCACGTGCTCCGAAACCACGGCGTCAGGCGCAAAACGCACGATCAAGCGCAGCAACAGGACCATGCCGATCGCAACAACACCGAGATCATCAACCTGTCCGGGACCCAGCAGGAAATCCGGAATCAGGTCGATCGGGGAAATGACATACGCCAGAATTGCCATCGGCCCAAGACGCTTGAGCCAGGGCGAAACTCGCTCGTCACGCATCAGGCCCCACAATAACTGGCCCCGTTGCAGCATATTCAAGTCGTCAATGGGAGGTGGCATGATGGTACCTTCACTTTCGGTCGCACGGACCTTCCCAGAGAGTATACCGCCTGCCCGTCACGGCTCGTCCGCGGCATGCCGCCGGGCCACCGTGAGATCCTCAGGGGTATTGACATTGAAGAACGACCACATTGCCTCCTCACCTGTCATCGATGCGTCTACCCTTAATCGCACCAGGTCCAGCCGCTCTACGATGTCTGTCAAGGAGTGTGCCCCATCCTTGAACGCTCGTTCGACCTGTTCTAGCTGATTTTGAAGATACACGCCATGCAGCGGCTGCAACTTCTCGGTGCCGCCGTCACGTCCCGCAACCGGCACGACCCCGCGCCCTACCTCGAAGGAGTGTTCGATCACCAGGCGCACCATCACCGCTGACAGGAACGGCATGTCACATCCTGCAAGCAACACCCTCGAATGCTCGCATGCCTGGAGCGCCGCGATCAGCCCGGTGACCGGACCCCCTCCTGCGTCCTTCAGATACTCGATCCCTGCCACGTCGTCGGGAACATGCGACCGCTCATTGCCAACGAGCACAACCTGGTCGCAGCAAGCGCGTACTGTGAGGAGCACACGATCCAGCATGGTTGGGCCGTCTTCCGGCACCCGAAGGGTTGCTTTGGTCCGACCCATTCTTCGGCTCCCGCCGCCGATCAGGACAGCTCCCGTCACGCCTGACGCATCCAAAAGTGTCATGTCGATCGCCTTCACCACTGGCCAAGCCCAATTCATATTGGTATACTGCGTCGTCAAGACGAGTAACTCCAATTGGCTGAGGCACACTGCTTCACGGGAGGTGATCATGTTGAAAATAAAGTTTGGCGAACCGCTTTGAAGGCGCACCCGAGGATGCAGGATCCACGGGGGCGCCTTTTTGCATATATGGGGGATCCACCCGCGCCTTCCCCGCAATGCAACCAACGCCAAGCCAACGACGTTACTCGGTGACTGGCCTCGATCGGACGTTGCTATACGAATCAAGGAGCATTGCTTCATGAACTCAAGCATGATCGGAAAGATCGGAAAGGCACACAGATACGCGCGGGAGCCGGAACGCATTTCTTTCGAATCGTTCAGGGTGTCGTTTCGGGGAGAACACAACGACTACACCATCGAATTGACAGATCACGGCTGGACCTGCTCGTGCCACACCTTTGAGGCCCATATGGTCGGTAGCACCTGCGCGCATATCATGGCGTTGCAGCAGATGCTCGGCGAAATGTTGCCGGATCGTGCCCGCTACGACGAGCAGGAATCGGAAGCGCTCGCCGCCGGATAGGTTGGGCGGAACTGCTGGCGACCGGTCATATCCTGCAGTGCTAGTTCAGGCTCCGCGGTTCGCACCACATCTGCATCGGATCACGATTCCGTTCGTCTGGATTCTTTTTGATCTCGATCGGGATCGTGATCACCCGTCCATCCGGGAGCATTTCACGGTCCGCCAGCGACCGGCTCGCCGATTCGATCCAAACGATGCGGGTTTCCCGTGCCGCGGGGGATGGGCCGGTCACACCAAACTGCTGCATCACGATCCAGGCGGCGGCACTCCAGGTCGCCACGATCCCTCTCCAGCCAGGTTGGCAAACCACTTCGTGATCGGTCACGATTGATCGCTCCGAGCTTCCGGCGGAAACATCTGCCGGAACTCACTAACGCCGAGGATGAACACCACCGCACCGCCGACCGTGACATCATGGACGCCAATCGGAAACCATTCGATGAACTCGTGTTCCGTCGGGTCGAATCCCACCTCCACCCGCGATTCGCAGGATGTGTGGATAATCTTGAGACACGCGCGGAGTCGCTCATCCTCCACACCCATCAGGATCGTGGCGTTCCCCATTCTCAGGAATCCGCCTGTGCTGACGATTTTGGTGGCACGAAACCCCGCGGAGGTCACCGCCCGCAGCAATCGGTCGCTATCGTATGCCTGGATAATCGCCACGATCAATTTCATTGAACGGGAACTCCGCGCTTTCGATCGAGCCGCAACCACATGCCGTCACTTTGGCGAGCAGGTGGTTGCAGCTACTTAATCCGCCGGAGCGGCCTGTGTCAAGCCCGCGGCCTCCGCCAATGCGTCAGCCTTGTCCGTTTGTTCCCATGGGAGATCAAGGTCGTTGCGACCGAAGTGCCCGTACGCTGCGGTCTGCCGGTAAATCGGCCGCCGCAGATCGAGCTGCTTGATGATTGCACCCGGTCGAAGGTCGAAGTGCTCGCGAACCAGCTTCTCGATTTCGCTGTCGCTCACCCGGCCAGTTCCAAACGTCTCGCACATGATTGACACCGGTTGCGCCTTGCCGATCGCGTAGGAAAGCTGGATTTCAAATCGCTCAGCAAGACCAGCAGCCACCACATTCTTGGCGACGTACCGCGCCGCATATGCCGCCGATCGGTCGACCTTTGTCGCATCCTTGCCCGAGAATGCTCCACCACCGTGGCGAGCCATGCCGCCATACGTGTCCACAATGATCTTTCGCCCAGTCAGGCCAGCGTCAGCCGCGGGTCCACCTACTTCGAAGCGCCCGCTTGGGTTGATCAGGTACTTCGTCTGATCATCCAGGAAAACGTCCGGCACCACCGTCCGGATCACCTTCTGAATGACATCCCGCTCGATTTGCTCGTTGGTTGCCTGCTTCTTGTGCTGCGTGGAAACCACCACGGTGTCGACGCGCACCGGCTTGCCAAACGAATACTCCACCGTCACCTGGCATTTGCCATCCGGCAACAGGTAGTCGACCTCGCCTGACTTCCGCGCTTCAGCCAATCGGCGCGAAATCTTGTGCGACAGCGAGATAGGCAGCGGCATCAACTCAGGCGTCTCTCGACAGGCATAGCCGATCATCATGCCCTGGTCACCAGCACCGGTCATGTCTTCCTCGACGCCATTTCCACCTGCGCGCCGCTCCAGTGCCGTCGTCACGCCAGCGGAGATCTCCGGGCTTTGCTCTTTCAGCGCAACAAGCACGCCGCAGGTGTCAGCGTCGAATCCATGACTCGAATGCGTGTAGCCGATATCAGTGAGCACTTCACGCACCAGCGACTGGATGTCGATATAGGTATCGGTCGTGATCTCACCGAACACCAGGACGAATCCGGTCGTCGTCGACGTTTCGCACGCGACGCGGCTGTTCGGATCCTCACGCAGCGCCGCGTCGAGCACGGCATCGGAGATCTGGTCGCAGATCTTGTCAGGATGCCCTTCAGTCACGGATTCCGATGTGAAAAGCGCCCGCTCGGCAGTATCAAATGTCGTGGCCATCTTGGCTGTCCTCTTCCCGGCGCCGCATGCGCGCGACAACCGGGACGCTCAGGTGAATAGGGGTTTCCTCCGGTATTCCCAGCTATTCCGACTCCCAGGAGTCCAGGTACTTCTCCTGAGCCGCGGACAGGGTGTCGATGTTGATTTTCATTGCCTGGAGTTTTAGCGCGGCGATCTCCTTGTCGATCTCCTCTGGCACGCGGTAGACCTTGTTTTCGAGGTTCGCGCCCTCCTTCGCAATGTATTCGGCCGCGAGGGACTGGTTGGCGAAACTCATGTCCATCACGCTGGCCGGATGCCCCTCGGCCGCTGCCAGGTTGATGAGCCGTCCCTCGCCCAGCACCATCACGCTCTTGCCACCGAAGCTGTACTCTTCCACATACGGTCGCAGCACGCGACGGCCTTCCCCGGCCATCTCGCCAAGAACCTTCAGGTTGATCTCGGAATTGAAGTGTCCGGAATTCGCGAGAATCGCGCCGTTCTTGATCACCTCAAAGTCTGCCTTGTCCAGCACGTTGATGTTGCCGGTCGCGGTGATGACGAAGTCCGCCAGTGGCGCGGCCTCTCGCATCTGCATCACCCGGAACCCGTCCATGGCCGCCTCGAGCGCCTTGGTCGGATCGATCTCGGTGACGATCACCTGTGAGCCGAGCCCACGGACGCGATTGGCAATACCCTTGCCGCACCAGCCGTAACCAGCCACGACAACGATCTTGCCGGCCAGTAACACGTTGGTCGCCCGCAGGATTCCGTCAATCGTGCTTTGCCCCGTCCCGTAGCGATTGTCGAAAAAGTGCTTCGTATCGGCGTCATTTACCGCGACGATCGGGAACTTGAGCACACCGGCCTTTTCCATGGCCCGCTCACGGATGACACCCGTGGTGGTCTCTTCGGTTCCACCAAGGACATCAGGGAGCAGCTCCGGATAATGCTTGTGCAATGTCGCCACAACATCGGCGCCATCGTCAATCACGATCTGCGGCTTGTGGGCGATCGCCGACTGGATGTGTCGATCGTATGTTGCATCGTCTTCGCCCTTGATCGCAAACACCGGGATACCGGCATCCACAAGCGCGGCGGCGACGTCGTCCTGGGTGGACAGCGGATTGCTGGCGCACAAGACCGCATCAACTCCGCCAGCCTTCAGCGTCAATGCAAGGTTCGCTGTTTCTGTGGTGATGTGCGCGCATGCGAGCAAGCGAACCCCTTCGAGTGGCTTCTCCCGCTCGAAGCGTTCCCGGATTTGTGCCAGCACTGGCATCTCCCGGGCCGCCCATTCAATGCGACGGCGCCCGTCAGCGGCAAGTGACGGATCCTTGATATCGAATTTTCGTGACTCGGTTGGTGTAGCTACCATTGAAATATGTTCCTCCGTGAAACAGCATGAACTGCCTTGAGACGAAATTGCGTACCGGCACTCATGCGACGTCAGTGGCCACCAGCGGCCACACGTGCCGCACCGGCAGACCTTGCGGTCAGATGCTCTTTTCTCAGTCGATCCGCAAAATCCGGAAATGACTGATCGAACCGCGCGACGAACTCTTCCGCCGAGTAGGTGTGCTCCTGCGTGCCGTGATGCTCGATGGCATAGGTGGCGGACTGTGCCGCGATGCGTCCCGTCACTTCAAGCTCCAGTCCCGCAAGCAATCCCTTGAGCAGGCCCGCGCGGTAGGCATCACCACCCCCAGTCGGATCAACAATCTTAATGGCAGATGCGGCTGGAATCGTTACTCGTTCCCCACCAACGCGAATCTCTGAACCCTTCTCGCCATACGTCACAACAGTGATTTCCGTTTTTCGCTCGATCTCGTCAATTGTGAGTCCGGTCTTCTGCTCGATCATTCCGTATTCGTAGTCATTTCCGACCACCAGTTGCGCAAGATGGATACCATCCTCGAGTTGCTGGGAGGAGAGAATCACGATCTGTTGCGACGGATCGAACACCAGCTTGCAGCCGGATTTCGCAATTTCGCGCGAGTGGCGCATCATCGCTTCCGGGTCGCCGGCTCCGACGATTCCCCACGCGGCGCCCATCGACCACGGTGTGATGTCGATGTCACGGGAACTCGACATTGCGCCAGGGTAAAAAGCGGCAATCTGGTTTCCATGCAGGTCGGCGTTCATGAAGCCAGACGCGGTGTACTCCCCTTCGACCTCGATCACACCGGTGGTGTCGACCCCAACGGCTTCAACCGCGGCGCGATAGTCTCCGAAATCCTCGCCGACAGTGCCGACGAGAGACGAAGGTTCTCCCAGGAGACCGAGCGAGTACGCGACATTGCCGCCTACTCCACCACGTTGCTTTTTCAGGGAATCAATCAAAAAACTTACTGATAGAACATGCGCTTTGTCGGCAAGGATGTGATCCTTGAATGATCCCGAAAAAGACATGATGTGATCGAACGCGATTGACGCGCTGATCACGACTTTTGGCGAATGTGACACGCCCTGAGGCCCCCATTCGTTATTTCAATCCTCGCCCTGTCCGAAGACAGAGCGCAACGCCACTGACTGCCCGAAACCGATCAATCGGAATCAGGCGCATACAACTCGCCCGAGCAGCCAGTGGCCGTCAGTTACCGTCAAGAGAATAGCATACCGGCACTTACGCAGGTGATTCGAGCAGCACTCGTTGCAAAGCCAAATCGACCGATTTGCCCGGAATTCCGCGCTCGATCGCGACACCTCCACCCTGCTTCGGAAGAACCCACTGCTGCTCGCCGGACCGTCGCTTCTTGTCGTGCGTCATGTACCGACGAACATCATCCAGCCTGGCATCAGCCGCCACGGGAAGTCCAAACCGTGAGAGCACGTCCTCGACTGCATCCGCATCTTCAACACCGATCCGCCCGAGCTCGACTCCCAGGCGCATCACGCCATGCAGTCCCACCGCCACCGCTTCACCATGGAGCAGCCGGTACCCGGAAGCCTCAACCGCATGCCCGATGGTATGCCCGAAGTTCAGGATCGCCCGGAGCCCATCTTCTCGCTCGTCTGCCCGCACAACCGATGCCTTGATTTCAACGTTCCTGGCAATGATCGATGCCAGCAGCGGTGAGCGTCGTTCCACCAGCGAATCGGCGTTCGCGCGAATCAGTTCAAGTAATCCGCTATCACCCGCCGGAGCACTCGGTTCGATCAAGCCATGCTTGATGATCTCCGCCCATCCGTTCCGGTATTGGCGATCTGGCAATGTCTCCAGGAAGTCCGGGTCTATCATCACTTCGGACGGCTGGTAAAACGCGCCGATCAGGTTCTTGCCGGTGGCGTGATTGATCCCGGTCTTGCCGCCGACACTGCTGTCAACCATCGACAGGACATTCGTCGGAACCTGGATCAGCCCCACCCCTCGCAGCACTGACGCCGCGACGAATCCCACCAGGTCCCCGGTTACTCCTCCACCCAACGCGACGATGCAATCTGACCGTTCGATCCCCCCGCCTAGCAATGCGTCATAAAGGCGGGAAAGTCCGTCAATCGACTTGCTCCCTTCACCCGGAGGGAAGGTTGTGGACCGCACTCGGGCGCCAGTCCCGGCGAGGTCGACAAGTGTCTGCTCCATATGATGTGCGGCGACCTGTTCATCCGCCACCACCCATATCGTCTTCGCGCCCGGCCATCGAGCCGAGACGACCTCCGGAAGCTGGCTCCGAATGCCGTGACCTACCTGAATCCTTGAGGTCCCGCCAGGCACGTCCAGGTCGACGCGCCACGACTGCCAGGGATGAACGATCTTCGAAATGCGATGTGCGATTGAGCCCGCCCCCTGGCCTGTCACAGGTATCGTCACATCGGCCCGGCGATAGTACGGCTCGCGTTCGCGGCGCATCGACTCGAACCGCCTCATCGGATCATCACCCGCCAGGAGCGGGCGTGCCGCACCCAGCTTGCCATCGCGCAGTTGCCCCTGTAGCCGCTCCACAAGCACCTCCGCCGGGGCATCCAGCCAGATGGTCAGGCACATCGGATCGCCCAGCCATTGAGCCGCCCAAATATCCTCATTCACGACGGCGCCGCCACCCGTCGCGATGACGGTTTCACCTGACGAAAGGGCATCTTGAAACACCTGTCGTTCGATCTTTCGAAAGGCAGCTTCTCCGGATTCAGCAAAGATCTCTGGGACCGATCGGCCGGTGTGTCGCTCGATCTCTGCGTCGGTGTCGCAGAGCGTCCAGCCCAGCTTGTCGGACAGCAGCGATCCAACTGTGCTCTTGCCGCCGCCGCTCAAGCCGATCAAGACGATTCGATCCGTCATGGCGATTCCGTGCTCCCTTGGCCATATTCAGGCTATTCAGCTCGATCGAATATCGACGTATACTTCAGGTATGCGTGTGTTTCGCGCGACTCCGTGCTGAACCTGTCAACATGCGTACCGCTGCTCAAAGAGGATGCGCCAACGCTCATGCCCAATGTGATGATCGTCGACGATGATGCCGCCATCCGAGGCATGCTTCGTGACTTGCTCGAAGATGAAGACTTCACGGTCACCGAAGCCGAAACCGGCTCCTCCGTGATCGATGCGTTTGCGAGCGACAACGGTACACCGGACCTCATCATGATGGACGTCCGCATGCCTGACAAGAGCGGCATTGAAGTTCTCCGGGACATCCGTTCCGATGGCAATGGCCCGCTCCCCATCATCGTGATGACAGCTTTTGGAACGTCAAGCGTAGCTATCCAGGCCATGCAGCACGGTGCATACGACTACCTCACAAAACCATTCGACCTCGACGATGTCCTGCTGAAGATCCGGCGCTTCTTCGACCGCAAGGAGCTGTCAGACCAGATCGCCGAGCTCTCCGCGCGCCTGGACAAGCCAGATCCTAACGATCTCATGATCGGGAACAGCGTGGCCATGCAGGAGGTGTACAAGACCGTCGGGAAAATCGCCCGGTCTGACGCCACGGTCCTCATCACCGGGGAGACCGGCACCGGCAAGGAGCTGATCGCTTCGATTATCCACGAGACATCCGGCTACTCGAGCGGTCCTTTCGTGAAGGTCAACTGTGCCGCGCTGCCGGAGACGCTTCTGGAGAGTGAGCTCTTCGGCCACGAGAAGGGCGCGTTCACCGGCGCGGTCAACCAGCGCAAGGGTCGCTTCGAAATGGCGAACAAGGGCTCGATCCTGCTCGACGAGATCGGGGAGATGACGCTTTCGACACAAAAGAAGCTGCTGCGGGTCCTTCAGGAACGGGAGTTCGAACGCGTCGGCGGTTCCGTGTCGGTCAAGATTGATACCCGTGTGATCGCCGCCACCAACAAGATCATCGCGCAAGAGGTAGAGGCTGGCAGGTTCCGCGAAGATCTGTTTTACCGCCTCAATGTCATCTCCATCTACCTCCCGCCCTTGCGGGATCGAAACGATGACCTGCCACTGCTGGTTGAGCATTTTCTCAACAAGCATCGATTCAATTCCCGGTCAGCGCCCGCGCGTATCAGTCAGCCGGCCATGGACGCACTCATGGATTACGACTGGCCCGGGAATGTTCGCGAATTGGAGAACCTGATCGCCCGCGCTGTGGTGGATGCCCAGGGAGCGATCATCACGCGCGAGCATATCAGCTTCCTTGGCGCCGATAGTCGCCGCCTGTTTGACCTGGGAGAGCAGATTCGGCGTGGCACAACCCTGGACAACCTGCTGGGAATGACAGAACGATCAGCGCTCGAAGAGTCAATGTCCATCGCCAAGGGTGATCGGGCCGAGGCCGCGTCACTACTCGGCCTGAAGCTTCCTCAGTTCAACAAGCGCGCGTCAGCGCACAATCTGGAATAGAGGCGCCCGCTGGTCACGCTGGAGCGCGCCGTTCCTCCGCATGACTCGCTGTCACTTCATGATTCTTGTCCGATTCGCCACCGCGGCCAATGGGCAACCGGGATGCTGTCTCCGTTGCCTTCTTCGTGAAAGCCCGTATCTGTTCGCGGGTCGGCTTCTTGCCGAATCGATAGTAGTAGTCCGCTGCCCGGCCGAGGACCACCGTACCGACGTACGCGATCGCCACCTTGGGAACGGTACCAGCCGCCAACGGCAGGAACGACGCGGCTTCCCGTGCAATGGTGCGCCACACGAACCCGCTACCGACCACAGGCGCGAGCTCCTGCATGATACGCCGCTGGTTGTGCAGATCCTTGTCATGCGCGGCGGCGACCTTGTACACCATCATGACCTGGTTTTTGGTCAGTACGATCAGGTCGGCACTTGCCGCGACCAGGCCACCTATGATCGGTACAACCGCGGGTATGTTGGATACCAGGGCGAACTGGGCGTTCGCCTTTGCCGTATCGTCGATGATCGCCTTGACCGCGCTCGACCTCAGCCCTTCAAAACGGCGACCAAGGGCGGGCGCCAAATCCGGGTTGATCGCCACGATCTGGTCGCGAGCAGTCACCACCTGGGCTTCGGTGAGTCCGTCGACGCCTGATTTCAGGAACAGGAGTTTGGCATTCGACTCATCCGCAAGCACACGATCGATATCTGGCAGGATTCCGTGACCTCCCGGATCCAGCACGCACACCACGTCGTGGCGATGCCGATCGATGTCACCGAAATGCTCGGTGCGAACATCGATCCATCGCATTGCCTCGTCGCCGAACACCCGCCTGATCGCTTCTTCGGCCTGGTGACGGTCATGGGACGCCACCAGGATCGCCGGCGTCGTTTCGGCTCGTCCCCGCACCGCCTCGAAATCGACTTCTCGTAAAACGTGTGTGAAGCTTCGAACGGAGCCGAGCACACCAAGCGGCGAAAATCGGTTGAGTTTGGGCATGCGGCAAGAATCCTTTCATACGTTGCGCGATTCCCTTTGGGGTATGATCCCATGGCGGTCCAGACTGACGCGGCATTACGACGCATTGCACGATCTCCGCTGGCCCGACGGCGGCGCTTCCTGGTGCCAGCAAGATGAGGCAGTGGGCCGGGACAAAGGATATCAAAGACCCCGCACCGCGTCCGTGAAGCCGTTGTACCGCAAGTTGGCCACGCGCGCTCACTGGCGCGTCAAGCTCAAAATGACACACCAGGGATGGTGTAGGGGCGGACCTCCCGCGGGAGTCGTCCGCCCAGTGGTCGCGCAGCGGCCACAAGTGCTCCCGCGCACGAGTATGACGAACAAAGGCTGACGCGCCACTCACCGTGATCCTGCCCGCAACAAGTCGGGTGCGAGAACCTTCCCGGTCGATTGCATGGTCGAGCCGGACTGCCACCCTCGTGGGCCAGCATTCCTTCTACCCCATAATTGAAAACCCCACGCAAGTCCGGGCGCAGTGTCCAGTGGGCACCGCTCCTCTGGCTTCCGTGGGATTCTGGCAGGATGGCTCACAACCGTTCGGTCGACCTTACTGTTCGGCGCGGAGGCGCTTCATTGCGTCGACGAGCCCCTGCACTGCATCAGCGGAGCCGCGGAGAGCCGCCTGCTCGTTGTCCGTCAGGGAAATCTCGATGATCTTCTCCAGCCCGTTCGCGCCGAGCTTCACCGGTACCCCGACATAAAGTCCTTCAATACCGTACTCACCCTGGAGAAGCACGCTGGTCGGCACGATCCGCTTTTTGTCGAGCAGGACGGCCTCGACCATGTCGACCACCGAGCTCGCCGGCGCATAGTACGCGCTACCGCTCTTGAGCAATCCGACAATCTCGGCGCCACCGTTGGCGGTGCGCTCTTCGATCGCCTTGACCCGTTCCGGCGAAATGAGCTCCGGGATGGGAATCCCCGCGACAGTCGAATATCGCGATAGTGGCACCATGGTGTCGCCGTGACCGCCCAGCACAAACGCTGACACATCCTCGACCGAGACATCGAGCTCCATCGCAATGAACGTGCGGAATCGAGCGGAATCCAGCACGCCCGCCTGGCCGATCACCCGCTCGCGCGGCCATCCCGCCGCATCAAACGCAACGTGACACATGGCATCGAGCGGATTTGAAACGACGATGATGATCGCATCAGGAGATGTCGCCACCACATCCTTCGTCACGGACTCAACAATACGCATGTTGGTCTTGAGCAGATCGTCGCGGCTCATGCCGGGCTTCCGGGCAATACCGGAGGTAATCACCACAACATCTGACCCGGCGCTTTCCTCGTAGGTGTTTGATCCAGTCAGGCGGCTGTCGTAGCCCAACACAGGACCAGCTTCCATCAAGTCCAATGCCTTTCCCTGCGGCAGACCTTCGACGATGTCGACGAGGACGATGTCGGCGTAGTCGCGCTGCGCCAGCAACTGTGCGACGGTTCCTCCGACCATCCCCGCTCCGACGACGGTCACCTTCGATCGTCCGGCCCGGCGTGCAATGTCCGTACCCATAGTGTGCTGCTCCTCCATCTTGCGCCGGATCATGGCGCCATGTGACTCGTTCGCGACTGCTCTGACTGTGGTCCATCCAGCCATCTGAATCACATCATTGCAATTCGACCGTCGATTGGCATAGTAGCATAGGGTTTCCGGCTACTCGTACCGAACCAGGAGACAAACAAGGCCGTGTCAACCAAAAGAACAGTCCCGTACGGAACATCGTTCGTGGACGTCACGATCCCCGATGGATTTCGCGTGCATGACGTCGAAACACCTCAACCCGATGGCCATCCCGATCCGGTCCATCTGGCCGAATCCGCGGTATTAAACCCCATCAGTTGCCGGCCGCTGGCGGAGCTTGCCCGTGAGGCAACATCCGTAGTGATCGCCGTGACCGATGCCACGCGAGCATGCCCCGATTCGCTCCTGCTGCCGCCCATGCTGCGGGAACTTCACGCCGCCGGTATCTCCCACGATCAGATCACCATCATCGTCGCGATTGGCACCCACCGCCCCAGCACGGAGCAGGAAAAGCGGACAAAGCTCGGTGATGACATCGTCGATGTGTACACCGTCATCGACCACGATCCCTGGACGCCAGGGAACCTGGTCACCGTGCTTGAACACGAATCCGGCGTTCCGTTCCAGATCAATCGTCTTGCCGCGGAATGTGACCTCCTCATCGCCACCGGTATCGTCGAGCCGCACCAGTACGCCGGATTCTCGGGAGGAGGTAAAACCATCGCCATCGGATGCGCCAACGAAGCGGTGATCGAGTACACGCACGGACCCGCCCTGCTCGATGACCCCCGAACCCGCCTGGCGAAGCTCGCCGGCAACCCGTTTCAGGACGTCGTGCGGGAAGTCGCCCGGCGATCCCGCCTCGCCTTCGTCGCCAACGTCATCAAGAACACCGCTGGAGGGATCGTGGATATTGCCTATGGCGCTCCAGAAGCAGTCCAGGACCATCTCGCCACACGAGCGTCGACCTTCATGACCGCGGCCATCCCGCATCAGGTCGATGTCGCCATTGCCGGCGTGCCCGCCCCCAAGGACGCGAACCTGTATCAGGCCAGCCGCGCCGCGAGCTATCTTCAGTTCGCGCCGACCCCGGTTGTGAAACCTGGTGGCGCCATCATCATTCCCGCTCGCTGTAGCGAAGGTGCGGGTGATGGCGCCGGCGAACGGCGATTTGCGGAAGCGATGCGCCACCCGGAAGGCGCCGCCGGCATTATCCGGGACGCGAGGGCGAACGGGATCCAGGCGGGCGCGCAACGCGCATATATCATGGCGCTCGTGCTCGAAGACGTGGACGTGATTATCGCCGGTGCCGTCGACCCGGCCAGCATTGCTGGTCTCGGCTTCGGCACCGCTCCGACAGTGGAATCGGCACTGTCCACGCTGGCCGACAACAACGGACCGATACAACGGTCGTTGCTTGTGGCTCCGTACGCCTTGCAGACCCTCCCCATCGTCGACACGCAGGAAAATCTAGCGGTAGAAAGCCATCGATTGAGTTGACGGTGATCCGAACTTCAGCCTATACTCGCATTCGCTGCAAACAGCAGCATAATGCTTGCCCAGGTGGCGGAATAGGCAGACGCGCTAGCTTGAGGGGCTAGTGCCCTCACGGGCGTGAAGGTTCAAGTCCTTTCCTGGGCACGGATCGGCAAACAGCGGTTCAGCGAACGGGCGATTAGCTCAGCTGGAAGAGCGCCACGTTTACACCGTGGATGTCAGAGGTTCGAGTCCTCTATCGCCCACCGGTGGGCCTCCGATCATCACAATCCATGCCAAGGTAGCTCAGTTGGTAGAGCTCACGACTGAAAATCGTGCGGTCGGCAGTTCGAGTCTGCCCCTTGGCACCACAATTCGTGAATAGGGCGCAACGGCGGGCGATTCGACCCCGCCGTGTTTTGTGCGCGCGTGAATCAGTCGTCCCCCGGCACGTTGAACAAATCCTGGTTGCCTTCCGCCGGAAGATCCTCCCGCTCGCCCCATTCGTTCCACGATCCGTCATAGTTCGTCACGCTGGACATCGGCACTCCCGCGCGGTGCAATCCGAACAGCAAGGCCGTGGCGGTCACGCCGCCGTTGCAATACGCCGTAACCGGTTGGTCGAGCCGCACTCCCGCTCGCTCAGCCTCAAGGCGAATCTCCTCCCGGCTGAGCCACTGCCCATTTCGCCGCACGAGTGACGCCGCCGGCAAGCTCACCGCACCGGGAATGTGCCCTCCGCGCCTGCCACGCTGGGTCGCTCCGGAAAACATCCCCACATCCCTGGCATCAACGATCTGCCGTGAGTCCCGCGCGATCTCGCGATGGACTTCCTCGGCGGTCGCCCGGAGCCACGGGCAGATTCGCGGGGTGAAGATGGCATCGGGGATCGATGACACTTCGGTGGTCAGAGGCAGCCCAAGCTGATGCCATCGATTGAACCCACCATCGAGCACCGCCACGTCTTCCTTGCCGTAATAGGCCAGCGCCCACCACAGCCGGGTCGCCATGTGCCCTCCGGTGTGATCGGCAATCACCACCGATGAATCATCGCCAACCCGATCGCCTCCATGCGCTGCCTGAACAGATCCGGCGGCGCGATCTGCGCTTTCACATCGGCGTTCGGGTCAGTGATGTCCGACGTCCAGTCAACGAACACCGAGCCAGGAATGTGTGATTCCAGGGTACTCGTCAAGCGCGCCGGAATAGGTCGCTCTCTGTCTCCCGCCACCCAGATCTTCCGTATGTACGTAGCCTCGTATATCGACAACTCGAATATTCTCGTCGCTCAGATGGTCCGCCAGCCATTCGGCGGTCACAAGGGAGTCGGGCAATCTCTCTGTCACTGATGAGCTCCTTGGCGCTGGATACAACGGCATCCGTACCGCGATACTTCCAATAGGGAAGTGTATCAGCAAGGTGGGACGTCCAGTTGTCAATGATTCAGGGGTCGAACCATGGTCCCCCATCGCGCCGATTTTCGCTCCTTGACACCTCATGGCGGCACAGGATAGTATCGTTACTGCTGCAGCACGTTACGCAGTGCGGAAGTGGCTCAGTGGTAGAGCATCTCCTTGCCAAGGAGAAGGTCGCGGGTTCGAATCCCGTCTTCCGCTCCAAAAAGTCCCGTAGTCTCAAGAAAGCCGCCGGATCGCAAGACCGGCAGTTTTTGCTGTTTATTCGATTTGTCGCCTGTTTGTGGCCATCCCTGTGCGCCATGTGGGTCGGTCATATCGCAAGCATCCGGAGAAAGCCGACAGGACGTCGCAGGTTCGAATCCTGCCAGGCGTGCTGGGAAACCCCATGGAATCAAGGAGAATGGTTGCTCAGCTGGGTGGGCGTTCGCATGTCGGGTTGCAAAGATATCCCAGCCAGTTACGCCGCGGGGCGTTTGTGTGCCCGGTTGGCCAGCACCCGCGGCGTAAC
>Ga0209176_10000025_pt1 | contig 48165 bp, 49 predicted proteins | sample NGEPer11B_FD_184511 | JGI IMG/M metagenome (GOLD analysis project Ga0209176, IMG submission 184511) | Arctic peat soil microbial communities from the Barrow Environmental Observatory site, Barrow, Alaska, USA - NGEE Permafrost305-11B... | ecosystem: Environmental > Terrestrial > Soil > Wetlands...
GGCTGATTACCCGGATCGTCAGCAAATGCGCCGCCCTCAACCTTGGGATCTTCATCAATCGCCGCGTCCAGCGTCCGGATCTTGCGCTCGGCACCCTGTTTCGCGGCTGAAAATACGCAACACGCGTCCAGGGTCCGGTGCTACGGCGGGAGGTCCGCCCCTACACCATCCCTGGTGTGTCATTTTGTGCTTGACGAGCCACTCAGCATGACAATGGCCTTGAGACATAGTACCGGAGTGTCATCGGCGGCGCTGGCGTTATGCATCCCACGTGAGAAATGCTACTTCCGGGGCGCGGCGCCGCCCTTGCTCGGTGCGGCGTCCGGCGGCGTCCAGCCTTCGGGCAGCTGGGCGTCGTCGCCGAAGAAGAACTCTTCCATTTCCTTGCGCATCAGCTTGCGGGTCTCCGGATCAGCGGGATTCAGGGCATAGTGATTGATGAGAATCGTCATGTGGGGCTTCCAGAGATCGTAGCCCTCCCCTGACACATTCTCGTAAATCCGCTGGCCGAGCTCGCCGGGAAACGGTGGTTTCTCGAGTCCGGGAAGCTCCTTGCCAAGTTTGACGCATTGCACCATGCGGGGCATGTCGGGTGATCTCCGTGTGGTGGTCGATACAGGTTCGGCCTGGTCGTGATGAATGTGTGGCGGTCGGGATGACCGGTGGTTGTCATGGTCCGGCCGCTTCACAGGTCGAGTGTAGCAGAGAGGTCGATGATGCCGATCCCGCATTCATTCCAGCAAGAACCGGACCGTGCCGACCCGCCGATGCGGTCGATCTGGTTTGGCATGCGGTGTGACTATACCCGCGCCGCGCTGGAGGGGGCGATGGCGTCGGGCGATGCGCCCGCCCCGGTGGTGATCGTGCTGCCGGCGGCTCCGCGCTCGAAGACGTCTGCCTGGCCGGAACCGCCCTTCGATCGATGGATTCACTCGCTGGGCGCCACCATCGTCGAAATCGCTGATGGACAAAAGCGCGACTGGCGGCCGGTCCTGAAGGCCATCGAGGCGCACCAGTCATCAGTCGGGATCGTTGCCTGCTTTCCATATAAGGTACCGCGCGAGATCCGGCGCGTGCTTCCACCTGGCGTGATCAACATCCACCCGTCGCTGCTCCCCGCCCTTCGCGGACCGGAGCCGGTGTTTCATGCCTATCGGCTCGGGTTCGATGTCACCGGCGTGTCGCTGCACCTGCTGGAGGATGGCTGGGACACCGGCCCGGTACTGCGTCAGCAAGCTGTCCAGATTCCCGAGCGAGGTGACGCACGCGCCTTCGAAGCGTCGCTGGCCCGGCGTGGCGGCGAGCTGCTGGGAGAGACGATCGCTGAGTGGCAAGCCGGTGCGATCACGCCACAGCCGAGGGACGACACGCGTGCGAGCTGGGCGCCGGCGCCTGACGCTAGCGATCTGGTCATCCCGGCGGAGCTCACAGTGCGAAAGGCAATTCGCATGGTGCGGGCGGTGGGCGACGCATTCGGCCCACTTGTCGTGCCTGAAGCCGGGACGGGCGAGCTGGTTCGGGTCGCTGGTGTGATCGAGGATCAGCGCGACGAGCCCGTTGCGGGTCGGGATTTGGCGGGAATGGTGAGGGCACAATTCGCCGACGGAACGGCCTGGTTTTGGAGAAACACCGCCCGAAAGGATTAACCACAATGGCCCGGACGCAGTTGACACCTTCATGGAAATATGCGATAAGCGGGGTGTTGGACGCGATGCTGTACACGATTGAATCCATGGCTGGAGGATTTGTGCAGCGCCCACAACCGTGTCTTGCAAGCTGGCACGATCCGCAATGGCTCGGACCAGGAGCGATCCGGGGGCGATGGATGGACGCCCCGGGATTCAGGTCCGAATGCTTTGCCCCGAACGTCGGATGAGGGTCGACGAGCGGGAGACACCGAAACAGGTTTCTACCAACTACAATGTTCGCGTTCGCCCGTTTACGGCAATGCCTCTGACCCACCATCCGCATCGTGATTGCGGTTGGTCGCTTTAACGCAATGTGGCTGCATTGTGGCTTGCCATCCGGAGACAATCACGATTTCCGTCCTGCTCAGTGTGTACGGACAGTTTGATCCTACGACGTGATCTCCGGCGACGCATCTCGGCATCTCACCAGGGGGAAATGTCACTCCAATGTTCATACCCGCAACACTGGCCGGATCAGGCGCGAATGCGTTGTCTCACCCGGTCAAACGCGTTCAGCCCCGCAACGGTTTCTACCGGACAATCGCCATCATCACCACCTTCGCCATGCTGTTCGGTGGACTCCTGCTCATGCCAACGGCGGCTGTGGCGGCGTCCGCGGCGACAACCGCGCGACTCAACCTTCGCACCGGGCCCGACCTTGGGAGCGATGTGATCACGGTGATGCCGGACGGCGCGTCGATTTCGGTCGATGGTGACCTCGAGAATGGCTACTACCCGGTCACCCATGATGGAATCTCGGGATACGCCTCGGCGGACTACATCAGCTTTGGCGGCGATGCGGGATCCGATGGTGGCTCGGCGGTGGCTGGTGGCGCACCGTCTGGCAGCGCCTGGGTCGCAACCGATCGGCTCAACTTCCGCGGTGGTCCCAGTCTCGGGGACAGCGTGATGTGGGTGCTGTCCAGCGGTGACGCCGTCGAGCTCACCGGCCAGCAATCCAATGGCTACTGGCAGGCGGTGGTCGACGGCACGACTGGCTGGCTGGCGGCAGACTACCTCACCACCAGCGGCGCGCCATCCAGCCCTGATCCTGAGCCCGATTCCGGGAATGGTGATGGGTCGGTCCCGGTCGGCGACTCCGTCACCGGGACAGCGACCGTCACCTCGGGGCTCAACCTGCGGAGCGGTCCTTCCACCGATTATGGCGTCGTCACTGTGATGCCGGGCGGTGCTTCGGTCGAGCTGCGGGGTGATCCCCAGGGTGGCTACTATCCTTTGAGCTACAACGGCACAATGGGTTGGGCGCACGGCGACTGGTTGCGAGCGACTGGATCGAGCCCAGCCCCTGACCCGGCGCCAGGCGACAATGGCGGCGGATCTGTCCCGGTGGGGGATGGAGTCACTGGTTCGGCCACGGTGACCTCAGCGCTGAACCTTCGAACTGGGCCCTCAACTGACTACGAGGTTCGGACCGTGATGCCGAGCGGCGCATCAGTCGAGTTGCGGGGCGATCCGCAAGGAGCCTATTTCCCGCTCAGCTACAACGGCACGAGCGGCTGGGCGCATGGCGACTGGCTGCGAGCGGGTGGCGCGAGTCCAGACCCGGCTCCCGATCCGGCACCCGGCAATGGCGGCGGTGGATCGGTTCCGGTTGGTGAATCGGTGACCGGGTCAGCCACCGTCACCTCAGCGCTGAACCTTCGAACTGGGCCCTCAACTGACTACGAGGTCCGGACGGTGATGCCGAGCGACGCCTCGGTCGAGCTGCGGGGTGATCCCCAGGGTGGTTACTTCCCGCTCAGCTACAACGGCACGACCGGGTGGGCGCATGGCGACTGGCTGCGAGCGGGTGGCGCGAGTCCAGACCCAGCGCCATCGAATCCCGATCCCGATCCCGATCAGGGCGATGGCGCAACGCCGCAATATCTGTACACGGCGGCCTCGGTGAACATGCGTAGTGGCCCATCGGTCAGTGATTCTGTGGTCTGGGTGATTCCACCCAACACCCGCGTCACCATCACGGGCGGGTCGGAGAATGGCTATTTCCCCGCGGAATGGGCGCATGTCTCCGGCTGGCTGCATGGCGACTTCCTGGTTGCCAGCTATGAGGGGCCGCCGAGCGGAAACGACGATATCATCGCCATCATCCACGAGGCCGCTGATTTCTACGGCCAGCCTCGTGAGGACATGGTGCGGGTGGCGGAATGTGAATCGCATTTCGACCCGAATGCCGTGAACCCGATCAGCGGCACGAGCGGTCTTTTCCAGTTCCGTCCGAGTACCTGGGCAACGACGCCGTTCGCCGACGAGGATATCTTCGATGCCCGGGCGAACGCCTACGCCGCCGCCTGGATGTGGGATAACGGCCGGCGAAACGAGTGGGCGTGCCAGTAGCGGGCGCCACAACCGATCGGCGACGCTGATGACGTGTCACAGGCTCTTCTTCATGCTGTAGCGCTGACCTTCGCATCGTGTCAGCCCCGGGGGAATCATTCCTCCGGGGCTGATTGTGTCGATCAGCCTGGCAACGGCAATGGCACAGACGTTGCGTTATGCCGGTGAGCACAAGAATGACACTGTTGCTGTCGCCAACAGATTGCCGGGCGGGCGCGAGGAGGACCAGGTTGCAGATGTTGAAACGAATCTGGGACTCGGTCATCCCGGTGCGTATCCGGCGGTCGAGCCGGGCGGGCGGCGCGGATCGCGCCGGGGAGCCCGATCCGAGCAATCCCGAACAGGAAGGGAGCAGGGCACACGAGGAAGAGGAGATTTTTCCGGCAGTCGAGGAGCATCCGGATCGACCCTTGAATCCCATGACGCCGTTCATCGGACCGTCACATGACGATTCCGATGACGGCAAGCAGACGATACGGATCGAGATTCCGACTCACACGATCCTGAAGGTCATCGGGACACTCCTCATCATCTGGCTGCTGATGCAGGTGTTGACAATCCTGTTGCTCCTGTTCCTGGCGACGCTGTTCTGCCTGGCGCTCCTGCCGCCCGTGCGACGGTTGCAACGTCAGGGCATGCCTCGTGTCGCCGCCGCCGGTACGGTGTACCTCGTGCTGCTCCTGATCGTGATCGGTTTTTTTGGCCTGATCGTGCCGCCCCTGGTGGAACAGGGTGACAGCCTGATCGAGAATGCGCCGGACTATGCCGAAAACTTCGGGGAAATTCTCGATCGTTATCCGAGCATCCGGGAGCAAATCGAGAATCTGGGCGATGCGGATGAAACCAGCCAGATCACCCCGGCGGGTGAGACCATCCCGACCGGCGAGACTGACGAGACCAATAACAAACGCTCGCAGCCGTTAGGCGAGGAAGTTGTCACGGAGGCTGTCGAGACACAAACCGCGACAATCGGCGCGGGCCGTGTCCTCGGAATCGGGGCGAGCATCCTTGGCGGGGTCGCCAACACATTCTTCGTGATCGTGCTGACGTTTTACCTGCTGATCGAAGGCGACCGTACCTGGCGGTACTTCGCTCGACTGATGAAGCCCCGGCTTCGCTACCGCTTTCATCGGCTTGGTCCGGAGCTTACCAATGTCGTCAGTGGCTACCTGATCGGGCAGGCGATCAATTCCGCGCTGTTTGGCGCCTTCACCTACGTGACCCTGCTGTTCCTGGGTGTGCCGGAACCGCTGTTGCTGGCGATCATCGCCGCGATCATGGACGGCATCCCGATCGTTGGCGTGCCGGTGGCGACGATTGCGGCGATGGCGCTGGCGCTGACGGTCGGGTGGCAAACATCGCTGATCGTGCTGGCCGCGTTCATCATCTACCAGCAGTTTGAAAATTATGTGCTGCTCCCGCGCGTGTTCGGCAATACGTTGCAGGTCTCCGCGTTGAGCATCCTGGTTGGGGTGCTGGTCGGTGGCCAGCTGCTGGGCGTGCTCGGCATCATTTTGTCGCTGCCGGTCACCGCGTCGATTCCGGTGATCGAGCGAGTGTGGCGCGAGGTGGTGCCAGATGACGTTGAAAAGATGGAGCGCGAGGACATGACCGGACCAGCACCAACCACCCAGCCATCGGAGCCGGAGACATAACGTTGGCCGTGGACCGTCAGGATTCCGGCTCGATCGGGTCAAGCAGCTCGGGATCGTTGTTCTTCGGGGAATTCACCGTCGTTGACACCGGATAGGCGCTGATCGCATCATCGGCAACCGGAGCGTACATGTGCTCCAGCGCGGCTGTGTCGGTTTCCTCGCGATCGAGCCATCCTGCCAGCTCATCGTCATCGAGGATGACCGGCATGCGGTCGTGCAGGGTCTGCATTGTGCCGTTCGCGTTGGTGGTCAGGATCGCGAACGACTGGAGCGGTGCGCCCTCCGGGCCGACCGGCGCCTCGTCCCACAACCCCGCGAACAGCATCAGGTCGTGCCCTTCGGGGTGGATGTAGTACGGCTGCTTGTTCGCCTTGTCCTGTCGCTGCCATTCATAAAAGCCGTTGGCGGGCACGAGGCAGCGGCGATATTTGACCAGCGATTTGAACATCGGCTTTTCGGCCGCGGTTTCCGAACGGGCGTTGATCGGCATGACCTTCGGGCGGTCGCCGGGCTTGGTCCACTTCGGGATGATGCCCCAGCGCATGCCACGGACGACCCATTCGTCATCTTCTTCGACCACCACCGGCAGCGTTTGTGACGGCGCGGCGTTCCAGTTGGGCCGCGGGTCGAAGTCGTACCGGAGTGGCACCTGGACCAGACGTTCGCTGAGCTCCTGATAATCCTCGATCACGTAGCGTCCACACATGGGGTGACCCTTTCGATGGCACGGAAGCCGTGTTCGACAAAAGATACCCGGATCGGCCGCGGAATGCAGCCGATCCGGGTTCCAAAAGGGGGAAGGAGGGGAGAAAGCAACGATACGTCGCAATGGCGTTGCATCGAATGTCAGGCGGCCGGGCGGTCGTGATGGTCATGATCGCGGTCGTGATCCTGAGCCGCCGGGGCGCGGAGCGTCGACGAGACGGTGTAGTCCGGACGCGCTGGCCGGATGCTGATCACGCGGTCCTCGATCGGCTGGGACCGTTGCGACCTGGCGCTGGTGGCGCCGGTGATCATGGGAAGCAGAGCCATACCGCCGAAAAGCAGAAGCCAGAAAACGATAACGAGATCGATCCAGATGGTGGTCATGTCAGTCAATCCTCTCTCCCGGTTACGGCCGGGATCCCGTGCAACACGGTGCCAGTCAGTCACTTCATCGTTGCCAGAACCAGTTCAATGGTTCGGGCCCGAGCGGATTCATCGCCAAGCGATGAATCCGTGTCGTGCGGGGAACCGGGGCGGGATTGACCTGCGAAGCGTTCCGGAACGCGCCACATCACCCGGTTATGGCGAGTTATACGTGGTAACTTCGCAAGCGGTTTGCCACGAAGTCACCGATCGTCCCGATCGTTACCATGCGGAGGAATCTTGATCGGTACGAACACATGTTCTCATGCCGGTGACCCCATGTCAAGTGTTTTTGCGAACGAATGTTCGCGTACGTTCGCGGCGAGAGGACAGGCTTACGAGCTTGACCAGTTCCATTGGACGGAGTAGCATCACGTACAACATGCTTCGGGCAACAATAGGCGAGCAGCGCGGCATCCGCCGCGGCGAGCCCGAAGACAAGAGGCAATAGCTGCTCGTCTGGGCTGAAGGAGGGCATCGACTGTACGTCGGTGCCTTTTCTTGTCCCCGCAATGGGGCTGCGGGCGCCTCTCCCTCAGGAGGTAACAAGTTATGCCTTGGCTTATCGGTCTCTGGCGCCGCCCCGACTTTCTCAGGTTTTGGTTGAGCCATTCCCTCTCGCTTCTCAGTCTTCAATTTGGCAGGCTGGCGCTTCCGCTCGTGGCAATCGTGACGCTGGACGCAAGCGCAACACAGGTTGGACTTCTCTCTGGAATAGGAGGTGTTCCCTGGCTCGTCTTTGGACTGTTTGCGGGTGTCGGTGTTGATCGCATGCGACGCCGACCTCTGATCGTTGTCGCTCACATCGGCCGTGCAGTTCTGTCGGGTTCCGTCGTGATTGCCGCATGGCTCGATGCGCTCACCATTGGGCAGCTGTATGTCGTGTCGTTCGGTGCTGGCATGCTCGGCGTATGCTTCCAAACGGCGTATCATTCCTACCTCCCGTCCCTCGTCGCTCGTGAAGAGCTTGCCGATGGAACTAGCAAGCTTGCCGTCGCGAGCGGAGTGGTCAGAACTGCCGGACCGGGCTTGGCCGGAGCGGTGGTGCAGTGGCTGACGGCTCCAATCGGAATAGGAGTGGGCGCTCTCTCCTACCTGGTTGCCGGGGTGCTCGTCTGGGGGATTCGACGAACCGAGCGGCCACCGGTCGCCAGAGGCAACGGAACTGTATGGGCCGCCTTCCGAGACGGTTTGGCGTTCGTCTGGAGGCAGTCGCTGGTGCGTGCCTTCACGGTTTCTGACGCCACGTTCATGTTCTTCTTCTCCCTGATGCAAGCAGTGCTGCTGGTCTTCTTCACACGAAACCTGAACCTCTCGCCCAGTCTCATCGGGTTCATCTTCACGGCGGGCAGCATCGGAGGATTGCTGGGGGCGATCATTGCGCGTCGGACCGGCGAGCGATTCGGTCTCGGTGCCACTATCCTCGGGGGATCCATGTTGCGCGCGGTCGGCTTGCTTCTGATTCCATTGGCTGCATTCGCTGGACCGCTCACCCTGCCAGCGTTGATTACCTCTCGATTGATCAACGCGTTAGGCTGGACACTGTGGCAGGTGCACCAGGAAACAACCCAACAACTGGTAACGCCCGACGATTTGCGTGGACGAGTTACCGGTAGCTCGCTCTTCGTTGTGAGAAGCTCTGAAGCGCTAGGGGGATTTGCTGCCGCGGCTATGGCCGCGAACGTGGGGGTTGCTGTTGTCATTCTGATTGGTGCTTTTGGTGCGCTGCTCAGTACGCTTTGGTTGTTCGTATCGCCGCTCCTACATTCGTATCGCCGCTCCTACATATGAAGGTACATCCACCTCAGTCTGGAGACCTCGTCGGAGAGGTATTCGAGAGAGAAAAGCTCAATTCTCAGGATTGCCGAAAGCATAGTGAGGAGAACAGGTGAAAATTGAATCACTTGCGTGTCACAGGATGGCGATGTACTGGTGTGTCGGTAGACGCTCCAATAGGACCTTGGGTCTTCGAGCACCGAGGCTCTACCGACTCGGATTGCCACCTTCGGCAGGGTTGCCAGCCTTGTTCACTGTTGGCAGGAACTAACCACCATGGCGGCGCTCAGCGCGTCATGCAGCCGCTTCGCTGTCTCGATGAGCATCGTACAGTGCCTCCCGTGAAGCGTCGACCTTCGCCCGGAAGTATGGATTCTTCATTTCAGAATCGAACACCAGGTCCACCGGACGGCCAAACAACTCTTCTGTCGCCGTGGCAAACTCGATAAAACGACGCGCGATACCAGGCTCATAGTCGATAAAATCAATGACAAAATCGAGATCGCTCGTTTCACTGTCAAACGTGCCCGTCGCAGCCGAGCCGAAGACATCAAGCGTGCGAACGCCATAGCGCCTGCAAATGGCGAAGAGCTCCTTCTTTCGATCTTCAATGAGTGCGATCATCTGCGGTGATCCTGACGAAGAACGGGGAAACACATTTCAGGCTTGAAACCATGATACCGGGTTCACAAGGAATGCGTTGCACATGCCAGCACTTTCCTCCGTTTCCCTCACCAGTATTCTCGCGCCGTGGATTCGACGATTCGCCGTTCTCCAGAAAGGAATCACCCAGATGACCTTTGACACCGCGCACCGTCGCGGCCTGCTGGAACGCCACGCCAACGACTGGCTTCAGGTCGGCATCGAGAATCTCCATCGCGAGTTTCCGCACCGGCCCAACCTCTTCATCTCCGAACCAGGGCCGTATCGCACCCATCGCGAGCGCCATCCGGTCTTTTTCGGATCCTACGACTGGCATTCCTGTGTCGAGATGTACTGGCTGATGGCGCGCATCATGAAGCTCCTGCCTGGGCTTCCCAACGAGCGGGCGGCGCGGGTCAGCATCGAGTCGCTGCTTTCGCACGACGGCATGGAAGCCGAGGTGGCGACGTTCAACGACCAGGCCAACCGGAGCATGGAGCGACCGTATGGCTGGGGCTGGTACCTGACATTGGTCCATGAGCTGGCGACCTGGGACGATGATGACGCCGAACGCTGGTTGCGGCGGTCGGTGACACTTGCCGACGTTTTCGCGGCACGGTTTGTCGACTGGCTGCCGAAGCTGCACTATCCGCAACGGAGCGGCATGCACGACAACACTGCTTTCGGCCTGGCGCGATCATGGCGCTGGGCCGAGCTCCAGGCAGAGCGGGGTGACCCGACTTTGCGCGACACGATCCGGGAGTCGGCGCCGCGCCTGTTCGCGCGGGATACCGGCTACCCGGCACACTACGAGCCCTCTGGCACCGACTTTCTCTCGGGCGCGCTTTCGGAGGCGGGGCTGATGGCGCTGGTGATGCCGGACGATGTGTTCCCGGCGTGGCTGGGGGAATTCTTGCCGGGAATCGCCGGCTCGGAACCGGCGGTGCTGTTCAACCCAGTGGTGATCACCGATACCTCGGATGGTCAGCTCGCGCACCTGGAAGGTCTCAACCTCAGCCGGGCGGCGGCTTTCATTGCCATCGCGGACGCATTGCCGGAGGACGACGACCGGAACGAGCCGATGATTTCCGCCGCGGCGCGCCACGCCGAAGCGTCACTGGCGCAGGCGGCTGGCAGTGACTACATGGTGGAACACTGGCTCGCGGCCTACGCGGTGTTATTGCTGGGCCAGTGACTGCCGGACATCTCGGAATGAGAGCCTGGGTTCGACGCGCTGTTCAGTGGTGTGGCGAGCGTCACCACTGCTGAGAAAAATGGCCACTTGTCCGGAAGTGGCGGTCCTCGTGTCGACCCACGGCAGCGCCGAATGCGTCGACCGAGCGGATACGTCCCCTTCGCGCTGCTCAGCGTCAGCACAGGCTCCAGGTCCGCCACTACCGATACGCCTGGCGTTTTTCTGTCGCGGGTGGGGTAGGCGCGATCAAGGACCGTCTGCGTCATGGTTCTCCTCGTCAGCGCCGTTCTGGGCGATCGGCGCGCCGGCAAGCGTTCAGGGGGCCGCCAATGCGCATTGACGGCGCGATCAAACCAGCTTGCAAACCCATTACCGTTCGTACTCGACCCGCAGGATGGTCTTCAGCTTCTCCGGTGCCGTCCGGCGTGGATCGTTGAGATAAATCTCGCGATGACCGGAGCTCGGACGTCCTCCTTCCCGCCGGATGAAGCCGTGCAGGCGATCCAGCGATGCCGGCTCGTCCTGATACGGCCCGCGATGCAGCAGCTGCGCCGCCGTGCCGCCCGGAACCTCACGCAGCTCGACTCGGGTAAGCGCGTGCAGCCCCCGCTTTTTCTTCCTTGTAGCGGCGCGGCTGTACTCCACCACCGCAAGGTCGACATCGTCGGGCTGGACGATCTGCAGGGTCCAGCGCAGCCGATCCCGGATGGCCTGGTCTTCGGCGAACACCAGCTCATCGGGGAGCGACCACACGCCTTCCAGTGGCATCACCTTGAACACCCGCTCCGGGTCCTGCGCCTTGCGGATGCTCCGCACGCCCCACGCCAGCGCGATCAGCGATGCGACCGCATCCTGATAGGTCGCCGACGTGGCCGGATCCCCTTCGCCGTCGATCGCCAGCACCGTCAGGTCCGGCACATCGAGCATCGTGCCGCGGGTCGCGCTGGCCGTATAGAGCTGTTTGTAGGTATCCGTGCGAAGATCGAGCATGTTTCCCGCCTTTCATCCCGTCATTCGAGCTCCGCCCCCACAGCGGAACCTCTCCTGATATCCGTTACCATACCTCACCATGTGGACAAAAAATGTCCGCATGGACGCGACTGGAGGATCAATCTGCTACAATCTGTCCACAGTTTCCCGGTGGTCCTCTCCCGGTCATTGCGCCGGCGACGGCGCCGGGTTTTTGTGCGCGGGACCATGCGGTGGAGATCGGTGCGGCGGCCAACGTCGCTCCATCACTGCACCGGGCATTTTTGGCATCGTCCCCGCGGCCGGTGGGTGGCTTTGCGCCGGTTGCCGCGATCGAGATTTTGGCCCGCGGTTCGTGTTTACACGATCACGGATGGCGGGTAAACTAACGGGCCGGTGTCATGACCACGGCTCCGGTTGTTTGTTGGCGCGACGATGTGATGCATGTTCCACATCGTGCATTGGATGCTGCCGGAATTGGGAATGCCGTCTCCAGCGTGGGAGACGCCTCTCCGCCGTGTCCTTCGCCATGGTGGTGCGCGACGACCAGGATAAACCCAGTCTCAGCATAACGAGGGGCATCTCGTGGAAACCGCTCTCCGGATACTTTCCTATCTCAAACCATACTGGCGTCGCTCGATCCTGGTGTACACCGCCCTGCTGCTCGGTGTCGCGGCGCAGACCTCGGTTCCACTGGTGCTGAAGCAAGCGGTCGATCGCGGGGTGGTGGATGGCGACACCACGTTCCTCTGGCAGTCCGCGTTGCTGCTGGTCGGCATCTCGGTGGTGCAGGGCGCCTTCACCTTCGTCCGATCGTTCAATATCAACGTGCTCGCCGAACATGTCGCCAACGACCTGCGCAACCAGCTATACGCGAAGTTCCAGGAGCTCCCCTTCCAGTTCTATGATCGTGCCCAAACCGGTCAGCTGATGTCGCGGGCAACCGACGATGTCAACCAGATTCGTGGCATGTTGATGATGACCCTGCGCGCGGTGCCGCACGGGTTGGCGCTGCTTGTCATCATCACGGTGATCCTCCTGCGCACCGATATGCTGCTTGGCATCGTGGCGCTGGCGACGACCCCGTTCCTGCTGTACTGGTCTTTCCGGTTCGGCGTGACCATTCGCCCGATGTTCCTGCGCGTGCAACAACAGTTCGGCGTGATGACCTCGGCGCTCCAGGAAAACGTGGCCGGTGGCCGGGTGGTGCGAGCCTTCGCGCAGGAGCTGCCGGAATCGGATCGGTTCGAGGACGAGCTGGAGAGCCTTTTCGACCGGAACATCCGGGCCGCCAACAAATGGGCCTTCAACTACCCGCTCACGATGGCGATGAACGGACTCAGCGTCGCTGGCGTGGTGTGGCTCGGCGGCTATCTGGCCCTGACCGGGCAGGTGACTATCGGTACCCTGGTGGCGTTCGAGCGGTACACCGCCCTGCTGAACGAGCCGGTGCGCTGGCTTGGCTTTGTGGTCAACCGGGTGGCGCGCGCGCTGGCCTCGGCCGAGCGGATTTTCGAGGTGCTCGACCGCAAGCCGGCGATCACCGATCTCCCGAACGCGAAGCCGATGGACGACATGCGCGGCGAGGTTGCCTTCGACCATGTTTCGTTCGCCTATGTGGGCGGGAGCGGCGCGGCGCTGCACGATGTCTCCTTCGACGCGCATCCGGGTCAGATTGTCGCCCTGGTGGGGGCGACAGGGTCCGGCAAGAGCTCGGTGGTCAACCTGATCCCGCGCTTTTACGATCCGAGTGAGGGAGCCGTCCGGATCGACAACATCGATATCCGCGACATCACCCTGGAATCGCTGCGGAGCAACATCGGTGTGGTGATGCAGGAGAGCTTCCTCTTTTCCATGACCGTGAAGGAAAACATCGCCTACGGTCGGCCGGACGTCACCGACGACGAGATCGTCGCCGCCGCCAAAGCCGCCCAGGCGCACGGCTTCATCTCGGCCATGGAAAAGGGGTACGACTCCCTGGTGGGCGAGCGCGGGGTGACGCTCTCCGGCGGGCAGAAACAGCGGCTCGCCATCGCCCGCGCGCTGTTGCTGAATCCGCGCATCCTGATCCTGGATGACGCCACGGCCAGCGTGGACAGTGAAACCGAGTACGAAATCCAGAAGGCGCTGCGATTCCTGATGGAGGGCCGCACGTCGTTCGTGATCGCCCAACGCCTGACCACGGTGCGCGGCGCCGATCAGATCCTGGTGTTCGAAGAGGGCCGTATTTCGCAACGCGGCACGCACGATGAGCTGCTCGACCAGGACGGGTTCTATCGCGAGCTGTACGACCTGCAGCTCAAGGATCAGGAAGACGCCGCGCGTCCTGGCGAAGTCATTGAGGACGCGCACGCGGATGTCGCCGAGGCGCGGGGCGCGCCTGCCGGTCGAGCCGGCGGTGCTGGCGGCGGCGCTGAAGGAGCGTAGGGAACACCATGGGGCAGATTCGCTACAAACACGATGAAGACACGCTCGGCAAGGCGTATGACAGCCGGATCGTTCGTCGCCTGCTGCAATTCCTCCAGCCGTACAAGCCGAAAGCATGGCTCACGCTCGGATTGGTGGCGCTGGTAACCGTGGCCGAGTTGGCGCTGCCCTGGCTGTTCAGCATAGCCATCGACGAGGTGGTCAACCAGCAACGGCTCTGGATGATCAACCTGATCGGGGTGGTTTTCGTCCTCATGATTGTGGTGCGGTTTTTCGGTCAGTGGTACCAGTTCCGCACGGCGCAATGGCTTGGCAACCGGATCGTGTTCGACATGCGAAACCGGATGTTCCGCCATCTGCAATCGTTGAGCATCGGCTACATCGACAAGCGCGGTGTTGGCACCGTGATGACCCGCATCCAGAACGATGTCAGTGTGATCCAGGAGATGTTCTCCGGCACCGTGATCGGCGTGATGAGCAACATGCTGGTGCTGGTCGGCATCATCGTCATCATGCTGATCACGGACTGGCAGCTCGCCCTGCTGGCCTACATTGTGATCCCGATCATGTTGCTGGTGATGCGGTTCTGGCGGCGTCACGCGAAGGCGGCGTACCGGGTCACGCGACGCACGATGAGCGCGGTCAACGCGAACCTTGCCGAGAGCATCGCCGGCATGCGCGTGGTGCAGGCGTACATCCGCGAGCCGATCAACTTCGGCTATTTCCACACCATCAATGGCAACAACTTCTCCGCGGCCACGCATGCCGCCAAGCTGTCGGCGATGCTGTTTCCGGTGGTGACGTTCCTGGCGGCGGCGGCCACGGCGATGGTTGTCTATATCGGTGGGCAAAAAGTCTTTGACAATAACATGACCATCGGTGAACTGGTGTTGTTCATCGCATTGATCGATCGCTTCTTCGCGCCGATTCGCGATCTCAGCCAGCAATACAACGTCCTGCAGTCGGCGATGGTGGCGGGCGAGCGCATTTTCGAAGTGCTGGATGTCGAGCCCGAGGTGCGGGACAAGGATGACGCCTACGCGCTGCCACAGATCACCGGCAAGGTCGATTACAACCATGTCACCTTCGGCTTCGGCAACACCGAGATCCTGCATGACATCAACCTGCACGTCGAGCCGGGGGAGACGGTCGCCTTCGTCGGTGAAACGGGCGCGGGCAAAAGCTCGATGGTCAACCTGCTGATGCGCTTTGTCGACGTCTGGGGTGGCAGCATCACCATCGACGGGCACGATATCCGCGACGTCACGCAACGATCGTTGCGGTCCCAGCTCGGCATGGTCTTGCAGGATACCTTCCTGTTCGGCAGCTCGGTACGGGAGAACATCAGCTATGCCCGACCCGAGGCCACGCTGCGGGAAATTGAGGCGGCGGCGAAGGAGGTCGGCGCGCACGAGTTCATCCGGCGTTTGCCGGAAGGTTACGACCAGCCCGTACAGGAGCGTGGCGTCAGCCTTTCGGTCGGGCAGCGGCAGTTGATCTCCTTTGCTCGCGCGCTGGTCTCCGATCCGAAAATCCTGGTGCTGGACGAGGCGACGAGCAGCATCGACACCCAGACCGAAAAGCTGATCCAGACGGCGCTGAAGCGGCTGCTGGTGGGGCGAACATCGTTCGTGATCGCGCACCGGCTGAGCACGATCCGGGAGGCGGACAAGGTGGTGGTGATGCATCTGGGCCGCATCATCGAGATGGGCACCCACGACGAGCTGATGGAGCAAAAGGGCGCCTACTACGGGCTGTACACCATGCAATGGCGCGGTAATGACAGCGATGTGGCGGCGGACTAGCGTTGCTATACTGATCGTGACCTGAGGAGCACCGCATGGCGACCCAAATCCTGCGACCTAAAGCAGTCTCAACCGAGCGAATTCGCCGCCGGCTGCGGCCAGCCAAACACGCCCCACCGAATAAAGAAGCGCTTGCTTTGATCCAGGGAGTGGTGAGGCGATCCAAGTCGGTCGAAGACGCGGTCACGGCGGTCAGGGCGGTCAATTCTGCATGGGCCAAGGTCTCGTCCGCGACACATGACGCTACCGAACTCCTGGTGACGATCCTTGATCTGTCCGACAATGTCGAGGAAGCGCTGGCTACCCATGCGATGCTGCGCAACGATGGCTCGCTTCTAGAGCCGTTGACGGCAATTCAGCAGTTCGTGAAGATCGAGTTTCCGAACGCGCGACTACGAATCATCCCAGGTGATGACGTTTCATCGTCATACCTTTACGTCTTGATCCCTACTACCGATTACCCATCTTTTTGGGCGGCTCATGTTCGCCTGCGAGACTGGTCGATCGAGCACTTTCCGAAGCTGGGACAAATGATTCAGATCGTCTCGAGACCTGTGAGTGCCGATGTTTGACGAGCAGGAGTTTCTCGATGTCGCCCGACATCTGCAGTTTGCCGATGCACGCGAGGGTTTCCAGCGGACTGCCATCAGCCGGGCCTACTATTCTGCGTTCCTGCCCGCACGAACTGTATGTCGGAAGCGCGGATGGATCGCACAAACAGGAAGTGGTTCGGACCACCGCGCATTAGCCAATGCGTTGTCGCAGGTGGATGAAACCTTGGCTTCCGAACTCAGGAATTTGCGCCAATTGCGGAACGAGGCAGACTATTCTGATCACAACTTCGACGCGGAAGAGCTTGCGAATCAGGTGCAATATGCCATCGACCTCGCCGGCTTCATCCGGAGCGAGTTGAGTTGATTGCCATGACGGTCGTTATGCGAGAGAGCCGATTCCGAGGAGCACCGCATGGCGATCCGAGCGCATGAACCAGAACGGGAAACTGTTCAACGAATCCAGCGACATCGGTTCGCCCCTTCCAGGCGGCGAAATCAGGACAGCGCGTCGTTTGTGATCCGTGGCATCGTGCGGCGTTCCAACACGGTCGAAGACGCGATCAAGGCGGTGAAGGCCGTCAGGTCCGCCTGGACCGACGTGTCACCGGCAACGCGGGAAGCCATCGACCTGATGTTGGCGATTCTTGAGCTTTCCGATGATGCCCAAGAGGCAGCGGCGGTGTTTGGCCGGTTGCATGCACATTATCCTTCCGCGCGGGCTGCGCTGGAGAAGGCCAAGAAGTACATCAGCGCGAAGCATCCTGGCTCCGAGTTCCGGCTCGAGTTTGGGGAGGACGATGTGCGTCTGGGAATGTCGTTCCTGTATGTCTCAGTCCCAGCCAAAGACTATCCCACATTCAAGGGCATCTACGATCGGGTCACTCGGTGGTGGACAAAGACGTTCCCGGAAGCGAGTGGAAAGATCGTGATCGCTCCTCGATCTGGGCGTGTCGATGTTTGATGAACTGGAGTTTCTCGATGTCGTTCGGCACCTCCGATCGGCAAGTGAACGGGAAGGTTTCCAGCGCTCAGCCATTAGCCGCGCCTACAGCGAATTTCATATTGGTTGCATGTAGTGGTGACGGCGTGAATCCCGCCGATCCTTCGATGCCTCAGGACAGGCCGCGGGTCGGCACGACGGTATTCACGCAACCATTCCGCAATGCGCTCTATTACGCGACCTTTCTGTTTGCCCGCTCGATCTGTCGACAGAATGGCTGGATTGCCCAGACCGGAAGCGGATCAGATCACGGCGCGATCGCAAGTGTGCTGGCGGGGATCAATGAGGACTCGGGTCGTGACTTCCAGGATCTTCAGCGATTTCGCAGGACTGCCGATTGCGCCGAGAAGGCATTGGGGCCAAATAGCGTCGCGAAAGACGCGCAGCTCGCGATTGATCTCGCTGAGTTCATTCGGACCGAGTTGAACCGTCTCACCTGACGATCACGCGTCGGGAACCTCATCGATGCTACGGGTGTACAGCATGGCAACACGATCTCATCCGCCCTGAAGCGACAGGAGATGCCATGCCATGCACCCGAGGTGTCCACAGATGGATCAACGATCGCGCATCGTCCATGTTGCTTGTCGTCTGTATGGTCACGCTCGCGCTGGTGCCAGTGCATGCGGCACGCGCGGCGCTATGGGTGGAGATCACTGTTGAGCCCAAAACTCCTCGCGCCGGGGAGGTGGCCACCATCAACGTTCAAACGTTTTCGTTCGTGCAAACCAGGTGCATCGATGATCCGGCTGCCCATCCAATACCGGCCGTCGCGTACACGGGCGAAACGTATCCAACCGTGCTCGACACCTTCGAAGTCACCGCGACCGCCCCGGATGGCGAGGAACACCTCGTCCTGCTTGAGCGGACGAAAGAGGATGGCTCGATCTGGGAGGGCGAAACGGTGTTCCCGGTACCAGGCGCATGGTCACTGGAGATGACCATGCCATATTGGCCGCCACATACTCCGGTGCCTGACCCATGCAGCGGCTCGTCAATCGTCTTCACTGTGCATGCCCCCGACCACGTGACACCGCTCGCCACGCCATGCGGCACGTCCGTCGCCTCGCCAGCACCCTGATCCGGTAAGGGCGTTGTTAAACCCGTTCCGCCAGCCAGTGGCGCATCGTGTCGATCACCGTCTCGCGACCGGGCGAGTTGAAAATCTCGTGCTTGCGACCCTCCCACAGGATGATGGTTTTGTCCATGCCGGCGCCGCCGGCATGGAGCAACTCGGTGCCGCGCGGGGAGGTTGTCGTGTCGTCCGCGCCGTGCATCGCCAGCAGCGGAACGCGGATCTCGCCGAACCGGTTCCGGGTGTCCTCGGCTGCGTCGAGCATCGCCGCCACGGTACCGAGGCGGGTGGCGCCGTGCCAGTTCCGGTGATCGATGCCGAACTGCTCGCAGATGTATCGCTCGGTGCTCAACCCACATTCGCCGTCGCCGGAGCGAGGCAGTGGCGCCTTCGGCGCAATGCGGCCAATGACCTCGCCTATGGCTTTCTTCGCGGGCGACACACCGTCGTCAATAATCAGCGCCGGGCCGCTGGTGACCAGCGCCGCAAGCTGCTCCTGATACTTCAGCGCATACCGCAACGCGATCAGCCCACCCATCGAGTGCCCGATCAGCACCATCGGGAGGCCGGGATGCCTGCTTCGGGCATGTGTGGCAAGACAGTGGAAGTCGTCCGCGACCCGGTCGAAGTCGGTGATCAGCGCCCGGGCGCCATTGCCGCGGCCATGACCGCGATGGTCCAGCCCGTAGACAGCGAGCCCTGCCTGCACGAGGGTATTTACGACATGACCGTATCGACCCAGGTGCTCGCAGTGTCCGTGGCTGATCAATGCGACCGCCTGGGGATGCTCTGGAATCCAGCCAGCGGCGGCCAGTAGGACACCCGGCCGCGGTTCGATCACATCGCGCCATTGGGTGACGGGTAAGGCAGAGGGGGTATCTGGATGGGTCGACAAAGCTTCACCTTTCAGGGTTGATCTTCGCTTCTTGGACCGCTGTAGCATCGGGCCAACAGTGCCCGAGGTCGCTCATGGGATCGCCGTCCCTGTGCCAGAAACCAGCGTCCGGCAGGAACCTCGACCACTGTCGGGTCGAGGCTACGAAATGGGTGACCACGCGACCAACGAGTGCTCCGAGAATAGCCCCGGTGAGACGTCAACACCGACCTGGGCAATGACCGACGCCGGCACGCCGATATCGGCGACAGCGATCTCGCCGCAATGGGCGCGGGCGTCCGGGTTCGTGAATCCCTGCTTTGGTAGCGCCAGCGTGATGGTTGCGTCTGCCAAGATGCAGGGATCGCCCGGAATGCCGCTGGTCGCGTCGAGCCCGGACGGCAGGTCGATCGCCAGCACCGGTGCGGGGTTGCTGTTGGCAATGCGGATCAGATCGGCAACCACGCCACGCGGGTCACCCTTGCCATTGAAGCCGAGTAGGCCGTCTACGATCAGGTCGTATCGATCATCCAGCGAGACAAGCCGGTCTGGGGCGACGTCAATGGGCACACCGAAGGCGTCGGCCAGCCGGTACTGGCGCGCCGTCACCGGTGGCAGGTCGTCCGCGTGTTTCGACAGGATCACCCGAGGCTCGCCGCCGCGTGCCTTGAGATGACGAGCCGCGATCAGGGCATCGCCGCCGTTGCCGCCACTGCCGGCGAGCAGCAGCACGCGCTTTCCCGCCACATCACCACCGAGCGCCCGGCGAATGGCATCCGTCACGGCCAGACCGGCGGCCTCCATCAGCTGCGGCACATCGACCCCAAGCTCGTCGATCATGATCCGGTCGATCCGTGCCATCTGTGCGGCGGTGACAGTGGGAATATCAGCAGTTTCGCCATCGGCGGGCATTGGCGCTCCTCATGCGGGCGTGGTCGGACCACTGGCCGGCGCCTCTCCGGTTCGCCGAGCGAGCCGTCCACCGGCGCGCAGGACACGCGCGCCGGTGAGATCGTCGCCATCCGGCTCGAACAGCCGAGTTTCGAAGAACTCGATCAGCGTATCGCGATATGGACCCGACATCACCCGAAAGACACCGTCGCCGGTGGGCCAGGCATCGTAGGTGGTCGGCGGATCATCCGCGCTGCGTTCAGTGGAAAACTGGTCCTCATGCTCGATCACCCTGCGCTCGACATGAATGTGATCGCCTTCGCGCCAGACATCGATCACGGCGTCATGCCGCTTGTAATGGCCGGTGATGGCGTCGAAGACATCAGCGCCCGCGTCGATCACCGCTCGCTCGGGAAACGCGAGATCGAGATAGTGGCGTAACACCCATTTCTGGATCGAAGCCATCGCCGTGCTGCCCGGGTCGCCATTGCTCAGCATGGCAAGGGCGAAGTGACGCTCGGGCACGGTGAGCAGTGTCGCCCGGAATCCGTTCGTGGCGCCGCCATGACCAGCGACGGTGACGTCCCCGATGTGGCGGATGTTCCAGCCGATGCCGAAGCCGGCATCGAGCATGCCGGATTTCGACGTGCGCTGGCGCATCGCCTTAGCAGACTCTTCCGAGATCACCCGCGTATCCTCCAGCTTCCCGTTGTTCATGTGCATCCCGGCAAAGGTGAGCAGGTCGTCGACCGTGCTGACCACGCCACCGGCGGCATTGACCACCCGAGGCAGCGCCCAGGTCGGATAGACCTTGTGCCCGTCCTTCCGTTTCTTCAGGGTGTGCCCGCTGGCGGTGGGGACATTGATCAGATCGGCGGACGGGAAACAGGTCTGCTCCAACCCGAGCGGATTCAGCAGCAACTCTGTTACGACATCTTCGTATGTCTTTCCGGTGACGACCTCGATGATCCGCCCAGCAAGGTAGAAGCCGGTGTTGCAATAGGCGAATACCTCGCCGGGGATGGTCCACTGGTGGATCGTTGCGAAGCGGGCCATCCCGCGCTCCAGGGCGTCGTCACCATTGCCGGTATCGAAAAAGACATCACCTTCGAAGCCCGTGGTGTGATTGAGCAGGTGGCGCAACGTGAGAGATTTGACTCCCGCTTCCCGTGCCAGCAGCAGATCGGGCGCCCACGCGCTGACCGGTCTGTCGAGGTCGAGCTTGCCCTGGTCGACCAGCGCCATGATGGTCGTGGCGGTGAAGACCTTGGTGATCGAGCCGACCTGGAAGCGTGTATCGACCGTGATGGGCGCGGGATGGTCCAGATTGGTGACGCCAGTCGCCGTCGCCTCGCGCTTTCCCTGGTGCAGCACGGCCGCGGTGAGCCCCGGCGCATTCCAGCGGGCTGCTTCTCCCTGGACAGCGGCGGCCAGCGATGTGTAGTCCGGCGCATCGCTGGGCCAGGTGTTCGATGTTCTGGTCATGGAGACTCCCGGCGTGGTGATGGTTGTCAGTCGGATCATTGTCATCATCATGCCGGGAGTCATGGCTGTGCGCAAGGTCATGATCGTACGAGTCGTCACTGGTGCATTGCTTGACATGCTTGACACCGAAAGTTGTTAGTGTACAATCACTACCATATTCGCTTGTCAGGTCGGCGAGCGATCGAGAACCCACAGGATGCGCGGCTCGCCATGACAGCAATCGATCGACAACGGAAACGCCGCACCGCCGATGAACGTCGGGTGGATGTGCTCAACGCGGCGCTGATCGAATTCGCGACCTATGGCCTGCATGGCGCGTCGACGGTCAACATCGCCGCACGGGCGGGAATTTCCCAACCGTATGTGCTGCGCCTGTTCGGGACGAAGAAGAACCTGTTTCTCGAAGCGGTTCGCATGGCGGGGGACATGATCGACGCGCAATGGAGCCAGGCGCTGTCCGTGCTTCCCGACGACACGCCACCACAGGTGCGTTTGCACGCTTTGGGCTCGGCTTTTCAGGCGCTCACCGGCCGGGCGGATGTGTTGCGGCTGCTGTTGCAGGCGTACAGCGCCGCCGCCGACGATGAGGTACGCGTCCAGTGCCAGCGGGCCATGGCTGAGCTCTACGACTGGGTGCGGGATTCCACCGGCGCGTCGATGGCGGAAACACAAGCATTTTTCGCCAACGGCATGTTGATCATGGTGGGGGTATCGATCGGCGCGCCTGGCGAGGTCGATCAGGAGTGGGCTCGGGCGTTCCTGCTCCGGAACGGCAACGGTGCGAGCCAGCGATGAGCGCGGCATGGGTATTTCTTCGCGTTAGGAAGTGACCAATCACTTCACAAGTAGATCACGCAGCTCCGGCTGGCTGAAGTGGATGCCCAATCGGTGGCGCATGTGGGGCGATGCAAGGCGAGATGGATGAACGGAGGTTCACATGATGACGCGATGGGCCGGGGGAATCTGGCTGCTGCTGGTGACGGCGATGTTCGGCGGTGTCTCGCTGCTTCGGATCCTGGTGGCGGGCGACATGCTCAACGACTGGGAAGTCGAGCAGTTCCGGGCGGGGCATGCCCATGCTGGGGTGCTGCTGATCATGGGGCTGGCGTACGTCCTCTTTCTCGAACGCACGCAGTGGAGCCCCACACGGCGAAAGGTGGCGATGATGGTGTTTCTGGTGGGCGGTATCGCCCAGTCCGGTGGGTTCTTCCTGCACATGCTGGTGGGCGAGCCGGAAACGTTTTCGATCGGCCGGGCGGTGACCATCCTTGGCGCGCTGCTGCTGGCGACAGCGGTGATCTCGCTGGGTGTCTCACTCATCCGGCAGGGTGTTGATGACCAGGAGTGGGTGGTATGACTGATTCCCGGAGCAACGCGCCCGGCGGAGTCCGGCCGGGCCGGATTCGCGCGGATTTCGACGACAACACGGTCGTCTTCATGATCGGCATGCGATTCAACGCGATCTGGCGGGTCACTCACTGGCTGCCGGTGTTCCTGGCGATGCCGAAAATGCTGACGGAGCTTGGCGGGAACCGCGAGCTTGGCTTGCTAGGGGCATCGAGCTGGATCCGATGGCGAGAGGTGATGGTGGTGCAGTACTGGCGGGACATGGATCACCTGATGCGCTACGCCATCGGGAAGGACAATGAACACCTGCCCGCCTGGAGCGCCTTCAACCGCCGGGCTCGCTCCGCCAGCTCGGTTGGCATCTGGCACGAGGCATACGAGGTACATCCCCGCGCCAGTCACATCATCTATCGCGACATGCCCCTAGGCGGCATGGGCAAGGCCGCTGGTTTACGTGAAGTCGCGACAATGCCACCACAGGCCGTGAAGCGAAAGGGCGCCGGTCCGGACGATGCCGACGTTGCGGGCATCGGCCAGGCGGAAGGTATATCATCCAGGATGAGCGTGAGCTTCGTGGTGGGAGAATTCCGTCACCCACGCCTTTTACAGCGTTTCTCAGTTGTGTTGGCATGACCATTGTGGCCGCTGCGCGACCACTGGGGCGACTATCGCCGCGCGAAGGCGCCCCTACGGCCCGACTGATGTGCAAAATGCAAAACGCTCTGGAGATGTCCGGCATGGACGCCCGGGTCGTAGATCACGTTCGTTTCTCACGTGCGATGTGCTGGGAACCTCGAGCGCTGCCGGGTCGCGGCGACAGGTTCGTCAGTTCCGAAACGGGAATTCCATGACGTCATCGGAACCGATACCACAGCAAGATGTGTCCCCAGTCATTCGCGGTCGCTGGGTGGCTGATCCGCCAGCCGGGACGACGTTGGTGCTGTTCGGGTTACGGGTCAATCGCTGGACAGCGCCCTGGTCGTGGCTGCCGCTGGCGCGCTCCCTGCGCCGGATGATCCGCGAAGCGACGGACAAGGCTGGCGAGAGCGGCCTGCTGTGGTCGATGTCCTGGCGTGATGGCCGCACCTTTACGGTGATATCGTATTGGCGCGACCTGGAAGCCGCCATGCAGTGGTCACAGGATGCCCGCTTCCGCCACGTTGGGGTGTGGCGGCGTTTCAATCGGGGACGGGTTGGGGACAGTGGCGAGGTGGGATTGTGGCATGAGGTGATCGAGATCGACCCCGCCCGGTTGCACACGATCTACCGCGACGTCGAGCGGCGCGGGCTGGCGGCCGCGACCACCCTGATCGATGCCGACGAGGCCCACCTGCGCCGGAGGTGAAACCGGAAATTGTGCTGTCCGAACGTCAATAGGGCTTCGGCAATCTTCTAGCCAACTCGCTCAGAGAGCTCGACATGTGGGCGATTCGGGGAATCGAACGAACAAGCAGGACTCGACCACTTGGAACACTCGGTTTTGAGGGTGCCAAACAATTGACGCATTGTGCATGATGTAGACAGGAGGAGCAACCAGCCAGCACATCAAATCTAGATTTAGGATTCTAGAGACTTGGGCCTTTGCTTCTGCAGACGCAGACGCCGATGCTGAAAACCAAACGAAGGAATTACCTAACCCATGGCGACTTCATTGTCTCCCAATAACTTGTCATCGCCCCAAGTTTTCGAGTTCAGCCAGAGTGATCGGACTATTGGTCTTTCTATACGAAAGCGAACCGGAGGACCCGAACGCTCGCTAGTTCTTCAGTTCTTAGAGACTCTAAGCGAATTTGTTGAAATTGGCGAGCAGCGCATAGCAATATTCCATGAACCTAGAGTCGAGCACAGCTTCCCGGACCTTGTGCTCAGCGTATTTAAACCATCATGTTTTGAAGAATGGAATGAATACCGACGTCACCTATCAGTCCAAGACCTGAAAGTCCTACACTTCTTTCATCGTACTGGACCGATTGAACTGGTCAGCGCTGCTCGTCAACTAGGTCTCAACGAGCGAGTGCTACACAGGCACATTCAAAGCCTAGGTTGTGCAAACCTGATCCACGCTACGAGTAGCAACATTTGGGAGGTCGTCGAATTAAGCCAAGCGTTCGCGATTTCACGGCTCATTGCTATCGAAGCAAAAGTAAGTGATGGCAAGACCGCACTGGAGCAGGCTGCCAGGAATCTTTGGTTTGCCTCGGAATCGTACACGCTCATGCCCCGGGCATACCTCTCCGATCACACCCTAACGAGGTATGAGTCGACTGGTGTTGGTGCAATAGCATGCGATCTTGACGGCATTGAGGAGTTGATCTCGTCCAATGTGCTTGAGGTTCCCTCCACCTATGCGTCGTGGCTGTTCAACGAGTGGATAGGGAGAGCGCTCTTAGCTAACCGAGAAAGTGAGCATTCCTATGCCTTTTCCTGAGTTGGCATTCGTTATGGCGCAATTCCCTGATCTTTTAGATATGGAAGAACTCGCTCGTGGTGGGCAAAAGGTAGTTTATAGCGCCCGGAGCAACTACCATGGGCGCATCGTTCTAAAGCTGACTAAGCCAGATGATCGGGCTTTTCGGGAAGTGATTGCCGTCAAAGAGAGCGGATTCTCACATGTTCCGCAGATTCTTAGTCATGGTCACTTTACCAGCCCTGACGAGAAATTCTTGTATCTGATAGAAGAACGTGTCGAAGGAGAGACGCTTCGGAAAAGACTCTTGAGGCAGACGCCGCTCCCAGTCGAGGAGACAATGCAACTCTTGAGAACCTTGCTACAAACAGCCGTAGAAATTGAAGCCTGTCACTTAGTTCATAGAGACATAAAGCCGGAGAACATTATGGTTGAAAGTGATGGAAGGTACTGGCTGCTCGACTTCGGCATAGCCCGCCATCTAGACAAGGAGTCTCTTACAAAGACGGCTGAATCGTTTGGTCCGGCTACTCTCGGATATGCCGCTCCAGAACAACTACGGAACCTTAAGCGTGATGTAGATATCCGAGCCGATCTCTTCGCCATTGGCTTGGTGACCTACGAGTGCCTTGCCGGCCAAAATCCGTATACTGATGGTGCTCAGGGAGTCATGGAGATACTTAAGCGAGTAAGCACTATCCAACCACCCCCACTGTCGATACCAGGAGATTCTAGCGGAGAGCTATACCAGTTCATCTCGACGCTCATGGCACGTCCCGCATCGCTTCGGCCTCGCTCAGCGTCAGAAGCTCTCGACTGGTTCTCCAAAATGGAAGCGTCCGTCCAACTCTAGATCAAGGGAAGAATAGCTCACATGGAATTGTACCTTCAATTTGGCTATGGCATGATGGCACATTCCGAGGAGCTTATAGGCCGATGGGGTAAAGGTACCGTTATCCTGAGTCCGCGTGACCTCACACCTAAACAAATCCCGACGTTTGCGAAAAAAATCCTTCGCGCTGGTGGCAGATGTCTAATAGATCCTCAGTTCTACGAACCTCGGGCAAACATGCCACGTCTAAACAGCCACCCATACTGGCTCAACGACTACTCGACAAGTCTGCTTTCTAATGGTCTCGCACTAGACGACATGCTCGTAGAACTTTCGGCGCTCAATGAGTCGGCGCGAACGGAGGCATTTATCGTGCCAGGCATCTATGCTCCTCAGGTCGATGGCGATTGGGTCCATATCCAGAACATGATACTGGAGAAAGCATCTCACTACATTGTGGACCGATCGCGCATAGCCACAATTTGTTTGTCGGAGGGGGCTTTGCGATCACGGGAGCAAGTGGAGGAGGTCTTGGCTGAAGCCGAAGCTTGGAACGTTGATGGCTACTACGTGGTCTGTGAACATCCAGCAAATCAGTATCTCGTTGCAGATCCACTATGGCTGTCGAATCTTCTAATGCTCAGTGCCGGACTGAAACTTCACGGTCGCACCGTAATTGTGGGCTATAGCGCGCACCAATCCTTATGTTTGGCATCAGCAAACGTTGACGCTATTGCATCTGGCACTTGGCTCAACGTTAGATCGTTTACGACTGACAAGTTCATTCAGCCAGAAGAAAATCAACAAATGAATAGGGCCACTTAGTATTACTGCCCACATGCGCTATCGGAATATAAGCCTGCATTTCTTGATTTGGGACAACGGGCAGGAGTGCTAATGGAACTGAAAGCGCCAGATTTTCTCAATGGCGGATATGCCGACATCCTGTTTTCCGGCGCGCAACCGTCGGTTACGTCGTTTGGTGAAACTCAGGCGTTTCGTCACTATTTGTTTGCGCTAAGGAGCCAGGTAGTGGATGCAAGAAAGAATAGCTTTCGCGAAACCATTGATAAGCAAGTGAAGACTCTTGAAACAGCGAGAGGACACATACAAAGGTTTCGCAGCCGTGGAGTCATAGGACAGCATCGAGATTTTGGGGAGTATATCGACGTCAATCTAGCTGCACTTGCGAGTCTTCAGAATGACGTCGGCTTTGTACTTGATCGGAGGTGGGCATAGCTAGCCCAGAACAATCAGCTAAAAAAAGTGGTGAGCGCTTTCGAAGTCATCTGGCATCTTCAGCGCCCTCCGCGCAAAGGTCCGGTTGCACACGATCTACCGCGATGTCGAGCGGCGCGGGCTGGCGGCCGCAACCACCCTGATCGATGCCGACGAGGCCCACCTGCGCCGTCCCGCGGGGGGACGCTCGGGTGAGTGACAGGCTTTCGACGCTGTGTCGATCACCGTACAGGCACGCAACCAGCTTGTCGCGGCACAGACCTTGTGCCCGCCAACCATCCGCATGGCGTTGAATCAGGGCTCGGTGTCGTCGAGTGAGGCGACGCGTGAATCGCGCCACGCGCCGATCTGCCGGAATTTTCCGGCGCGGGCATCGAGCATCGCGTCAACCCCATCTTCAGTTGAAACATCCCATCGGGTGAGCACCTCGTTCAGGTTATGCTCGATCCGGTCTCCGACCGAGGCGATCACCTCGCGCGGCGCTTCGTGGGCCGGGACGGGTTCGGGAATCACCTCGTCGGCGATGCCGAATCGCAGCGAATCCGCCGCGGTGACACGCATTGTTTCGGCCGCTTCCGCCGCCTTGCTGGCGTCCTTCCAGAGAATCGCGGCGCAGGCTTCGGGCGACGCGACGGCGTAGATCGCGTTTTCCAGCATGAGCAACCGATCGCCAATCCCGATCGCCAGCGCGCCACCGCTGCCGCCTTCGGCGATCACCGTGCAGATGATGGGCACGCGCGTATCGAACATCGTCATCAGGCTTTCGGCGATGGCGGTACCCTGACCGCGTTCTTCCGAGCTGATGCCGGGGTCGGCGCCGGGGGTATCGATAAACGTGATGATCGGCATGCCGAATTTCTCGGCGTGGCGCATCAGCCGCCTGGCCTTGCGATACCCCTCGGGTCGGGGCATGCCGAAGTTCCGGGTAATGTTCTCCCGCGTGTTCGCCCCGCCCTGATGACCCAGCACCATCACGCCGCGGCCGCGGAACGAGGCCACTCCGCCGATCAGGGCGCGATCATCGCCAAACAGGCGATCGCCGTGATATTCCACAAAGCCGGTAAAGAGCTCAGCGAGGTAGTCCTGCGTGGTGGGGCGCGCTGTTTCCCGAGCCAGCTTCACCCGATCCCACGCCGTGGGGGCCGCGGTTGGGGTATCTGTGGGCGGGTCGAGCTCGGGGTTGGTCACGGGATCCCTCCGATTGTTCATCACCTGGCGCTGGCGGACGCCGGCTGCCCGTCCGGGTCAGTGGCGTCGGTGGGTGCGAGGCGCGCGCCGGTGTAGTGATCGATCAGCGTGGCGATCTGGGGGTGCAGGTCAGGCCGCTCGACGATGAAATCGATCATGCCGTGTTCGAGCAGGAATTCGGCGGTCTGGAACCCCTCCGGCAGCTTTTGCCTGGTGATCTGTTCGATCACGCGCTGTCCGGCGAACCCGATCAGCGCGCCGGGCTCGGCCATCACCAGGTCGGCGACGGTGGCGTAGCTTGCCGTCACACCGCCGTAGCACGGGTCGACCAGCAGCGAGAAGTGCGGCAGCCTGGCCTCGCCCAACTTATGAAAGGCCGAGACTGTCTTTGCCATCTGCATCAGCGACAGCAGTCCCTCGTGCATGCGGGCGCCACCGGAGGCGTTGATGGTGAGCACCGGCCATCCCTGCTCGATGGCCCGCTCGACCGCACGGGCCAGCTTTTCTCCCCAGACCGACCCCATGCTGGCGCCGAGAAAGTCGAAATCGGCCACGACCAGCGCGAGCGGGCGTTCCTCGATGCGGGCGCCGCCGGTGATGAGCGCCTCGACCTCGCCGGTTTTGGCCTGCGTGCGTTCGATCTTGTCAGGATAGGTTCCCTGACCGTCCACGAACTGGAGTGGATCCTCCGGGCGCAGGCCGGCATCCCACTCCTCGAAGCTGCCCGGATCGGCCAGCAGGCGGATGCGATGACGCGCGCGCAGCCGGAAGTGATGATTGCACTTTGGGCAGACGCGGGCGGCGCGATCGAGCTCTTTCGAATAGATGAGCTCCCCGCAGCTTGGGCATTTAACCCAGAGATCCTCCGGGATCGCCTGGTCGCCACGATCGTCGTCGTTGCTGCGCGGCTGGAATTTGCCGCTACGTTGAAAAAAGTTCCGCATGGTCGGCAAGTCCTCATGTGGAGACGGAGGGGGTATTTGACGCTGCGCAGATTGGCGCCGGCTGGCGCAATCGGGAGGCGGATTCCTGGCGCGGTTTGCGGTGACGTCCTGTCCATCAGGCTTCCCCTGGTTTCACCGGCGATCCGCGGGCATATCGCCCGTCAGCATACGGCAGGAATGCCGGGGATATCAAGAAAACCGGCGACTAGCCTTAAAAATGGCGTGACTTTTGCTAGTACTTTCAGGATGGGGAGGATATGATAAACTTACGAATCGCGAGCATGCGCCAGTCACTATCAGGATCGGCTCGTATCGCGGCATCCGGGATGCTTGTCTTGCCAATGAAGACCAACCCGATGAAGCACTGGCGGGGACGAGACATCCAGAGCGCATGGACACAATAGAGATAGGGGGCAGGAAGAACGAATGTCGCCGCCAGTTTCAGGTGACTTGGAGTGTTGTAGCGATCCTCGTCGCGGTGTTGGCAATGGTCTCTCTGGCGACGGCCACCTTGGACAACACCGCACTCGCACAGGAGTTGCCTGAGGATTATTACCTGTGCCATGCTGCTGGTGGATCAGGTACTTACACCGTGATTTCACCGTCAAACTCGGGCGAAGCCAATGGTCATATAGGTGATGACCATCAGGACGGCAACGATATCATCCCACCCTTTGAATTCGAAGGCGACACACTTTCTCAGAACTGGGATGCAGAAGGCATGGCGATACACGCCAACGGCTGTGAAGTCCCTGACCCGACGGCCACCGCGACGGCGACCAACACCGCGACGGCCACCGCGACGGCGACCAACACCGCGACGGCCACCGCGACGGCGACCAACACGGCCACCGCGACCGCCACAGGAACGGCGACAAACACCCCGACTAACACCGCCACCGCCACGGCCACGGCGACTAACACCGCCACGGCCACGAACACCGCTACCGCGACGTCGACGGGGACGGTGACAGCTACCGCCACGAACACGGCGACGGCAACCAACACGGCCACAGCGACCAGCACGTTGGTCGATCCGACCAACACGCCGACGAGCACTGCCACCGACCCGGCAACCGCAACGTCCACAGCCACTTTGGTCGATCCGACGAGCACTGCCACCGAACCGGCAACCGCAACGTCCACGGCCACGCTGGTCGATCCGACGAGCACTGCCACCGACCCGGCAACCGCCACGAGTACGGCAACAAGCACCGCCACCAACACTCCGACCGCAACCTCGACGGGCACCGTGACGGCAACCGCGACCAACACGCCGACGACCGAACCGACCAGCACGCCGACCGAGCAGCCGATCAGCGTCCTGCCGGATACCGGCTCTGAAGGACCGTCATCGCCCACCATCGCCTGGTGGACACTCATCGCCCTGGCGATAGTGCTGGCTGGTGGCGGATTGATGATCGCCCGGCGCTCGGCGACAACGCGACCGTAACAACCGAGTGACCATCAGCGGGATTGTTGTCCGCTGATGGTCACCTTTGGGTGGTCCTCGGGCACTTTCGGCTCGAGGCTACAGGCTCTCGAAGCTGCAAACCCTCAAAGCTGCATGGCAGCCGACTTCGCGGTGGATGAGCAACACGATCATCCACCGCGTTGGACTGCCTGATCAGCCTGGCGTATCGGCGCCGATGATTTCGATTTGCGGGATGGTGGCTGCGTCGAACTCGGCGATGCGGTCCGGACCCAGCGTTTCGATCGCCCGCAGGCAGACCTGCGCCTCGGCGACCAGCTTGCCGGTGCGAACGCCCAGCGCGTGCGGGGTGAACCCGGAGGTCTTCTCCAGGCCGCCGGTGAGCAACAGCACCGCGCCCTTGTGGTTGCCGTTGAGCGCATGATAAAACCCGACGCCGATCTGCAGGATGCCCTGGTACAACCGGCGAATGGCGGCTTTTTCGGCGTGCCATTCGTGCTCGATCACCTCGTGCGCCTCGAAGAACCGGCGCTCGTTGAACAGCTCGATACCCTCGCGCACACCGTCTGGCAGGCGAGCGGGATCGACTGGATTCTCGTGCGGCCGCGACGCGTCGTCGGGCGGGAAGTCGAAGATCGACCGGATGCGCGGCTCGATGTGCTCGCGCACGCGATCCAGGGTGTCCGCGCCATGGTTGAGCGGCGATTCGATGATCATCGGGCCGCTGTAGCCGCTGCCGGCGATGGCTCGCAGCAGGGCCGACCAGGGAATGTTGCCGTCGCCCGGAGGCAGGTGGCACAGCTCGGCGTCATCACCGGCGTAATCGCTGATGTGGACGTTGGCGATGCGATTGCCCATCGCGGCGAGGATCATGAACGGGTTGGCGCCGGCGCGCATCGCCTGAAACGGGTCGAACACGAAGCCAACGTGCTCGGGTGGCCCGATCTCGTCCATATGGGTGGCAAAGCGCACGATATCCCGCACCGTGGCCAGCGCGCACCAGGAGACATTTTCGATACCCAGCGTGACACCGGCGGCGCCACAGGATGCCGCCAGGACCGTCGAAAGGCGGGTGAATCGCTCCCAGCCATCAGGTTGCTCGATTTCCTCGGCCCTGGCGCCATGCCAGACCAGCACGCCGGCGTCCAGCGCCGCCGCCGCCTGGATACCGAGCTCGAACAGCTGGCGAGCCTCCCGCGCGCGGCGGGGGTAGGGATCGAACATCGGATGCAGCCGCAACATGGTATGGACCGAACGCACCGTGACACCGGCATCGCGGACTCGAGCGGCGAGATCGGCAATGTACTCCGGTTGATACTCGCCCGGCGTCTGCAACATCAGCTCGACCGTCTGGATACCCAGCGAGGCGGCGTGGCGTGGCACATCCTCGGTGGCGATGCGCGGGTAAAACGCCCCGCTGGAGACGCCAAGGCGCAACCCGCGCAGATGCGAAATCTGCGTCTGGCGGGTCATGCCGGTTCGTGACGGTGATTCGTCGATCAGGTGATCATCATCTGGATGACCGGGCCGGTCATCCGCGGAATCGACCGGATGATCTGTCACGTGCGGAAACGTGAGAATGCGTCCGCGTTGTGGTTCTTGCGGGGTATCCACGCGCTGGCGAGCTCCTTGACCACCGGTTTCGAGCGGGGAACCGGTGTGTGGTACGACGGATTCCACGACGCGCGACGCCATGATCCGTCCCAGATACCATTGATGCTACCACCCTGGGGCATGGAACGATCAGATGTGTCCAATGGTCACCAGCGATCACGTGGCGTCGTGCGGCGTTGCCGGGGTGGTTCGGTGTACGCTTGGTCGGTGCGGATGCGCCCTTGTAGACTCGAGTTGCCGTGCCCGAGTTGCGGTCCGACGCGCCCGCCCACGGTGAGGCGGGCCTACCTGGATCACCGTGCCCTTGTAGACTCGGATCACCGTGCCCTTGTAGACTCGGATCACCGTGCCCTTGTAGACTCGGATCACCGTGCCCTTGTAGACTCGGGTCGCCGTGCCCTTGTAGACTCGGGTCGCCGTGCCCGAGTAGCGGGCTCGGGTCGCCGTGCCCTTGTAGACTCGGGTCGCCGTGCCCGAGTAGCGGGCGCATGCGTTGATTGTGCAATGACGCTATCGCTTCACGCGTCCTTCAATACACGGCGACGCTTTTCCGATCGTTGCGCGGATGATGAAGAATGTCAGGTCTCCGTGTCCGAGAGGTTGCTTCCAGGGAGATCTCAGATGATCCAAACTGAATGCAATACCCTCGTGGAACAACTGCTGAGCCAACTTGAGTCCCGGTTTGAATGGGAAACCGGGCAATCAGAATGCGTCCTGCGAACGCCATTCCTGTATCCGGATAACACCCCGATTACCGTGTTTGTCCGGACGGACGAGCAGAGGGTGACCGTGTCGGATCATGGCCAGGCCAGCGATTATGCATTTGTCAACGGTGTTGAGCCGACAGTACTGAAGACCCGGCTGAACCTGGCGGTACGCCGGTACAGGTTGTTGCCTTTGGATGATGAGCTCTTGACAAAGGTCGGTCCAACCTCGCTCGCTTCGGCGGTGTTGTCAGTCGTGGGCGCGGTACAGGATGTTGGCTACCTTGTCTATTGCCAACCCGATCAGGGTTAGAAGCATATTGCGGGACGGTCGATTGTAACGAAGGCTCAGTCATCCGGGCCGACACAAGGTCGGTTCCTGCGTGTTGGTATTGTGGTTCAGGGTAGTGGAATGGTTGAGCGAAACGAACAACCCGCGCCCAGGCTGACCCGGCTCGACGTGCACGGGTTCAAGAGCTTTGCCACGCGCACCGCGTTCCGCTTCGAGCCTGGCATCACCGCCATTGTCGGACCGAACGGGTCGGGCAAGTCGAACATTTCCGATGCCGTGCGCTGGGTGCTCGGCGAAACCAGCTACAGTGCCCTGCGCTCCAAAAAGACCGAGGATGTGATCTTCGCCGGCGGCAAGGGCAAGTCGCCATCCGGCATGGCCGAGGTGACGGTCACCTTCAATAATGATGACCACTGGTTGCCGAGCGAGTTCGTCGAGGTCACCGTGACCCGCCGCGCCTACCGCGGCGGCGAAAACCAGTACCTGATCAATGGCCGCAAGGTCCGGCTCAAGGATGTCGCCTTTCTCACGGCATCGCTGGGGCAGAGCTACACCGTGGTGGGGCAGGGGTTGGTGGACCAGGCGTTGAGCCAGCGTGCCGACGAGCGTCGCGGTCTTTTTGAGCATGCCGCCGACCTGGCCGGCATCCGGATCAAGGTGGCCGAGTCGGAGCGCAACCTCAACGAAGCCCAGGCCAATGTGAACCGGCTCACCGACCTGCTGACCGAGCTCGAGCCGCGGCTGCGCCGGCTGGAACGCCAGGCGAAGCAGGCCCAGGCATGGCGAGAGCTCAACAGCGAGCTGCGCGACCTGCAACGCCAGCACTACCGGCGCGCGCTCCGCATCGCGCGGGATCAGCTGGCCACGGCCGAGCGTCACATCGCGGTCGATGAAGCGGCGCTGGAGGCGACTCGCAAGGAGGTCGAGCGGCTCGGCGCGGATCGGACCGCCAGGCAGCGTCAACTCGCCCAGGTACAGGAAGCGCTGGCCGCGTACGCCAGTCGCGCCAGCGCCGACGAGGAGCGCTTGCGGCAAACCCGGCATCAGCACGACCTCGTGCAGGAACGGATCGCCGCGCTTGGTCGCCGCCGGACCGACATGGTCGATACCCATCGCGGGCTCGATGAGCAACGTGACGGTGTTGAGCGGGAGCGTCAGACAGTCGCCGGGGCGGTCACGACATTGACCGCCGAACTGGATGATGCCAGGACGTCCCTTGCCGATCGACAGGCGACATCGCGGCAGGCTCGGGAGCAGGAACAGCGGCTCGAACGGGAGATCAGCGACCTCAGCAGTGAGATATCCACCGCCGAACAACAGGTTCGGGAGCAGGAACAGCAGCAGGCATTGTTGCGGCAGCGGCTGGAAACGGGCGAGGAAGCAAGCCAGCGCGGGCAGCGCGAGGCGGAGGATCGCACGCGCCGCCTGGAGGAGCTACAACGCGAACTGGACGCGTTCGCGGTCGAAGATGAGCGGATTGGTGGTCAGCTGCGGGATCTGGATACCCGGATCAATGACCTCAGTGGGCAGCACGCGGCGGCTCGTACGTCAGCCAACGACCTGGCGGAATCGGTGATGGCGCTGGAATCGGAGATCGGCCGGGCCGAGAACCGGCTCGATGTGCTGCGGCGCGTCCACGAGAGCGGCACCGGGCTCCATGCCGGGGTGCGGCAGATGCTGGAATGGAACCGGGACGGCACGCTCAGCGGCATCCGGGGCACGATGGCCGAACTGGTCACGGTCGACGCCACCTACGACACCGCGATCGAAGCTGCCCTTGGCGGCCACGTGCAGGATATCGTGGTCGATGCCTGGCGCGATGCCGAGCAGGCAATCGGGATGTTGAAACAGGCCCGCGCCGGTCGCGCCACATTCCAGCCGATCGAAACGGTGGCGAAGCGGGTGGACAATCGCCCTCCTCCCGATGTGGCGCATTCGAATGGTGTGCATGGGGTTGCGTCGGAACTGGTTCGGGCGGATGACGCCGTGCAGCCGGTGGTGACATCGCTGCTGGGCCGGATGGTGGTGGTGGACGACCTGCCGGCGGCACGCCGGTTGTTGCCGGATCTGCCACGCGGGTTCAGCGCCGTGACGCTGGTGGGCGAAATTGTGCGATCGGGTGGCTCCGTGACCGGTGGCTCGGCGGTGCGGGAAAGCGGCGTGCTTGGCCGGGAGCGGGAGCTGCGCGACCTGCCCGGCGAGATTCAGCGTCTCACCGCGGACCGTGACCAGCTCCAGCGGCAGCGACGCGACGCCCGATCGCGGCTCGACACGCTTGACGAGCAGCGGAACGCCCTGGCGACGGAACGGACCGACGCGCAGGCGATGCGGCGGGAGCGAACCGGCCAGAAGGCACGGCTCGAAGGATGGTATCGCGATCTGCTCGCCGAACAGGAGCAAGCCACCAGGCAGCAGGACACGTCGCGGCAGGACCGTATCACGCAGGAAGCTGCCATAGCCGAGCTGGAAACTCGCAACGAGACGAAGCAATCCGAGCTGGAAACGGCGCGCGCGCGCCATCAGGAGCAGGTAACGGCCTTGTCGACATGGCGGACGGAGCATGACGGCGATGCCACGACGCTGTCCGACACCAGGCAGGCGGTCGCCACGCTGGAAGAACGGGTGCGATCGGAGCAACGCCGGCTGGATGGGCTCGCCAGGCAGCGACAGGGGATCGACGATGAGCGCGCCCTGCGCCAGCAACGACTGAAGGATCTTGATACCGAGCAGGATGGTCTCGCCGGTCAGGCGGTCACGCTGTCCACCAGCATCGCCGAGCTGGAACGCGCCGTGACGACGATCCGGGACGAGGGAGCGCCGCTGGAGGAATCGCGGTCGACGCTGGAAGCGGCGCTTTCGCGTGGCGAAGAAGCGCTCGACGCCGGGCGGAACCGGCTGCTCGACCAGGAGCGCAACCTGGGCCAGCGCGGCCTGGTGGCGGAGCGGGCGCGGGCCGAGCTGGGCAGCATTCGCCAGCGCATCACCGACGACCTGGAGCTGGACGATCCCGACATCCTGTCGCGGGACACCGCCCACCCGGTCGAAGACGTTGACCATGAAGAGGTCGAGCGGCGCATTGGCAGGCTGCGCGAGCGACTGCGCCGGATGGGCTATGTCGGCGAAGACGTGGTCGAGGAGTTCGAGCGCGAGTCGGCGCACTACACCTTCGTGCGGTCGCAGCTCGACGATGTGGAGGGGGCGGCTGCTTCCCTGCGCGCGATGCTCGACGACCTGAAGCGGACGATGGAACAGCGGTTCGAGGAGACCTTCGCGAAGGTCGCGGCGGCGTTCAGCGAGGCGTTCACCGTGTTGTTCGGCGGTGGGTCGGCGAAGCTGGTGCTGACCATTGACGACGAGGGCGCGCCCGGTGGCATCGACATCGTCGCGCAGCCGCCCGGCAAGCGGTTGCAGGGGCTGGGCGTGCTGTCAGGTGGGGAGCGGTCACTGACCGGGGTGGCGCTGCTGTTCGCGATCCTGCGGGTGAACCCATCGCCGTTCGTGCTGCTGGACGAGGTTGATGCCGCGCTGGACGAGGCGAACGTGGTGCGGTTCCGCAACGAGCTGCGGGCGCTGGCGCGGGAGACACAGGCGATCGTGATCACGCACAACCGGGGCACGGTCGAGATCGCTGACACCCTTTACGGCGTCACGATGGGCGACGACGGCGTCTCGCAGGTGCTGTCGCTGAAGCTGACCGACCTGCCGCTGGACGAGGAGATCGACGTACGTGATCTCCCCGCTGTCGCCGCCGGGGTGCCGGTGCGGTAGCTGATTGGACGCGCTCACGGTGCCGGGCTGAATGGATTGTCATTGTTGGCCAGCGCTTCGGTGAGTCGAACCATCGCGCCACTCCGATGACCGCCAGCGCGGCGGATCAGGACGACAGGCGCCACTCCATTGAAGTCAAGATCATGCAGGATCCGGAGTGTGCCGAGCCGCAGCTCTTCGGTGATCGCGCTCTCTGGCAGCATGCCGATGCCAAAGTCGGCCTCGATCAGGCGCTTCTGCGCGGTGAGGCTGTCGATCATGATCCGCTCGGCGTCGGCGAGTCCGAGCTGGGTGAGGTATCGATCCATCGACCGCGCCAGTGGCTCGCCGGAAGATCCCGCGCCAACCGGAAAGCTCACCCACGGCACTGTGGCGATCTCTGACGGCAGACGAACCTCCGCCGGTACCAGCCGCGATTGCGACGAGCAGGCGATCACGAGCCGTTCATCAGCAACACGCACGCATTCCAGCGCCGGAGCAGGGTCATCGTAATACCGCAACCCAAGCTGCACGTCGCCGGTGCGCACCAGGCGACTGACCTCATCGCTGTTCGCCGTTTGCATCATCAAACGCACGCCGGGCCACGCTTGCCGGAACACCCTGAGACGATCGATCAGGGAGGTGCTTGCCAGCGTGCCAACCAGCGCAAGGGTGACGGGTCCGCTGGAGCCGGTTGTGGCATCTCGGACAGCGGCGGCGCCATCCTGCAGATCGGCGAGCGCCTGTCGGGCAAACGGCAGGAACGCCTGGCCCGCATCAGTGAGCCGAGTGCCGGTTCGAAGACGCTCGAAGAGTTGCGCTCCCAGTTCCACTTCCAGCAAATCCATCCGGCGACTGACGGCAGGCTGCGAAATCCTGAGCTGTCCTGCCGCCCTGGTGAAGGTGCCGGCGTCTGCAATGGTGACGAATGCCTCGATCTCGATCAGCTCCATGACATCAGCTTAACTGATGCTATTCCTGATTTCTATCTATTGGACAAATGGCATCACGCTCCCCAGAATGGAATGGAGGTTCCACCGCCTGAGCCGGCACGTCTGTACGTAAGGAGCGAGCCACCCCAATGGACGATATTTCCGACCCGATCGCCGCCGTATCCTCCGCCAACCCCTCGGGCGTGTACGCGGTCTATACTGCGGTGGACTCACTCGTGTGGAATGAACGGCATGGTATCTGGATCGCCGCCAATCCCAGCGTGGCGCGCGACGTGCTTGACCATCCAGGCTGCGCCGTGCGCCCCGTGCGGGAACCGGTTCCCGCATCGCTGGTTGGTTCCACCGCCGGTGTCATTTTCGGCAAGCTGGTGCGAATGACTGACGGTGAGGGGCATCAGCAAGCAAAGAAGGCAGTCAACGAGGCTATCGGAGTGCTGGACGAGGAGCTGGTGCGGTCGGCTGCGCGCACTGCCAGCACATTGTTGCCCGGTGTTGGGTGTGAACGGTTCGCGTACGATTTGCCGATCTACACGCTTGGCCTGCTCACCGGCGTCCCCGAAAACCAGCTCTCCCGCTTTGCGGAGCTGGCCGGTGCGTTCGCGGGTTGCCTGTCGCCAGGTGCGAGCGACGAGGCGATGGCGCGTGGTATCGATGCCGCCGAGCGGCTGTGGGTGTGGATCTCCGGGTCAGGAGCTGATCCGGTTGCCGGAGCGCTCCCCGGTGTGCTCAAGCGCGCGTTCACCGACGCTGGAGTGGATGATCCGGATGCCGCGATTGCCAACGTGATGGGCTTTGTGTTCCAGGCTTACGACGCGACCGCGGCCCTGATCGCCAACACCGTTGTTCATCTTGCCTGTCACCCCGATGTGCTTGATGTCAGCACGGCGTCGTGGTTGCGGTTGGTGGAGGTTGTCTCACATGTTGCCCGGCATGACGCGCCGATCCAGAATACCCGCCGCTTTGTGACGGAGGATACGACGATCGCCGGGCAACCGGTCCGAGCTGGCGACGAGATCCTGGTGCTGCTCGCGACGTCTGATGATGACCAGCAGATTGGTCCGTGTCCATTCGGGCATGGGCGGCACGCCTGTCCCGGTCAGCGCCTGGCCTTGACCATCGCCAGTGAGGCAATCATCGCGCTTGGGAAACGAGGCATGATTCCGCCCAAACGCCCCGATGTGGTGAGCGTGAGATATCGACCATCGGTGAATGTCCGGATGCCATTGATCGAGCTCCTGGCAGGTTCGACTACGCGTGGGGAGGCGAGATGATCGCCGTGATCTTTGAAGTGTGGCCGGCAGGTGGGCAGCGAGATCGGTACCTGGACATCGCGGCGGAGCTGCGTCCACTGCTCGACGACATCGATGGATTCATTTCCATCGAGCGCTTTGAGAGTCTTTCCGAGCCGGGGAAGGTGTTGTCGATGTCGTTCTGGCGGGATGAAGCCGCGGTCCGGCAATGGCGAACCCTGGCGGCGCACAGGGATGCACAGCGCCAAGGCAGGGATTACGTCTTTTCGGACTACCGGCTGCGGATCGCTGATGTCGTGCGGGATTACGGCATGTCCGAGCGGGATCAGGCGCCTGGTGACAGCCAGATGGCACATGACGCTGGATCCGATCCGGAGACCGCCGGAGAAGCATCCGGGTAGCGTCTGGCATTCGATGGTCGATGAGCGTATCGAGCCCGCACCCAGCAATGCATCATGGTCGTCAGTCGCCGACCTGCCGCGGGGCGAAGAGCTCGATGTGCGTGACCTTCCCGCTGGGGTGCCGGTGCGGTAGGTCGCCCACTTTCTTGCGAAACATCCTCAACCCACACGTCGCTGTCGTTCGCGTATGGGTTTGATGTCAGCCGCCTGGTCCTCAGGGGTGGTTGTGCGTTCCGCTGAGTCACTCCCCTGCCGAGCGTCCGATCCGTGATTGCAGTCAGCAACGGCAATCGGCAAGGGCGCCTTGCCACAGGCATGCAGGTAGTCCCAAATCCGGCCCAGCGTGATGTCGTCGGAGCGTTCGAGCCGGGCGATGGCGGGTTGCTTCGTGTCCAACGCCCCGGCGATATCCCTCTGGGACTGGCCACTGTCGTAGCGTGCATGTCGCAGCGTCGAGATGGTCTGGGCGATCCAGCGGGCACGCAAATAGTGAGAACTCGCCTCATCATCTTTCGCGAGCTCGGCAGCCAGTTCGCTGATTGTTCCATTGGGCTCGAAGTCAACATCGAACTCGTCCAGGTTCAGTCCCAGTTCGTTGTGGCGAGGATGGTTCATGTCAATTCCTTGAAGAGGAAAGCTTCTTGCAAAGCCAGTCGATGATACGCTGTTGCTCGGGTTGCGATGTCTTTCGGATCACGAAGAGGAGCAGCAGGTTGCCTGACCTGTGATGCGGAGCCAGCCATGCCCTGGTGGAGTTGGTGGGGCGTATCTGCCGGAGACTGAGTCCTCGATACGCCTTTGTTACCTTTGGTGCCTTGTAGTCCCACTGCTTCCTCATCTCACCAATTGCGCGACCGTTTTCCAGTCCTTTTCAAATTCCTCGATTCCGGCAACGACCCGGCCCCTGTCTTGCTCGCCGAGCCTGGAACAGCGCCTTGTCGAATGCGGGAGTGCGAAGGATCGGTGGACGACCATCACCACCTTCTTCGCGATTTGCGATGGACCTTCGCTTGCCTGGCGACACTCGCACACCTCCAAATATACCAGATTCGTTATATTCCCTTCACAGCGATTCAGGGTGTGCGCGAGTTCGTGTTCCATGCGTATGTGGCAAAGACGATTGAACACGATGATACCGCGGAGAGGCTGCCGCTGGGCGAAGAACTCGACGTCCGCGACCTCCCGGCAGTCGCCGCCAGGGTGCCGGTACGGTAGAGTTGGATGATGTCAACCGTGGCATGCCGAGCTGTAGCCTCGGCCCGATAGTGGCCGAGGTCCGATTGGCGTGGCGCTAACCAATCCGCGACACTGTGAGGCTCCTGATTTCCGCTCAGTAGAGCCGTGATGTGTCGAGACGCGGTTCCATCTCATGGAAACGACCGTTGAGGAAGTGCTCCAGGTTGCGGATGAACAGATCGGTGAGCTTGCCGTTTTCGGAATCGGCGGTGCTGGCAGAATGGGGGCTGACGAGCACGTTGGGAAGATCCCACAAGGGTGAATCGGGTGGCAATGGTTCATGGCGAAAGACATCGAGCGCGGCGAAGGCGAGATGCCCCTGTTCCAGGACATCCACCAGCGCCGTTTCATCGATCATGGCGCCACGAGCGATGTTGATCAGCACGGCGTCTGACTTCATTGCCAGCAGCTCGCCGCGACCGATCAGGTTTTCTGTTTCGGGCGTATGCGGGGCGCAGAGCACGAGACAATCCGCCCTGGCCAGCATCGTTCGGAGCTCGTCGCGCCCGAAGAGCTGATCGACCCCCAGCTCCTTCGCCCGGTTGGGGGTATTGGTCCGCCCCATCGCCCAGACGTTCATGCGAAATGCCTTCGCGATGCGAGCGACCTCCCGGCCGATGCGACCCGGCCCGATGATTGCCATGGTCTGGCCAGCCAGCTCGCCGGTGGAGAACCGTTCCCAGTGATGCGAGCGCTGCTCCGTCCGGAGATGACCGAACCGCTTGACATGCCCGAGGAGCACGCCGAACACGAATTCGGCGAGCGGCTGTCCGTGGATGCCACTTGCTGTCGTGATGACGAGATCGCTGCCCTGAAGCCCGAGCCGCTTCACGATCTGCCCGACCCCGGCGGTGGACGTTTGCACCCATCGCGCATTGGGGGCGATTAGGGAAAACTCCACATCCTCATCATCCCTAACCGGAAAGTCCCAAAGCACATGAGCGTGTGCGAGCAGTCCGGACCATTCATCCTGCTGCCCGGGTGTTCGCGTCCAGCCAGGATCGCCGTCGTGGTCACCGGCATATCGTGACGGCGGGACCAGATCGGGGCGGTAGATAACCTCGGTAGACTCGGGACAGGCAGCGGCGATTCGCCGGGCATGCTCGGGTTCGAGCGGTGAGGTGATCATGATGGTCACCGGTACGGCTGTCATGGTTGGGCTGGTTCCCTTCTTCCGTTGAGGATCACGAGTGTCGTTCGATCCGTTCGATAATCCATCGTATCGGTGCGGTGCGCGTAGGACAACCAACCCTTGACGTGCCATCGCAAACCGCGATGATGGCGGCATCGCCGCTGGATCGCTCATCATCGTGAGGAGGTTCCGATGTCCCGAACACCAATGCAACCGGATGACCTGCCGGCCACCGCCGCGCTGTGCCGCGAAACGCTGGGGCCATGGCTCGACCGCGACTGGAGCGTACTGGCCGGGGATCTCGAATGGACCTGCCGCCGCACGCTCGATCACATCATCGACGTGCCGATCTTCCTCGGCGGGAATGCCGCCATGCGATCGACATCGCGGGTGCTGCCGGCACGCAATGGGGACGACAGCGCCGAGCTGGTGAACATGCTCGATGCGGTCGTGACCTCGGCGATGATGCTGGAGCGGATTTGCGCCGGGATGGCGCCCGGTGACCGGGGATTCCACCCGGCGGGGCAGGCCGACGCCGAGGGGTTCCGGGCGCAGGGGTGCGCCGAAATCCTCCAGCACACCTATGACATTGCGAAGGGCTTTGGCGAGGGGTTCCGGGGACCGGAGGAGCTGAGCGAGCGCATCGTGGCGCGGCTGTTCCCGTGGGCGCCGGACGTGGAAGAACACCCTGATCGCTGGGAGGCGCTGCTGTGGTGCTCGGGGCGGATTCCGCTGCCGGATCGCCAACGGCTCGACCCCGACTGGTGGATCCAGGCGGCACCGCTCGACGAGTGGGATGGGAAACGCAAGGTCCGCACGATGTCGCCTGGGTGGCGATAGGGATGAAGGATCTGGCAAAATCACACTTCGGCGTTATCTAAGAAAAACCATTTGTGGTAAGATAACGAGAGAGGTTTTCTGTCGTTACCTTCATGCACGTAGATAAGGGTCGGTCGTGACGGAGCCAAGCCAACGGGTTGGAAGATACGTTCGGCAACCGAATGGCTATCGCGCCTTCATTCCGGCTGACCTGCCGCCGGACCCGCCCATCTCCATGGAAACGGAAACGATCGCTCTGCTGTCGCGTGCAGCTGAGGCTATCGGGCGATTGGACGGCGTGACGCGAATCGTGCCGAACGCCGACTTGTTCATCGCCATGTACGTGCGACGAGAGGCGGTCGACAGCTCGAAAATCGAGGGCACCCAGAGCAGCCTGCAGGATGTTTTGTCATTCGAGCTCGATCCTGCCACCCGCAACCTTCCCGACGATGTGGAGGAAGTCGTCAACTACGTGCGAGCGATGAACTACGGGCTCGACCGCATTGCCTCGCTGCCGTTGTCGCTGCGGCTCATCCGCGAGATTCATGCCGAGCTGCTTCAAGGCACACGTGGCGCGGACAAGTCCCCGGGTGAGTTCCGCCGCACGCAGAACTGGATCGGCTCGGGGAACGTGCCGCTCGATCGCGCCACCTTTGTGCCGCCACCGGCGCATGAAATGCACCATGCCCTCGACAACCTGGAGTCGTTCCTGCACCACGAAGATCGCTTGCCGGTGCTGGTGCATTGCGCCATCGCGCACGTGCAGTTCGAAACCATCCACCCGTTTCTCGACGGCAACGGACGGGTGGGGCGACTGCTGATCGTCTTTTTGCTGGTTCATCGCAATGTGCTTCGCCGGCCACTGCTCTACCTCAGCAGCTATCTCAAACACAACCGCGAGGAATACTACAACCGCCTGATGGCGGTGCGTCGTGATGGGGATTGGGAAGGCTGGCTCCGGTTCTTTCTTCGTGGCGTGGCGGAAACGGCGGAAGAGGCGTCGGACACGGCGCAAGCGATTGTGGACCTGCGGGAAGCGCATTATGCCCTGGTGCATGCAAAGGGGCTCGGGTCGAACGGGATGCGCCTGCTCGACCTGCTGTATCAGCGTCCGCTGGTGAATGTGGCGCTGGTGATGCAACTGCTTGACGTTTCAGACGTCACTGCGAGCAGAACGATCCGCCAGCTGGAAAGCCTCGGCCTGCTGGAGGAGATCACCGGCCGGAAGCGGGATCGGGTCTTCCGCTACACGCCCTACTGGCGGCTGTTTCAGGACGCCACCGAGGTCGAAGCACCGGGCGAACCGGCACATGAAACCGCCAGAACGCAAGGCAACTTCACGAGGAAGGGTAGGGAGCAGGGGTCATGAGTTATGCCTACACAGGAGTTCAGCATCGCCCGGCGGTAACGGGAACACGCGGCATGGTGGCGTCGGCCCACCCGCTGGCGTCGCTCGCCGGATTGCGAACACTGATGGAAGGCGGCAACGCGATCGATGCCGCTGTCGCTGTAGCCTCAACCATCGGCGCGACCGAGATCGGGATGTCCGGTATCGGCGGGGTCGGCTGGATGCAGATTTACCATGCCAAAACGGATACCCACATCTGTCTCGACTATCAAGGAGTGAGCCCCGCCGGAGTGCATCGCGAGCTCTACGACGACGCGGAGCAGATGCACGACGGCCTGCTGGCGACGACGGTGCCTGGCTCAGTCGCCGGCTGGTGCGCGGCGCTGGACCGGTTCGGCACGATGGACCGCGCCAGCGTGTTCAAACATGTGATCGAGATTTGTGAAAACGGGCATGCGCTCACCGTGAACGCCGCCGCCCTGATCGGCGGCTACGAGCGACTGATTCGTGCCTGGCCATCCTCGGTGGACGCCTACTTTCATGACAACCACCCCCCGCGAGCCGGACACCTGCATAAACAGCCGGACCTCGCCAACACCTTCCGGACGCTGGTCGATGATGGCCCAGACGCGTTCTATGGCGGGCAGGTCGCCGGCGCCATCGTCGATTTCTGCCAGGCCAATGGCGGTGTGCTGACGCATCGGGATTTCGCGGAGTTCGCGGTCGAGTGGGTCGATCCGATCGGGATCAGTTATCGCGGCTTCGACGTGTTCGGTTCACCTCCGCCGACGAGCGCGGTGCAATGGCTGCAAACGCTGAAGCTGCTGGAAGGGTTCGATCTCGCCGCGATGGGGCACAACTCGGTCGATTATCTCCACACCCTGATCGAGGTGGAGCGGCTCGCCATCACCGATCGCATTCACTATAACGTGCAACCGGACGCGCCGATCGCGGGGTTGCTGTCGGAGGAGTACTGCGCCGACCGGCGGAAGATGGTGGATCCGGAGCGGGCGAGTCGTATTGTGGGTGAGCGATTTGCCCGGTCGATGGAGCCCAACCTGCTCAAGCCGGGCGACCCAGCCTTGAAGGAAAGCACCACGCATTTCGATGTCGCGGACGCCGAAGGCAACTTTGTCTCCTGCACGCAAAGCCTGGGTGGGTTCGGCTGTGGCGTGGTGGTGCCGGGTACGGGTATCCTGCTCAACGATTTCCTCTACTGGTTCGACCTCGATGCCGACAGCCCAAATGTGATTGGCCCGCGCAAGAAGGGCGAGATGTGCATGTCACCCGGCATGATCATGCGCGACGGGAAGATGTTCGCGTGTACCGGCACGCCGGGCAGCTACGGGATTATGGAGACGACCCCGCAGTTCATGGTCAACATGATGGATTTCGGGATGACGGTGCAGGCGGCGATCGAAGCGCCGCGCGTGCGCCCGCAAGAGATGAGCCGGGTGATTGCCGAGGGGCGCATTCCGGATGACGTGCTGAATGGCCTGGCGGCTCGTGGTCACATGGTCGATCGGCAGCCGGACTTCTCGAAGCTCTTCGGCGGGGCGCAGGGGATCATGGTGGACCCGGACAATGGCAGCTTCACCGGCGGGGCGGACCCGCGCCGCGATGGCTACGCGATGGGCTGGTAACGGCGCCGCTCCTTGCCGTGCGCTCTCGTCGCCCGCTTCGCCAGGGGTTCCCTTTTTGTCAACTTCCTGCTATCGTGGATACAGTTCACATCAGGGTCATTTTGACAAACGTACAGGTCAATTTCCTTCAACTCATCGGTGTGCCTCGGCAAGGTGCGGCATCGTGGATGCATCTTTCCGGGCTCGGGAAGGATGCTCGCATGCCTACGTGGCTGTCGCTCGCTGTCCGGCTGTTCGCCGCCCTGGTAACAATGCTGGCGCTCATCGGCGCTCCCGCTTTGTTCGCCGCCCAGTCCACCATCGACCCGAGCATCGACAGCGACGGCGACGGAACCAACAACCAGCGTGATTTCGACGATGACAACGACCTGATCGTGGATGACGAAGACTGCGATCCCTTCGACGCCGCCATCGGTCGCCAGTGCCCCCAGCCGACGACGCGGCCAGAGCCGACCACCGCGCCGCAAGCCATCCCCACGGCGCAACCGACATCCCCACCACCAACATCGGCGCCCGACCCCGATCCCGACAACGACGGGGACGGCATCGCGAACCGGGTTGATCCCGACGATGACAACGACGGGGTAACTGACGAGCATGACTCCGCACCGCTCGATCCGAATGCCGGGACGAACCCGCCCTCCTCAATTATCGATCCGGACGATGACAACGACGGGGACGGCATCGCCAACTCGCACGATCCGGACGATGACAACGACGGTGTGACCGACGATATCGATTGCGCGCCGTTCGACGCCTCCGTCACGACCTGCCCAACACCGGCACCGGGACAACCGGCGGCTGAGCCAGGACAACCGGCATCATCGGGATCGTCCACGCTGGCTGGCGGCGCGGGCGATTCGTTGTTTGTGACGACGTTGCCCACCACGGGCATCGGTACATCGACATCAGAGGCACCGCTGGTGGTGTGGATACTGCTCGCGCTGGCGGGCGCCGGGATCGGGTGGATGCTCACGCGAAAGGCGCGCCACGACGTGCCCCGCGTGGAGTGATGCCTAGGACAACAAGGCGCCGCGCCTGTGTGACGGGGCGCTGTTGAGCGCGCCTTGCGCCGGTCAGCCGCGCTCGGAGGTGGCATCCAGCGCGGTGAACGCGGCTGTCTGGGGGTAGGGGAAGCATTCGGTATTGAAGTAGGGGCAGTACGTGCAGACCTTGGGATTTGGGCGCTTCGGCCAGGTCTCTTCGTGGACCATACGTGTCAGGATGCCTTTGAGCTCACGCCATTCGTTGTTCATGTGATTACGGGTGAGCGTGATCGACTCGATCTCGTCGTGTGCGAACCAGAGGTACGTGAAAACGACCCGTGGCTCCTTTTGTTCAGGGAGCGCGCCCCGCAGGCGGTGATCCAGCGCAATGCGCGAGAGCATCGGTGTGAACTGCGACCATTTCCGGGAGAAACCGGTCTTGTAATCGATGATCTCGACGTACCGTCCAGTCTCATCCTCGCGACGCATGACGACATCGGCCTTGGCGCCCAGCATCACGGTGCCCAGCGTGCCGCGATCGTCCCAACGGCGTGGATAGTGCCGTTCGACGCGCAGAATCGTGTTGATACCTTCGCTGATGTATCCCTCGCCGAGCTCGCCCCACTCCAGCACATTGTCGATGTCTTCGATCCGGTCGTCCGGATCGTCATACTTCTCCTCCGGCAGCAGCTCGCTGACATAGGTGCGCAGTGATGAGATCGGCGGTGGCGCCTGGTGGTTGCGCAGGGAATTGCCGATCCGTTCCATCACCTGGTGAAGCGCGTTGCCGACCTCGATCTTGCGGCTCCATGGCTGCTCGTAGGGGATTTTGTCGACGTACTCCAGGCGGCAGCGGTGCGGGCATTCGAGATAGCGTCGCAATGAGGTCGGGTAGATACCCTTGCCGCGGTTCCAGCGTGGACCCGGCATGCCCTCGATCGGTGGTGTTCGGGCAGTGGCATCGTCTGAACGGGTTGGTTCCATGGACGACTCCAGGCGATCGGTGCTGGACGAAGCGCCGCGGGACAGGTTGGGGCGTCACCATCACCATAGCAGACGCGGCAGGTTTTCCGAACCCCACACCGCCCAGGCGGCGGGCAGGATCGCGGCCAGCATGCCGCCGGTAGTGAGG
>Ga0209176_10000026_pt1 | contig 47737 bp, 39 predicted proteins | sample NGEPer11B_FD_184511 | JGI IMG/M metagenome (GOLD analysis project Ga0209176, IMG submission 184511) | Arctic peat soil microbial communities from the Barrow Environmental Observatory site, Barrow, Alaska, USA - NGEE Permafrost305-11B... | ecosystem: Environmental > Terrestrial > Soil > Wetlands...
GCTTCGTGGCGCGCATCCTGCCCGCCACGAAGCAGCGGCAGGATGGTCCGCCCCTGCATGACCTCCGGTACCGGGATGCCGGCGGCGTCGAGCAGTGTCGGTGGGAGGTCGATCAGGCTGACCAGCTCGGACACCTCGCCACCCCCGAAAAATCCGGGACCGGTGAAGACCGTCGGCACGCGGACGGATGCATCCTGGCAGGATCGCTTGTACTCGCGCTCCGTGCCTCGCGTCTTGAAATGGCAGCCGTGATCCGAAGTGAACAGGATGATGGTGCTATCCAGTAGGCCCAGGCTCTTGAGCGCATCGAGCAGGCGGCCATAGGCCTCGTCGAGGCGCTTGATCATGCCCCAGTACCCGGCGATCTGCCGGTGCGCCGAGCCACCCAGCGCCGCCAGGTCGGGCGGCAGCCAGCGTCCCTGATAACGTTCGCGATAGCCGTCCGGAGCGGGATAGTCATCGGTGCGATTCTGGTGATGCGGCTCGAGGTATGAGCAGAACAGGAAGAAGGGCTCGTGCCGGTGGTCGCTGACGAACCTGATGGCGGCGTCAGTCTGGGCGTCGACCCGGTATCCCGGAAGGGTGACTGCCTTTTCGTCCTCGTCAAAAACCGTGAACCGATACGGTTCGGAGGTATGTTCAAGGGTGTTGGCGGCGAGCCATGTTTGATACCCGCCGCGTTCCGCTTCGACAACCGGGTCCCTGCTGGCGAGGTGCCATTTACCAATGTATCCAGTGTGGTAGCCGGCACTTGCGAAGTAGTGGGCGAGGGTGGGAGTTTCGCTCCCGAGTGCCATGGCGTCGTTTTTCCAGACTCCCGTTTCGGTGGCATAGAGTCCGGTTTGGAGGGAAGACCGTGCCGGGCCGCACACCGGCTGGCAGGTGATGGAAGTGTTGACATGGGTGCCCTGACGCGCGATACGGTCCAGATTCGGCGTCAGATCAAGCGGATTCCCGTGAAGCCCGGTTGAATCCCAACGCTGCTGATCGGTCAGGAAGAAGATCACATTCGGTCGCTGGCTCATTTGTTCGTGGCTCCTCGATCTGTTTGCGTGCGGAGCGTGCCCTGCGAGGACATCATCTTCCCCAGTGCATGGGATTCGCGCGGTCCGGTGATACTGTCGCGCTCCTGCCATCTCGCTCGAGGAACCGTACACCCAACCGAGGTGTCAGGAGTAGGTTGCCGCACAGATACGCACGGTTGTAGCTGCACATGTGTGCATGAGTGAAGATTCCATTGACCGCTTCAAGTCGTAGCTGCTAGCGTGTGATTGCAGGCTATCAGTACGTAGGATGTTTCGGGGAAGCTGAACGCGTTCGCCTTGAAAGCGGGACGGTTTCTGTATTGAACGTTTGGTGTCCATGAGTTTATAGATTGCTGAAAGACCATTTTGGCGCCGTGCACTGATGATGCTCCGGAGCGACTGAACCGCGGAGAAAGCGCCAAATGCGTAAGCTGACGACTGCGAAGAGATGATCGGAAACTCGAGGATTTCTCGATGAGAGCTCGTATGGCGAAGCAAGCGCCCATATTGGGCGCCACCGACGCCCATCTTACCGAAAGAATATTGAGAAGGATCTCGCCGATTGTTGTTTACCTGCGATCAATGGCGGTTGTCCTGATAGTTTGGCAGCTCATCCATCTCCGAGTTGGAAATCCCATACTTTTGCCATCTCCACTGGCAGTGGCAGAAAGTTTGTACCAACTGACACGAGACGGCGAGATACTGGAGCACAGCTTCATCAGTCTTCGCAGGTTGGCAATCGGGTTCGGTTTGGCCGGGTTGCTCGGAATTCCGCTTGGACTTTTCATGGGATTTAGCCGGCTTGCACAAGAACTCATCGACCCGATGATCGAGGTGCTGCGTCCGATCTCCGGTATTGCCTGGATTCCCATAGCACTTTTCATTTTTGGTATTGGAGACGAACTGCCAATCTTCATCATATTCTATGGCGCATTCTTCCCAGTCGTGCTCAACACAATCGCCGGAGTGCGAACCGTGGATCCGTTGCTTGTGCGAGCCGCGCAGACGATGGGCGTGACCCACAGGGTGATCGTGTCTCAGGTCATTTTCCCTGCGGCGTTGCCCAACATTCTTGTAGGAACACGCCTCGGAGCTGGCGCGGCCTGGATGTCACTTGTGGCGGCAGAGCTGATCGGGGCGCCGAGTGGCCTTGGGTTCTCAGTCCAGTGGTACCGACAGTTGCTCATGACGTCGAAAGTGCTTGCTTTCATCGTGGTAATCGGGATCCTCGGATATTTAACCGACCGGAGCCTGCGTCTTCTTCAGCAGCGACTGACCCCTTGGGCAGTCGACACTGGAGGAGCGAGATGAGAGCTCGATTCGGGCTTAAAGGATTCTTGTTGCCGTGTGTGCTCTTGATTGTTTGGCAACTTTGGGGAATTGCCCAGCCTGCCCAAAGCGCTGCGCCTGTTCCCACCCATGTATTTGAGTCAGCTCGCCAGTTGATTGCAAGTGGAGACCTTCCGCTCGCGATTTTTCAAAGCATTCAACGTGTCCTCCTGGGGTTTCTGATTGCAGCAATTGTTGCGATCAGTATTGGGCTTCTGATGGGTCACTTTCGATTTGCAGACCGAAATCTCGATCCGATCGTTGAGAGTTTCCGGCCAGTGGCGCCCATTGCTCTGTTGCCACTTGCTATTCTGTGGTTTGGCACGGGTACACCAGCCGCAGTGTTCATTGTTGCGTACGCGGCGTTCTTTCCGCTGATTATAAACACGATTTTTGGCGTGAAGCAGGTGGATGGCCTTGTGATACAGGCGGCGCGCACCATGGGCGTGGGGCGGTTTCGGATTTTGCAGACGGTGATCATACCCAGTGCTCTGCCAAGCATCTTCGTGGGTGCACGGCTGGCGATGGGAATTGCCTGGACATCTATTGTAGCCGCCGAAATGGCTGTCGGTGCAAAGTCCGGCGGGGGCGGTACCGGTGGTATCGGGCAGATGATGTTCATCTTCTACGCCTACAGTGTCAAGCTGGATGGAATCGTTGTCTGCATGATCGCAGTCGGCATTGTCGCGCTTCTCATCGACCTCTGTTTTCGGATTCTCCAACGAAAGGTCATGCCATGGGCACACTAGTTGAGCAGCCTGGCTATCCAAAACTCCAATTGGCTCATGTTTCCAAGCAATTCAATGTTCCTCGTTCTGGCGAGCAGGTGCGGGCGGTCACCGATTTCACCCTGGATGTCTATCCTGGTGAGTTCTTGTCGATTGTCGGTCCGTCCGGATGCGGGAAGAGCACCGTGCTGAACATGCTCGCGGGGTTGGACGAACCAACCTCCGGCCAGATCACCATGGACGGACAACAGGTTGATGGACCGAGTGCCGAGCGCGGGATGGTGTTCCAAAATTACGCCCTCTTTCCATGGAGGACGGCTTGGGAGAATATCGAGTTTGGCCCGCGCTATGGTCCTCGTGCACGCAAACTGTCAACGCAGGAACGCCGCGCTCAAGTCCAGCGCTATCTTGATCTCGTCGGACTAACGGGTTCCGAGCATAAGTATCCGCATGAACTTTCAGGTGGAATGCAACAGCGTTGTGCACTGGCACGGCTATTGGCGAACGAGCCCGAGGTCCTTCTGATGGACGAGCCGCTTGGTGCGGTCGATGCCCAGACCCGAGTCATTCTCCAGGAAGAGCTCCTGAGGATTTGGGGCCAGGAGAGTGCTGTGCATGATCGCCGCACGGTCGTATTCATTACCCATGACATTGACGAAGCCATTTTTCTCTCTGACCGCGTCGCGGTAATGAGTTCCCGTCCCGGACGTCTCAAGCAGGTGTTGGACATCGCATTGCCGCGACCACGGGTGGATGCTGTGCGTGCGATGGATGAGTTTTACCGACTTTCGCGTGAAATCTGGCAGCTCATTCGGGAAGATGCATATCGCGCCTCGATTTCGCAAGGCACCGAGCCGATGGTGGCTCCGGTGCACTCTTGATCTCTGATCACGACTATTGCACGGTTGCGCCAATCATATTCGTGAAGAGAAAGGAGTATCAAACCAGGAGTCAGCGAGATTGTCGGCATAGCATAAGAAGAGGAGCCAAACATGACTGTACATCGACTTCCGAGAACATCACCCGTCGCTCGCGAACTCAGTCGTCGTCGCGCACTACACGTTCTTGGCGGTGGCTTGCTTGCCGCTCCGGCTGCACTTTCCATGTCGGCCGCATCGCCCACAGGTGCGGCTTCACGTCTCCAATCAAGCGGAGAGAAGCAGGAGCTTGCCGTCTCCGTCGGCAGGCAACCGTGGGCCGCCGGCAATTCTCCGATTACGCAATACATGATGAACAATGGCCTGTTCGAGCAGGCAGCCGCGGAGGTCGGGTACGAACTCACGATCGACTGGCGGGATTATCCTTCTGCCCAGCCTCAGGTCGAAGCCATGATTGGAAACGAACTGGACTTTGGCATGTGGGGCAACACGCCCATCATTCGTGCCATTGCCGCCGAACAGGCGGTTTCGATCGTCAACGTTGGCGAGGGACATTTCCGTTTCATACTTGCCACGAGGCCCGATCGGGGCATCCGGAACATGGAGGATCTCAAGGGGAAGACGGTTGGGGCTCTTCTGGGCGGCGATCCCTATAACGTCTTGTCGCAGATGTTGCTTTATACATTAGGTTCGGGAAATCCGGAAGACAACGATATCACTGTGGTGAACACGCCGACCCAGGCGCAGGCGGCGACGATTCCGCGCGGGATGGACGCGGCAGTAGTCATTTATCCGGCATTCCTGAAGGCCAAGGAGGAACTAGGAACCGTAGGTATCATCAATTCCTTTGGCTATACCGAAGACTTCTACACGGGGCCAGCTGGGGAAGGAGGAGGCATCTTGCTGGATGCGGTCAAGGAGTCGCCATTCTATCCCGACGGCTTCTACCTTCACCGTTCATTGTGGATGGCCCGCAATGCCGTTTTGGAGGAACATCCGGATGTGGCTGTTGCGTTCGCAGTGGCTCAGCAGCAGGCCCTGAATGAGCTCAGTACTTGGGAACCAACTGATATAGCGTCACTTGTCCAGGAATACTGGGAGTTGCCGCCCGAGCAAGGCGCCAAGATCGTTGAAGATGGGTTGCTCTTCAAGCGCGACTGGGTCTGGCTGACAGAAGGCGATGCGCGAGCTGTGGTCGAAACCTCGAAGTTCATGGTGGATGGGGGGCTCATAGAAGAGCCTCTGACGTGGCAGCAGTTGAAGGATAATATTGCGAACTCCGCGCCACTAATGCAGCAAGCGTACGATTTGTCCGGCGGCTTCCCACCACCGGAGGAATTTGAGGCAGCTGATGCGTCAGATATTCGCGGGCTTCCAAGCTGGAAACTGGAACAGTGGGGTGGAGACGAAGCCTCTTAGGCGGAGGTATTCAGAGAGGTAGCAAATCAACGCAGCTTGGACACGCCTCCCTGGTTCTGTCGCGACAGAGCCCGGGAGGTATTCGTAATCGGCAGCAGGATTTTTGTGTGATCAACGGTGAGGATCGAGAAAATGACTTGAGCACGGTTGTTACTGCACATGTGTGCATGAGTGAAGATTCCATTGACTGGTTTTGACTGTAGCTGCTAGCGTGGAGCCCACTATCAGAATTGATGAACTGGTTCAATGGTTCGTTTCCCACAACAGATTCAGGACGCGATTCTGGCTACGAGCAGATGCTTGCGTCAGCTGCGAGGAGATCATGGTGAGTGAGCGTCGACCAAATATCGTGGTGCTGATGGCCGACGATCATCGGGGCACGGAGATGAGTCATCTTCCGTATTCCCAGGCCCACACGCCGGTGCTCGATGCGCTGGCGGACCGGGGCGTCTCGTTTGCGCAGGCGCACTGTCAAGGGTCGATGATCAGGGCTGTCTGTGTTCCCAGCAGGGCCAGCCTGATGACAGGTCGAAACATCTTCGCTTCCTCCGCGGATCCAAGCCGGCAGTGATTTCCAGCGAGCGATCACGATTCCGCCAGAGCTGGATACATTTCCACAGGCGTTGCGTCATGCTGGATACCGGACCCATGCGGTGGGCAAATGGCACAACGACACGGCGACGTTTCAGCGATCATTTTCCAGCGGCAATGCGTTGATGTTCCTGGGAATGAGCGATCACAACATGGTGCCACTCTGGTCATACGACCCTCAAGGGGAGTACCCCGGCGCCAACAGTTACAACTTCGACACTCATCGCACGGAGGGAGATGAGGCGGCGAACTTAGTGCATGGAGAAGGATTTTCCTCCGACATTTTTGCCGATGCCGCCATCGATTTCCTCAACGGCGACCAGTCAGACGGTCCGTTCTTGCTCTACACCGCGTTTACCGCGCCGCACGATCCACGCACACCGCCACCGGGTTGGGAAGTTGACCCAGGAACGATCGAGCTGCCGCCGAACTTCATGACCGAACATCCATTCGACAATGGCGAGATGGAAGTGCGCGACGAGATGCTCGCGGAACGCCCCCGAACCGAGACAGAAGTTCGTCAGCACATTGCCGACTACTACGGCATGATCGCCCATCTCGATCATTCCATTGGGCGGATCATTGCCGCACTTGATGCCAACGGTCTGACGGAGAACACCATCGTCATTTACACCGGCGACCACGGCCTGGCGGTCGGGCAGCACGGCCTGATGGGCAAGCAGAATCTGTATGAGCACAGCCTGCGAGTGCCACTGGTGATTGCTGGCCCGGGTGTTCCCGAGGGGGAGGATAGCCAGACGCTGGTGTGGCATGCCGACACGACCGCCACGATTCGTGCGCTGTGTGACGTTGAGCCGAACCAGACGGCAGAAGGGGCTCCGTATCTCGACGGACAAGGGTCGATCACGCCGGTCCGCACGTCGCTGGGCGCTGCCTATGAGTACGGCCAACGAATGTTCCGCGACGAGCGCTACAAACTGATTCGCTACTGGCGCATACCCGAGACTGTTCCCGCGCCTGGCACCACGCCGGGAACCGACAAGGTGCAGCTGTTCGATCTGGAGCGCGACCCGTGGGAGATCACCAATCTGGCCGACGATCCGGCATTGCAGAGGGTTCGAACGTACCTGGAGGAGGGACTGGAGCAATGGCAAACCGGTGTCGATGATGCTTTGCCGAGATACGTACAGGTGAGGGGGGATCGATGAGGTGAATTGGAAAATAGCCGGCGTGGATCCGGTGACGACGTTGAACGCATTGCTACCTGAATGGTTTAGTGAGGATTGAAGACATGACACAGCTCAATCGACGAAACTTTGTCGGAAGCGCAGGCATTGCCGGAGCCGCAATTGCGGGTGGCGTATCGCTGTCCGGCTTGTCACCAGCCGCGATGGCGGCGCAGGATGACCCAACTGAGATCGTGTTTTTCAACATTTGGGGCACACCTCCAGGCGGAGATGTCTCCGAAGACAAGCATCCGGTTGACCAGGTCATCGAGGCATTCAATGAGCAAAGTACCGGCGTCCAGGTCACCGGGCAGACACCAGGAAGCTACTACGAGACGCTCCAGAAGGCGCAGGCCCAAATTGCCGCGGGCGACGCCCCCGCGCTGGTCATCACCCCATGGGCAAGCATCAACTACGCCTATGAGGGGTTGGGCATTGTCCCACTTGAGGATATCGCCGGTGACGGCGTGGCCGAGGCGTTCAGTGTCTTCAAGGACCAGGTGATTCCGCTGGTGCAAGTGGATGGCAATACGGTGGGGATGCCCTACGCATTTTCCTGCCCAGTGATCTACTACAATGCGGACATTCTCAAGGAAGCGGGTGTCGAGCCGGACGCGCTGTTCGAGACGTGGGACAGCCTCCTCGAACAAGGGGTGACGGTACAGGAGGCGCTAGACGGGAACCCGATCTTTGGCGTGATCACAAATCCCGACTGGCCCGCGCAGAGCATCATCCAGTCCAATGGTGGCATGGTCCTGAACGAAGAAAACGTGCCGGTGATGGACAGCCCGGAGGCGATCGCCGCGATGCAGGCGATCGCGGATCTCGACAGCGCCGGACTCTACGCCCGCTCCACCAGCAAGGAAGATCGCGCATCCTTCCTTGGCGGGTCAATTGCCTGCATCAGCGGAAGTATCGCGTCACTTGGCAGCCTGTCGAACAACGCATCGTTTGACTTGCAGACGCACACCTTCCCGGTGTTCGAGGGCAAGCCGCGGAAAATGGCCAGTGGTGGCTCGTTCATCGGCATCTACGCCCGCGAAGAGGAGCAGCAGCAGGCGGCGTGGGAGTTCATGAAGTTCGCGATGTCGGAAGAGGGCTACGGTTACTGGATGCAGACCGGATACCTCAATCCGACCACATATGACCTTCCACGGCTGGAGGGGCAGGAGGCGGCCTACATCCAATTGGAGGAGGGGCTGACCCGGGAAACCCCGTGGCCGACCGCGCGCGGTGGCGAGCTTCAGGCGATCTGGGGTGACTTCGTCGCTCGGATCTGGGCGAACGACATCAGCGCCGAAGAGGGCTGCAAGCAGGCCGTCGAAGAGATCTCGGCCATGATCGAGCAGGTGAGCTAGGTCCAAAGGACGCTTTTTCGACACCGCTCGGCGGCTCACCACCAGCTCGCTTCGGCTGACCTGGTGGTGAGCCGTGTACGCGCCATTCCAGTGACACAGCGTCATGGTGGAGACATCGCGACAACACGGCTTTTCAACTCGCGGGACAAGGAATTCGGATGGCGAGTATTCGCACCACAACCAAAGGCGCAACATCGTCGGGCGATGTCGCGCGCCGCCGGTTCACCTGGTACAAGATCAAGGAAGGGGTGATTCCCTACCTGTTGATCGCGCCATTGCTGATCCTGGTCGCCGTCTTCGTTTACTGGCCACTGATTTATTCGACCTACCTGTCGTTCTTCGATTGGAATTTCGTTCGACCGGACAAGAATTTCGTCGGTTGGGACAACTACACGCAACTTCTGGATGATCCGCGATTTCTGCGCTCGCTGCATGGTACGTGGATTTATCTTGTCACGCTGATCCCGATCCAGGTTTTCTTGCCGCTTGGGCTCGCCATGCTGCTTTGGCCGATCCGGCGCGCCAAGAGCCAGGGCGCGTATCGCGTGATTCTCTTTTCGCCCACGGTCGTCGCCTGGTCGGTGGGCGCGGTGATGTGGCTATGGATTTTCAACCCGCTCCAGGGGCTGCTCAACAAGGTGATTGCCGAATTCGGCGTGGAGCGTGTCAACTGGCTATCCGACCGCAACACCGCGATCTGGACGGTGATCATCGTTGCGACCTGGAAGACGCTTGGGTTCAACCTGTTGCTCTACCTTGCCGCGCTCGAAGCCGTGCCGCATGACTATGTCGAGGCGGCGTCGCTGGATGGCGCGAGCAACTGGCAGATCATGCGCACGATCCGCTTTCCGCTCATCACGCCGACGTTTTTCTTCGTGCTGGTCACAACGGTGATTTCGGTGAACGATGATGTCTTTGGCGCGATCAACGTGCTGACCGAGGGTGGGCCGTTCGAATCCACTACCAATATCATCTACTACCTCTACGAACAGGGGTTCAAATACTTCCAGATCGGTGACGCCAGTGCCGTTGCCACCATCATCTTCGTTGCCACGGTCTTCCTGACCTGGCTGCAGTTCCGCTTCATCGAAGGACATGTGCACTATGGCTAGTATGGTGACCGCACCCAGGTCTCGAAATGCACGGCAGCGGGGTTTCCTGGGCAGGATTCTGGTGCATGTCATCGTGCTGCTGATCTGCTTCCTGACAATCTTTCCGTTCTTCTGGATGTTTTCGACGTCGTTCAAGCAGGCGGACGAGGTTTTCACCAAGGACATCCAGCTGATTCCGCTGCATCCGACGGTGATGAACTATCCGGATGCCTTCAACTACTTTCCGGTCGCGCAATGGTTCTGGAACAGCTTCGGCATCGCGGTGCTGACGACGTTGGGCAAGCTGGCGATCAGTATCCCCGCCGCGTTCGCCTTTGCTCGATTGAAGTTTCGGGGACGGGCATTCTTCTTCGCCGTGGTGCTGGCCACCATGATCGTACCCGGCGTGACGCATATCGTGCCGAACTATATCCTCGTCTCGGACCTTGGCTGGCTCGATACCTGGGCTGGTGTGGTGATTCCGTCGCTGCCAGCAACGGCGTTCTACATGTTCCTCCTGCGGCAGAACATCCTGACCCTGCCGCAGGACCTGATCGATGCGGGGAGGCTCGATGGCGCCTCGACCGTCAAGCTGTTGTGGCAGATCGTCATTCCGAATATCCGTCCCGCCATTGCGGTGGTGAGCATCCTGTCCTTCCTCGGGGCATGGAACCAGTATCTGTGGCCGTTGTTGGTGTTGAATGACTTCGAATCGAAGACACTGGCCGTGGGCATGCAGTTCTTCACGTCGAACACCGAATCGGCGCAACTTTGGGGACCGATGATGGCGACCGCCGCCATCGCGACCATTCCGCCGTTGCTGATCTTCGCATTCGCCCAAAAGCAGATTATCTCGACGTTCGTCACGTCGGGAATCAAGGGCTGACCCTCATCCGGGTTGTCGACCAGGCAATTGCATTTCACTGCCGCAAATAAGGGGACATCATGACTGATTGGGACACGATCGACCGCGTTCGTCAATTGCTGAGCGAGCGCGCTTCGGCGCTGCCGGTGAGATCGATACGCCAAAAATCGCTCAATCGACGTAGCTTCGTGCTGGGCAGCTCCACCGCCGGCTTGCTGTATCCACGCTCCACTATCGGGCGCCAGGCGACACCGGGTGCGAGCCCTGTGGCGATACCGGGGCGCAGTGACAACCTCTTTTCCCTGGGAGTCGCGTCAGGTGATCCCTTGCCCGATGGGGTAGTGCTGTGGACCCGGCTGGTCCCGATGCCGTTCGAAGATGGTGGCGGCATGGGCGCCGGCTCCGTCGACGTGAAGTGGGAGGTCGCCGAGGACGAGCAAATGACCAAAATCGTCCAGCGGGGCACTGAAGTGGCGGAGGCTGACTGGGCACATTCGGTTCATGTTGAGGTAACCAATCTCGAGCCGGCCCGGTGGTACTGGTATCGATTCCGGGTCGGTGACATCGAGACCACTGTTGGAAAGACACGCACTGCGCCAGCCGCCGACTCCAGCGTCGACGCATTCCGTTTCGCCTTTGCCTCCTGCCAAAAGTGGGATCAGGGACTCTACACCGCCTATCGCGACATGGCCAGGCAGGACGTCGATCTGGTCGTGCATCTGGGCGACTACATATACGAGTCGGCGATGAGTGGCGCCGATACCCTTCGCCAAGGCGATTACCCGATCTCCATGTTGCTGGAGATCACGGCGCTGGACGACTACCGTGGCCGCTACGCGTTGCACAAGCTGGATCCGGACCTGCAGGAAGCGCACCGGGTGGCGCCGTGGATCGTGACGTGGGACGACCATGAGGTCAACAACAACGTCTTCGGGGCCATTAACTGGGATGATCCAGCCGCCCAGATGCTGAAGGAGCGACGGGCCGCCGCCTATCAGGCGTATTACGAGCATCAGCCACTTCGCGCCGCCGCTCGTCCGAAGGGTCCGGAGCTTCAACTGTACCGTCGCCTTGCATTCGGCAACCTGTTGAATTTCGACGTGCTCGACACGCGGCAGTACCGTTCTCCTCAAGGCAATCTGTGTGAGGACGATGTTCGGGCGGAAAATGGAGGGTATTGCCCGGATTCGCTTGATCCAGCGCGCACCATGCTCGGCGACAGGCAAAAGCAGTGGTTGCTTGACGGCTTCGATCAGGCAACGACACGCTGGAATGTGATGGCGCAGCAGATTCCGTTTGCCCGCATTGACAACGACAGCTCACCCGAACGTGAGAGTTTCGGCGGCACGGAAATGGACAAATGGGACGGCTATGCCTACGAGCGGGAACAGGTTGCCACTGCCCTGGCCTCAGCCGCGGAAGCGCGGTCGTTCAATCCCATCTTCATTTCTGGCGACGTGCATTCCAGTTACGTGTGGGACCTGAAGTTGGACTGGGACGATACCAGCGATACAACAGTATTCGGCACGGAGTTCGTCGGCACGTCAATATCGTCGAAGGGCGATGAGCCATTGGCGGAAGACGGTGGTTTTACCACGCAATGTGGGAACAGGAATGAAAATCCCCACAACCACCTGTTCGACAATCATCGGGGTTATGTGCTGTGCAATGTTTCGCCGCGGGAGTGGCAATCAGTGTACCGGGTGATGTCCAACGTTTCGGACCAGGATGCGACGGCGAGCACATTGACCTCGTTTGTGGTCGAGCATGGGAAGCCAGGAGCCCAGCAGGACGCAGCGTGCAAGAACACTGGTGGATGATGAATACCTGCCATCTGTGTTCGAGGTATTGTGGGCGAGCCGTGAGAGTGTAATCGCCGCGAACAGCTCATTGCCACGCGTTTCCAGCGGTTGACGCTGTGTCAAGCAGGCATCATCGAAAGAGTATTCCCATGTCGAACGTGATTGTCTTCGGTGAAGGCGGATATCGCTATATCGAGGGTGTATTCCAGTATTCAGCCGGTGTAGCGGCCCAGGTTGGCTTCGAGATCGAGCGGGTGCGTTTGGCGCCGCCTCTGCCAATGGCTCAGGGGTTTGCTGCTGTAGAGGCGCATCTCACGTCGATTGGACGTCCGAGCACCGCGGTTTGCGCATGTGAGCTTCGTTCGCCCGCCCCATTCACGGAGCGCGAGTTCGTGCGGTTCAATCGGGACTACGTGCAAACGCTTGAGCGGTGGGGGCTTTACAACGATGGGACCAATCCTGTGGCGCGCACGAATGTATGTCCCGAATTCAACAAGCCCGCTGAACCATCACTGTATGCGTTTTCCTACACTGTGCCCGCGGTACCAACTCAGGACGCTCGTGGGAGCTTCATCATTGCGGGGGGAGGTGAAGCGCGGGAGGGCGCAGGGGAGTATCGAGACAGCATTGTACGGCTGGGAGACATCTCCATTGATGGCCTGCGCGACAAGCTGCGATTCGTGATGGTGGAGATGGAGTCAAGGCTTACAGCGCTCGGATTCGACTGGCGTGATGCGATTTCCACGCAAGCCTACACGGTGCATGATATCGGTCCGCTGGTTCGCGAAGAAATAGCAGGGAAGGGCGCCGCCGCCGGAGGGCTGGAGTGGCACTTCTGTCGACCGCCAGTGGTGGACATCGAATTTGAAATGGATGTGCGCGGCGCGGCGCGTGAAGCCGTGCTGTAGCTTGAATAGCCAGAAGGTTGGCATTGGCGACCGTGTGGGCAACCAGACGAGATGAATGCGTTGGTGGTGCGCCTGGGAACAACAGGTTGCCTGGTACGCCCGGCAGGATTCGAACCTGCGACCTCTTACTCCGGAGGCAAGCGCTCTATCCACTGAGCTACGGGCGCGTACGTACGCGACTTCTCAAATTCTGACCGCTTTACCCAAGGCCAACTGACCGCTTTACACCTTGTGCCGAAAGTGTAGCATCTGTCGGCCCGTGGCGGTAATGGCGCTAACTCAAGGCGGCATGGATCGGCTGTTTTTTGGACCTTGCTCGATCATTGGTGCTTCCTGCCGCGAAAGAGAAGATCACGCTCATTGTGCTAGAGTAGCGGGCGTACGGACAGATTGAGCAGAGTTCCCTTCAGGCGACGCTTGAGAGGGTGAGCAGCACATTATTCGTGCAGGTGGTGACGATGGCTGAGAACGGGAGGTGTCCATCGTGTCATGACGCCGTCCTGGAGAACGACTGGTTCTGTCCATCCTGTGGGGCACCGGTTACTCCTGCCTCTGTCGCGACGTGGGTTCTTCGTACCGTTCAGTTACCGCCGAGCTCGGCAGTTGAGAGCCAAACGGACGCAGGCAGATGGGTGGATCCGGCAGACGACTTTATTCCTCTTCAGCTGCCCGAATCAACGTCGCGGAGAAGGCACGGGCGCCGTTGGACCAAGATTGGGGCGATAGTCGGCATTGTGTTGGTGATTCTCATCGGGCTACTGTTCATCGCTGAATCGCTGTTCAGCAATGGCGGCGACGCCGATGACGATCCATCGTATGGTTCGGCGGCCGGGTTTGCTGCCGGTGCCGTCATCGCAAGGAACTTCGATCCGGCCCGCTCGATAGCCATGGAGGCGACTGCCACGATGGAGGATCGCCCATCGGTTCATGGAGCCACGCCAGTTCATGAAGGAGGGGACCCTCCTGCGTTTCTGGACGTTGATGCCGCGGTCAGCGTTTCTCCGTCTTCAGCCGCCGTTGCCAATTCAGGAGACGGGACTGGAGGTGTCGTGGTGGCAGCCGAACGGCGATCCGCGCTGGAGACGCCTGTAGTGGTGCCCGAATCACGCTCGCCCTTGGAGCCATGAGATCACGCGTGTAATAATCCGGATTTCACAGCCCTGTCCAGAACCGAAATTGCACTTGTTTGTATGGGGGTACGGACACACTGCCATGAGCAAGGATCGAGAAAGTCAGGTCTTCGTGACGCACAGTTCACCGTTGGACCGACAGAGGCCAGCGCCGGAGCGACCACTCCTGATATGCCTGCTACCGGCACGGAATGCCGCGCATGACCTGCCTGGTTTTCTGGAGTCCGTTGACAGATGTTGTGACGCGGTCGTGGCCCTCGACGACGGCAGCACCGACGGAACCTGGGATGTACTCAACGGTCATCCACTGGTGAAGATACTGCTGCGGAATCCCCAGCGCGAGGACTATCGAGGTTGGGACGACGCGGCCAATCGCAACCAGGTGCTCGTCGCGGCTGCAGAGCTTAATCCTGCATGGCTGCTGTCGCTCGACGCTGATGAGCGGCTTGACGAGCGCGACGCGATCTCGCTGCGACGGTTTCTGGAGACGGACGCGCTGCCGGGATGCGCCTACGGCTTTCGTCATGTGGAAATGCAGGACGATGCCGAACACTTCCTGCCCAAATATCAATGGATCTACCGGTTGTTCAGTGCGGCGCCGGATCAGCACTTTCCCTCCCAGAAGCTCCACTTCATTCCCATACCGACCTCTATCCCACGTCACCGCTGGATCAAGACCACCTTGCGTATTCAGCACCTCGGTGGCATGAACACCGAACGTCGGCTGAGTCGTTTCAACAAGTACCTCGAAGCGGACCCTCACCGGACGTACCAGGCTGATTACGCCCAGTTCTTCGTGTCTTGGCCGTCGGAGGACGACCTGCGGCGCTGGCAGCCGCGACCGGAGAGCGTGCCGGTGCTACTCGAGAGCAACGCCGATGACGCGGGCGGAGAACCGCATGGTGATACGACCGGGGCAATCCCGTCGCTCTCAGTGATCGTGTTCGCCCAGAACGACGAGCGCACGATCACGAGAACGGTTGCGTCAGTCATCCACCAGGAGGTCGCCGAGCCGTTTGAGGTCATCCTGGTCACCAGCGGCAACGACCAAACCGCCAGCATCGTGCGGGAACGCTTTCCCACCGTGACAGTCATCGAACTTCCCAAACCTGCCCTTCCGGGCGAGGCGCGCAATGCGGGGCTGGCGGTGGCGCGTGGACGCTTCGTCGAGTTTCCCGAGTCGAATGTCGAGTTGCTGCCTGGGTATCTCGCCGCGAGTCTCCGTGCGCATCGGCGTGGCTACGCCATGGTGACGGGCCTCGTCACTAACGGCACTCCGACGCCTGCCGGATGGGCGGCGTACTTTTTGGATCATGCTGAGAAGTTGCCGGGTCATGATCCGGCCGAATTCAACGGCGCACCGGGGCGTTGTTCCTACGCCCGGTTGCCGCTGCTCGAAGTCGGTGGATTCCCGGAAGCAGTACGCACCGGTGAGGACACCGCCGTCAATCGCGCCCTCGCCAGGAGAGGGTATGTGGCGGTCCGGGATCCCGAGGTGCAATTGATTCACTTCAATCGCTGCGCGACGCCGCCACAGTTGCTCCGGCATCATTTTCGCCGAGGTCGCGGCTGGGGCAGGATGGTGGTGGCCGAATATCGAGACCGCGGGCATCTGCTCAATCGCAAGCTGATTCGCACGCGGCTGATCGAGTCGGTTCCCAAGCGGCTGCGCCGGATTGAGCGTAGCGTCTCCTTCGCTCGGGCTGACATCATTGCCGAGCATCGACGTCATCAAGGCCTGATTGTGCTCGGGGCGGTCGCGACCTGGGTGGGGATGTGGTACGAGATACTGCGTCCCACCCCGGGGAAACTGTCGGTTCTGCTCGGGCGTCCGGTGCTGAACGTCCTGATGGTTGGATGCGGTGGAGATCGCGACATTGCCCTCGTGCAGGTCGATGAAGTCTCGGGCAAGATCACCCGTCAGATCGTCTCACCAGGCGTGCTGGTGCCTCATGATGGAGAGCTGGTGCCGTTGACTGAACTCTTCAAGCTGGATCACAGTCAGTTGCACCAAACGATCCGGCAGGTGGCGGGTAAGGCGTTGCGCATCCCTTACCTCGAATGTATTATCGACCCTCGATCCGAGCTGCAGGGGAAATCGAGCCCGCCCAACGGGTACATCGTGCCGAAGGAAACGTTGCCTGCACGCCTCCTGGAAGCGGCGGTCACCACGATCGCCGTGTTGCGGGCGCAGCGCCGGGGTCTATTGCATACGACACTTCCCGTGTGGAGGACCGCTCGCGTAATCAGCGGCGTTCGCGCGGCGAGGCGGTCCAATTGACGTGAACGGGACCTCCAAGCGGAGCTCCCGTTCCATCGTTGCTGTCTGGTTGTTCCACGTCAGCGGCGATGCCCTAACCGTTCGGTTGGGGCGATGCGGGGTCGATCGGCACCTCGAAGGCGCTCGGAATGGGATCCACACCGGCAAGGTCGCTGACCAGCGCCGCCTGCCGAGCCGAGACCAACCCGATGTTGGCCACCAACTGGCGACCTTCGCCGCTTTCGAGCGCCGGAGCGACTGCGGCGACGAGCCCCACCAACCGGGCGAACTCCTCACTCAACTCGGTCAGTATCTCCTGAAGGCTATCTTCGGGGGTTTGCGCCAGGGTGGAATAGGTCCTAGCCTGGAAGGCGTTCCGCGCCCCCGAGCCAGTCGCCGTGACCAAAAATGCGTTCAGCGCCTCCAGTTGTTCGTCGATCTGTTCGCGGATGGTCTGCAGGAGCGTAAAGTCTGTCGCGTCGAAGCCTTCGGCCACGAGGTCGTCACTGGTGAAGGATGCGAATAGCTCGTCCAACGTTTCGACAATGGCATTGACCGCCTCGAGCAGGGCGTTGATGGCTGCCTCAATAAGCTCGATGATGAAGGCCGTACCGTATTCTTCGTCGGTATCCTGCCCGCGCGCGACAAAGCCGGCGGGGTTACGTGCCGGGGAAGCGGCGGCGTTCTGCGCAAAACTGACCGCATAGGCCGCCGCCGCGGTGGCGGACACCCCCATGGCCGTCAACTTGGTGATGAAGCCGCGTCGATCCATTTCACCACGGATATACGCATCAACGAGCTCGCTCTTCGTCATGTCTGCTCCTCCGCCACGCGGATCCACCAATCGGCGCAATCCTCGGGGTATAAATTCACTCGCCCCCCAGCGTCCAACCCGTCTCTGATGGACTCTTTCGACCTCAGAGTAACACTTCGGCATAGGGGAGTAAAGCAATTGTGTCAATTCAATTGTAACTGTTCAGACTTGGGTGTACGGATTTGTCACCTTGCTCGTCGATAGCTCGCAACGCCTCGTTCGTACGCACCCATATAACCCCGGCGCTCAAAGGTGCGATCGGTATTTACCTACAAGTCTGAACAGTTACCGTCAATTCAAGCCGCGAGACACAGGGTCAGTTTCCGATCGGCCGAGGAACTCATCTCCAATGATCGCGGTCAATTGGGCAAGATAGTTCGCACCCAAGGTGATTGGCCCGGCGGCGTCTCCGGAGAGCAACGTATCCACCCGCTCCTCGACGGTCGATTCCGGCACGACGTTGTAATAGACCACCTGATCAAGGATCGGGTCATTGAACTGGACCCGTGTCCCTTGGACTATATCAATGGAGCCGCTGTCTGTTGAAAGGCACGTGTTGCCGTACTCACGGGCGATTGTTGCCATTTCGGTCAAGTTGAGATCCGTACGAATGTGTTCCTCCACCGAAGGGACGAGCGTGTTGACGTCTGTGACAAGGTCCCTGCCCTGAGCCTCGTGGGCGAGCCCCGCGAGCACTGACCATTGGCGCTTGACGCGGCCAATGTCGCCATCATCGGACGCTGTGCGGAACCGCGAGTAGGCCAGCGCCTCCTCACCATTGAACTCATACGCTCCGGCGGCGTACCTGGTCTCCCCATTCTTCTGTAAATCTTCTGGAACTGTGACGTTGACATCGCCGACGACATTCACCGCCTCCTGGAATGCTTCAAAGTCGACCAGAACGTAGTGATCGATGGGTTGATCGATGTAGTCCTCGGTCACCATCAGCTGGTAAGAAATGCCACCAACCATTAATGCATGGTTGATCTTTGACTCGCCATACCCCGGAAGTTCCACCCGAGTGTCTCGGGGAATGGACAACATGCGGCACGACTGACTGACGGGGTCGAAGCGAATGAGCATCAAGACATCCGGACGAACGCCGATATCGATCGGCGATCCTGGTTGCGCGTCAACGCCCATCATCAGGATAGTAAACCCTTCGTCGCTGCCATCGCGAAGCCCGGAGGCGACGGCGGCGCCGCCCGCAACATCACCGATCCCCGATGTGATTCCCTGCAATCGCGCCGTGAATCCATCGTCCGACGCTTCCGGAAGGTCGCGCTCTTCGGCGGTTTCCGTCAGCGCCTCCTGGGCGGGGCCAGTCTGCACGGTAATCGGACCGCCAGGCATATCGGGATCACCGTCCTCGACATAGGTGGAATCGGTTATCTCAGCCGGTGGGGTGCTTATCGAATGCAACGATGACATGAGCGTGTTCGCTTGATACACCATCGCCGCCAGCACGGTCACCACACAGAGGAGCGCCAGGGTGGGTAAGAGCACGATCTTTCGGCGATAGAACGGTCGCCGCTTGCGCCGTCGCTTGGGTGCATGAGTGTGACTGGTTTCAAGTCCTGAAATCGAGAGATACTCTTGCGTTCCGCCATCATTAGCTGCGGTCAGAATCGGGCGCTGAGACTGGGTGCCGAGGCGATGTCGCGGCGACTTGGATTGAGCCTTGAATTCTGTCCCATCACCTTCATTGTTTGTGGCACCACAGTACGCACAAAATCGCCACGCGGTATCGATCTGCTGACCGCAAGTCGTGCAATAGCTCATGTCTGGTGTTGGGAGATTGTTCGCATGGCCTGCGCTGTCTGTCACGAAAAAACCTCTAAACTCGCATATTTAGGTCCTCGCCTGAACCCGTGGAAATACGGTGGGAAGGCGTGAACAAGTTCCATCTTGCTCTTTGTTCCAAGGATAGCACTGGTAGAAATGCAGCGACGATATTCGCATTGAGGAACTGGATCATCGCCTACGACACGTTCCCCGGAAGATGACCTGAGTACCTCGCATGAAATCACGGATGGCATCAGCCGTTCGCCGCACAGAACGGCCAAACTTCGATCCATGATCCGAATATGTTATAGATAGGGTCACATGGGGGGCTACGATCTTCGCTGATCGGGCTGAATAATGCAACGAATACGACTTTTCGGTCGAGTTGTCCGGCTTCTTGAGTCGCTAAACAATGCTGAATCCGAGGCGGTACCTGCTGTACGGCAATGTACAAGACCTCGTATTGACGCGGGCGTTCAGGGAACGCCCGCAGAGGTAAATTGCTCACGGAAGCCAGCTCGTTTTCCGTCGCAACGCACCTGCTCCAGCAAGAAAAAGTGGTGGGAACAGCTCATCTGCGCAAACGCGCCTTGGCTCAGACTACCGCCGTCAACGATAGTTCGAGGTCTTGATGGCATCGATCGATGCGAGTGTGTCGCAATGGGGAGACAAGCGTTCACATATGGGCTCCAACTTCCATCGATTGACATTGGAGTTAGCTCATGGGGATGCTAAGAGACGAAAATTGGAAACTGGCTGAAAGACTGCGCGGCATGCTATGGCCCGGACAGAGATTTGAGCTACCGCAGCCGGGTATGAAGCGAGCGCTAATAATCGGGGCTGGGTCCGGAGGCAGGTACATAGCACGAGAACTCCGCGAGGAACCTTCGTGGAACCTGTGGCCGATAGGATTTGTTGATGACGATCCGGACAAGATCGGTCGAACCATCGACAGGATCAAGGTGTTGGGAGACAGTAAAGCCGTTCTGCCGATCGTGGAACGGCACGAAATTGACGTGATTATCATTGCCATCCCGTCGGCGCCTCCAGCCAAACATGCCGAAATCTCGATCATCGCTAAGGCCACCGACGTGGAGGTTGTGACGATGCCTCCGATTGCAGACATATTGAGCGGGAAGCAGCACGCGGAGACGCTCCGCCGGGTGCGCTCGAAAGACGTGCTAGGGCGTCCAATTGTGGCGCCGGACCAACGGCGTTGCCAATCGTTCATCGGCGGAAAGCACGTGCTCATTACCGGAGCGGCAGGGTCGATTGGGCGCGAGTTGGCGCTTCAGGTGGCAAGACTTCAACCAGTTCTTCTCACCATTCTCGATGTCAATGAGAGCGATGCCCATGACCTGGAGCACGAACTGCACTTCGCGGCATCTTCCCTGAATGTGCAAACGGTGATCGGTTCAGTGACTGATACGCGGCGGATGGAGGCGGTGTTCGATAGCGGCACGCCGCACATTGTCTTTCATGCCGCCGCATACAAGCATGTGCCGCTCATGGAGCGATATCCGGGCGAAGCGGTGCAGACCAACCTGATTGGCACGCGTAATGTGGCTGCGGCCGCGGCGAGGCACGGTGCCGAGCGGTTCGTGCTGGTGTCGACGGACAAGGCGGTGCGGCCAACGAGCGTGATGGGCGCGACCAAGCGATTGGCGGAGGTCGCGCTGGCGGATATCTCCAGAAGAACCGGGCTTTCCGCATGTAGTGTGCGCTTCGGAAACGTGCTCAGTAGCCGCGGAAGTGTCATCCCGACTTTCGAACGTCAGATTCGCGCGGGCGGACCAGTGACGGTGACCGATGCTCGGATGCGCCGCTATTTCATGACCACTGAGGAGGCGGCGAGCTTGATCATTCAGTCCGGCGCGTTTGGCTACCGGGATGCGATTTGCATTCTCGACATGGGGGAGGACGTTTCGATCCTGGAGCTCGCGGAACGCGTGATCAAATTGCATGGGCTGCGCCCAGATGTCGATATTCCCATAGAGATCACCGGGATCCGACCGGGTGAGAAACTACGGGAGGAGTTGTCGAACGATTTCGAGATGGCGCAACCGAGCGTGCACCCGAAGATCCGAATCGTGGGTGGCTCCAATGGTGACGTAGAGATACCGGATTTCGAACGCCAATTGGCCGAGCTTGAGAGTCTGGCCGGGCAGGACGAGCCAGAAATGATTCGACAGATGCTGCACGACCTTGTGGCAGTAGCGGACAAGCATGAGAAAGCGCATGGGAACCGTGCAGCGATTGCGTAAGATGGACGTGCCATTGTCGCGGCCATCCATTACCGATGCCGATATTGAGGCTGTCCTGGAGGTGCTCAAGACGCCGACACTGAGTCTTGGGCCCAAGCTCAAGGCGTTCGAGCGTGCCGTCGCCGACTATGTTGGCGTCCGACACGGGCTCGGGGTCAACAGTGGCACTAGCGGACTTCATCTTTGTCTGGCGGCCAAGGGGATCGGACCGGGCGATGAGGTGTTTACCTCTCCGTTCAGTTTCGTTGCCTCGGCCAACTGCATCCTCTACCAGGGAGCAACGCCGGTCTTTGCCGACATCGACCCTGACACCCTCGCCCTCGACCCTGAGCGCGTTGCCGACCGGGTGACGGAAGCCACACGTGCGCTGATCCCGGTCGATGTGTTCGGCCAACCATGTCCGATCGAAGATCTCGCCGCGATCGCTCGGCGACACGATCTCGCCATCATCCAGGACGCCTGCGAGGCGATCGGGGCCGAGCGCAACGGCAAGAAGGTCGGATCGCCGGAGTACGTTGATGCCGCAGTCTTTGCTTTCTATCCCAACAAGCAGATGACCACCGGCGAGGGCGGCATGGTCGTGACCGACGACGATGAGATGGCGACCGTGATCGACAGCCTGCGCAACCAGGGACGCGACGATGCCGGGACGTGGATGAACCATGTCCGCCTTGGTTACAACTACCGGCTTGACGAGATGAGCGCCGCTTTGGGGCTCTCCCAGGTGTCGCGCATCGATGCTATTCTCGACAGGCGCGACCGGGTTGCGGCGATGTACACCGAGCGGCTCACCCGTGTCGATGGCATCCACACGCCGTACATTGCGCCGGATACGACTAGGATGAGCTGGTTTGTGTACGTGATCCGGGTGGAAGCGAGGATCGACCGTACCGCCCTGATGATTGCGTTGCAGGAGGACGGCATTCCGAGTCGACCGTACTTCGTGCCGATCCACCTGCAGCCGTACTACCGGGAGCGATTCGGCTACAAGATGGGCGATTTTCCGGTGGCCGAGCATGTCGCCGAAACCACGCTCGCGATCCCGTTCTACACTGAGATGCCGGAAGAGCAGGTCGATTACGTCTGCGAACGCATCGCCGTACGGGTTGGAGAAGCTCAAGTTCGCCGTTTACAAGGTTATCGGCCGTGATTGGCAAACAGGGCTTAATCCGCGCCGGCATTGCACCTATTGGCGCACTACTGATCGTGCTGTGGAAACGGCACCGGGCTTCTTTCGCTGCAACTGCGACCACTTTGGACGCTCATCATTCCGGTCGAACACCTGCCAGGCTGGCGAAATTTCAGGCATGAGGACTCGGCCAAGCGTCACCGCAGCGGCAAGCGGTATCGCCGGGAAGAGGGCGATGCGGTCGATCTTGCCCTGTTCAGCCTCAACGGTGGCCAAGAAACTCCTGAGGGTCTTCTCAAGATTGGCCAGCGCCTGAGGACTGGAAATGACACTCGGATCGGATACAGCGGGTGAATCAGGGGAAAGTTGGTACACCGAGTGGGACGAGATAACATCACCCGGCAGCTCGGCCAGATCTATCGTGCCGGACAGATTGACCACGAGTGCAACTTGATCAGCCACATTGCCCACCGTCGTCTTCTCGAAGGTGAAGGTTGGGGGTGCCGGGGGCGGTGATGGCCAGTTCCAGGCGTTTTCGGTATCAGTGCGGTGACGCTGGAATATGCGGGTGGGAACCTTATCGTCGAGCGATGCTCCGAGGTGCACAAGGATTGGAATGCGGGCGAAAGCGAAGACCGCAAGGCGACGAATTTCGTCGTGCCGGACTCCTTCATTTACGCGGTTCATCACACCATCGATATAGGAAGCGCAAGCAGCGAAATGGGCTGGCGTCCCAAAGTCGGGTATGTGTCGTAGGTCTAGCTCATACTCGGAATAAAACGCGCCGGGAATCAGTGCTGGGAAAAGCTTCGCAGCCGTCAATGCTTCCAGGGCGGTTTCATAGGTTAGCTCAGGATTAGCGCCGCGAATGGGGCCAACCAGGCGAATGATATTCGCCTTACGGTCTGCGCCGATATCCGTCAGGGCTTGAATACGAGATTCATGCTCCCGCTTCAGTTCGGCCAGGCGCATGACGCTAAAGCGATCTTTGACTCCGTTCTGATCGATGGGCTTGTGGCAAGTGCGACAAAGGAGCAGAAGATTCTCGGCCGCTTGTCGTTCATCGTCGGTTAAATCTGAATCTCCACGAGGCGAATTCCGGCCCCAACCCACATTATGGGCGAGTTCACCAATCGCAACTAGCTCTCCAAGATCTTCATTGCTTGTTACAAGCTGGTTGCAAAACGTGCAGCGGCCGGCGGCAGCTGCCCATACGGCAATCTTTGTAGCATCTGTTGTTGTGGGACGAGTCTCAGTGGATGACAAGATTAGATCCTCTCAAATGGACGCTGGGCAGGATGCGGTCTCTAATGTACGTATACTAAGAATATAGCACAGATGTTCGGTTTTCCCGGCGGGCAAGCGGGAAAAGTCTCTTTGAGATCGGCTATTGTCAGATCGGGTGTTTTTGATTGTCGCATCTGAGGGCTATCTATATAGAAGGCGAGGCTGCCTTCAGTTCGTTGAGGTACCGTATATCCCTATTTATAGGCACGCCGTTGGACGACTGCCTCAGTTGCATGTTGCATGTCGTTGAATGACTCAGTCAGCTCCGAAGCCGTGACAAGGGCGACATCCTTCCATCTATCGGGCACCTTGCCGTCCCTGCCGGCGAAGATCGCCTCGCTTAGGTAGAAAGCCGCCCATTTACCCGGATTTTTGAGCCATTCCGGTTTCATGAGGAAGAGTTTTGTGTAATGGGCGAGATCGTCGACATGGATTTTCACTGCGTCTTGGTCCCAGTTCTTTCGCACCATGGCGCTGCTGGATTCGAGTAGCAGCTGGCGCACTCTTTCGCTATCAAAAGCCTTAGTGTGACCATTAATGACAGTCGTTGCCGCGAAGATCAGGAATGCATCTCCATGAATGAGCACCCGTGGGAAAAGCGCCTTCACCGTCACGGGATCGAGGATGGTACGGGTGAATCGATCCCCCAACGATTCACGGTGCTTGCGCAGTAGGAACTGCGTGTCATCTGCGATTCGTTCTTCTTTTGATTTTGAGCCAAAGAGCATAAGGATTATAAGTTCGTATTAAAACGATGTTAGCACGAGGGAGCCCAAATCGGAAAAAGCGAAGCTTAGGAGATGGGAATCCGGGGGAAGTCACCGCCGGAGACGATGCTTGGATCCTGTTGACATGAGCCGAGTGGGAAGCCCTTGACTCGCGAGTGATCGAGCCATGTTCCGACCGACGTTATAAAGGTGTCGACTGTCGTGGGGGATGACGAGCAAGGTCTCGCCGATAGGTAGCTGCTGCGCTCGAGCTTTCCATTTCTCAAGTGATGCCAACTCACTTGCTGGAACCAACGCTACGTTGTCCATGCGCGTCCTGACTGACCGCAGACCCCGGGGAGGGTAACCCCACGTGGAGAGCCTTCGCTTCATAAACTGGTCGCCTCCATGACCTTTTTTGCATTCTGCTTGGCCATATGGACATAGATTGAGGTGGTATCGAGCCGAGCGTGGCCCAGCCACTCCTTGAGTTGAAACGGACTCACTCCAGATTGCGCCTTGGCGGAAGCAAAAGTGTGTCTGAGTGAGTGGGGGGTAATACGCTTGGTGATCCCGGCCTGTGCACAATACTTGTTCAACAGATCTCGCACCCCCCACTCCTTAAGCGGTTCGTCATCCCGGTTCAGAAATAGATAATCAAAGTGGGTCGAGGGTCGCAGGGCCAGCCAGGTCTTGGTGGCCCGAATGCCCTTCTTCTCCAATTCAATCGTGCGCGCCGCCATGCCTTTGCCCACCCGCACGGTCAGCGTGCCAATCTCCAAATCAAGGTCTTCCAAGCGCAGCTCGCACAGTTCGCTGATGCGAATGCCGGTTTGAATAAACAGGGTCAGGATGCAAAAGTCGCGCGGATGGGCACCGGCTGCGGCCAGGAGCCGGTTGTATTCCTCAGGTGACAGATACATACGACTCTTGCGCTCACGCTTGGGGGTGTCGATCGCGTCCACCGGCGACTTGGCAATCAGGTCGAGGTTCTTGAGCGAACGATAGAACTCGCGGATCGCCGCCAGTTTCCGCGCCCGAGAAGTGCCGGAGATGCCGTCATGGGCCAAGTGAGCCAGAAACTCGTGCAGGTCGTCGGTAGTGACATCGACCGGATCGGTCAACAGCGGATTGTCGGTGTGCAGCCAGTCGGCCAGTTGCGACAGGTCAGAGCGATACGCGCGCAGCGTTTGGGCGCTACGGTTGCGCCCTTCCTGGACGCGGATGAATCGGTCGATCGCCTCGACGAATGGTTGGGGCACAGGTTGGATATTGCGTTGGGCCATAATCGGACCTCCTTTGGTGAATCCACAGTATCAAGACCGCGAATTTGGCTCAAACAGGGGTCCGGCAAAAAGTGGGCATGATAACGCGGGGTTTCACCTATTATCTTGGACCACCCCCATAGCTTGTCAAGAGGCAGATCGGACCGGGTGGCCATGAGAATGGCTGTTATCTGGTGGTAGGACAGTCTTGCGTGAGATCGGTTTGGCGGACTTTGCTGATAGTAAGCATAATTGTCGGTTGTCTACGCTCTCGCCACAACCTAGAATGGATGTTATGAATCCCGATGCATATTTCGCGACCAACGGTGGGATGCGGTGAACGGCCCCAAACTCTTTCGTATTCGCGGAGAAGAGGTGATCCGGATCACCGCCCGTTCGCCGTTACACGAAAAGTCACTACAGCAGCTGCTCCAACACCATCTCCCGACCTTCCTCGGGGTGCAGTTTCTTGCCACTGAGTACTCGACGGGGAAGAGCCACGGTGGACGCATCGACACGTTGGGCATTGACCACGAGGCCACGCCGGTCATCGTCGAGTACAAGCGCAAGAAGTCCCCCAACCTGATCAATCAAGGTCTGTTCTACCTCGACTGGCTTCAGGATCACCGTGCCGACTACCAGATGCTGGTCTATGACCGACTTGGACCACACGCCCCAAACGTCATCAACTGGTCGACGCCACGGCTCATTTGCGTCGCCCCAAGCTTCAGCCGCTATGATCTGCCGGCGGTCAGGCAGTACAAGTGCAGCATTGAGCTTGTCACCTACCAATGGTTTGGCCGTGACTTACTCATGCTGGAGTCGGTCGGCACCAGGCTTGGCCGATAGGCGTTCTCCCTGAGATTCTGATGGGCCGATTGGCGGAAGAGATGTGACGGCAATTGCAGTGGATCTCGATCGGGGTTGAACGACGCCGGATCTGTTGCGGGTCGAAATCGTGATTGCTGCACGAAAGAGTCAACGTCGGTAGGACACGCGGCCAGCGTCAACTGCTGAGGGCTGACGTGAGTTGCCGTGAGTGCATCGGCAAATCCCGGTATGGGATGCTCAATCAAGAGAATCACGACCAAGAGAAATGATGTTACGTGCAAAAGTTGCTGCGTTGTGAAGCGTTAATTAGCATACTCGACGGGCTCTACGGTGGGATACAATCCCGAGTAACCAGGTACGCGAACTTAGGACGAGGCAAGCCGTGAAATCCTTGGATGAACCGCAATGGCAACAACGGCAGCTCCGCAAACAGCGGCTGAGAAAACTGGTGCAAGAGCTAGGCAGCTATACTGCTGCCGCTGAGCAACTTGGCATGAGTCGCCAAGCGGTGCATTACTTGGTCGGTCCCGGCGTTGCTGATGGGAGACGAGTCGCAGCAACCTGCGTGGACTGTGGTCGCCAGATCACGACTCAAGATGGTGTTGATGAGGCCAGATGTCCGCGATGCAAAGCCTATCTGAAGCGCACAAAGCAGCGGTGGAGTGAAGAGCGAATCAAGAAGAGTCGCCGACGCCCTCTCCGCACCCACTGTCAACGAGGTCACCTGCTTGATGACGCCAATACTTATATCACTCCAGCAGGTAGAAGAACATGTCGGGTCTGTATCAACATACGACTTGATCGACACAAGGCTAAAAGATTGCGATGTGAACTAGGTGCGGAAAAGCAATCTGAAGGTTAGTTGCGCTAGGCGTTGTGAGAAGAATCCCAGTAGAAGCGTCCTGAACAACCCAGCCATTCGTGCTTTTCTGTTTAGCACCACCGCCTTTGAAATCACGAATGAGATCCAAGGCGCGAAGGCATACATATCCATTGCCCAGGAAATCGCCGATGACTACAATTCGCACCATGTACCATGTACCATGCATCACTGCCCGCGATTCCGCCTTTTGCTCAGGGCAATCGCATTATGCGGCAGCGAATGCCCCCATCGTACGATGCCGGCATCATTGGATGATCCTGACCTACCTGTATAGGTCATGAATCCCGCATTATGGTGCTAGGTTCTCCTGGTGGGTGACACGATCCCGCATGCTGCGAGCCGATCAACCTGACCCATGTGGGCTAAATGCGATTGCCCTGGCCTTTTGCTCCACCGGCGAGCATAGATCTGATGATCCCGTCATGCGCTAGGGCAATAAGCAATGAACAGTTGGACTGCCAAACGGCCGCCTGGCTGAGTGAAGATGAGGTGGATTGTTTGGATGAGCAGCACATGGGGTCAAGAAAAGGGGTGGGCGGTCGCCCGCTCTGCCTTCGTCCGTGAGTTGATTCAAGGATCGGTGGGGAGAGAATTTGATCTCCTCGATGAATCTATTGAGTGGCTCGCACATTCTCAAGTTTCTTCAACGGTTGGTTAATCTATGCAGCACCGGGCGATCTCGACTGATCGACCGACAGAACTTTGACTTCAGTAAAGGCACCCTCGATCTATAGACTACGTCGGAGTTCCGACGACCATGCCATCAGTGTCGCCCGTCGGTGCCCCGGACTTGCTGCGGAGCGCTCCCGTAGCGTCGATCCATAGGTGATAGTTGCCCATCACGAGATGCCCTTCGTTCCATCCTCCGTCGACCTTGAACGAATCACCAGCTTGCATTGCCAAAAGATTCTCCCCGGCTCGCTCCCACCCGGTATCCGGGGCAGTTGAACCACCGGGGCCAAATGTCGTTCTCCCGCTAGCCAGCAACTCATACCTGGGTTGTGTGTCGGTCAGCACAAAGGACCGGAACGACCTTTCATACGCAGAGCCCGCCTCCCGCACGTCGTAACCTTGGCCATTGTACATTCGTTTTGGTGAATACCATCCGCCAAAGCTTGTTTTGCGATACAAGGAGGTATCTGGTGCGTTGACCCCGACGAGTGCGCCAATTGCGGTTTCGCCAATCAGCATTGGTCCAGAATGAGACGCAATAATCACTCCCGCCGTAACCTCGGTATAACCCGTCATCATCCCTGAGAATGGGCCAGAAATGGTATACGAGTTTTGGATTGGCACCGGCGAACAGAGTCCGGTAATCGTCAGGTGCTTGCCTGCAGTCGGATGCGCCATGCGAATTACCGGCAGGACTGTTGAACCGCTGAGATTGAGTGCACAATTCTCGATAATTAGGGAGCCTCCCGTCTTGTGGAATATCCAATAGCCATCGCTATGAAGTTTGTTGCATTGCCACGTAATGTTTGCGAGCTTGATGTTTGGAGTAAAGCCCCCCGTCGCGCTGGATTCAAAAAATCTTCTCGAGTTTTCCGAACGCACGCCCTCCACCACTAATGTCGGTTGCCCACTGTGCAAAACGTCGGCTTCGGCGTTTTGCATAATGCCCCCATACCAGTAGACATCGGTCGCGTGGGCGTGCAGATTGTACTTGAATCCGGCCGCAAAGCAGCCGTAATTGTGGTGAAGCAGGACATTGCCGTGCGTACCCGAACCAAACTTGAATCCCGTTTGATACCAGGTTGCATCGGGCGTGTCGACATTGTATTGCCCATAGACTGAGCAGGCATAGAGTCGGAACTGGTCGCACTGCAAATTCGCACTATTCGGTCCGATCGCAATGCCAATCTTAGTTTTAATGTCGAGCACATGAACGTTGCGTAACGTGTTTTGGGTAGAAACGGCATTTGTGGACGATGCACCCTGATTAGACTCCCAGCGAATGCCATAGTCGGCGGTATTGCCCCCTGCCCATCCTCCGGCAGCCGTGATGCGCACATCCTCGATATAAGAGAACGACACGCCTCGGAATAAGAGCGCGTCAGCCATCGGCGCGGCTGTCACGAAATGAAAGTTGCGCAGCCGCAAGTTCCAAATGTCGCTAAATTCCAACGTTTCTGAAATCACATATTGTCGATTGTGTCCATCCATTACATACCCATTCCCACTGGACAAGCCGGCCGGAATGTTCTTCAGCGTCTCGATGTAAGCGCGAAGAGCCGCCGTATCGTCAGAAGTGCCGTCACCTTTGGCCCCGAATGAGAGAGGGCTAATGGTAGTTCCGGCTTGTGTTGCGGCACCGGTTTCGTCCCAAGAAAACACCGTCCTAGGATTGCCTGCCGGCAGTACCGACGGCATTCCACCGGCACCGCCAACTACAACCTCGCCCTCAGATAGCGCTGATCCAGGATGGATCTGATCAAGACTGGATCGGTCCGCTTTGGATGCGAGTTGACTGGCAAGATCGGACGCGTCTGCCTTGGACTGAAGGTTCAATTCTAAATCAGCAACATCTTGTAGACGCGCCACATCCTTGAGCGAACCATCTGTCTTATGTTCTACCTCCAGGTATTCATTGAGGATCCTACCCCAATCGCCGGCATCGCCGCCCGGCTTTGGCAGCCGGGCCATCAGCTCTTGTCTCCATAGGTGGACGAACCGTAGCCATCGGCCACCTTTCGGTTAGGGGTAGAAGGGTTGGATTGGGTAAGTGCCTTGATGAGTCCGGAGACACCGAGAACTCCAAGTAGGGTGGCGCCGCAGTAGGCGAGGAACTCGCGGCGATCGACTTCGGCGTCGAGTAGGTTTTCAAAATGGTTCTGAATAGTAGTAGACATAAGAGTAATGTAGTGACTGTCATGTTAGGCGGGATAACGCCTGCTTGTCAAATGGAGGGGTGCGTCTCTGAAGTGGTCAATACCTGGTGCTGAGCGTCATGAACAACGACGGTCACCAGTTCTCGCGCTTCGCCCTCATACGTTCCCACCCACCGGCAGTGGAGTGTCTGGCTGCCTTCGAAGGCCGCATACCACGACTCAGTCATCTGCCGGTTGTGTAGCGCCATGAGCGCCGCTCGGGTCGCTCCATCGGCGAACTGATCCCCTTTTCGAGGACGATTGGCCACCCATACCGCGCCGATCCCGACCTGGTAGAGTCCAATCATCGGTCCGGCCAACAGCGCCTGGTTTATCGGATCGGGGGTTGGCGTCAACAGGGCGGCCACCACAAAACTGCCCAGGACCACCCAGCGCTGCTTGGTCATCAGCGTCCGGACCGACAGTGGCACCATCTGGTTGAGCAGGACCAGTAGCAGTGGCAGCTGAAACAACACCGCAAACCCACCCACATACAACAGCACAAACGAAAAGTATCGATCAGTGGAGATCAGCGGCTGGACCGATGGCCCGCCAAACTCCTCCAAAAACCGCAAGGCGGTGGGCAGGGAAATAAGCAGAGCAGCCGCCATGCCGGCCACCGCCAGCAGGCTGGAGGCGGCAATCACCCCCACCAGCCACGCCCGGGAGCGAGGCGGCAGCACGGGCGCCACAAACCGCACGAGATGAAACAGGGCGACGGGAATGGTCAGAATCACGCCAAAGGTCACGGCAATCTGAAGGACGAGCGCCAGTCCGCCGCCAGGGGAGGTGTAGTAGAGGGTTTGTTGCAGGGGAGCGGTCAGCCAGGCCAGCAGTGGCTCCCGCAGCAGGTAGCCAAACGAGGTAGCCACCACCAGTACGGCTACTATCACCATCAGGCGGCGACGAATTTCGTGAATATGGGACGAGAACGGTTGCGGTTGAAGAGCCCAGGGTGAGCGACGCATGAGCGGTTAGGAGGATTTCTTCTTTTTGGCGGATTTCTTGGGAGGATTGGAGTCGGTCAACTCGCCTTCCACCCCACGGCGCAGCTCCTTGAGTGACTGGCCAATCGAGCGCGACAGCTGAGGCAGTTTGGCTCCACCAAAGAGCAGGAGCAAGATAACAAGTATGATTAATAATTCTGGGGCGCCGAGTCCAAACATTTGCAAATAGGTTTCCTTGGTTGCTAGTATAGACATAATACTAATGCAATTGCAACCATGTTCTTAATGTTTATCCACAAACCACTCATGAGCCTCCTGCTAAGCGCCTGGGCGATAATTGTGCTGGCGGGGTCAAGTGGGATGCTGGCTCCGTCAGTTGCAGCCCAAACGACGGCGGATCAAACCTACAACTGCGGTAGTTACGGCGCGGGCGACTTTGGCAGCAATGACTGCGTGGCCGCTGAATCCACGCCGACACCGGCTGCGAGCTCTCCATCACCAGTTGTCTCATCCATCCCCGTCTCAACCTCCACACCCACCGCCGATGGCTCCATGCCGGACACCGGAGCGACTATGCGCCTATGGGCGGCAACCGGCGCCCTGCTGCTAGCCATTGGCCTGGCGCTCTATGGCTATTCCCGGAGACGCCGTTCACCGAGCACCTAATCTCTCACACCCGGTTGCGCTCAGAGTACCTGGAGCAAAAGTCGGTGGTGAGCCAGCGATACTGGCCGCTATCTGGTCTCTATGGTCAATCCATTGACAAGTAGGCAATAGTTGTCTAGTATGTCCTTACCTTATTGAAAAGTAATACTATGAGTACCAAGACCTTACTTACGACCATCACCAGCAAAGGGCAAATCACCCTGCCAGTGGCCATTCGGCGACGACTTGGCCTGAATCAGCATGATCGGGTCGCGTTCGTCATGGACGAGTCCGGCCGGGTCGAGCTGCAGGTTCCCCGCTACGCTTCAGTCGCTTCGCTCACCGGCGCGGCTGGATCACTGGAGACACCACTGTCGATGACCCAGATGCGGGAGATCGCTCATCAGGACCGGTTCAGATCTCTGGCGGAGGATAATGACTAAGGCGTTTGTCGACACCGATGTCATCATTCGCCTTCTAACCGGAGATGATCCAGCCAAGCAGCAATCGGCCACCCAGCTATTTGAGTCAGTAGAGCAGGGGAGAGTGCAGCTGCTCGCTCCAGACACTGTCATTGCCGACGCCGTCTATGTCCTTTCTTCGCCCCGTCTGTACCAGGCGTCACGAGCTGATGTGCGTGACCTGTTGACCACTCTGGTGCGCCTGCCGCATTTCACCCTGGAGAACAAGTCAGCCGTGTTGCGTGCCTTGGAGATCTACGGGCAATCACGCCTCGATTTTGGCGATACCTTGATTTTGGCTTCCATGGAGCTCGCCCAAGTCGCGGCGCTTTACTCGTTCGATCGCGATTTTGATTCCCAACCTGGCATCGGTCGGCTAGAACCGGTGGCATGAGTTCTTCCTGATACAACTCAATAATGACTGTTTTCTGGGGAAGCCGGCCTCGAGCATCTCCACTGCATAAGGACGGAGAGTTGACCTACACTTCACCCGCATAGTGCTCACGGCATTTTTAAATTCACCGCAAGCTCCTCCCCTTCAACCTTGAATGAGCTGACAACTTCTAGTTCTATCAACCTCTCGAGTAGGGCCCGGTTGTCCTCTGTGTCTGGCAGCCTGGGCCGCTTTCGGCTACGTTCAGCTACAAGAGAGTAGGGCTCATCCATTGATCGAAGTAGCGGCGATAGTAGTTCCGCTGACATTGTGGGTAAGTGTGACCTAAGTAGCCGTGTTACGTGGTGCGGTGCAACCCCAGCGCGAGCAATCCGTGCAATCATCCCAGGCGATACTGTCTCCTGCTTATCGATAGCAAACTCGGCAACCGTTTTCAAAGCCCTCTGGTCATCCGTTGGAAGAAATTCATCAATCCGACTGATGAGTGCAACCTTTACCGAGCGGGGCACTCGATTGCTCTTCATCAGAGCCGGAATGTCCTTAGATGGTACCTCCGCAGGGGTCATAAATGATGCGAATTGCTTGGATTTGCTGATGGCGAACTCGCGAGAGTTCCAGTCTAGTGATAGCGCAAGTTCAAACGATTGAGCAGTATCTTCAATAACCTCCTCTTCGATGAGTAAGCCGACCAGCCGGCCATTTTCGGGCTGAATACGCGATGGATCGAGAAACTCGCTCAAACCTAGACTTAAAAGGAGTTTGATCCTAGTGTCGTGATTCAGCCCGAGGTCTTTGGCTTCAAGGACTTGATAGGCTAGGCTCGCCTTGTCTTCTTCAGATACTTCTTCGCTCACCTGAATGGATGTGGTCGACTTGAGAAGACTTGCTAAGTGAGAATCAATCTGCCCCTGATACCCTATGAAAGCCACAACGTTGGAATACGATGTGGGGATTCGATGAGACTCTACCAAGGCGGTCCAGGCGCTCGGCGATAACTCGGCGAGATCTTGGACTCTACAGGTCGGAGCGGTGAACTCTAGCACCCTGGCCAAGAGTGGTTCGTGCGCTTCGATAACATCGGCGAGGACAGCCACAATGGAATCCTCCGAAGCTATCACAAACTCGAGTTGGTCCGTTGTGTGAATTAAGTCAAGGTATTCTGGTAAATGTTCTAAGAGGAAGCGGTAAACGACTGGGTTGGAATCGCGAATTTGGTCAAGCGCGAGTTCATCCGAGGAGCCGAGCGCCAGAGACAGGTTCTCCATGGTAATTCTGTAGCAGCCTGAGGCAATGGCAGCCTTCCGCGTGGGTTCTCCTAGCGGAGCTAACGTGGCGAGGCGTGCGCCCATTGCCACCAATACAGCCATTACCCGAGCAGCCAAATCAGAACCCGTCGACTCTCGGGTGAAGGTAGGCAGAGTCTGGAAATTCGCCTCAATAAAAGCCCTGAGGTCTTCACTAACTAGGTACTCGCGTTCGTCAACTAGGCTGGAGAGGGCTTGATTAATTAGATCTGCCCTTACTGGCTCCAACTGCACTGAATCCATAATGAAGACAAGGATCTCGTCTGACAGCGATGTTAGTCGTCGTAGCAAACGATTTGTATGCGCTCCCTCAGTGAGATAGATAGTCAGAAACTCCCGCTCCTGTGAATTAAAGCCACTTAGCGATTTGACAATGCGATCAGTACGCTCGTCCTCCTGATCCAGGAGATAGTTCAGTACGCCGATGTTGTACATGGCTCGTTCAGCGAGAACTGAGACGCCGCGCTCTCGAAGTATGGACTCCACATCGCTCGGCTGTAGCTGAAAGTATGGATCGGCGATGTTCGGGTTCACATGATGAATCAGAAAGTTCTGGGCTTGAGTGCTGACACGCTCGCTGTAGTAGGTTGATGTATATAGGGTGAAGTCGCGATTAATGTACCCTTCGACTACGAGCTGTTGAGCCATTTTGGATCCCAAGCGGGTGGAGCGCGTCTTGAGCGAATCCCCTGTACTCAGAGTGTATGCCTCGCGTTCTACCAAGTCGTGCATGTCGGCATGAGATAAGAACTCAGTTTCGGCCTTGATTTCAGCTTCTCGAGCCAGCAACTTAGCGCGATCCGTCTGCGCCCAGTCTGAGGTGACTAATTGATCGTGAACTATCTGTGACACCTCTGGTCTTTGAATAACAAACTGAATGTTCCTGCCACTATTCTGATCGAAGAAAACCGCCGTTATCGCTGAATCCTGATCTTCCTGAGTGAGTTTCTGCCAAAAATCAGGAGATCGAAGCTCTTCCTCACTCCACGAACGACCGGCAAACTTGACGGTACGCTGGTTCCATACCATATGGGAAAGTTGCCCGCTGACTATCGTGAGGTATTCCACCAACTGGTGCCCAAGGTTTTCACTCCGGTTCGCCAAAGAATCCAAACTAGTGAGTTGTCGACCAATGGATACTGACTCGATTCGAAGACGAGAAATGTTCTCGATCACGATATTCCTAAAGTCTTGGTAAAGCTCATCCAATTTGCTGTTACCAGACTTTATCCGTTCGAAATCAGACAAGTGAGTACTCTTATAGAGCATCATCGCGAATAGTGAGTTTTCGTTAAGTGCGAGGTTGCCATTGTCTGTGTTGAGGACGCGATTACGAAATATGATGAACTCATTCCGAGCATTTAGAATGAGACGCATGTCTACTACATGCCTAGCTGCGAGGTCAAATAGGTGATCGGAAATGTTGTGTTCAATGCTGGCGAGTGTTCGCTTCATCAAGTCGCGAGCGCTGCGATGGGTAATGAACGGCACTACGGGCACCACTACGTCAAAGAACTTAGTTCGGTTGGCTCGGGCAACTTCGGCCTCTACCGAATCTTCGGAGTCGCTTTGTGCTGCACCTACTGTTTTGTAGACTGCCCGATTGCCTAGTTCGTCAAAAATACTGTCCTTTATCGCGTAGATAAAACGGATGTTACGACTACCTAACTGCCTGGCTCCATTGAGCAGAGAATTGAGAGACCGAAGTGTCTCAAAGATATGCGGATCGTCAAAACGATCAATATCCTCGAATATCACTATATCGCGGCGCGTCACCTCAAAAAAGTATACGATTTCATCGAGATACTGGTCAAAATACGATTGTGTGTCATTTGAGAGAGTGATTGTAGCGTATCCAGCCTGAAGTGATTGAATGTGTAGCCTGTTGTGGCCCAAGAACTTCAGCACAAACACCACGACGGTAAATGTGACAAACAGGACACTATGGAGCCATAGCCCAAAGTCCACGTGGGATGCAAGCAGCAAATCCAATTTTGAAGTCCACCCAACCAGGAAAAAGGCTGTGGTGAAAACTAATGAAGCGAGCAGTGAGATCCAAAGCCCCCGCCACGCATTAAAGCCGCTGATCCGACGAAAACGTGAGCCAGGGGTCTTGTCCGGGTCCTCCCGGTATAGGAGCTGCTTGACAATCTCTTTTTGAATTCGGTTGGTAACTGAGTTGGCTGGGGTATAGCTATCCTTATCCGGACGCCCAAGAGTGGATAGTGAGATTTGGACCACTTGATTAGCGTGGGCTGTGGCGACCTCCTGCAGCACACTGCTTTTCCCTACACCGTAGCTGCCGGTCAGGGCAATATTCTTAATCACTGCCGAGTGTTTACCGGTGAGTGCCGCCTCTATCGCGTCAAAGTACACTCGATGCTGTTTTTCATCATAGACAGGCGTTAGCGGCAGCAACTCTGGCGGGGCTGTTTGGATTGGTTCTATTCTCTTGCATTTAAAAATGCGCTTCATTCTATTCATTTACTATTGAGTTAGCGATTGTCTTGCTGGCGTTAAATGTAGTTGAACTACTTAGATCACCGCGGAAGGCCTTAGCCAGAACGGCTTGTGAGGTCTGCTTGACCGCCTTTGCAGTGCTATCTATGCGTCGTTCTATTGCATCGGTATGGGCCCACAGGTTGTCGAATCGGCGTACGATCTCTCGTTGTTCCTCAATCGCGCAGATGCGGATGGGAACGCCACGCAACTGTGTGGTATTGACCCTCGGCCTGGTCGCTCCATGAATATTGCTCGCTAAGTATGTGAAGGTATGAGGGGAGGCTAGCTGAAGCGCGAGATATCGACAATCAATTTGCTCGATAGGGCGGAGAGTAAAGCAGTCCGCTTTCGCGATAGCTTGATCGTCAAGATCGTCCGGCAGAACGCAAACCCGAATTCGTTGATCCACGAACGACGAAAAAACTATATCATCGGGGAACACTGCGTGCTTTTGGAGCACTGAGTACTTCTCTGGAGAGACAAATGTCTGCTTATTGCCAATGAATTTCAGGTGACCGATATTCTCCAGTCGCACCACTCGTGCGCCGCTCGAGGTGTAGTCGGCTGTCTTTAGATTTGAGCCGAACGGTCCGTCGAAGATGCCTCCTTCTGGAAGCAGATTATCCAACTGAACCCATTGCCATGATTCAGGCAACTCTTCCAGTGTCGTTTGATCAAAGGTCTCCAATCGTCTTGTCCGGCGCTTCTTCAAAGGTCTGAGTTTAATAGTTACCGTCGGGCTTATTTCTCGCCAATCAGCAGTGAGGCGGCCAGAGCAGGCCGCGATGAGGACAGATCGACGGAATCTGTCAATCGAGTGCCGAGCGGCGGTGAGATGTGACGACGCCGACTGCCGGCAAACTTCGATGCCAGCGTTAAGTGACACGATGGCTCGTTGAACCTCGAGTGAAGGTAGTTCGATCTCTAAAGTCTTCAATACCTCGCGGCCGATGCTAGCTTGAGACACGTGATTGTTGCAGTGCGCAGCGAACCAGCCCTCTCGCCATGCTTGGTGCAACCGGAGTGCTGCGTACCTCGGGTCGAGTCGGGCCTCATTGACGCGAAGGCGCGTCATGTGGTTGGAATAGGCTGGAGCGCCGTCCTCGTCAAATAGCGCCGTCTTGCCAACCAGCTCCGGGCTGTTCGTGTTATTGAAGAGTATGTCGCCTCGTCGAAGGCGGACTTCAGGACGCCCAGCGCTTGGATCAACATACTTCATCACTGTACGCTCAATTCGACCATGGGTTGAGATGTTCATTGGTCGAAAGTGCGGTATGCCCTCGCCATCAGAGTTGTGGCGTCCGGAGGCAAAGCCTGGTTGGATGTCGGTCAGAAGGTTTCCCAGTTTGATGGTCGGCCGCCCTGTGCTCACGCCACCTCCCTCGTTCCGTCGAGCAGCGCCTGAATTGACCCCAAGTCGTCCAGCGCAAGCTTTAGTTCATCTATTGCCTCGGAGATCAGGTCCCCCGGCTCTGGCAGATCGCTCGGATCATCCAATTCCTCATCCCGCAGCCACTTGAAGGCGTCCAACTTGTAATGGCGCTCGCGAGCTTCATTGATAGTGAAACATCTCCAACGATTGTCGACCGAATCGGACTCATTTCGTGGGCTTTGCCCATTCGGGTCGGTACCGTAGACTTCTTCAAACTCGGCAAAGTGTTGGGCTTTCAGTGGCCGGCTCTTCTTGGTGATCTTGGCGACATTGGCCCGAGCATCATAGATCCAAGTGCGCTCAGTCGGCCGGCCCTTGGTAAAGAAGATAACGTTCGTTTTGGTGCCCTCGGTGTAAGGTGAAAAAGTACCCCGCGGGCAGCGCAGCACCGTGTGGACGTTGCAGTCTTCCATCAGGATCTTGAACACCTCTCCTGCCTGGTCCGCAAAAAGCACATTATCGGGCACCACCACTGCGGCTCGGCCGCCTTGCTTAAGGATGGACAGTACATGTTGGAGGAAATTGAGCTGCTTATTGTTGGTGGCGATGGTGAAGTCTTCCCGCTCTGGGTTCTGATTGGCACCACGAGTCCCGAACGGCGGGTTAGTTAACACCACATCAAACCGTTGGCTGGAGGGCTCATCATAAATGGAATCTCCCAGAGCGATCTTGGGCTCGACCTGATGCAGATAGAGGTTCATGAGGGCTAGCCGGCGAGGGCGGGCCACCAGCTCTTGACCAAAGTACGTCTGAGTCCGCACCCGCTTTGCCAGATCCCGGTCAAGCGCCCCACCGGTCTGCTGCTTAAACCAGTCATAGGCCTCGATGAGAAATCCGCCGGTCCCGCAGGCCGGATCAACTATGGCGAAGTCCTTCGACTCCCGCGGGTCCGGCTTGAGGCACCGAACCATCGTCTGGATGAGGACGCGCGGCGTGAAGTACTGACCAGCGCCTTTCTTGCCCTCAGCCGCGGCCTTTTCAAGCAAACCTTCGAAGGCGGCCGCCTTGATATCCACCTCCAGGCTGGTCCACTCGGTCTCATCGATCAGCTGGATCAACCTGTTGAGATTGACCGGGTTGGTGAAGCGCGACTGCGACCCAGAATAGATATCCCCCAGCATTCCCGACTGCCGACCAAGGGCAGCGAGCAGTTTGCCGTAATGCTCAGTCAGGTCGGTTCCAGATTGCTGCCGCAGATAGGGCCAATCACTCGGCACATCCCTAGTCTTTCCACTGACCGGGTCGGTGTCTTTGTACGAAGGCAGATCAATGCCTCGCTCATCGGCCATTTTGAGAAACAGCAGGTAGGTCAGCTGCTCGATATAGTCGCCATAGTCGATGCCGTCATGCCGCAGCGTGTGGCAAAACCCCCACAGTCTTCCAACTACATCCGTCATGCTGCCACCAATTCTCGATTAAGGGTTTGGATCATCATAGGTAAGTCTCCTTGAAAGTCTTTACTGGCCCGGCCCCAGCCCCCGTAGTCTGAGAGCACTGGAATGAAATCAAAGTCGTCGCGCTCGATAAACAGGTTGGCGACAAGATGCTCGCGGATACGCTGCATCCACCGCGCTTGCGCAGGTGAGAGCTTTCGTCCGTCCAGCGATCGGGCAATGGTGGCGTCGACCCGTTCTTCGGCAGTCCAGAGGGGTGAGGTAGTATCAGCCGCGGACTTGACCATGCTGATGATATCAACCAACGCCTTGTGCTTCGAAGCCTCGATCGCTTTCTGAAGCTTGCTCTCATCAAAGTGCTCCGGCGCCAACAGCATGGCGGCGCGAAGCTCTTTCAGCGCCTCGCCCGACCAAGCCTCTGGTTTGCCAAGCAGGATTGAGAGGGCTTCGATCTCGGATTGCTTCTCAGTCACGAATCGCCCAAAGGCCTGCAGATAATCCTCCGGCTTGTACTCTTTGCCATCACTTCCCCGGATCAACCAAGAAGAGGTGACCGTATCCGTGGCACTTGCTGCGACGATGAAGGTGCGGGTCGCCCGTGGGTAGTCGGTCAGAAGCTTTTGGAATTGCTCATTGCGCAGGAACTGCATGGTGCCGACAAAGTCGGCTTGCAGGTTGCCTTCAAGATCGCGTGCAAATTTGCCCAGATCCCCAGCAGGGAGGTAGGTGACAAAAAGCTCACGCGCCTCGCCGGTCAGCTCCTTGTCAACGCGCTGAAGTCGCTTGGTCAAGCGTTTGACACTATAGACGCGATCTCGGTTCTGCCAAATGTCATCGATCACTTGGTGGAGCGGCTTACTCTCAACCTGAGGTGGCTCGATCGTCATACCGGTCGTCTCCCGGAAGTACTCGATCAGCGTCCCATCAAAGCAGTCAAACACGACGAAGTGGGTCTTGGGCGGCACCAGATCGGTCGATCGTCTCGTGCCCCGTCCCAGTATTTGTTCAAACAATATCCTCGACTTGACGGGCCGCAAGAACACCAGAAACTCCAGGTTTGGGATATCGACGCCAGTAGTGAGTAGGTCCACCGTCACCACTATCCCGGGATTCGGTCGATTGCGAAACTCTCGAATGCGTTGCAGCGGCCGATTAACCCGCCCGGTGATTTTAGTGACGAATGCCTCACCTCGATTAAAGATTTCTCTTGCCTGTGAGACAAGCTGATCAGCGTGAGAGGTGTGGGGCAGGTCATTGGCGGCAAAGATGAGGGTCTTGGGGAAGCGGCCAGTTTGTGCCTCATGCTCGTCGCAGTAGCGCTTTACCTCCTCCAGAATCTTGCGATTGGAATCCGGCGCGGTGATCTCACGCTCAACCTTCGAGGCTTCAAACGATCGCTCATCCTCAAGCAGATCCAGCTGCTTGGCGCCAGAGACGGGATCGATGACATCAACGCTCTCGCCTTCCGAGAGAAACACGCCGTCCATTCGGACATCAGAGCGCAAGCTCACCACATCGTAGTCGACCAGGTAGCCATCCTTGACTGCCCGCTCATAGTCGTAGCGAAACACCGGCGCACCGAAGTAGGCGGTGGTGTGGGCGGCTGGAGTGGCGGTCAGTCCGATCTTAACCGCATCAAAGTAGTCAAGCGTGTCACGCCAGGTTGAAACTTCCTTGGCCGAGTATCCGCGATGGCACTCATCGGCAATGATCAGGTCAAAGGCATGAAGTGGGATATTCTCGACTAGGCCGGCCTCAGTATCAAACGCCTCATCGGGTCGATCGAAAACAGCTTCCTTGCCAAAGAGGTTGATGGCGATGCGCTGAATGGTGGCTACATAGACGAAGGTGTCCCCCAGCTGTGGCTGGTGCAGCAACTTGGCCGGCAGAACCGTGGAGTCAAACGCCTCCTCGTCCAGATCATCGTGCTGGAATCGCTGGGAATACATGTCATAGAGCCTGTTAAATCTAAATCCGGGCTCTGCCTCAAACGCGGCGAACGCTTTGACCGTCTGATTGGCTAACGCCTTGCGATCCACCAGGAACAGCACTCGACGCGCGGCACCAGCTTTCATTAGTCGATACGTCTGATTGACCATTGTGCGTGTCTTGCCCGTGCCAGTGGCCATGGCTACCATCATTTTCCGCTGGTCGCGAGCAATAGCATTCTCGATAGCCTGGTTGGCCTCCAGCTGATAGGGCCTCATTGACTCATTAGTTGGAATTGTCTTAAGTGTTGCCAGTTCAGCGAGTCGATCACGAGTGAGCATTTCCCGAAAGGCGGGCGCAGTATGAAACCCCTTGACTTCTCTAGAGCGATTGAGGTCGTGTCTCACATCATGGAAATGGATCACTTCACCGTTGGTGGAGTACAGAAACGGCACGCCAAACTCGCCTTGATGCTTTGGCTCTTGGTCAATCCCGCGCGAGTAGCGCTCAGCCTGAGTCAGCACGCCTTGCGGTCCAAGGGTTAACTTCTTGGCTTCCACCACACCAGTCACCCGTCCATCATCGCAAAGCGCGTAGTCGGCCGGTCCGTTTGATGTCGGTAATTCACGAATAGCCGTGGCTGTACTCGGTAAAGGGGCCGAAGGATCATGATCAACAATCGCATCCCAGCCAGCTTGGCGCAGGCGCGGATCAATGCGCTCCAGACGAGTTCGTGCTTCAGCGCCTCTAGCCACGAGCCTGTCCCTCCCTATGAGTCAACTTGTAGGTGTCAAAAGATACGTGCATGTTTGGTTAATGCGCACCAAAGATGGCTGTGCGCTACCCCAGTCCAGCTGCTAGTCGACGGCTTGCTGGGTTGTCTTATAGTACGGCTCTCACGCACATTATACCGGAGATCGTCAATTTGCGGCGTCGTGGATGGGAGCTCTGGAGATCGTTGAAGGAAGCAAGGTATGACTAGCATCCAAGCTGAACCGGACCAAAAAATTAGTCGGCCGCGAACCAGCTGCCATGCGCGTGGCGTCAGCTGGTTCGCGGACTATTCCATTCAACTACCAGAGTAAGAGCGGTGGCGCGACAGGCTCTGACCGATGCCCAGTCTTGGTTGATTGCCTGCTCCCCAGACCTGCCAGCGCCCGTGATTGCCGAGGCCACGGGCGTCAAGTTTTCGACCGTTCGCAACGCACGAGCGCGATTTCGGGCCAAGGGCTTTACCTGTCGGGTGGCCTATGTCCCCTGTCGTGGCTGTGGCGGCTTCTTGACTCAACGGGGGTTTCGGTCGGGGCGAGCCGCCTATCATCTACCGTGTCGAGTTGAGGCGCGCCGAGAGATTCAGCACCGACTCGATCAGGAACGGTGGCAGCGCCTGGGTAAAATCGAGCGCGACCAGCTTCTCCACCGCCTCTATGAAGCAGATCTGGAGTATCAACAAGATACCCGAAAGCAGGCGAGTAATGCCTATGCCCGTTGGAGTGCGCAGGACGATACCTACCTCATCGGTCATTGGCACAAACCCGCTCACCACCTGGCGCCTCAGTTGGGTCGCGCGCTGTATGCCATTCGCGCCCGAAGACATATATTGCGCTCTCGCGGTCTGACTCCACCGCATTGACAGGAGGATTCAGACCCAGTTGAGCTATCCGGGGTTGTCGGGATACAACAGGTCGTCTCTTGCGGCGAGGAGTTGCTATACATTCATCAAGTACACAAATGAGTGATCACACAAACCCTGCTGGCATGAAAACGGGAGGGTGGGGCGATCACGCCACACAAACCCTCCCGGAGACACGAGCCATGCCGTGCAGCCACGAGCAACCTCCCGCATGAGCGGTGCCCCGCTATGGCCATCGGGATAACCACGGGCATCGGACGGGCAGACTCGTTTTCAAAGAATGCCGGCCCGGCGACCAGTTCGTATTCAGGCGGCCTCGGCTTCGGCACGTCGCAACTCGATCTGGTGCCGGGTCGTTGGGGTAGCAACGATACCCAATTGGCGTGAGCGGGCAACCTCGTGCAAGACGGTTAGCGCTCGCTCCGCTTCCTGTTGGGTGACGAACTTCAGTGTCAGCACCTGGCCGGAGCCAAGCTGATCCAGCACCTGATTCATGACTCGACTTAAGCTATTGGGTTGTCGAAACTCCATCGTTGTTCCACCTCCTTTCTACGTGGTCTCTCGCCCTTGCACACTCCGATCGCGCTCCAGCGCCCGAAATGCCTGGACTCCCCCCTCTCCACACCCCGCCCAGCAGCGCCAGAAGCCGTCTAAAAGCGACAAACTCGGTCGCCGGTCATCATGAAACGGACAGCGACCAATGGCGCGATTTGGGCCGTATTCACGTAGTCCGGTAAGGCGCTCCACCTCCTCTCGCAACTGCTCGTACGCCTCAGCTGGGTCTGGATAGCGTCGACCGAGCGTCGGTTCGGGTGCCGGGAGTGACAGTTGCGGCAACACTTCTGCCTGCAGGTGTTCCAGCTCCTCGATCGGCCGAACTTCGCCGGTCGTTGGGTCCACCACCGGATACACCTGGTTGGTCCGCGGGTGACGAGTCAGGGGCAGACGCACGCCGTTTCGCCCAGGCCCCTTGGGAAAGACCTCGATCAGCGGATTGCGCTTTGCCAGGGTCTGCCCCATCGCCTGGGCCTGCCTCCATGGTGTCGGTGGACAAAACCACCAAAGGTGTCCACCGCGCCGGCTCTGCTCAAACAGGGTGGTCTGGGGATTGAGCCCCTTTGCCACTTCCACCAGCACGTCGAGACCCTCCGGGCTATCGGCATCCAGACACAGCCAGCGGCTTCGGCCGTCTACCCCGACCGCATAGGTTCCCAAACTGATCTGGCCGCGCAGGGCCGCGTCAAGTTCGTGGATGGTCAACCGGGCCGGTGTGTAGACCCAGCCATCGGAACTGCGTCTCAATGCGCCATCGGTGCGGGTGATAAATCGTCGCCACCAGGTCAGGGTCAGCTGATGCATGCGTGTCTCCTTTTCAATTACCCTCCCTTATGCCCGACAACGGGATAGGTCTGCGAGGGTCCACCAGACTTTTTGCAGCAGCACAAGAGAAAACCCGCACCCTGGCTTGACGCCAGCATTGGTGCGGGTGCGGAGTCACCTATTGTGGTGGCTCCTAGTCGAGCAGCGCTTCGGTGGTATGGGGCACGTCGTACGTCACTTCCAAAAGGATCAGGATGCGACGAACCATGTGCTGAATGGTGACCAGCGAGCGATGCAGCAGCTCCGGGGTGGCTCGCCAGTGAAGCAGGTAATCCCGCGCTCCCGGGTGTTCCAAGCCCATCGCTCGGGCCACCACATAGGCGACCGATTCCGCTTCAAACTCGACCTGCCGCAGGTCGCGGTCCGGATCGTCCGCTCCGTCGTGGTGCCAGAGCTGATGCGTCAACTCGTGCAGCATGACGAAGATCTGGTTGCGTGAATCCAGCCGGTTGGAGACGACAATCGTCCCCGGTCGGGATCGCCCCAGATGAGTCGTGCTCAGTGGTTGCAGCGTGACGTCCACCCCATGTGCCTGGATCTTGTTCACCAGGCGGCGAAACTCGGCCGCCATGTCGTCCGGTTGGGTCGGCACGATCATGGGCAAGGGCTTCTCATCGCACTCCTTGAGCTGCGAGAAGTCAAAGACCGGAGCTGGGACAAAGCCGGCAATCAGGGTCAGAAGTTCGCCGGTTTCTGGGTCCGTCTCCCGTCTGGTGATCGGTGCCCAGATCCAGATCGCCTTTTGCCCTTTGCGAATGGTGTAGCCCTGCTTGTTCCACAGTGTGCGTCCAGCACACCGGGTCGCGTCAGGACATTGCAGCTTGATCAGCAAGCAATTGCGCACCGAGTAGGTCCAGAATCGCGAGTAGAAGCGCAGGAGTGATAAAAACTCCCACGTGTGGCCGTCACTCAGCTGCGTACTCAGGCGCTCCACCGAGTCCTTGACCAGGTGGTGGAGTGCCTCGTCTCTCTGCTCTCTTCGAGTTACATCCAGTTGTTCAGGTGCCGTCACCATTGGGGCTCGTCCTTCCGGTTCCTGTCCACGCGTCAGTCGCACGGACACGAAGAGAAGGGCGAGGGTGTCACTCGGGCCATCGGTGAGTTGCCGACATCTCGCGTCGGCACCCCACCGGAGGACCCGCTCCCCCATTCACAAAACCCATCGCTCGCGGTCACTTCAGAAGCGGTGAGCTCCCGTGTCCCGAAGGCGCGAGCTTGAACGGATCACACAAGATAGCGACTATCGCCATCGTCAACCGCATGGTTGCGGCTGCAACCGAGTCATACAGAGGGTTGCTCCAGATGATCGGCGGTGTCACGGTTCGGGTTTTGTTTGGGTTGGATGCATCATACACCCGCCATTGGCTAGATGGTCAAGGGGCAAGCAAGGTGGGGCTTGGACCGGTGGAGATGCGCAGGAACAACGGTGATTCCTGAACTCCAATGACCACAGCCCAAAACGTGGATGTGGTCGAACAAGCGTCACTACCAGACCAGGACGCGTCCGGCAGCCGCCTGGTTGACAACCACTCCCTTATCTCGCTAATGTAGTAGGCATAATCAACAACTGAAAGGCATTGCGGCCAGAAAACCCTCATCAGCAGGCTTCTGACCGAATGAACTCGCATGATCCTCTCTGTCGCTTCACAGAAGGGTGGGACCGGAAAAACCACCACCTCTGTTTCACTCGCCGCCGGTTTAGCCCGCAAAGGCAGGCGCACCCTCTTAATCGATACCGATTCGCAAGCCAACTCCTCGAAAGTCTTACTTCCTGAGTACCAAAAAATTGACGCCGAGCAGACGCTCTATGCCACCATCCTGGAACGCCAGCCTCTACAGCTTCATGAGACCTCTGTGCCCGGACTCTCGATCGCCCCGGCCCACATTCTCCTCTCCAACACCGATATCGAACTTACCTCGGCCATTGATCACCGTGAGGCACGCGTCAAGCGCGAACTGGAGAAGGTCAAGGATCAGTTCGACGAGGTGATCATCGACTGTCCGCCGGCCCTCTCCTGGCTGACCATCAACGCCTTCACCGCGAGTGACAAGGTCCTGGTCGTTGTCTCCCCTGGCTATTTCGAGCTCGACTCCACCGTCCAGCTGGGCAAATCGATCCAGAATGTCCGCGACTATTTCAACCCGGCACTGCAACTGGCCGGCTTTGTTTTCACCATGAGCGAGCCCACCATCAACTCGGCCACCAGCCTCAAGATACTTCGTCAAACTTATACTGATGATGTGCTCAATACCGTCATCCCCAAGAATGTCGATATCCGGGAGGCGCATTTCAAGCAACAAGACATCTTTGCCTATAACTCGGCAGCCAAGAGCGCCCGGGCCTACAACAATTTGATCAAGGAGCTCTACGGCGTATGAGCAAGCAGCGACCGACCTCCGACAAGCTAGCCAATGAGTTACTGGGTGCCTCCGCCTTCTTTCGACCCGCGCCGCAGGCACACGAGCAATCCGACAACCCTTCGCAAGCAGATCCACTGGTGAGTCCACCCGATAACCCGGAGTCCCAGACAGTACCTGACGTCACGACGTCACGACGTCACAGCGTCACGACGTCGGCCAAGCCAACCGCACCGGACGGGTTTGATATCAACCGTCCGACCGCCTCACGTGACTCGCTGCGCCTATCGATCGATGAGACCCGGGCCATTGATGACCTTCGCCAGACTCTCAAATGGGACTATGATGTGACGGTCTCCAAGAACGATATTTGTCGCGCGGCCCTGCATCAACTTCTGGAGGAGTTTGCCGCCAAGGCCGACAAGAGTGGGGCGGTCAATCGACTCAAGCGCAAGCAATCCAGCCGATAGGCGCCTCATCACCTACCGACGTCGTGACGTCACGACGTCATAGCGTCACGTGTTTCTCTCCCACGCTGCTGATCCGATCTGTCTACGCAATGGATCGAACCCCCAGAGAATGGCTCTTATCATGACGTCACGACGTTGTGACGTCAGAGCGTCGTGGCATCTCGACGTCGTAGCGTCACCATGTCACAGCGTCATGACGCCACAACGTCACAACTCTTGACCTACCCCCGTATCGAATCGGTAAGCTGAAAAGCATGCCAACCAAACCCGTCCGTAACCCCGCCTTCCAGGGCTTTGCCAATCCCAACTACACCCAGGTGCCTGACGAACTCTTTGACCTTCTCTTGCCGACGCTCTCTGATGCCGAACTCAGAGTCCTGCTCTATATCGTCCGCCGCACCTTTGGCTTCAAACGTGACTCCGACACCATTTCCCTCTCCCAAATGGTCCACGGAATCACCACCAAGGACGGTCAGGTGCTCGAC
>Ga0209176_10000027_pt1 | contig 47589 bp, 37 predicted proteins | sample NGEPer11B_FD_184511 | JGI IMG/M metagenome (GOLD analysis project Ga0209176, IMG submission 184511) | Arctic peat soil microbial communities from the Barrow Environmental Observatory site, Barrow, Alaska, USA - NGEE Permafrost305-11B... | ecosystem: Environmental > Terrestrial > Soil > Wetlands...
CCCGTATGATGTGGAGTTGCGCCCTGCCTTCGGGTGGGGCGAGGATTGAAACTTGCCACGCACCAATGGCACGTCGGCGCAGTCAATGGTTGCGCCCTGCCTTCGGGTGGGGCGAGGATTGAAACGTCGATGATCGCGCTGTCACCCCCGCCAGCAGGCAGGTTGCGCCCTGCCTTCGGGTGGGGCGAGGATTGAAACCTGCAACAGCCGGGATGGAAGCAGTACCGAGCGATGTTGCGCCCTGCCTTCGGGTGGGGCGAGGATTGAAACATCACACTGGTGATGCCGATACTGCCGATGCTGCCCGTTGCGCCCTGCCTTCGGGTGGGGCGAGGATTGAAACCTTTCGGCATGCACGATGCAAGCGCCTGCCCAAAGAGGTTGCGCCCTGCCTTCGGGTGGGGCGAGGATTGAAACCCATCGTGCGGGCAGCCGTGGACGCCATCGCTAGCGTTGCGCCCTGCCTTCGGGTGGGGCGAGGATTGAAACCTCCTTGTATCGATCCGGACGCTGCTGACATGCTGTTGCGCCCTGCCTTCGGGTGGGGCGAGGATTGAAACCATCCACTGCGGCGACGCCTACGGATATCCCAGCAAGTTGCGCCCTGCCTTCGGGTGGGGCGAGGATTGAAACAGCAACGTGTCGCGTGTCCAGACGGTCCCCATGAACGTTGCGCCCTGCCTTCGGGCGGGGCGAGGATTGGAACTAACGGCTAGAATGGAATGATTACTTGAGTCAATTGCACGTTGAGTGGTAGTGGCGGACCGTTTTCCGCCTTGGTTGCCGAGCAAATTCCCGTGGTGGCGTAACCAACGTGCAATCAGCAGTTGTGTAGCAACATGAACCGATACTCTCTGCGGCCGAAAAGTGTAGGAGTCGATCGAGTAACACACGTCACGGGGGAAACGATGCCAACTGACTACGAAGAGAGCATTGGAAATTACCTGCGCCGTAAGCTGGCGGAGCGGGGGTTGTCGCAGAATCAGGCTGCGCTCCGCATGGGGGTGAGCAGCGGCATGGTGAATACGTGGGTAAAGGGGAACCGGAAGCCGTCGCCGGAGAGCGTGGTGAAGATCGCGGGGCTGCTGGCGGTGGGTGTGGACGAACTGATGATCCGGGCGGGGCATCGACGACCCGTGGAGACGGACCTGCATCCGCTTCGGCGGGAGCTGCTCGAAGTGGCACGCCAAGTTCCGATCAAAGAAGCTGAGCTGGCTATTGAGTTTCTCGTATGGCGTACGCAACAGGCTGCACTCATGAGGTTTCATCCGCACCAGAGCAAAGCCGAAAACTCAACGACTTCGGCAGAGAGTAACGAGGAAGGACAGGTCGAGTGATGACTTCCCCCATGGTGCCCCAGGATGCTGAATGACGATGAGTTGCGCCCTGCCTTCAGGGGTTGCTGATTGAACAGACAACCAGGCATCATGGCGTTTCCCGATACCCCGCCGTTTGATAGAGTGCCTCATCAGGTCAACGATGAGTGTCATTCAATCGGAAGGGAAACCATGAAAATCACTGATGTCCGGTTCCGCGAGGTCACCGGGGCGCTGACCCACGATGGCGAGTTCTGGGAGGAACGCCTCATTCAGCCACTCGACGTCTACCCCGAATACCGCCATCGCGGTCGCGGCGAAATGCAGAAGGTCGCCGATGGCAAGCTGGCGATTACCTCGATCTTCGTCGAGATCGAAACCGACGAGGGTGTCACCGGGCTGGGTGGTCCCATCAACCTCGATATCGCCTGGATCGCCCACCGGCAGTTCCGCAATTACCTCATCGGCGAAAACCCGCTGGCCGTCGAGCGGTTGTGGGACCTCATGTTCCGCTCCGCCGTGCATGGCCGCAAGGGCGAGGCGATGTTCGCGATTAGCGCCCTCGACGGCGCCCTGTGGGATCTCAAGGGCAAGCACCTCGGCACCTCCGTCTGCACGCTGCTGGGCGGACCGGTCCGCACGGAGATTCCGGTCTACGCCAGCGCGCTGGGCTACTCGCTGGAACCCGACAAGGCGCGCAAGGTCGCGAAGCAGTTCGCGAAGGATGGGTTCATCGCCACCAAGTGGTTCCCGCGGCAGGGACCGGTCGATGGCCGCGAGGGCATCCGCAAGAATGTCGAGCTGGCCGAGACGCTGCGCGACGCCGTCGGGCCCGATGTCGACATCATGCTCGACGCCTGGATGAGTTGGGATGTCCCCTACACGCTGCGCATGGCGGACCTGCTCGCCGATGTCGATCCGCGCTGGATCGAGGAGCCGGTGATGCCGGACAAGATCGCGGGCTACGCCGAAATCCGGGCGCAGTCACCCGTGCCGATCGCCGGTGGCGAGCATGAGTGCACCCGCTGGGGCATGCACCAGCTGCTGGAGGCCGGCGCGGTCGATGTCCTGCAGCCGGATACCTACTGGGCGGGCGGAATTACGGAATTGCAGAAGATCTACGCGGTCGCGTCGGTCTACGACATTCCGGTGATCCCGCACGGCCACTCGGTACCGACGAACCTGCAGCTGATGGCGAGCCAGCCGGTGACGAGCGCGCCGATCCTTGAGTACCTCGTGAAGTGGAATGAGGTACATCAACATTTCCTGAAGGACAAGGTGAAACCGGTCAACGGTATCGTCACCGTGCCAAATCGTCCCGGCATGGGCATGGAGCTGGACCCGGAGGTCATCGAGCGGGAGCGCTACCTGGCGTTCGAGGTGTCGTAGAAAGGTTCGGAATCCCTGTCCGCCGCTACTGCTATGATGCTGACATGGATACGATGGTCATCCGTTCCATTTTGCTCTTCCTGCTGGCTGGTCTGTGCGAGATCGGAGGCGGCTACCTCGTGTGGCTCTGGCTGCGAGAGGAACGTGCCGTTTGGCTTGGGGTGGCTGGTGGGTTGATCCTGTTCCTCTACGGGGTGCTGCCGACATTGCAGCCGGAGAGCGCATCCTTCGGTCGGGTCTATGCCGCCTACGGTGGGGTGTTCGTGGCGCTCTCACTAGCGTGGGGCTGGTGGATCGACGGTGTTCGCCCCGACCGGTATGACCTGATCGGGGCTGTGGTCGCGCTGGTCGGCGTCGGCATCATCATATATGCGCCCCGAGGGTAGCGGGCGGCTGGCAATGCAGGTGCCGATACGGTGGTGGCGCTACAGCAGTCCGAGTTGGGTCAGGCGTTCGTGCGTGTCCTCGAGTGTCCAGACGTCGACAATCCTTCCTTCGTTGAGCCTGAAGATGGAGATCTCGTCGATCCGTTCGAAGCGACGCCCGGTTGGTGCCACGCCACGCCATTCGCCCAGGAGCGTTCCGGAACAGGTGAACCGCCCGACAACCCGGTCATCCTCGGCGATGAGGTCGACGACCGTCATTTCCATGTCCGGAAAAGAGCGGCGAAAGGGAGCGATCCAGCGTTTCGCGGCAGCGATCAGGGCCGGGGCGTAGAGCTCACCGAGCAGGTCCAGCCGCCCTTCGTTGAGCACCTCGTCCACCAGCCGCCGCACAACGGTCTTGTTCCGGTCTGACATGCGCATTCCTTCTCAAAGGGTTCAGCCGCCGAACACCGTGGAAATGTACGCCTTGACGTCGTCCGAGCCGCGCAGCCGCAGCCAGAGCGGTCCGTTGTTCGGCTCGATGACGACTTCAAAGGTGAAGAACGGGCAGCATTGGCGCTCGGTATCGATGAACGCGAACGCCGTTGCCGCCCATGGGTCGGCGGACGGAAAGCGCCAGGCAAATCCATCTTCGAGTTCCTGAACCCGTTCGGCGTGACGGAAGAGGTCATGGCGAATGGTTTCCTGGCGTTTGGCGAGCTCGCTGTTGATAAGGCTGCACGCAATCACAGGTGTTCTTGCCGGTTCTGTCATGATGAGTCCTTTCTCCTGAGGTGACTATCCACTGGCGGCTCTGTGCCGTGTGTTCTACCCTACGAGTTGAAGTCGGCTTTAAGTCAAGGTCTCAATCATGAACCATCTCAGCATCGGCGAAGTGGCAAGACAGGCAGGAATCCGGACATCGGCGATTCGATACTACGAGAGCATCGGCGTGATTCCGGCACCCGCTCGGGTGAGTGGCCGACGGCGGTATGCGCCAGATGTACTTCGCCAGCTCGCGTTCATTCGCATGGCGCAAGAGGTCGGGTGTTCGTTGGATGAGATCAGGGCGATGTTCGAGGGGCTGGATGATGGTGTTGCGGCGTCAGACCAATGGCGGGCACTGGCCGAGTCAAGAATCAGGGACATAGACGCCCAGATCGACCGCGCGCATGCTGTGCGGCGCGTGCTTCAGGAGAGTCTACGGTGTGATTGCGTAACGCTGGATGGCTGCGAGCTGCTGGCGTCCGCCTGAGTTTGCATGCCCCTCTGCGGCAGGAAGCGACGGGGACTCCCTTCAACACATGGCAAAACCCCCGGCCTGGCAATCGGCCGTAGGTAGGTGAACGTTCCGATTATGCGTGGACGAACAGGCCGACATTGTCCCGCGCGTCGATGCCGGGAAGCGCCTTGGTGAAGAGCCGGTAGTAGGCAAGCTCCTCGCGGGTCCGCGGGATCGGCTCGACCTCGATCCGTTCGCGCCGGAACTCGTCTTCCGTCACGCTCGCTTCCATCGTGTCCTGCAGGGCGGTCGCGGCGCCGGAGCCGTCACCGAACTGCGCTTTCTTTCGCCACAGGAGATCATCAGGCAGCCAGCCCTCGAATGCCTGCCGCAGCAATCGCTTTTCCGGCTGCCCCTCACCGGCAAGCTTCCAGCCCGCGGGCATCGCCAGCCCCAGCGCGATCATGTCCCGCTCCAGGAACGGCACCCGCGCTTCGAGACCGTAGGCCATTGTCACCCGGTCACCCCGCTGCAGGTTGATGCTGTGCAGCCCTTCGATGATCCGCACCAGCTCGGCGTGCAGCAACTTCTCGGTGTCGAACTCCCGCAGGTAGTGGTAGCCGGCGAAAATCTCGTCCGCGCCCTCGCCGGTCAGCACGACCTTCACATGCTTCGCGGTGAATTCGGCCAGCAGGTAGTTCGCCACCGCGCTGCGCACCAGTGACGGATCGTAGCTTTCGAGCACCCCAATCACCTCGGGCAACACCCGGATCGCTTCGCCGGCGGTATAGATGCGCTCGTGATGATCGGTGCCGAGGTGTTCAGCCACGGCACGTGCCGCCAGCAGGTCCGGAGCATCTGCGAGCCCGACGGCGAACGTCTTCAGCCGTTGCCCGTGACGCTCGCACCAACGCGCGGCGATGGCGGCGACCAAACTTGAGTCGAGCCCACCGGAGAGGAACACGCCCACCGGCACGTCGCCCATCATCTGGCCTTCAACCGTGCGAATGAGCTGCTCGCGCACCCGCGTCAGGATTGCGTCAGGCACCGGCGCGCCTGGCTCGCTGGGACCGTCGAAGCGCTCCAGCACCCGCGTGTCGTGCGTCACGGCTGTGGCGAATGGAACCATCCCACCGTCGGGCGTCCAGTAGTGACCGGGCGGAAAGAGTTCGACGTGGGGTCGCCAGTCTTCGTCGAATGTTCGCATCTCCGAGGCGAACCGCACCTGGCCGTCGCGGCGGGCCCAGTACAGCGGCTTGATCCCGACCGGATCGCGGGCTGCCACGAAACGTCCATCGTTGCCGGCGATCACGAAGGCGTACATGCCGTGCAGCTCGGTGAAGGCGTCAGGGCCGCGCTGATCGAAGAGATGCAGCGCCACCTCGTTATCCGACCTGGTCAAGAACTTCGCCGGGGAGAGGGTCTGCCTCAGCTCTTCGTGATTGTAGATCTCGCCGTTGCCGACCAGGAACAGCGTTCCAGCGGCGTTCGAGAGGGGCTGCTTCCCTCCGTCGAGGTCTACAATCGAGAGCCGGCGATGTCCCAGCCAGCTGTCACCGATACGTACGCTACCTTCATCATCCGGGCCACGATGCGCGAGACGCTCGAGCATGCGCGAACAATCGTCATCTTCAATACCACCATAGGCGGCGGCTATCCCACACATGAAAAAACAACTACTTCCCATTGGCTGAATCGATTTCTCGCCGCGGCAAACTGAGCGCCGCAATCAACAGTTAAGTGTACATCCCCTGTCGAACCCGTTAATCACCAGACGCTAATTAGCATCGAGCGGGGCTGGAATCTCGATCGTGCTGTCGATGGCGATGTGCCTCCCCTGTTCGTTCGACTCCAGCGCGGCGTGCATGACGTCAACGATGTGGTACGCCATCCCGCCACTGGCGCGGTGCGGCGTGCCATCGCGGAGGGCACGCGCCATGTCGCTCACGCCCAGCCCCCTGCAGTTTTCCGTATTTCCGTAGATCAGGTCGATCGGTTCCCACTCCGCCCCGTCCTTCCTCAGCAGCTCGATCGGGCCACCGAACGTGTTTGGATCCGGAAGCCGCAACGTCCCCTCGGAGCCGTACAGCACCAGCGTGCTGTGGTCAGTCTCCCGAACATCGAATGATGTCGTCAGGCTGGCGCGTGGTCCGCTGGCGAAATCCAGTGCCGCGATAATGTGCGTCGGCGTATCGACCGGGATCGTTTCACCCTGGCGGGGGCCGCTGCCGATCGTGCGGGTCGGGAAGCTCGCGGACGCCGTCCCGGACACGCGCGTCACCGGACCCAGCAGCGACAGCAACGCCGCCAGGTAATAGGGTCCCATGTCGAACAGCGGTCCCCCACCCGGCTGATAATAGAAATCAGGGTTCGGGTGCCAGCGCTCGTGGCCGCTGACCAGCATCATGCCGGTGGCAGCCACCGGAGTGCCAATCACGCCGTCGTCGAGCAGCTTGCGGGCAGTTTGCAAACCCCCACCGAGGAAGGTGTCGGGCGCGCCACCGACTAGCACGCCTCGCTCCTTCGCTCGTTCCAATAATTCACGCCCTTGCTCGCGCGTGGCGGTGAGCGGCTTTTCGTTGTAGACCGACTTGCCCGCTTCCACCACCGCCAGCGCCACATCGCCGTGCGCCGCCGGGATCGTCAGGTTGACGACGATCTCGATCTCCGGGTGCGCGAGCAGCGCATCGACCGTGAGGGCGTCAATACCGTGCCGTTCGGCCTGCGAGCGGGCGCGGTCCATGATCAGGTCGGCGATGCCGGCCACCCGGAGGTTGGGAAACCGGGTCGTGCAGTTTTGCAGGTAGATGCTGGAGATGTTGCCAGCGCCGATGATGCCGATCCCGACCGGTTCGTTGCGGGTCACCATGCTTCCTCCGTTACGCGGGGACGCTGGGCGGCGTCCGAGCACCATCCTCATAGGGGCGCAGCGCCCCGTGGATCGCCAGGTTCAGCGGCGCGGGGATACCGGGTTCACCCCCGAGCCGCACGACCGCCCCATTGAGCGAGCCGACCTCCAGCGGCGTCCCGCGCTCCAGGTCGAAATACATCGATCCGTACATCTCCGGGTTGAGCTGGGCGCTCCGCTGCATCCACGTCTCGACCGAGTCGGCGGGCAGCGGCACGCCCAGCGCATGGGCAACCGCGGCAGTCTCCTCCATCACGCCCCGATAGAGCGCGGTCGTCTCGGGATAGCTGAGGATGGCGCCGATAGGCTGGCGCGCCACCGAGCTGACGCCACTCATGGCGCAAATGAACACGAACTTGTGCCAGATCAGCCCGGGCATGTTCGCGTCCAGCGTCACGCGGAATCCGGCTCCCTCGAGCGCCCGCGCGGCGACGGCCGCGCGGGCGCTCTCGCCACCACTGAGCTCTCCGAGGGTGATCCCTCCCGGCTCCTGCGTCACGGCGATGACACCAGGCGCCTCGACCCGCGCGCTCAGTCCGGCGATCGCACCGAGCACCGCGGTCTCGCCGACCGCCTCGGCGATGCGCTCCTCGTTGTCGACCCCATTCTGGACCGAGACGATCGCGGTACCCTCGCCGACCAGTGGGCGGATGGCCATCGCGGCGTCATACGTGTCGTACGCCTTCACGCAGAACAAGATGAGGTCGACCGGCCCGACGCTCGCCGGGTCATCGGTGGCGGCCACCTTGACGGTGAAGGATCCCTCCACGCGAGACTGCACCGCCAGCCCGTTGGCGCGAAGCGCGTCGAGTGTGCGTCCACGAGCAATAAAGGTTACGTCCCGACCCGCGCGCGCAAGGAGACCGCCGAAGTAGCCTCCCGTACCGCCTGCGCCAACAACCGCGATCCGCATTGCGCTCCTCCTTGAACTGGACACTTGCTATGCCAGTTTCCGGTCCGCCTTCACCGGCAGCGGCGCCGGTCGGGTCATGCTGGTGGTGAGATCGACCCGCCGACCAGCGTCCGCCGCTTCCTGCACCGAGCACATGATGTCGACGACATGGCAAGCCATCTCGCCGCTGGCGCGCGCGGGCTCGCCGTCGCCACGCAGGGCGCGCGCCATGTCGCTGACGCCGATGCCGCGGCTGTTTTCCGTATTTCCATGGGTCGTCGGAATCTCTTCGGTCTCGCGCGTGTGTTCGTGGACCAGCGTGACGTCGCCACCAAAGGTATTGGGATCGGGCAGGTGCAGCGTCCCTTCCGAGCCGTAGATCGTCAGGATCGTGGCGCGTTCCCTGACCTCCCAAACGTCGAACGACGCCATCAGCGAGCCGATCACCCCGCTCTCGAACTGGAGGCTGGCCGAAATGTGCGTCTGGGTATTGACCGGGACCGTCGATCCCTTTTTTGGCCCATCCGCCGTGACCGTGCGCTCGGCGAAGCTGGCGTGGCCGAACCCGGTGACCGCCCGCACCGGCCCGAGCATGCTGGCAAGGGCAGTCAGGTAATAAGGACCGACATCGAACAGCGGTCCCGCTCCTGGCTGGAAGAAGAAGAATGGATCGGGGTGCCACATCTCCATGCCGCGACCGAGGACGTGGGCGCTGGCGGCGATGGGTCGACCGATGCGCCCGTCGTCGATTGCCTTTCGCGCAGTCTGCAACCCACCACCGAGGAAAGTGTCGGGCGCTCCACCGATGAGCACCCCCTGGGTCTTCGCCAGCGCGAGCAGCTCGACCGCGTCTTCGCGCGTGATCGCCAGCGGCTTCTCGCTGTAGGCTGATTTTCCGGCGTCGATCGTCTTGCGGGCGATTTCGGCGTGGGCGGCGGGAATGGTCAGGTTGACCACGATCTCGACCTCGGGGTGCGCGATCAGGTCGTCGATCGCCAGCGCTTCAATACCAAACGCGTCCGCGCGATCCTGAGCCCGCTCGGGGATGAGGTCGGCGATGCCGACGGCACAGACATCGTCGAACATGTTCGAAATGTTCTTCAGGTAGATTTCGGAGATCACCCCCGCGCCGATAATACCGATACCGACCGGTTTGCTGCTCGTTGTCATGCGTCATCCTGGCTTTTGATGTCCACACGGGTGTGGCACCATGTAAACGCGTTCGTGCCAATATGGTTAGCATGCCCGACACGGCGGGGTGGCGCAAGCCGACGTGAAGGTGAAAGGTGCTTGTCATTCTGAGCCGGGTGGTTCACGCCCCGAGTCGAAGAATCTCTTGCGAAGGATGCCAGGCATCGAACGTTGACACACATCGAGTTTGAGACCCTTCGACACACTTCGGCAGGCTCAGTGCAGGCTGTGCTTACTGCGTCGGCTCAGGATGACAAGGACGTTGTGTCGATGTTTTTGGTGGAACGCCATCAACATTATTGACTGCGACTGAAGGAGACACAGCATTGAAACTGATCCATGTGGGTGTCGGAAACTGGGGACTCGACTGGGAGCTGAATGCGCTCCCGTGGGTGAAGGGCATCGTCGAGCGGGTGGCCATCGTCGATGCGCACGAGCCCACCCTGGCGCGGGCGCAGAAGGAGCTCGAATTGCCGGACGCGAAATGCTTCTTCAGCCTGGATGACGCCTTCGCCAGGACCGACGCCGGGCTGGTGCTGATCACCGCGCCGATGGTCGCGCATGTGCCGATCGCGATCCAGGCGATGGAAGCGGGCAAGCACGTGCTGGTGGAAAAACCATTCGCCGGCACCCTGGCCGACGCGCGGCGCGCGGTTGACGTGGCGCAGCGCACCGGCAGGACGCTGATGGTCAGCCAGAACTACCGCTTCTACCCCGCTCCGCGAACAGTCGCCCAGTTGGTTGCGGGCGGCACGATGGGCGAGCCCGGCGGCGTGCATGTCGACTTCCGGCGCTGGTCGAACGACGCCGAGTACGAGATGAACCGGCATTACCAGTTCCCGCACCCGCTGCTGTTCGACATGTCGATCCACCACTACGACCTGATGCGGATGGTGCTCGGCCAGGAAGCGGTGGAGATTTACGCGCGAGACACCTCACCATCGTGGAGCAGGTTCGATGACGAGGCCGAGGCACTGCTGATCGTCACGTTCGCCAACGGGCGGATTCTCAGCTACCGGGGCAGTTGGGTCAGCTCTGGCGATCCGACACACTGGGCGGGCGAATGGCGGATGGAATTCTCCGAGGGAGAGGTCAGTTTCACGAGTCGTGCCGGAGGGGACATCGCCGACGGCGGTGATCGGGTCACAGTGCGGCATCGCGGCGCGAAACCGGTCGACGTGCCGCTGGTCGAGCTGCCGTTGCTGGGTCGCTCGATGGGGCTGAAGCAGCTGGTGGACAGCATCGAGAAGGGTGTCGAGCCGGAGAGCTCCGGTCGCCAGAATCTCGGCACCGTCGCGATGATGGAAGCGGCGGTCAAGTCAGCGGAGACCGGCGAAGCTGTCACGGTGGCGACGGATTCGTAGGGATCCCAACCAGCATGCAGCGAACCGCGCCACGACCCAGGCAGCGAACATCGGCGCGGCACATTTTGCCGGTGCTCGTCTTCGCGGCGGTGGTGATGTCCCTCATCTCGACGCTGGGGACGCCGATGGTGCCGACCATCGCGCGAGAGCTGGACGTGTCGCTCGAAACCGCCCAATGGCTGCTGACCGTGACGCTCCTCGTCGGCGCCGTCGTCACTCCGATCGGCGGTCGCCTGGCGAACGGGTCGCATCGCAAGCAGGTTATCGTCGGCACGCTGGCGATCGTCTGCGCCGGATCGGTGATTTCCGCGACGATCCGGCATTTTCCGCTATTCCTGCTCGGGCGCGCGCTACAGGGTGTCGGGCTTGCGATCGTGCCGATGGCCATGGCCGTGGCGCGAGACTCGCTGCCTCGACAACGGGCGCGCAACGGGATCGCGGTCCTCTCAGTCACGACCGCGGTGGGAACCGGGCTCGGTTATCCGGTAACCGGGCTGCTGGGCGAACGTTTCGGGTATCAGATGCCGTTTGCGGCCGCGGCGATGGTCAGCCTGATCGGGGTCGTGCTCTTGTGGCGCACCTTGCCCTCGTTTACGTCTGGCGAGCCGGACCACATCGACGTGCCGGGCGCGCTCTTGCTGTCGGTGGCGCTCGTTTGCCTGTTGCTGGCGATCAGCCAGGGGCGCGCGTGGGGCTGGACCTCCCCGACGATCCTGGCGTTGATATTCGGCGCGGTCGTGATTGGCGTGCTCTGGGTGCTGCTGGAGCTGCGCGCGGCGCACCCGCTGGTGGAGCTGCGGCTGGCGCTGAATCCGCTGGTGATGAGCGCGAACGTGTCCGCCTTCATGATGGGTGTGGGGCTCTTTGCCGTCTCCTCGCTGGTGAGCCGGTTCGTCCAGGCCCCGGAGGAGGCAGGCTACGGCTTCCATGCCGGGCTGCTCGTGGCCGGATTGATGTTGATGCCGCTCTCGATCGGCAGCCTTGCCTCGACCTGGTTCACACGCTGGCTGGGCGCTCGCCTGGGACCGTTCCTGGTGCTGCCGATCGGCGCGCTGATCGTGACCTTGACCGGTCTCTTTTTGGCATTTGCCCGGAGCGAGGTGTGGGAGATTCTGGTAGCGGTGGCGGTGCTCGGGCTCGGCATCAGCACGACGTTCGCGGCGATGCCGGCGCTGATCATCCGGGCGGTGCCACCGTGGGAAACTGGCAGCGCGACCGGGTTGAACGCCGTGTTGCGGTCCGTCGGCGGCTCGATCGGCAGCGCGGCCAGCATTGCGCTGTTGAGCAGCTATACCATGGCGGGCTCGTCGCTGCCGTCGAATCGCGGGTACACGATCGCCTTCATTGCCGGCGCTGTCGCCTGCCTCGGCGCGGTCGTCGCCAGCGTGGTGCTGACCCCACGGCGGGTAACGTAGCGTTGCGTCAACCGGCGGCGCCGGAGGGGCAGAAAGCAGCCACAATTACTTGCTGTGATTGACAAATGCTACACCTGCTCATATTCTGGCTTTGGGGGCAATACATAATCAGACTCGCTCGATTTAACGAGCGTGGTGAGGAGTGATGCGCATGATTCGCCGCATGCAAGCAGGTGTTCTGATCATTCTCTTGACGACAATGTCGCTTCAGGGAGTCAGCGCGAAACAGACTACAGAGCCGGATGTGCCAACCTCTTGCCGCGTCAGGCCGGTCAGCGTTCTTTCCCTGCTGGCGACCCTGAACGATGTGGATTTTGCCTACAACTTCCCCCCGCTTTCGTCGGTTTCACTTGACGAAATCACACCAGGAACACCGATCACCGCCGCCGACCTGGAACGCATCACTATCGTAACCAGGGAGCTGGTCGGTTGTGCCAATTCCCTTCAGGTGATGAGCGTGCTTGCGTTTCTCAGCGAGGACCTACAGGTGCGCCTTGCCGCGAAAGTGCTCAACGGTGAGGACATCGACGCGATCCTGGCATACCTGCCGATATTGGCGACCGATGCGGCACAGACCCAGGGTATTCAGGCGATTCCGATACGGTCAGCCTGGTACGTCGGATCAGGTGACAAGGCAATCAGCGCTATCCTCGAGCCGGTAACGTCTGATCCGACCACAAAGCGCAGTTTCCTTGTCACGTATGTCTTTAGCGTCAACACCTGGTTAATCTATGACGTGCAACCCATTACGGGGTCGGACATCGGCTAGCGAGTCCGCGATTGACAACTGCGATGGATCGGCCACGCATCGGGATTGAGCGATTGGACAGAAACAATACCGCGGGACGGGTGGCCGGGTGGAGTGCCACACACCCCGCGGAGGTGATTTGCTTCTGGGTGGCTGCCGTCGTGCTGAGCCTCTTTGCCTGGCATGGCGCAGATCAGGGACTGATCACGGGCACATCAGTGTTGACCGACACCGAGTCTCGCTCGGGCAGCGCGCTGATCGATACGCGCTTTACGGACACTGACACAACGAGCACGAAGGTCCTGTGTGCGGTTCCGGGTATCGAGGACGCTTCCATGAGACCGGGCGAGTTGTCGGGGCGACCCGTGGACCCGGTATCCCGGTCTGGTGTGTTCACCAGTGTCGGCAAATGCTATGAAGCAAAATGGGCAGCATCGTCAGGCATGGCTCCACCGTCTTCCCTGTTCCCGCCGGAGAACAGCATCGGGTGGGAAAGGCCGCTCATGCCTGACGGATCGAACGATCCCGAGGTCACAAGCAGTGACGCGCTTGCTCTTCTCTTGCCAGCCACGATCGATAGTTCCGCACTTTCGCAATCTCAGGGCGATTCACTCGACCAGCGCTATCGCGCCATTGTGCAGGAAGATCTTGTGCGTGCCGAGCTTGTGGCGGTGCCGTTGACCCTGCTCATACTCTTCGTAGTCATTCGGTCATGGTTTTCTCCATTTATCCCGATCATCATTGGCGCCATCGCTGTTGCCGTGGCCATTGGCCTGATTTCGGTTGCCGCGCGAATCTCATCGATGTCGATCTATGTTGTCAACATGATCGTGATGGTCGGAATGGCGGTGGGTATTGATTACACGCTGCTCATCGTCGAGCGGTACAGGGAGGAACGTCGCGCAGGCAGAACTTCCATGGAGGCCATAGAGTTGTCTTTCCTGAATGCGGGACGAGCCGTAATGGCATCAGGGATGGCGGTGATCGTTGCGCTTTTCGGCATGCTCTTTGTCCCGATCAGCGTGTTCCGTGACATTGCGCTGGGTGCGATGCTCGTTGTTGTGACAGGAGTGGCCGCGGCTCTCACCGCGCTTCCGGCGATTTTGAAGATCATGGGCGAGCGAGTGGATTTGCGTCGATCACGATGCGGCCCTGCGTTTTTAACTCGGCACAAGCGTTCGCCATTTTGGCATCGATGGGCCAAGGTCGTGACGCGGCACGCTTGGTCGTCGGCGCTGCTGGTGTTGGTCGTGCTTGGAGTGCTGGCAGCCCAATCAATGCACCTGCAACTCGGCATTTCTCCGCTCTCTACCGATCCGGCGTCCGAAAGTGGCTTGCTTCCGAAGACTGAGTACTGGGAACGGGAAGCGGCCGCGACGCTCATGTCGGTGGTTGAAGTCGTGGTGGATGGTGCTCACCTGGTCGACATGGATGGCGGAATCAACTCGCTTGTCGCACACATCGGCCAGGATGCCGACTTCGCTCCGGTGGTCACAGTTCAGACGAATGAAACCGGCGACCTGACCATTGTTCGGGCGTTGGTTGTGCGACCGCCGAGCTCCTCCGAGGCTGAAACCGCGATCGAGCGGCTTCGCACGGAGGTTGTGCCGAATGCGTTTGCGACACCGTCGTCGGTCTTCGTCTCTGGACCGTTGGCGCTGCAATGGGATCTGCTCCACCTTATCGAGACCTGGCAGCCGCGCATTATCGGGTTCGTGCTCGGCCTGAGCTTTATTGTCCTGATGTTGGTATTCCGCTCCATCATCATTTCTACAATGGCGACGCTTCTGACCCTGCTAACCGTGAGCTCCTCCATCGGGGTGCTGACACTCGTCATTCAGGAGGGTTACGGAGCTTCCCTGCTGGGGCTGGAGCAGACGGAGATGATCGAAGTCTGGATACCCATCACGCTTTTCTGCATCCTGTTTGGGCTGAGCATGGATTATCACATGTTCCTGGTGAGCCGGATTCACGAGCACTACAGGCAGAGCGGGGACTCAACTGCCTCGATTGTGCTCGGCGTGCGGTCAACCGGCACCGTTATCTGCGGAGCGGCGCTGATCATGGCGGTCGTCTTCGCGAGCTTCGCCGGTGGGCGATTGCTGATCCTGCAGCAGGTCGGCTTCGGTCTGGCGGTGGCGGTGTTGATCGACGCCTTCCTGGTGCGGTTGATCCTTGTTCCTGCCGTTATGGCGCTGCTGGATCGGTGGAACTGGTACTGGCCGGACTGGTTTGGATGGCTGCCCGATGGGAAGTGGTGGCATAAAGACGTCGATCTCGCCTAGAGTCGAGCACTTCTGCACGCACGAGGAGTATGATTACCAGATATGGCAGACGAGCAAGCAGTCAGCAATTATCTGGCAAAGGCAAGCGAGAGTCTGGAGGGCGCAGCAAGCGAGCTTGCGAACGGCCGTTTCAATAATTGTGCCAACCGCTGCTACTACGCCTGTTTCCAGGCGGCGATTGCGGCCCTGCTCGCCGCAGGCATCCGGACCCGGTCGTCAAGGGGCCATTTTCGCCACCCGACGGTTCATGCGCAGTTTGTCGAGCAGCTTATCAACCGGCGGCGCCGTTATCCATCGACGCTGCGGACGGTACTAACCGATACTATGAAGCTTCGAGAGGAAGCTGACTACGAACTCAACCGCATTAGCGAAAAGCAGGCTATGCGCGCCCAACGTCGGAGCCGCGAGTTCGTCCATACCATCCGAAAGGAGTTGGGTCATGATGATTGATGAGCCGTTCGAAATCACTGATTCGAAGATGCAGGCGGCCGTCGATGAACTTCAGCAGCTAATCCTGGCGCGTTTCCCGTCGACAATCTTTACGGTTGGCGAGGCGGAGGAGCCGGATGGCGTCTACATGCGTGCCATCGTCGATGTCGACGACACAGATGAAATCACAGCGGTCATTCTCGACCGGTTGGCCGACTTTCAGATTGACGATAATCTTCCCATCCATTTGGTGACCGTGCCTACGCCGGAGCGCATCGCCACTGCACGCGAGCGGGAACGGGAGGAGCGGAGATTGCCGGCATTTCCCTTCTGAGGCAAGAATGCGCTGTGGCGCCGCTCAGCCCGCTCTCGCCAGAATGCCCTGCATGATGCCGGCTGCCACGCCTGTTGGATCGCCTTCGAGCTGGGCCGGGACGTCGCTGTCCGCTGGCAGCAGCGCGGTGAGATCGCCGGTGTAGTTGACGGCGACGATCTGCGGAGATGCGGTACTTGCCAGATTTCCCACCAGTCCTTCGGTGATTGCAAAGGCTTCACCGAGCGGATCGCCACCGACTGACATCACGCTGACCCGGATCACCACGGTTCCAGCTCGCGAGTAGACCGATGCCTCGGTGCCCATGTTCGTCTCGCCCATGATCGCCCGGCTCTGGTCGCCGAGCGGGTTGATCGTTAAATCGGCGAGCAGCATCTGGTCGCGCCGGACATCGGCAAAGTAGTCCAGTGCCTGACTCGCGCCGTCGGCGCTGGAAAACCGGTGGATGCCGATGTCGACGTAAACGAGGCCAGAAGCAGAAGAGCCGCCATTTGGCGGCTCGAAATAGACGAAGGCGTTTTCCTGCCAGCCCCAGTCGTCGAAGAACACTCTCGCTGTTTCCGGATCGCTGAACGATGCGGTGATGGTGCCGGCATCGAGCGCTCCCTGGTTGATGACGACCATGCCGGCTGGTGGCGACAGGTTGGTGACGAGGGCAGAAACGTCAACGGGAACGCTCGGGGCTTCGACCGAACTGTCCTCAGAGTCACTGGCCGCGATCGCAGAGTCATTACTTGTTGCTGTTGTGTCGCCCAAGGTAATGACACGAAAGGCGCGGACATTGATTTGGGCGTTTCTTGTCACGAATAGCCCCGACCGCCCCGGCTCCAGAAGGCGATTGTCGTGTGCAACGAGCACGATCGCCCCGTCCACAAGGAATCGAATCTCGTTGCCTTCGACCTCCAACCGGTATGTGTGCCAGTCAGCATCCACCTCAAATGACTGCTCACCGACATAGTCACCGGTAACGTAGAGTTTTATTTCCCCTCCACCCGGTACCACTTCTACCCAGATCGAGCCTGGCTCGGCAGCACGTGCGAACAGTCCGAATCCGTTATAGCCGGAGTTCACAAGCTGGATCTCAGCCTCGACCGCGTAGTCGGCCATTTCCCCTGGCTCGAACGGTGCGAACACGTTCGATTCAGCACTGCCGTCACTTACGAGCATGCCATTGAGCATGTTCCATCCAGCACCAGCGTCGAACCGCTCCAGACCTCCACTTACATTTGCCTCATAAAGCACTGTCCCAGCAGGAACAGGTGTAGGAGCTGGGGTTGGCGATGGCAACGGAGTCGGTTTAGGGGTCGCAGTCGGCTCAGGCGTAGGTGTCGGTTCCAGTGTGGCGGTCGGCTCTGGAGTCGCGGTAGGTTCTGGTGTCGCTGTTGGTTCAGAGGTTGCCGTTGGAACGCTTGTGGCGGTTGGGATCGGGGTCTCGGTTGGGGGCGGTGTCGGTGTCGGCTCTGGCGTCGCTTCGGCGAACGGGCCTTCGGTCGAATCGACCACGCCCACTATGAAAGCCGTTGCTGATTCGTCGGCGGTGCTGGCCTGAAGCGGTGTCTCAGCGGGCAGGCCGACGCCTTGCCCGGCTCCGATGGTGCCCTGGAGTCCCGATGGGCTGACCACGTTCAGCGACCCCTCCTCGACGTAGAGACCGATCGGGCCAGCGTGTCCCTGCTCGCCGGTTTCGGCGTTCGCGGAGAAGGTGGCGCTGGCGAGGAACATTAGGTTGGCGTCCGGCGAAACGTCTGAGAGTGGAACCTGGATGAGAATGGTCGGTTCGATGGCGGCAGCAACCGGTGTTGCCATTGGTGTTGCAGTCAAGTCGACGGGCGTTGCCTCCGTTTGGGTCGCGGCATCTGCGGTCAGCCGGAGTCGCAGCAGGCTGAGTGGTTCGGTGCCCTGGTTCGCGACGATATAGGTCACCCCGGCATTGAGGGGGAGATCGGTGTTGGCCTGGATCAGGGATGCGAAGCCGAAGTCATCCTGAATTGCAAGCGTGCCCGCTTCGACGTAGAGCAACTCGGGTGCGGCCGTGGTGTGGGGAGCAAGCTGGGCGCCGGCTGGCAGCTTGATGCGCTCCAGCAACAGGACGCCGTCAGCGAGGGAGAGATCGGCGATGTCAGCTTGTGCGAGGATCGGCGCGTCGATACCGTCAGCGACGAAGAGCTGGTTTACCTCGGAAGCCTGGGGCGTGGCTTCCTGGGCTGACACCGTGAGCGTTCCGATGGCCGCCGCAAGTAGAAACGTGACGACACTAAAGATCACTCTGCCGATTCGCCGTTCCATCCCTACTCTCTCCTCTTGTCGGCGATCACAATGCGACGTGACCGCGAGCGTTGCTCTCAATCACTGCTGGTAAAACCCACGAACGCGCTCATTATGCAGGCGGCGGTGTACACAAAGAGCCCAGCTCCTGCGATCTCGAGCACGTCGCCGACAGACAACTGGCCGTCTGGAGTGAAGAAAAAGCGAAACAGAAGCGCAGGCGCTATGTCTGAATTGAAAAAAAGTAGAATGGAAAGGCAAGCGCGATGAGCGCCCCAAGCCCCATGATCGAGTTTCGGAATTGTGTGCTCTCAGGTGTCAGAAACAGCGCTCCGGCGAATGACATGAGAACACCAAGTGCAGAGACATACAGCACCCAATTGTATCCGATGCTGGCCAACACCCCCCGCGCGTCGGAAAACCCGACTTGAACCTGGTATCCCCCTGTGTCCGTGAAAGACACAGTTGGCAGCGCAAAAAGCGCAATCGTCCCTATGCCGAGGATGATCGGAATCAGGTACTTTGCCGGGTCTGGATCAGTGCGAGCAGGACTGTGTACTTGCTGAGCTTCCATCACACTTCCCTATCCTCAAAGAGATCGCTAGTGCTAACGGAGAGCTGAAACCGGGCGGAGACATCCATTCCCTTCGGATGGATCGTGTCCCTGGTTCCTTCTCAAGGCGGAACATCCGGTGAAGCTTGGGGGCTCGAATCTCACCGGATGCCGCGTGCCTGGAGACGGGGGACTCCTCCCACCACTGTTCGGATGTCTCCTGTTCCCGTGCCTCTACCCTACCCGACCCAATCAGCGGGAAAAAGGAAGTTACCCCGCAGCTTTGATGCAATTTTGGCCAATTCGTGCATAATAAGCCCACAACTAGCGACATGGCTCTCGAATTTCTCCCGGCGCAGGGTCCGGCGGTTCATCAGCCGCCACGAGCCAGTCAGTCCTGACCTGCTTGATTGGTCAGATATGTTACCGCCAGTGGGGGGCTCAAATGGCGGATGGACAACGATCTCCGTTTGGCGGCCTGGTCCACGCATACCGCCGCGGGCTAAGCCTGTCACAGCCTGGGCTGGCCAAACGCGCCAATCAAGTGAGCAAGACCATCCTGAACGGCGGCACCGTCTCTGATCGCACCGTCAACGCGATCGAGCGCACCACGGACGACCCCGCCAACTGGCATGTCCCGCACCAGTCGACCGTGACGACGCTTTGCAAGGTCTTCGGCCTGGAACCAGGGACGACCGCCCGCAACGCATTCATGGACGCCGCCACGATCTCGAAAGCCCTGACCCGGCAAGTCGCGCCGGGCGACGATGACTCCGATTACCCTTCCCCGCCCTTTGTGGAGGCCGGTCGCGAGCCGCACCTCGCCCGGCTGCGCCAGGAGGTCGATGCCGCCGTCGCGCGCCAGGCTGGCGTGGTCTTTGTCAGCGCCGATTATGGCGCGGGCAAGAGCCGGCTGATTCACGAGATTTGCCGGGAGGCGGTGAAACGCCATCCCGGGCTGGTGACGCTCTGGGGGTATTGCCCTGAGCCCGGCGAGACCCCGCTGTCGCACGCGCCCTTCCGGCACATCGTCAGGCTGATGGTTGGCGACGTCACGGTCGCCAGGCCGGAACAGCTTGTCTCCCGCGCCAATGAATCCCGGATGGCGGTCCGGGCGCCGGACGCGGCGCGAGCGCTCGCCACCGACGGTCGCCTGCTGATCAACCGGGTGCTGTCCGACGAAACGCTCTGGAACGACACGCTGGCCAGCGCGCTCGATCCTGAGCAGTTGCGCCGCGTCAACCTCGTGCTTCAGGGCGCCCCGCCGCTGCCGGAGGAGACGCCGAGCATGTGCGAGCAGTTTTTCCGGGTGCTCTCCGGCTATGCCGCGGGCGGACCGATTGTGCTGGTCCTGGAGGATCTGCACCGCGCGGACTCCGGCACGATCGAATCGCTCACCCACCTGATCCAGCGATTGCACCGGCAGGCGTTGCCGGTGCTCATTATCGGGTCGTACCGCCCCGGCGCGCTGGCGCCCGCGCCGTCGGGAGAACGCCATCCACTTCCGACCATGCTTCACGACACATCCCGGATCTTTCTCGATCCGATCGTGGACCTGTCGACTTCGGTAGGCGGCGAGCCGGGCAGGGCATTTATCGATCAGCTTTTGCATCGCGCGTTCACGGACTACCCGCGCGATTTGGCTGGTGCGCTGTTCGAGCGCACCGCCGGGCTGCCATTGTTCGTAACCGAAATTCTGCGGATGTACCGGCAGGGCAAATCGATCACCGGGTTGCCAGACAACGGCGCCAGGCCGGATGTCGAACCAGCGCCCGATCACGCGATGGAGGCAATCAGGACACTGTTCGTTGAGCAGCTCGGCCAGCTTTCATCGGAACACCGGGAAATCCTCAACGCGGCATGCGTCCAGGGCAATGCGTTTTCGGCGGAGCCAATCATCCAGGCGCTGGGTCTTTCTAAACCTGCATGGATGACGCTGGTTGATGCCCAGCTGGTGCGACGATATCGACTGCTCGTGGCCGGACAGCGCTCTTCCATCGACGGCCACGCATTCCACCAGTATCAGTTTTCGCACGCGTTGCTTCGCGATCATATCTATCACGAACTTTCGGAAGCCGAGCGATCGCGCCATCACGCGGCCACGGCCGGGGCCATGCTGGTCCTCTATGGCGAGCAGGATCATGAAGCCAACGATGCCATCGCCTGGCACTTTGATCAGGCGGGTGATCCGAAGCGAGCAGCCCCCGCCTATCTCCGCGCCGGGGTGCACGCCATGATCCTGCGGGACTACGCCCGCGCCATCAGGCACTTCCGGCGGGTTCAGGAGCTTCACATCCAGGCCACGGACCCGACAACCCATGTGCACTCCTTCATTGGATTGGGGAACTGCCGGCGAGGCATGGGCGAGGCGGTGGAAGCGCAACGCATGCTCGACCAGGCGATCGTCCTGGCGCTGCGTCATCACCTGCCGTTGGTCAGGGCGCACGCGCTGGAATCCATGGCGATGCTCGATTTCGACGCCGGGAACATGCGGGAGGGCGCGGATCGCCTTGAAATGGCGATCGATATTTTTCGCGCGTCTGATGAGCTCGACGACGCGGCTCGAGCCTTGGCGAACCTGTCCTACCTGCTCTATGGCCAGGGCAGGTATGAGGCGGCCATGGCAGTCGCGGAGGGCTCTCGCGTTTTGGCCGTGCAGGTGGGAAATGACCGGATTTGGGTCGACGCCCGCAATGCGCGCGGGATTTGCCTGATCGACCTTGGCTTCGCCGATCAGGCGATGGAGATCTATCAGGACTGCGTGGAGCTGTGCAGGGAAATCGAGGATGTCCACCGGGAAGACCTCTGCTGGCTCAACATCTCGCTGGCCGCCCTCGAAATGGAACAGTGGGAGATCGCCATCGACGCCGTCGAACACATTCTCGCGGGGCCAGGCCACACACCCCGGCTGGTCGCGGCGGCGGAGTTCAACGCCGGCGTCATCGCCGAAGGAATGAAGGATATCCCGACGGCTCGCATGCACTATGCCAACTCCCGGGAGATTCGGGAGGGCAACGAGCAGCAAGCCTTGCTGATCGACAGCCTGGCGGGCCTGTTGCGGATTGCGCTCATCGAGGGCGATACGAAAACGGCCGGGACGCTGCGATCGGACATCAGTCACCGCATCGATCAACGCGGGCAGGACGGCGTCGAGCACAGCGGTCGCTTGCTCGTGACATTGATCGAGGCGGAGCGGGTGCTGGGTGACGCGCGAGCGGCTCGCGACCGCGCGCGATGGGCGAGAAGCTTCGTCACGGGCCGCGCCAACCAGGTCAACGACCCGGCCTACCGGCAGGGCTACCTGAACATGAAGGCGCACCGCCGGATATTCGAGCTTGCGGCGGCGCTGGATTCAGCCGCATATGCCGCCACGGGATGATTCCCGGACCGGCGCCTGTAATCGCGAACCTTGTGTCCGAAACCTGACCGTCCCCGCGGGCTCGGGTTCCGTGCCCAATGCTGGCGCATAGAGCGTTTTGCAGGTTGGTTGCGCCACCACAGAACATCTGACCTGGTCGTGGCGATCGTCCTGTTGCGAACGTTGGGCGCTTGTGCATAATGGATCGTGTGAAGAACAAATAAATCGATATCCATGATCCATGCCACGCTTGGGAATGGGAAAAACCAACGACCATCGATCGGTCTTTTGTCGTCCCCGGCGAAGACCCGGGGTGGTACCGCTGTAGAGGGGGCTCGAATGGCGGAAGCACAACGTTCGCCCTTCGGCGAGCTCGTATTTCAGCATCGCCGGCGCCTTGGCTTGACCCAACAGGAGCTTGCCGACCACACGGAGGACATCAGTGCAAGCGCCGAGGGAGAGAACATTGGCGCTGTCTCGATCACCCGGCGCACGGTGTCAACGCATGAAAGCAGGATGGCTGACCCGTCCGGGTGGATCAGTCCTCGCCCATCCAATGTCCGAGCGCTGATCGCCGCCTTCGAGTTGACGCCTGGATCGCCGTCGCATACGGCGTTCATCGAGGCTGCACAGGCCAGTTTCAGCGATGGAGCCCTTTCGGCCAGCGGCGGGTTGGATCGGTCGGAGCCGGAGTTTGTTTCGGCCAGTCGTGAGCCGCACATGACGCGACTTCGCCAGGCCGTGGACGACGCCGTCGCCGGCACACCCGGTGTGGTGATCCTCACCGCCGGCTCGGGTGTGGGCAAAACGCGGCTCCTTGAGGAGATCTGCCGGGAATCGGTCGAGCGGCACGCCGGGCTCGTCACGGTCTGGGCCAGTTGCACAGGGCGCGGTGGAGTGACGGACATGCACCAGCCACTGCGCCAGATGCTCGGGTTGATGGTTGGTGATGTCAAGGTCGTGAGCGAGCGGCAGCGCGTCTCCGGCGCCAACACTGCCCGGCTGATCAACCGCGTGCCCGCGGCGATCAGCGCCATCGAAACCGAAGGGCGCGGGCTGATGCACCGGTGTCTCTTCGTGGAGGCATTGCGTAACCCGGAGCTTGCCGCGATCGATAACGACCCGGTTCGTCGCAGTGTCGACATGCTGATCGAAGCCGAACCGGACCCCTCCCAGTCGTCGTCGGATACGTACGATCAGCTGTTCCAGGTGCTTGCCAGCTATGCAAAAGCGGGTCCGGTGGCGCTGGTCCTGGATGACCTGCATCGGGCGGATAGTGGTACGATCCGCGCACTGTCGCATCTCCTCCGCCAATTGCGTCAGCACCGCCTGCCGCTGGTGGTGCTTGGCTCAGTCTGGCCCGCTGAGGAACGCGTCATCCAACCGGAGCAGCGAAACCGGTTGCTGAAGCTGCGGCGGCTCGCGTCACGGCTGTTCCCTGATTCGCTTCTGGATCTGTCCACCACGGTCGGTGGCGACGCCGGGCGGGCCTTTGTGGAAGCGGCCGTCGCCAGCTCCGGTCAGGTGGTGTCGCCTGACAAGCTGGACACGCTCGCCCGGTTGACCGCGGGTCTTCCGCTGCTCGTCACGGGCTTGCTGCGAATGCATCCGCGGGATGACGATCGTGCCTCAGCGACAGATGACCGTCCGGCGGAAACTGACGATTGGGCCAGCCAAATCCCCCCTGAGGTCTGGTTGATGTTTGCCGAGCAGGTAGCGACCCTGTCAGGTGAGCTGCCGCCGCTGCTATCCGCGGCAAGCGTCCAGGGCAATGCCTTTTCGGCGGAGACACTGATGAGCGTGCTTGATCTCTCCCGAGCCGACTTTATCGAGATGGTGGATATGAACCTGGTTCAGCGGGATCGATTGCTCGTGCCGGGTGGCAGGCTCACGATCGAAGGCCAGGCCGTTCACGAATACCAGTTCTTCCATGGGCTGCTGCGCGACTTCGTCTACGAACGCATGAACGAGATGGAGCGGGCGTACTATCACACGGCCACGGCGAATGCATTGATTCGGACCTTTGGGCACAAGGACCACCACGCCACGGACGAGATCGCCTTTCACTACGAGCAGGCTGGAGACCAGTCGCGCGCGGCGGTCGCGTATCTTCATGCGGGGGATCACGCAATGAACCTTCGCGACTTCGACCGGGCGATCAGGCACTATGAACGCATCGGTCACCTGCGTGTCCGCCGATCGGACCCGGCCACGTTCATCTACTCGCTCATCGGCCTCGGCAATTGCGCGCGCAGCCTGGGGCAACAGTCCAGAGGACGAAATGTGCTGAAAAAGGCGCTGGGTCTCGCCAGGCGGCACGACGATCCCATCATCGAGGGTCATGCGTTGGAAGCGCTCGCCATGCTGGATTTCGACGCCGGCGAGATGCAGGCTGGCATGGATCGCCTGACCGCGGTGATCGATCTTTGGCGATCGTCCGATCATGACGAGGCGGGTCGGGCCATGGCCAACCTGAGCTACCTGTTGTACGGACTGGGACGGTATGAAGAAGCCATTGCCGTCGCGGAACAGGGCATCGTCACGGCGACCCGGATCGGCGATGACCGGATGTGGATCGACGCTGCCATCGGACTGGCGAATTGCTGGCTCGATCTCGGTCTTTATGAGGAGGCAATCTCCCAGTATGAACACTGTGCCCGGCGGTGTGACGGCGTCGTGGACACGCATCGCGAGCATATTTGCTGGCTCAACATCTCACTGGCGGAGATCGAAATGGCACGATGGGATCGCGCGCTCGCCATTATCGAGCAAAAGCTGATCTCAGCGCCTGGGCTAGGCTCTCACCTCACCGGAGCGGCCGAGTACAGCCTCGGCCTGATTGCGGAAGGGCGTCGTGATCCGCAATCAGCGCGGGAACACTACCAGGCTTCTCGCGCGATCCAGGAGGCAACGGAGCAACAGGGGTTGCTGGTGGATAGCCTGGCCGGACTGCTCCGAACCGCGATGTCGCGCGCCGACCTCGAGCAGGCGCAAGCATTGAGAGACGATATCCGCACACGAATTGACCAGCGCGGGCTGGACGGGATCGAGCATATCGGCAAGTTGTTCGCGCCGCTGATCGAGTCGTCGATAGCATTGGGAGATCTCGCCTCGGCGCGGGCGTTTGCTGCCCAGGCGACTGCGTTCCTCGGCGGACGGGCGGATCGGATCAGCGACCCGGTGCACCGCGAGTCGTACCTGATGGTAACCGCACGCCGTCGCGTCTTCGAGCTGGCCGCGACATTGGATGAGTCATGAAAGCCGTGACAGGAATGCACCGCTCCTGATGGACCGGCGCACCCTTGCAGACCCGGCTCTTTTGCCCTTGTAGGCTCGGATCCCCGTGCTCGAGCGCCCAACCCGCCCACGGGAGACGATCCTGCGCGGCCCTGTGCGCCCATGCCGCAAGGCTCGTCAGAAAATCCAGTCCCACACCTTCTTGACCGTGGCAACCGTGGATGTGCTGGCCCCACCAATGATGGATCCTGCCGCCGCGCCGGCCGCGGTACCCGGCCCGACGATGACTGATCCCGCGACCGCGCCGCCGACCGCGCCGCCCGCCGCGCCGGCCGCATCCCACCCCGCGATGTCCACAACCTCGTCGATGAAGCGTGCGCTCACCGCTCCACCCGCCAGGTCCTTGTCATCCTTGATCCAGAACAGCCGGTTGAAGGCGTTCGCGGGCGAATAGACTGTCGGGAGACCATGCTCCAGGATATCGACGGCCATTGAAACACCCGCGCTGACATCCTGGTCGCGCGCCTGGCGCGTGTCGTTGCGAAGCGACTTGAGGGTGTCGATCAGCGTGGTTACGCTTTGCGCCCCGTTGACATGCTCAGTCACGAGCTGCCGGGTACGCTGCACGGCCTCAGCGACTTCAGGTGTTTCCGTGTCCGTGAGCGCCTGCTGAAGCTCACGCACCACCCGGATTCGCTCCCGGGTGTAGGCGCCGATGCTCCCGACCTTCAGGAGCGCATCGAATACCTGGAATTCCGAGGGCAGCTCGCCTTCGATGAGCAGTTGCTTGACATTGAGATGCCGGATGATCCTGAAGACATTTTGCTGGGCGGCTTCGACTATGCGCGTGTGGTCCTCGACCGTCAGGTTTGCGCGGTTCACCAGATCGGCGAAACGCGTGTACGCGGTTTCATCCATTACCCCACCTTTCGTGATTCAGCGCGCGCCTCGTGCGTACCGTCGATCGCATCAACCCTCACCGTGAGCCGCGGCGGCTCGGAGGGCTGACAGGTGTCGGTAACGACTGCCGGACAGCGCCAGCACGATCTCCTGTGCCGTGTTGATGAATTGCCGGGCCATGCCGCCGCGGAGATGCGATTCACCCCTGCGCTAGCTGTGTGGCGGATGTATCTGTCATCACGATAGCGGCTCGCCGTCAACACAACGTCAACGGCGAATGGCTCGATGTCAGTGTCGAGCCACTCGCCGTGAAAGGATGGTTGGGGGAAAGCGTCGTCAGGTGGTCGGGATGCCGGGCCGGAGGTGGCGCTCGGCTGGGTGACCTTCGAGACGCCGCCCCAACCGCACCAGCCAGCCGCCAAATCGCTGGCGATGGGTGATCCTGATCACCGGTGACGATCCTTGGGAGGTAATGATGCGTGGGTCGGGATGGCGCTCCCGGACGAGATTTTCGGTGAATTCCAGCGGGAGGTACGGCGTTGTCATCTGGCGACTGTCCTTTGTCGAATTACGCTCGGCACGTCGTTGTGCTAGCTGGGTAGTCAGGTCTGGGCCTCCGTCATGAAGGGCTCCGGGAGCAGGGCGGGTTCGTGCCCCGCGATCCAGTGACCAACGCTCACGACCAGCCGGCCAAGCTGCTGTCGTCGCTGGATTCGGTTCGGGCTGGTGTGTGGGCGTTGCGCCATTGCGCGCAGGTCCGCCTGGCGTTGGTTCACGATTTCGAATGTTGCATTCTGATCCATCATAGGCGTTGTCGTTCTCCAGGTGTTACAGGCAATGAAGGTTCGAGCTGTGGCACATCTCGCGGCGCCACGACGCAGGCAGATGCCAGGTGGTGTTTGCTTGTCACGTCAGTTCCTCCTTTCAATTGATCGCGGGGACCGGCCCTGTGCCGGTCCGATTTACGGGAGTTGCTCGTCGGGCGTCGCCCCCGTAAGGCGGTAGAAGCGGAAGAAGTCGTGGTCAATTGGCAGGATCTCGACTTTGCTGAAGCCCGCCTGCTCGGCATAGCCGTTCAGTGTCTGGGATCGCATCACGGTTCCAGTTGCCGCCGAGGGCTGATCTACCATGCCGACCGGCAGGCAGTGCAGAATGCTGAACCCGTACATGTACCGCTCAACGTCATCGGCGTTCGGCGTGAACTGGTCGGCGACTTTTTCATCGACCACCAGGGCCGATCCGGTGTCCCCGACCAGCCGACGCATGGCCTCCAGCACCGCCACGGGATTGGACATGTCGTGGACGCATTCGATCGCGAGCGCGAAGTCGTATTGGCCGGCAAGCTCCGGGTCGCCCGCGTCGCGAATGTGGAATGTCACCCGGTCCGCGACACCCATTGCCTCCGCGTTGGCCCGAGCCTCTATGGTTGACGCCTCGTCGAGGTCGAATCCATCGACGTGGATCCTGGGGTAGGCCTTCGCGAGCGCGATACTGGACCACCCCAGGCCCATGCCGATATCCGCGACCCGCGCGCCCGGTTCGGTCTGGAGCCGCGCGTGCACGTCCGGCATGGCCGGAATCCACTCCTGGGCGAGCAGGTGGCGAAACTGCGGCCGGGTGGTCCCCGCTTGCCCTTCGGCAAGGTCTGGCCCGTAATCCTCGTAAGGGACGCCACCACCAGTCCGGTACGCGTCGAGGAGCGCGGGAAGCGGTGCGACGCAGCCGGCGAAGATCTGGGCCATCGGCGCCATTGCCGTCAGGCCCTCCGGATCGACCAACACCGCGTCATAGCCAGGGGGAAGGCGGTAGCGACGCTCCGTTGCCGCGGCGTTGGCCTGTTCCACCTCCAGGATGCCGGTTGCCGCCTGTTGCTCCAGCCATTCACGGGTATAGCGCTCGGCCGTACCCGTCGCCTGGGACAATTCGCTGCTGGTCGCGAAGCCAGAGTCCGCCAGCGCCCGGTAGTACCCGAGCCGGTCTCCGAGGTACACGGAGAAGAGGTCCATGGCCTGGATGGTTGCGCCGAACAATCGTTCCACCAGCGCATCCGCGCGCTCTGACGGACTGCTTCCTGTGGTCATCATCACGCCGATTTCCTTTCCGTTTCAATTCTCGCGGGTTGATCTCTGCCCGCCTCTTGAGTGAATAGTTGTGGAAGATCCACGACGATGGATCGGGGATCCTTGAGGTGTGGTCTCACTGGCGCCCGATTCGGCGCGTCAAGGTAGAGGTCGATGTGGTCTTCAAGCGTGACCATGGATTGTCCCGGTTCTTCGTGAATCATGGAAGTTCCTCGTGATGGGTGTCACAGCGTTGAGACATGGTCTCTTCGTTGAAACGGCGTTAGTTCCTACGGTGTTGATGGCGAGGCCGTCGCCGCCACGGCGGGCCGGATGTTCTGGTTGACGCGGAAGAGGTTCGTCGGATCGTACTGCGCCTTGATGGCCGCCAGGCGATCGTAGTTGTCCCGGTAGGCGGCACGGATGCGCCCCTGCCCCTCCTCCATCATCATGTTGACGTAGGCGCCTTCAGCGGCGAACGGATGCACGGCGTTCCAGTACTCCTTCGCCCAGGTCGTGATCGCTCCGGCGTTGGCCGGGTCGGGGTCGACCCCATAGATCACCTCGGCCCAGGTGGCATCCCGGTAGCTGAACGCGGTGTCGTTCCGGCCCGTTCGCCGGACCGCCCCGTCAATCGGGTACAGATGCACGCCCGAAAGGGGAGTCGGCATCTTCGCCGCGTGCTCCACGTGGCGGGCGATCGCCTCATCGGGCAGCTCGCGGACGAAGTCGGCCTTCCAGTACCACTGCAAGCCTGAGGGGATGAGCGCGTCGAATGCGCTCGTCAACGCCGGGTATGGCATCGGCTGGATGCCGTCCAGCACGGGTGGCCCAAATGCCCTGATTGGCGCAAAGACGTCGTCGGCACGCTCGGGCGAGCCGGTGTAGCACCAGACGACGCCACACACCTTCTTCAGGTGCAGCTCCTCCGGGAAGAGCGGGACAGGTGGGATCGTCATGAAGGCGAAGAATCCGCTGAGGTCTTCTGGCGCCTGGACGATGAAGTCGCTATACCAGCGCATGACGCCTGCCGCCTGGTCCAGCGGCCACAAGGTCAGTCCGCCGATGATGGTGTCGACCGGGTGCAGCCGGAACAGGAACGAGGTGACGACGCCGAAGTTGCCGCCGCCACCGCGCAATGCCCAGAAGAGATCAGGATGCTCGTCAGCGCTGGCAGTCACGAGGCTGCCATCGGCCAGGACGACGTCCGCCGAGAGCAGATTGTCGATGGTCAGCCCGTACTTGCGGCTGAGATGGCCGATCCCGCCGCCGAGGGTGAGCCCGCCGACACCGGTACTGCTCACGGTGCCGCTTGGTGTCGCGAGCCCGAAGGGGTGGGTAGCGTGGTCGACCTCGTTCCAGGTGCAGCCGCCCTCGACCCTGACGGTGCGGGCGACGGCATCGACCCGGATGCCCTTCAAAGCGGAGAGGTCGAGGACGACTCCGCCGTCAATCGTTCCGAGGCCAGCCCCGTTGTGCCCGCCACCACGGACAGCGAGCTCCATCCCCTGCTCCCGGGCGAAACTCACCGTCGCGATCACGTCGGCGATATCGGCGCAGCGTGCGATCAGCGCCGGGCGTTTGTCAATCATGGCGTTGTACACGGCGCGGGCGTCGTCGTAATTTGGATCGTGCGGCTGGATGAGGTCGCCGCGAAGTGCGGTTTCGAAATGTGTGATGGCGTCGCGAGCTGGTCTGGTCGTCGTGATGAGCGCGGGTTGTGCAGTCATGAAAATCCCTTTTGCGCTAGATGTGGAAGACGAGCGATGAGGTTGACGTGCCGGAAGGTGAACGGATCTTCTGGTGAGTGTTGACCGGCTCCTGGTGAAAAGCACCTCCAATCGGTAGATCGAGCATGATCTACACATGACTGTAAGCGCCGGTCATCAAGGCAACGTCAACGGGCTCGTCAACGCGGTATCAAAAGGCCAAAATGGCGGAATTGGGCGCTATACTGAGCTTAGGACCGAAGTGCGACGCGAACCATGGCGGGATGGAACCATGCCTCACCTGGAAATCGCCCTGCTGGGAACAATGCAAGCCACACGTGATGGTCAGGTCATTGCTGACCGGGCATACGCGAAGGTGCTGGGACTGCTGGCGTATCTGGCCGTAGAGTCCGACCGCACCCATCAGCGCGCATCGCTGTCCGACCTGCTATGGCCCGAGCAACCGGAAGATCGCGCCAGGCACAGCCTCCGCCAGGCGCTTTCGACACTCCGCCGGACCGTCGGGGATGACGCCGCGAACCCGCCCCATATCCTGATCACCCGCGACACGATCGCCTTCAATGCCGCCAGCGACCATACCGTGGATGTCGAGGTGTTCAACAAGCTGCTCGACACGTGCGAGGTGCATGACCACCAGCGGCTTGATACCTGCCCGCCCTGTATCCGGCGACTCGAACAGGCGACCGCGCTGTATCGGGGTGATTTCCTGGCGGGGTTTTCTCCCGGAGACAGCCTGGGATTTGACGATTGGTCGCAAATTCACCGGCAACGCGTGCAACAGCGAGCGCTCAAGGCGCTGGTGACAATCGGCAACCATCACGAGCGACGCGGGGAGCTGGATCAGGCAACTGCCGCCGTGCGCCGGCAACTTGAGCTCGAGCCATGGCTGGAACGCGCGCACCGGCAACTGATGGAGCTGCTCTGGAAGAGTGGCCGGCGCAACGACGCGCTCGCCCAGTACGAGCGATGCCGGCGTGTCCTTGAAGAAGAGTTGGGTGTTGAGCCAGAGCGCGAAACCGCCGAGCTCCATGCGGAAATCCGTGCCTCCGGCGCAAGTCGTCGGCCCATTCCTCCCGAAAAGACAAGCCAGGCCTCCCGCATTCCTGTACCCATGACGCGCCTGGTGGGGCGGGAGCAAGAGTTGGAGGACGTTGCTGACATGTTGGCGCAACGGGACTGCCGCCTGTTGACGCTGATCGGGCCAGGTGGAAGCGGAAAAACACGAATGGCGATCCAGGTCGCCATGGACCAGGTGGATTCCTTTCCGGATGGCGCCATGTTTGTGTCACTGTCATCGGTGCGGGAGCGTGATGGTATCGCGGCGGCGATCGCCGCCGAGCTTGGCTTGCAGTTGTCCGGTGGCGACGAGCCGGAGCAGCAATTGCTGGATTGGCTGCGCGACCGATCGCTGTTTCTTGTGCTCGACAACGCCGAGCATCTGGTGGATGGCATGCAGCTGGTGCCGAGGATGCTGGCGGCGGCCCGCGATATCAGGATTTTGATCACAAGTCGCGAACGCCTGCTGCTGCACGGCGAATGGGTTTACGACGTTCGCGGGCTGGCATACCCCGCCAGTGAGACCACAGACAGTTTCGAGGGATACGGCGCAATCGAGCTGTTTGGCGAGCGCCTGCGGCAGGTGCGCTCGCGCGCGCCCCTGCGCCACGAAGAGCGGCCATCGGTGGTGCGTATCTGCCAACTGGTCGAGGGCATGCCGCTCGCCATAGAGCTGGCCGCGGCCTGGACGCAGACCCTTCCGCTGGACCAGATTGCGTCAGAGATTCGAAAAAACCTGGATTTCCTGTCGACCTCGATGCGCGACCTCCCCGATCGGCATCGCAGCATACGCGCGGTGTTTCACCAGACATGGGGGATGCTCACGGATGATGAACAGGTCGCCTACCGCAAGCTGTCGATTTTTCGGGATGGGTTCCAGTTACCGGCGGCGGAAGATGTGGCCGGCACCTCGTCGCACCTCCTGGCGGCGCTGGTGAGCAAATCGCTGGTGGTTCAGCTTCCAGAAGGGCGATACCGGCTGCATGAGCTGCTCCGGCATTATGGCGAGGAGATGCTCCAGCTCCATGAGACCGAATATGTGGAAATGCACGATCGGCATTGCCATTACTACCTGACCTTCCTTGCCGATCGCGAGGATGCCCTGACGGGTCGCGCGCAGCAGCGTGCGCTGGCGGAAATCGGCGGTGACATCGAGAACATCCGGGCGGCATGGCAATGGGGTACCCGGCATGACCGGGTCGCCGCGCTGGACGGCGCGGCTCACGCACTCTGGCTGTTCTACGTCATGCGCGGCTGGATGCGGGAAGGGTCGACGGCATTTGGGCGCGTGGTGATGGCGCTGGAGCGACCGGCCGCCGCGGGTGAGGAGCAGGATCCGGCGAGAAGCCTGGCGTTGGCGAAGTCGCTTGTGCGGTATGGCGGGTTCCGGAGCGGTCTCGGACGATACGATCATGCGCTCTCGCTATTGAATGACGGCATTGCCCTCCTGCGGCGGCATGACGCGAAGCGGGAGCTGGGACTGGCGCTGAACATGCTGGCGGCAGCGATCGGGATGAAGGGGGATTGCGGCGAATCCCGCGGCCTGGTGGAGGAAAGCCTCGCCCAGTTCCGCGCGGTTGGCGACGCATGGGGTGTCGCGTTTTCGCTCAACGACCTTGGCCTGATCTCCCATGTTCTCGGTGACGACGATGAGGCGTATCGATTTTGTGAGGAGAGCCTGGCAATGTTCCGGCGCATCGGCGACCGTCGGGGTCACGCGTTCGCGGCCCATAATCTCGGTGCCATCGCCGCGTACCGGGGAGACTATGACCGGGCAAAACGCCTGCTCAGGGAGGCGCTTGCGCTGCGCCAGGAGAGCGAGGATCAATGGGGAGTGGCGTCGTCCTACGTGCAGCTTGGCTCGGTGGCGAGGGTAGTCGGCTCGGGTCAGGAAGCACGGACGTTCCTGGTCAAGGCACTTGAAATCGCCTGGGAGAGCTCAGTCACGCCGATGGTGCTCGATGCGCTCGTGGAGCTTTCGGCCCTGTTTCTCGACGAGGGCCAGGATGAGCGCGCCAGTGAAATCCTCGCCGCCATCGCGGCCCATCCCGCGATCCATGGTCACATGCGGGAACGGATCGCTGAGATGTCGGCGGGAAGCAAAATCCAGTCAGGTGTGCCGCCGGACGGAGCGTCGTACGATCGGTGGGCGGTGCGAGCGGTCGACGACCTGGCGAGGTCGCTGGTTGGGTAATGGTCAACCTGGAATCGGCCATGGCCGCCACCCCGGACCGGTAGTGGTCGACCTTGTGTCGACCTGCCGTGCCAAAGCGAACACACGGTTCACCTCGACCGCAATCGGGGAACGGTTACCCGGCCGGGACCATGACCGCGAGCATCCGTTCACTTCCCGGCGTCACCGGGTGGCCCAGAGCAGGCCGCGTTCGACGATGGTCTTCGCTTCTGGCACCTCGAAGTCGGCGTCGACGTGACCCAGCGAGCAATAGAAGACCTTCCCGTCCCCGTACTTCCGTTTCCAGGCGACGGGCATCACGGTGCCGCCGATCCAGCCGGCGTGTGCGTCGCTGTAGGTGGTGGTTGCCAGCACCTCGTTCGATGGGTCGACGTGCAGGTAGTACTGTTCCGACCGCATCTCGAAATCCCGCAATCCCCGCGTGATCGGATCGTCGTGGTCGATGATGTTCACGGTGTAGTCGACGATGTTGCCGGGATGCGCGACCCACTGCCCGCCACAGGCGAACTGGTACTCGGGGTTGTTGCGGAAGGCATCCCCCATGCCGCCGTGCCAGCCGCCCAGACCGGCGCCGCCTTTGATCGCGTCGAGCAGGCCCTGTTCCTGCTCCTTTGAAATCTCACTCTGGGTATACACCGGCACGATGAGATCGTATGTCGCCATGCGGTCAGCGTCGGTAAAAACGTCAAGGGTGGGGAGCCGATCGACGTAGTAGCCATGCCCTTCGAGCAACGTCGCGAATCGCGTCGAGGTCTGGTCGGGTTCGTGCCTTTCCCAGCCGCCATAGACAATCAGTGCCTGTTTTGCCATTGGCCATGCCTCACTTTCGTGTCGTGAAGAACGCGATACGCAGCGCCGGGCGGACCTCCGGTACAAGACCTGAGGCTACATCACCCCGCGGTCTTGCGGGTTGTTGAGAACGCGGATTGTCGCCGGGTCGAGCGGCTCGGGCCGGATCATGGCCGATTGCATCGAGATGTGCTGGCCACGCTGGCTGCTCGTTTCCATTGCCTGCATCAGCTCCAGCACATGGTTCATCAACACTCCCGAGGCGCGCGGCGCAGTGCCGGCGCGGTAGGCATTGGCGAAATCGGCCAGCCCAAGCCCGCGAGAATTATCCGGGAATCCCTCATCCAGCTCGATCTCCCGCCACTTGTCCGCTCCATGCTGAAAGAGCCGGACAGGACCGCCAAAGGTGTTCGGGTCCGGCACCGAGAGCGTTCCCTCACTGCCGTAAATCTCGATCCTGGGCCGCTCGGTTTTCCAGATGTCGTAGGTTGCCGTGAACGACGCCACCGGACCGATGGCGAAGTCCAGCACGGCGTTGAGGAAGGTCGGCGTTTCAACGGAAATGGTTTCGCCCGCTCGCGGCTGGGACGAGATCGTACGGGTGGGGAATGTGATGCGCGCGTTGCTGGCGATCCGGTTGACCGGACCCAGCAGTGTCACAAGCGCCGTGAGGTAATAGGGGCCGAGGTTGAACTGCGGACCTCCCCCGTGCAGGTAGGAGAAATCCGGGTTGGGGTGCCAGTGCTCGTTGCCGTGGGAGGCGAAACAGGCGGCGGTGCCGACAGGTTCGCCGATCGCGCCCTCGTCGATAAGGCGCCGGCACGTCTGCAACCCGGCGCCGAGAAAGGTGTCGGGAGCGCCGCCAATCAGGAGATTGCGCGCCGCCGCAAGGTCGACCAGCGCCTGCCCTTCGGCGGGATCGACGGCGATCGGCTTTTCGCAGTAGACCGCCTTGCCGGCCTCCAGCGCGGCGCGATTGATCGCATAATGCGCGGCGGGAATGGTGAGATTGAGCACGATGTCGATGCCGGGATCGGCGATCAGCTCGTCGGGCGTCAAGGCGCGCGGAATCGCGTATTCCCGTGCCTTTTCCTCGGCACGCTCGCGGACGAGGTCGGCCACGGCGAGGATGTCAAAGCCGGCAAACCGCCGGGTGCCGTTGGTGAGATAGATGTCGCTGATCTTGCCGCAGCCGATGAGCCCGACGCGAGCCTGTTGTTCTGATGTCATGCCTTGCCTTTCCTGAATGATCGTCGTGAAACGAATCGACGAATTCCGAAACGTGCCTCACCATCGATTCGGTAGGGGCGGACCCCCGGCAACCGTCGCCGCATGGCGACGAGGTGACGGGGTTGTCCGCCCGGTGGTCGCGCAGCGGCCACAACCACGACGACCAGTAATCCGCGCTACGCACCCGCGAAACGCACGACGACATCGTAGATGAAGCGGGTGGCGAAGGCGAGATCGTCGACGTGAATACGCTCGTTGTGACCGTGGACCAGCGTGTCATAGACACCCAGCCGTTCGCTCGGCGGCATCGGGTAAAAGCCGTACACCTTCACCCCAGGGATCAACGGCGCGTCGGTGCCGCCAGAAGACAAGGAAGGAATCAGCACCGAATCGGGCATCAGCTCGCCGATCGACGCGTTGATCGCATCGAAAAAGGGCGAGGCCGGATCGGCGGCGGTGCCAGTGTCCGGGCTGGTGATGGTGATCTCGGCGATGGCACCCACCGCCTCCTGCACCGACGCCCGGAACGCCTCTGGGGCCTCCCCCGGCAGGATGCGTCCGTCAATCTCCACCTGGATCTCGCCCGGAATCACATTGATGCGCTGCCCGCCCCGGATCATGGTTGGCACAGCGGTGTTGCGGGTGGTCGCGCGCAGGCTGAGCAGCTCCTCCGCGCTGAGCGGGAGCTTTACAAGCTCTTCCCATGCGGGCGATTCGGCGGCGAGGATGTCGTTGATCCGCGCGGCGACGTCGCCACCAAGCGTGTCAGCGATAGTGGTCAGCATCTGGCGCACCGGCTCGGTGAAGGTGGTTTCGCCCTGCCAGGCGTGAAGGCGGTTCATGGCCTCGCCGAGTTTGCTCATTGCCGTGACATCAAGCGGTACCGAGGCATGGCCCGGTGTGCCGGTGACCGTCATGCGGAGATGGGTCGAGCCCTTCTCCGCCACCTGGCAGGTGTAGAACAACTGGTCATTGATCGTCATCGGGCTGCCGCCGCCTTCGTTGATGGCGAATTCGGCGTCGATCAGGTCACGGTGGTTCTTCCACATCCAGTCCGCCCCGAGGGCCCCACCGGTTTCTTCATCGGCGAAGGCGACGAGGATCACGTCGCGATTCAGGGCGATTCCCTGCTCCTTGAGCGCGAGGAACACCGCCAGCTCGGAGGCGACCTGGCTTTTCATGTCCAGCGCGCCGCGACCCCAAATCTCGCCGTCGATCAGCTCCCCGCCGAACGGATCGCGCGCCCACTTCTCCGGCTCGACCGTGACGACATCGGTGTGGCCCATCAGCATGATCGGGCGACCGGTGGGATGGGCGGATTCGAGCCGGGCGACGACATTGGCGCGATTCGGGGCGGATTCGAGCACCTGCACATTCTCGATGCCCGCATCACGGAGAACACCGGCGATGTAGCCAGCGGCGATTTTCTCGTTGCCCGGTGGTGTCATCGTGTTGAGACGAAGCAGCGCCTGGAGGTGATGAATGGCGCTTTCGCGCAGCGACTGTTGCGGCGTGGTCAGTGTTGATGTGGTCATATGGTTCCTTTGCCGCGGGAAGCGCGACGATAGCACGATTCGTCGTTCGCTGTCATGGTAGCCGGGGATGGTTGGTGCGGCAATGATGCCCAAGATGACGCTCGCGTCGCTCTTCGGCACCTGGCGCGCGCAGGGCATCAATCCCTACCACGCGTGCCGCGATCTGCTCGTTTCCCCGCAAGTCTGAACAGTTACCCGATGTCCTTCGGATGTGCGGGAAATTCCTGACCCGGGCGCCGGTGAAGGTATGCTAGCATCCGAAGGAAGAAGCAGGCGGGTGCATGCCGGACCTTCACGGTTGGGTGCGCGGCGGGTATTGCCTTGCTTCCTTTTAATGGCACGCCTGGTGCGTAAAGACGCCGCCACGCCCGGATGATGGCGAACCGGATCAACCGTCGCGGCGTAGATTCAGGGTGACGTGGTCACACGGTATGGCTTTGTGCAGGTGAGAAACGAATGACACAGATTCTGAGAGACAAGCCATGGGTGCTGGGCGTGGTGGTGCTGGCGATCGCCGGCGCGACGTTCGGCGTGTGGTCGCTGATGTCGACCGAGGCGCACGAGTGGAACGGTACGGAGTATGAGCCGCCCCGCAATGGGATCGACTTCACCCTCACCGATGTCGAGGGCGAGCCGATGGCGATCGACGCGCTCGAAGGCAAGGTGGTGCTGATGTACTTCGGCTACACTAACTGTCCCGATTTCTGCCCGGATACGCTGCTCGACTTCCGGCGCGTCAAGCAGGCGCTCGGCGACCAGGCGAGTGACGTCGCCTTCGTGATGGTGACGGTCGATCCAGAGCGGGATACGCCGGAGCGGATGAAGGAGTACCTGGACTTTTTCGATCCTTCGTTCATCGGGCTGACTGGCAGCGAGGAAGAGCTGACCCCGGTGAAGCAGGAATTCGGCATCGTCTCGATCGCGCGGGAGGCGACGCCGGGGCCTGAGGTCGCATATGGCGTCGATCACTCAACCAAGGTGTACGTGCTCAATCAGGACGGCGAGCTGACGCTGGAATATCCCTTCGGCACCGAGCCTGAGGCCATCACCGAAGACGTGAAATACCTGCTGGATTCCTGATCCTGGCGCAAAACCATGGAGGCGCGTACATGACAATTGCTCGACGAGGACTCACAGCGGTGGCGGCAATGGCGGCGCTGGTGGCGATGATGCTGGCGATGACGCCGGCCACCGCCCAGCACGATCATGGTCATGGGCACCAGCAGGAGCAGAGCGGCACGCCGGAGAGCCATGGCGGCCACATGAAGGCGACACCGGGCAGCATGGATGATTCGTGGGTCACGACGGGCATCGGCGTCGTCTACATGACGATCACCAACGACGGCGACAGCGACGACACCCTGGTGAAGGCCAGCACCGACCGGGCGCGGGAGGTGTCGATTCACGAAACCGTGATGGAGGGCAACATCGGCTACATGGAGCGACTGGATGGTCCGCTGCTGATACCGGCGGGCGAATCGGTGTCGCTGGACGAGGGCGGGATGCACATGATGCTGGTCAACCTGACCGACGATATCCGGCTTGGCGACACCTTCGACCTCACCCTGTCTTTCGAGCATGCCGGTGAGGTGACGATTCCGGTGACCGCCGTGCTCGACGCCGACGAGGCCGGGAGCGAGCCGGTGACGGTTGGCGATCTCACCATAGAAGGCGTCTGGAGCCGCCCGGCACCGATGATCGATGGCATGACTGGCACGCCAGTGGCGACACCCGAATCGTGAGGGTCCATCGGAACCTGATGTGACGCAGGATGCATCGTCGTGAGCGACCACGATTCCACGATACCCATTGACACCACGCCGGAGACCTCTCCGCCGATTGACGCCGAGCTGCCTCCGGCGACTGAGGAGCGGACCGCACCGTCCCGGCCCCGGCGCATCCTGATCGCGGTCGGGGTGCTGGGGTTGGTCGCGGTGTTGTCGCTGGGTGGGATCGCGCTGTTGTGGGACGATCCGGAACCCGGTGGGATGGAGCTGGTGATTCCGGAAGGAGCGGCGGCGAAGCTCGACTACCCGACCATCGACTCGGCGATCGACGTGCCGACGAGGATGGTGTTCGAGCAGGGGCAGGTGCTGACCATCATGAACGAGGATTCGACGGCGAACCGGGCGGGACCGTGGGTGCTGGCGGAGGGCGAGACCCTGCGCATGAGATTCGACACGCCAGGCGAGTACTTTTACCTCTGCACGGTGGATGAATCGGAATCCGTCACCGTAACGGTAGTTGAGTCGTAACGCCTGGTGACGTGGCGGGTTTCGGTGGTGGTTTCTGTCCGGTCAGGCATCGTTTCGACAATGGCCGATCACGCGGTCGAGATTGCACCCAACATTCCCGCAACGCGCGCCACGCCGCGACATTGCCTCGGTCAGAGCGCTTTTCCGTCGCTGCTGAACCGGGTCTTCTCCGCATCGGCCAGCTCAGGGTCCAAGTCAGGCAGATCGAGCCCATCAAGGCCATCGATACTTTTCTGGTTATTCACGGCAAGGAACGCATCCTTCCAGCCGTTGCCATGGCGGGATGCCTGGCGTTCTCCCCATTGCATCAGGTGTTGCCGGTCCCCGCTGAACTCCATTTGCGGCACGACAAAGCCACAGGAGTCGGAAATTCGCGTCAGGCCGATGGTAATGACGGAGCGAACAAGGTCGCGCAGGTCGTCCGGGGGCGCAAAGGCCTCGACGAGCTCGTCGAAATCCTGGTGATGCCGTTGGACAACCTGCCCGTGGCCATAGAGCCGCAGGACCTTGGGCGGTCCGGCAAACGCACAAAACATCACCGTGACTCGACCGTTCTCACGAAGGTGCGCGACGGTTTCGATCCCGCTTCCCACAAGATCGAGATACGCGCACCGGGAGGGGCCAAGGACCTGGAAGGCGCCACGGGCTCCCTTCGGGGAGAGGTTCACATGCCCGCCGGCGTCCCTGGGCGCCGTGGCTACGAAGAACATCGGCTGCTCGGCGATCCAGGCACGCAACGTGTCGTCCAGTGATTCGAAGATCCGTCCCACGGTTCATCCTTTCGCGTCGTGTGAGCCGGACGGTGGGGTAAACTTGATGATACACCGCCCGCAACCGGCGGTGAGCCGAATTGGTGGAATTGGCAGACACGCTAGCCTTAGGAGCTGGTGCCCGCGAGGGTGTGTGGGTTCGAGTCCCGCATTCGGCACTCAGGTAAGACAATTCGGCTGAGCGACACCCTGTTCCCAAATGCGTGCGTGAATTGTGGCGTGAATCAGGGGCGTCTTTCTGAATTCGGCGACATGTCGTTGCGTTACGTATGACTACAATTGGTGTTCCGAAGATGCGAGTCACGATAAACAGGTCAGCATAGTGGCATGGTACACCCCGGTCGAACGATTGCCGACCGGGGCTGTCCATCACGTTTCTTCACCCCGGCATCGTCAGCAGCGGATTGTTCCGGAGCGCACCGGTTCCCATTCATACCGCGTCCGATGATTCCTTGATACACGCCAATTGACATGGGAATCGACTGGTCGCGGTCTGGGCCGCGGCCTCGAACCTCGCGTGCGGGGTCCACCCGTTGCCACCGGCTCTCCTGTCAGGCGGGCTTCGGCTCATTGATGGTCGATGCCGCGTCGTGGGAACGGTCCTTGACAGGACTCCAGCGGCGGGTATCATGATCCCACAGGGAAAACTGCTGATGAGGACTGATACGCTGGCGGCGTCGGTATCGAACATGTCTCTTCACGGCCATCGTCGCCGGTTTGGCGAGCGGCTTGCATCTGTTCGGGTCATGGTCCAGGCAGGTTGGATTCCGGACGCCATTCCACACGCCGGCAACCGCTTCCTCGCGACGAATCGCACGCGGATCGAGAATTGGCCAATGACACAGATCGTATCCATTCACTCGTTCCGGGGCGGAACGGGCAAATCGAATATCAGCGCCAACGTGACGACGTTGCTGGCCGCGCAAGGGCTGCGGGTTGGCGTGGTCGATACCGATATCCAGTCGCCGGGCATTCACGTCCTGTTCGGCATGGACGCGGATCGTATCACCTTTGCGCTCAACGACTACCTGTGGAACGAGTGCGAGATCGAGCAGGCCGCGTACGATGTCACGGATGGCCTGGACACCGGTATCCCTGGTCGCGTTTTCCTGATCCCGTCCAGCATCCGGGCCGGCCAAATCGCGCGCGTGCTGCGTGACGGCTATGACGTCAGCCTGCTCAACGACGGGTTTCACGCGCTCATCGACGCCCTCAAGCTCGATGTGCTGGTGATCGATACGCATCCCGGCCTGAATGAGGAAACCCTCCTGTCGATCGCCGTGTCTGACGCGCTCGCGGTCATCCTCCGGCCCGACCAGCAGGATTATCAGGGAACCGGCGTCACCGTCGAGGTGGCGCGCAAGCTCGATGTGCCCCGGATGTTCCTGGTGCTGAACAAGGTTCCGGCTGTCTTCGAACCAGCAACGGTCAAGGAGCGCGCGGAACAGGCCTATGCCTGCGATGTCGCGGCGGTGTTGCCACACTCCGACGAGATGATGGCCCTCGCCAGCGCCGGCATCTTTTCCCTGCGCTATCCGGACCATCCAGTGACAGCCCAGCTTCAGCGCATTGCCGACCGGCTGGTTGGGTAGCGCGCCGCGATCGTGACCATCAATTGGGGGTAGTGCGACCATGCGTGATGAGGCGGGCGGGCCACAGCGGACGATGGCGGATGTGCTCGAGCTTCCGGCGCCACTTGGCCGTTTGGTGACGTGGATGATGCGGCGTGGCGAGATCGGCCTGGCAGGCATTGCCAACCATCTCGGGCAGGACGAGACCGCCGCGCGGGAGATGGTCGCAACGCTGGTCGATCGTGGCTTTGTGACGACCGTCGAGCTCGACGAAGGCGTCGGATACCGCGCAATCTGCGGCGCTCGTCAAAAGCGGGGCTTCCCGCGTGACGTGTGGCGCGCGCTGGACAGCGAGATCGAGGAATAGCGGGCCTGCGAGCGATACCCGGCCGGCCCGCGGATTCGCCGGATACGTCTGGAGTGGTGTGACATGGAAAGCGACCTCCTCCTGACACGCGACGAGGTGTTGGGTGGCTTACCGGCCAAACGCGCCGCCGCCCTGCTCTTCCTGATCGAAAGCCGCACCGCCCACATCGTGCAGCGCGCGCGTAACACGATGATGCCATTCCAGTCGGAGGACGCCGCCCGCGATCGAGAGCTGGCCTTTGTCGAGGCGTTTGCCCTCGGTCGCGAGCCACCACTTCGGCCCACCGTCCAGGATCTGGATCGCCACGCGCCCCAATGGGCGGACCTCGTGCCGGACAATCCCCGGCTCCGCGCCGCAGTGGCGCATTTGCTCGGCCAGAAATACCAGTTCACCGGGTCCGCCGCGCTCGGACTGCGTCAGGCGCTGGGCCTGGACAATGACGCCGTTCGCCAAGCCTACCAGCGCCTGTACCGGGAGCCGCTGGACAGCATCTTCGCGGAGCGCCCGTCGCTCGCCAACCGGCTGCGTTGGACCCTGGCGGCGTTCGGAAACCGGTTGGAGTCCCTGCCACCCTTCTGGACCGCCTTCGCATTGACCCTGACCGAAACCGTCGGCGCTGGCATCCTCGCCCTGCCGATCGCGTTGGCGGGTGTCGGTCCCCTGGTGGGGATCGCCCTGCTCGTCGTATTCGGTGTGGTAAATGTGATCACCATCACCTGGATCGCGGAAGCGGCGGCACGCACCGCCAGCATCCGGTATGGTGGCGCCTACTTTGGCCGCTTCGTCAATGAATACCTGGGCAGCGCTGGCTCCATGCTGCTGACCTTCGCGCTGGTCATCATTTGCGCGTCAGCCCTGCTGGCGTACGCCATTGGTCTTGCGACCACCCTGGAAAGCGCGACCAGCCTGCCCGCCGCTGCCTGGATCATCGTTCTTGCCGCGGTGGTGGCCTACACCGTCTCCCGTGAATCGCTCAGCTCCACGATTGCCTCCGCCCTCGGGATCGGCGTGGTGAACATCATCCTGGTGCTTGCCCTGGCGGCACTGGGATTTGCGCACGTCAGCGCAGCCAACCTGACGCACATGGAGATACCGGGGATCAATGGGCAACCATTCGAATTATCCCTCCTGGGGCTGATATTCGGCATCATCCTGGTGTCATTCTTTGGCCACACGTCGGTTGGCAACTGCGCGGCGGTCGTCCTCCAGCGAGACCCGAGCGCTCGCTCGCTGATCTGGGGCGTCGCCGCGGCCCAGGTCACCGCAATCGCCATCTATTCGATATGGGTGCTGGCGATCAATGGCGCGATCGACGCCGGTGCACTCTCAGGCCAGACAGGCACGGCGCTCGAGCCGCTGGCCACCGTCGCTGGTCCGGCGGTCTACATCTTTGGATCGGTTTTCGTTGTGCTCGCGATGGGGATGAGCTCGATCCACATGGCGCTTGGACTCGTCAACATCGTCCGGGAACGGCTTCCCAGGCGATCCCAACCGGTTGTCCTGTTACCGCGAGGGCAATGCCGCCTGGTATTCGAGCCGCGGCGACGTGTGGATGGCAAAGGCACGCGGATCGTGCTCACCTACCTTGGCCTCAGGGACCGCCAGCCGCGCTTTCGCCTCCAGGCCAGGATCGCTGGACAAACTCGCCGCGCCGACAAAACGGGCGCCGGACCGTGGTCAGCGGATGAAGCGCTCGATCGCCACCCAGGCGGGAATTCCGCCGCTCTCGACCTGACAGTGGAATCACTCAACGCGGATGAAAACCAGGCCCGGCTGCGGATTACGTCGGGACTGGGCATGAGCTATGAGGGGAGCTGGACAAACGCCGGATTCAACCTGACCACGTTGCTGGACGTCGGGTCGGACGCCGCCGAACCTGATCCCGACTGGGCGCTCCTGCGCTGGATGCTGCGTCAGGGCGCGGTCAGCCTGGACGATGCCGCCGAATGGGCCGAGCAGGATGCGAGCCAAATGCGGAATCGGCTGCAAAACCTCGTCGATCGCGGCGCCGTGCGGGAGGACAGTCAAAACGGTAGGAGCCGCTACCGTGCCGTCGTTGGCCGCCGTCGTGCCCGGCAGGTGCCAGACGGCCTCCAGCAAGCATCGCCGGATACGCAGCATCCAGCCCGCCAGTCGCTGGCATGGTCCACAATGCGGACTGGGGCACGCCGGATCGCCGACTTCCTTTTAAGCGGACGCGGGCGTCGGATGCTCGAATACAGCCCGGTGGTGCTCATTATCCTGATTGCGGAATGGCTGGTGCTCACCGACCGCGCGTCGTTCACCAGCGTGCTTGGCTTCACCGGCGTCATTGCCGTGCCGATTTTCGCCGGACTCTTTCCGTGCCTGTTACTGGTGTCGAGTCGCCGGAAAGGTGACCTGGTGCCGGGAATGGTTTCTCGCGTCCTTGGCCAAGCGTGGCTCACGTTCGGCATGTATACGCTGTTCCTGGTGAGCATCCTGCTTCACGGGCTGCTGATCTGGCAGCAGCCCGCGGAACGCGCGGCGGCCATCTCCGCCAGCGTCATTGCGCTCGGCGTGACGATTGTGGCGATCCGACGAGGCGCCTTCAACCGGCGCACCGTCGTCACCCTGCGCGATGATCAGCGACCCGGCAAGCAAGCCGGCTTCGAGATCGTCTCCAATGGACGCCGGACGACGATCGACGCGCAACTGGACTATGACGACGGCGCCCGGCATGTTGTGGCGGACTCTGTCGAAACCCCGGACTTCGCATCGCTGCGCCAGATCGTTGCCACGCTCCCACCCAACCAGGCGCCCGATCTCAAGGTCTGGGCCAACCGCATCACACCGGAAGGGCTCACCGAAAGCCTGCCCGCCCAGGTGGGCCTGACGTGCGGGGTCAAGGAGTCGCAAGTTGACCTTCGCCTCGCCGGTGGCAACGCGCTCCTCTCTCGCGGAAACACTCCCTGTGAGGTTACGATCACCCTCGATCGACCAAACCCACCCGCTCCAGCGCAGCCATCCCGGCGAGCCAATGCCCGGAAAGCCCCTATCGACGCCCAGTCCCCGCTATCCCCCCACGCCGACACGGATACCCTACCCACCAAAGGTGATCGACAATGACGTTACAAACTCGAATCCTGCTTCTTGTTACCACGCTCCTGGTGGTTGCGGTGGTCGGCACCGCGGGGGCGCTGACCTGGACCAGCCGGCAATCGCTCCTGGAGCAAACAGAGGCCGATGGCCGGGTCATTGCCGGGCTGCTGGCGCGCAGCGCGGGATTTGCCGACCAGGTGCCGGAGGATATCGAGGAGGCCATCGGCGAGCAGATGATCGTGGAGGCAACCATCACCGCGTACCTGGTGAGCGTCGCCGAGGCGGCCGACCTCACTCCCGCCGAGATCACCGTCATGCTGCAAGACATCACCTCGCGCACAGCATTGGACGAGTTCTGGATCACCGACGAAAACGGCCACGCCTACTTGCGGACCGAGCAGGATATCGACTTCACCTTCAGCCCTGACGCAAAAGAGCAACCTCAGGCCAGCATGTTCTGGCCACTGCTGACCGGTGAGGAATCCGTCGTCGTTCAACAGGCGCAGACGCGGGAGGTGGACGAAGGGGTGTTCAAGTACGTCGGTGTGGCGGGTATCGATCAGCCTCGCATCGTCCAGCTGGGCACGAGCGCCGACCTGCTTGATCGCCTGGCGGTGGAGATGGGTCCCGCGCGCCTGGCCGACCAGATCGTCGCCGGTGGCAATGTCGACAGCATTCGCATTGTCGATCACAACTACACCACCATTGCCTACAGTGCTTCTTCTGGCGCGGATGACGAGCCTGCTTTTGACTGGACGCAAGTCAACCCGAACCTGCGAGGTGCGATCGGCGCGGGCGAGACAGAAAGCTACCGGGACGCCACCGCGTTGCAGGTGGCGTCCCCGATCATGGACGCTGACGGCCACGTGACCGGCGCCGTGCTGGTCACGCTGCCCACGACTCGAGTCCAGGAGGCCCTCCGCGAGAACCTGCTCGCGGCGGCTGCCGTGGCGGCGTCCGTGGTGGTGCTCGGCGTTGTCGCGTCGATTCTTGTCGCGCGGTGGGTGACGAAGCCGGTCGTCCAGCTGACGGCGGCCGCGGCGGCGGTGGAAGCCAGCACGTGCGATCCCAGATCGGTGGACTCGGTTGCGAAGCGAGGTGACGGATTGGGGCAGCTGGCGAGAGTGTTCCAGAGCATGGCGCAGGAGGTCCAGGCCCGCGAGCAGCGCCTGAAGGCGCAGGTGCAGGAGCTCCGGATCGAGATCGACCGCACCCAGGAGGCGCGTCAGGTGGCGGAGATCACCGAAACGGATTACTTCCAGGATTTGCAAACCAAGGCCCGCGCCCTTCGCGCCAGGCCAGCTCCTGGTGGAGCCGCCGACTAGCGCTGATTGCGGGACGGCCACTCATTTGAAGTGCCGGCCTGAAACCTGCCCCCGGTCCTTCGACAGGCTCAGGGTGAGCTGCATCAAGTGGATCGATGTCTGTTGTGGGCAACGGTCCGACACAAGCGCCTACACTGAGTACACAGTCACACGCATGTTGACACATGGCACGCGACAACGACGGTGTCATCCTGAGCGACGGCCGCGGGCCGGAGTCGATGGGCCGCATCCGCGCTTGCTCAGCATGACACCCGATGTTGGCTGGGTGTACGCCAAGATACTTGTGTCTCGGTACTGAGTGACATCAAACATGTCGATCCCCGCGACCTGTGGTTTACGAATCAACCTCTCCGCACCGCAACCGATTACGCTGGATTGCCTTGCGTTGCTGCTCCTTTCAAATACCCCCTACCGGTATATGTGGTAGTATCTGGCCATGTCACAATACCCACAGGAATTCATTGGGACGACGCCTTCAGGGATTGATTCGAGGGCACGCGCTTCGGCCGCCGGGGCGCTTCCAAACGAAGAAAGGATCGAGATATGCGAGACGCGAATCACGGGATTGATCGACGGACGTTGCTACTTGCGACAGGCGCCGCGGGCGTTGCAAGCACACTCGGTCGCACGGCGACGGCCCAGGATGCACCCGCCGCTTCAGCGCGCATCGGCGTCGAGGATGATAGCTATCGAACCGACGAACGCGCCAATATCGGCTTCTATCCGCTCAACACGAACATTTTCGAATCGCTTGTCTACCTGACGCCCGACTACCAGATCGAGCCGCTCCTCGCGGAGTCCTGGGAGCTTGTCAAGCCGACGACCTGGCGCATAACGCTCCGGCAGGATGTCACCTTCCACGACGGTACCCCGTTCAACGCCGACGCCGTGAAATACAGCATGGACCGCATCGCCTCCAACGGTGGCGGCGTGCTCCGTATCGATGAAAATTCCACCGTGATCGTCGACGATTTCACCGTCGAGATCACCCCGTCGGTCACCAACCTTCGCCTCATGCAGCAGATCGGCCATCCCAACAACTCGATCCTGCCGGTCGACCTCAACCCGGCGGAATCACGCATCGGCACCGGTCCGTTCCGCGAGGTCGAATACGTCGCCGCCGATCACTACACCGTCGAGGCCAACCCGGACTACTGGGGCGAGGCTCCCGGCGTCGGTGAGATCACCTTCCGCTTCTACCCCGATCCCACTGCCCGGCTGCTCGCCCTCCAGGCCGGCGATGTCGACCTGATCACCGATGTGCCCAAGCAGTCGGCCAGCCAGGTCGAAGCCGCTGGCGCGACGCTGATCACGGGTCCGGTCGGCGCCTATGAAGCGATGTACTTCAACATCCACGGTGAAGAGCCGTACGACCTCGGTCAGGAGCCGGCGGTGCGCGAGGCGGTCTCCATCGCCATCAATCGCGACCAGGTGATCGAGAGCGCCTGGCAGGGCAATGCCGAGCCCGGCACGACC
>Ga0209176_10000028_pt1 | contig 47472 bp, 44 predicted proteins | sample NGEPer11B_FD_184511 | JGI IMG/M metagenome (GOLD analysis project Ga0209176, IMG submission 184511) | Arctic peat soil microbial communities from the Barrow Environmental Observatory site, Barrow, Alaska, USA - NGEE Permafrost305-11B... | ecosystem: Environmental > Terrestrial > Soil > Wetlands...
TCCAGTTCTATGCCACGACCCTCAAGGAGGTGAACCTGCACGACCTTGCTCCCACCTAACCGAATGTGTTACCCATGTGTGTGTCCCACTGTTACCGATGTCCGTGTTCCGTACACTCCCGCGGGAGTTGTCCGCCCAGTGGTCGCGCAGCGGCCACAAGTGCTCCCGCGCACGAGTATGACGAACAAAGGCTGACGCGCCACTCAGCATGACGAGTCTATTTGTGAGTATGGTGTTATGTGGGTAGATGCCATTGCCTTCGCCTAATTCCCGAACGTCAATCCCCGCTCGAACGGCGCGGCATCGTCGTATGGACCGATCACCACGAGGTTGAGACGCTCGTCGAGGAGAAGCTCCTGTGCCAACGCCTGGACATCCTCGGCGGTGACGGCATCGATCTCCTCCATCACCTGTTCCGGGGTCTTGATCTCGCCGAAGGTCGCCTCCTGGCTGCCGACCCATGACGCGACGGAGCGGCTGTCCTCCAGCCCCATCAGCAGGCGGCCCTTGCGCAGCTCCCGGTTCCGGATGATCTCTTCGTCGCTGACCCGGACATCTCGCAATTTACGTAACTCGCCGAGAATCGCGTCGATCGCTTCATGCACCCGGTCGAGATCGCAACCCGCGTAGACCACACCCTGTCCGACATCTTCGTAACTTCGGAAATAGCCGAAAACCGAATAGACCAGGCCGCGCTTCTCCCGGATTTCCTGAAACAGGCGCGAGCTCATGCCGGAAGACAGGATCGAATCGATCGTCGATTGGGTATAGCGCCGATCATCGCGGTAGGAGATGGCGGGGAAGCTGATGCAGAGATGGGCCTGTTCGGTGGGGCGATTGACGATGCGCGCGCGAGGGGCATCCTGGCGGACGGTCACCGGGATGAGCTGGTCCGCGCTGGCCTCGCGCCGTTGCAGGTCGCCGAACGCGGCTTCCGCCATGCGCACGATCTCTCCGTGGTCGACATCACCGCCGGCGGCGATCACCAGCCGCTCCGGGCCATAGTTCCGGGTCCAGAATTCACGCATCCCTTCGCGGGTGATCGCGCCGACGGTTTGCTCGGACCCGGCGATCTCGCGACCGAGGGGATCGTCGCCCCAGACCAACTCGTCGGTGAGGTCGTGGACCAGCTCTTCGGGAATGTCCTGAACGGCGCGGATTTCCTCGAAGATGACCTTGCGCTCCTTCGTCATCTCCGCGTCGCTGAGGACAGAACCACGCAGCATGTCGGCCATCACATCGAAGGCCAGCGCGGTGTGCGTGCTCGGCACCTTGCACCAGTAGCTGGTCGATTCGCGTCCAGTGGCGGCGTTGATCGAGCCGCCGACTTCTTCGATCGCCTCAGAGATCATGATTGGATCCGGGCGGCGCTCTGTCCCCTTGAACAGCATGTGTTCGAGGAAGTGGGAGACCCCCGCGACCTCCGGTGGCTCGTACCGCGATCCGACATTGTAATAGACGATCAGGCTGGCGGATCGCACACCGGACATCGGCCCGGTGACGATCCGTACGCCATTGTCGAGCGTCGTCTTGTGATAGAGCGGCGCGTCACCTGGCGCAACGCTGGAATCCGGGTCAGCCGATGTATCGGTATTCACGGTGGACATCGAGCGAGCGGCGGAACCCGCCTGGTTATGTGCAGTCAAACAGCAAACTCCTTTGGCCGCGAATACGGCAATACGCGCAATGCTACCGGGAATGTGTGGTTGTGACCAGATCAGGGCACCGTGCGGTCGTTGGTGAGCGCCTCCAGCAGCATCGCCAGGGCGCGATCTGAGGCGGCGGTGACGATGGCTTGGCGGTCGCCGGGGAAGATGTGCTCTTCGACAGTGGTGCCGCTCGGCATGGCAAGACCGATGTAGACCAGGCCCACCGGCTTGCGTTCCGTGCCGCCATCAGGACCGGCGATGCCTGTTGTGGAGATCGCATGCGTCGTTCCGAGCCGCTCGCGAGCGGCTTCAGCCATGGCGGCGGCGCAAGCCTCACTGACCGCTCCCGGGTTGGCGAGGATGTCTGGGGAGACGCCAAGCAGCGTTTCCTTGGCGTCGTTGGAGTAGGAGACCACACCGCCCATGAAATAGGCGGAGCTGCCGGGCTGGCTCGTCAGGCGGGCCGCAACGGCGCCACCGGTGCAGGACTCGGCCGTGGCGATCGTGACGTCGCTGCGACCTTCGAGGAGCTGACGGATACGTTGTTCGGGAGATGGGGGCATGGCATCCGTTCGGGCGAACACAGGCGTCCAATAGGCGCCTGCCTGAAGCATTCACAATGCCCGGCAGTGTAGCACGATGGAATGGTCAGAGCGTCGCCATTTGCATCCACGTGCTGATTGAACGACAGGGCGGGTTGCCGAACCCAACACCTTCGCGTAGCCTGTCGTTATCTGGGGCTTCAGGAAGGAATTTCGGTCGCGGCGCACGTGCTGCTGCGTCCGGGTCTAGCTACGGCTCTATTCAGGAAGGCGGCGATGGCAGGTGACGATCTGTGGGAGTCCTTCTCGCGCCGGACGGTGTTCGGCTTTCACGGCAACACGGGGTCTCGGATAGCCGATGCCGAGGAATACGGCTTCCATCGGGATGGCCTGCCGGGCGACTGGCTGGGGAGCGGATGGTATTTCTGGCAGGACGCGCCAGCTCGGGCGTGGCAATGGGCGGATCATGTCGTGGCGCTCGAATTGAGGCGGAACCCGGACGGTCCGCAAGCAGAACCGATGGTGCTCATCGCCGAGCTGGAGTACACCGAAGGTTGGGTCGATTTGATCGACGTTGGGACCTGGTTTGCCATACTGGAGCGCGCCGCACGAATTCTCGAGGGCCTTGATCTCCTGCCAGATCAAGCTTCGGATCTTGCCTCTTCTGTCCTGCACGAAAGGGACTACACGGTGATTGAACTGACCCTGGACATTTTGCGTCGTGAAGGGGTGACGGCGGATGCTGTCAGGTGTGCATTCATTGAAGGCATACCAGTGACCGAGGACTCCGCGATCTACGACAAAACTCACGTACAAATCGCCGTGCGGAATCCTGCCATCATTCTCAACCATAGCAGGATGGATCGGAGGAATCTCGATATCCGCCGCTAGCGTTCGCTGTCGGCACCACCATGCAATATCGTGGCCAGCTCGGCTTTTGCTGTCCGATTATAGTCAGCCAGCTCAGCTCTTGTGCGCTCTCCGAGAGCTGGGTCGAACCTCCGTTCAAGCTCGGCGGCATAGGCTTCGTTGCCCGTGGTGTCCAGAAGCGCTGACGCGAATCCCTTGAGGCCCTCTGCGAGGCGCTCAACGCCTTCGAGGCCATGCTGCGTCTTCCCCGCGAACCGGGCGGTGATGGTGTCATCCCTCGATGTCTCGACCCGGAATGCGGTGTTGGTCGCCTCAAGCATCCGGAACGCCTCCTTGCTCTGCTCCGGGCAGGCCGCGGCGACGTAAAGCGTCACCAGCGGCACCGACAGCGATGGGTAGTTGTCATCGGCACGTGCTTCCGGCTTTTCGGATGTTGGAAGGAGGTGCGTGACTTTCGACGCCAGCGTCTGCCCGGCGTCGCGAAGGCGGGCGCGGCCGTGGTCGACATGTTGGGATAAGCTCATGGTTCCCACCTTCCCATGCACGTATGTCATGAGTCTATAATGCATATTCGTATGTACAATCCGCACCGACGAATGCCATGAGATTCGCGACATAACATCGCGCGGGCGGCGCAGTCGCGATGATCGCGAGTGTAGCACAACGGCCCGCGAAACCGTGCCGGCATGAGCGTGATCGTTGCCTCCTTGTCTCCACGTTTGTGGTACGATCATGCCATCGGTTTGGGACTCACAATTGAAGATCAGCCACATTGTTCGGACCTGCGTCGCGCTGGCAAACGCTCGGCTGGGCGCTCTCAATGCCAACGGGAGGAGAACCATCGTCATGGACGTGTCGATCGTTTGGCGCACGCGCCGTTTCGTGGCGCTGTTGTGGGGACTCATCTTGCTCGGCTTTGGCGTGGTGAGCGTGCCCGCCCAGGAAGCGACACCGCTGGCCGACCCAGAAGCGCAGACACAGGCGACCTCCCGGGAGGCGTTACTCACGGACACGCAGGAGGCGGATGCCATCCTGGTCGTGACCATCCAAACTGGAGATCTTGTGCCAGTGCCGGGCGCCTGCCTCCTGGTCGAGCGCCAGGATGGCACGAGCGGCACCTACCAATGCGATGGCCGCGAGGATGGCGCGGCAGACGGTACGGTTACCTTTTTGCTTCCTCCGGGCGACTACCTTCTCGTTCTCGCCCAGGCGCCGCAAGGCTATGTTTCCGGGGCAAGCATTCCCCAGTCGCTGGGTGCGGGCCTGACATCCAACGTGACGATCGACCTCCAGCCGGGCGGCCGGAGCGTTTTCGTCAATACGGTTGATGAAGGTGATAACCCCGTCGAACAGGCGTGCTTTAGCATTTACACCGATGTGGACAGTGGACCGCTGGGCGAGCTGGTGTCGGCGAGCTGCGATGCGCCGCAAGGTGAGCCAGGAGACGGCAGCATCCCGTTCACCGGGATCGCGCCAGGTGACTACATCGCCGTCCAGAGCACCGTCCCCAGCGGATACCTCCCTGGCGGGAACACGCCATTCACCGTTCCCACCAGCGGCACTGGGCCAATCGTCGTCACGGTGGTCAACCGCATTGCCGACACGGCAGGCGACCTGGTGATCAACGCGGTTGATGAACACAGTGACCCGCTTCCAGGCGCCTGTTTCGCGGTGTTCGACGATGCCGGTGGCGGCCAGCGCGGCGCTCAGGTCGCGCGGCAATGCGACGTCCAGAACGGGGCGGACGATGGGCAGCTCCTGTTTACCGAGCTCGCTCCTGGAAACTACGTGATTGCCGAGTATCACGCACCGGACGGTTACATCACCGGTGCACAGCGGCAGGTGACCATCAGCGGCGATGGCCCGACGATTGTCACGGTTCCGCACACGCCGGGTGGCTCCGAGGTGGCCATTCGCACGGTTGATGCGAACACCGGCGCGCTGATCAGGGGCGGCTGCTTCGTGGTGTACCGGGACGACGGAACCGGGCAGCCGGATGTCGACGCCACGATCGAAGACCGCTGCGACGATGAAGATGGAAGCAAGGACGGCGTCACGCTGTTCACGGGTCTTCCTGATGGGGATTACGTCCTGTGGGAGCGGGTCGCCCCTGAGACCTACCGGGCGTTGGGTGAATACCAGGTGTTATCCGTCCAGGGCGCAACGGCCAGCACTGTGACCTTCGAGCACGTCCCGATGACGCTGGTCGAACAGCTCGTGGCTGTCCTGATCGAGATTCTCGACGAGATTCTGAACGGGTGAGGCGGGCGATGATGTGCATGCGTCGTTGCCATTTGCAGTCGCCGGCTTCGTTGTCGAGCGTGGATCGAAGGTGGCTACGACTCATCACCACGCTTCCCGCGACGAGCGCGCCGATCAGCAGCACCGTAAAGGTATCCAGACGTGCGAGCGCCCAGATGACGAAAAGGCCTGACCAGGCAATGCCTGAAAACGTGCCAGGCTCCGCACAACGAAACCCCAGGGCCATAATCGCGGTGGAGCGATTAGTAGGGTCCTGGGGAATGACAAGGGAAGTATTGCAGGTATACTCATCACTGTCAATGTTGATAATTTCTGACATCCGACATAACTTGAGGTGAGACCGTGCATGCGTCCTCACGCCTGCAGGGGTAACGGATGGGGCGTCGAGCATGCCGTCGTTGCGCCATTCTCCAAGTTACGTCCGGATGTCAGTGACAGTTATGTGGCGAGAATGGCGTCGGTGTCTGGCGTGAAGGCAGCAATCCGTGGTCGCACCCTTTCTTGCAGAATTGCAGACAGTCCTTTCCACCGATCGGTTGGAACGTTATCGTCCGCGTGGTGGCAGCGACTTGGCGATGGTTTCAACATATTTCTGGAATATCGAGCTATGCGAAACACTTTACCAAACGCTTGGAGCTCTGGAGATGGCACTACGCAATAGCATCGGTAATACCCTGGCAACGGTCGTTGAACGACAGGATTGGTACGATGAGCCGGGGTTTCTGCGCAAACGGGAGGCGATGGATATATTTAGTGCGAAGTTCGATTTATCGAAGGAGGGGAAAAACGTTACCGTTGGACGCGTTATCGCTCGCCAAACTTTTGGATTCTGGACAAGTTTAATCAGCGGTGGATATAGTATCTGGTCCGACAATAACCACGCAGCCATCAAGCTGGCCTTTCCAATGGCACCGACCCGATGGCAATATCGCAGTCGCGCCTTCGAACATTTGAATACTGTTCGGCTATTCCGCAACCGTGTCTTTCACTATGAGCCCATTATTGATGGATTGACTCTTCAAAATGGGAGTCATATATCACTGTCACAGATACACGCGAACGTCATCGATGCGATTGGCTGGATGAACACCGTGTTTCAAAGCACTATCATGGCATTTGATCGATTCCCGACCGTGTACAACAACGGTGCAGAAGCCATTGAAGCGAGGATCAAATGGCATTTGGGGATTGCGTAGCAGTTCTGTTGAGTCTTCAACTCGTTTCCGGAAGCATGAGACAGATATGTTGAATTGAAGCGTGAATCGTCCGGCAAGGATGAAAGAGATTACGACTCTGCCGCTCCCTCCCCTCGCCCCTTGATCGCCGAGGCGAGCGTGCCGAGCAGCAGCAACCCGATCGAGAAGGCCATGACGATCGTTGCGATGGCATTGATCTCCGGCGACAGAAGGTATCGGATCCGGTTGTAAATCACGATCGGCAGCGTCTGCACGCCGCCACCGGCCACGAAGAATGTCAGCACGAACTCGTCGAACGACAGCGTGAAGGCGATCAGCGCGCCGCCCAGCACGCCTGGCATCACCAGCGGCAACGTGATATAGCGAAAGGTCCGCAGCGGGGTCGCGCCGAGATCCTGGGCTGCCTCCTCCAGTTGGGTGTCGAACCCGGCGAAACTGGTCAGGATGATGGTCAGGGTGAACGGCAACGCGAAGATCACATGCGCGAGCAGGATGGTGACATAGCCAAGGTCGATGCCGATCCGGTTGTACCAGGTCAGCAACGCGACACCGCTCACCACCGCGGGCACCAGCATCGGCAGGTAGAACAATCCCTGCACCGCACCGCGACCGGGGAACCGGTAGCGGCTCAGGCCATAGGCGGCGAGGAGCCCAAGCGTCGATGCGATCAGCGCGGTGAGGACGGCGACCTTGAGCGATGTCCACAGGGCATCCAGCAGTTGCTCGTCCTCCATCAGCGCGGAATACCAGTCCAGGGTCAACCCCGTCGGAATGGTGGCGCGACCCTCCGGATTGAATGATGTCAGCGCCACCACCAGGATGGGCGCGAACAGGAAGACGTAGACAAGCCCGGCATGAATGCGCAGCAGCGTGCCACCGCGTCGGGCTGGTCGGGATGCCTCAGCTGCCATAGATCTCCTCCACATCCGCATACCTGAAGAAGAGGGTCACGGCGACGATGACAACGAGGGTCATCACGATCGACAGCGCCGCGCCGAACGGCCAGTTGAACGCTTCGCCAAACTGGTTGTCGATGATGTTCCCCATCATCACATCGGAGGTGCCACCGAGGAACTGCGGTGTCACGAACGAGCCAAAGGTCGGGATGAAGAAGAGGACGATTCCGGCGATGATGCCGGGCATGGTCAGCGGCAGGATCACCCGGATGAAGGCGCGGAACGGTGTCGCGCCGAGATCGTACGCCGCCTCGACATAGCGCTTGTCCAGGTTGCGGGCGGAGGCGTAGATCGGCAGGATCATGATCGGCAAAAAGACGTGGACGAAGCCGATGATGAGCGCGGTGCGGCTGTAAAGCAGGTCGGTCGGCAAGCCAGGCACCCACCCCAGGGCGCTGTCGAGAAAACCGTTGCTCTGCAAGATGCCGATCCAGGCGTAGGTGCGGATAATGTAGCTGGTCCAGAATGGAATGAGCACCGCTAGCAGCAGCATTCCCTGCCGCTTTGGATTCGCGACCGCGCCGATGTAGTAGCCGATCGGATATGCTAGGCACAACGCGATCGCCGTTGACAGCCCAGCGATCTTCAGGGTGCGGAGGAAGATGTTGCGGTAGATCGACGAGGTGAGCGCCCGTTCGTAGTTCGCCCAGGTGAAATCCTGCTGCATCAGCCCGGTGTCGGGATTCAGCGAGTAGAAGCTGTAGACCCCGATCAGCACGATCGGCAACACGAAGAACACGATCAGGACCAGGATCGGCAAGCCGAGGCTCAGCGCCGGGGCGATCGGGAAGCGCCAGCGCGTGCCTGTGCCGGAGGTCGCTGATTCAGCTGGCACAGTGGCCATGGCTCAGGCTCCCTTTTTCTGGTCTGCAATGATGACAAGATCGTCCGGGCGGAACCCGACCGAAACCGTGTCTCCCCGCTCATGCCGGTGCGCGGGATTGTCGTGTGTAACCTCGGCGATGAGCTGGGTATTGTCGGCAAGGGTGAGCATGTAGGACATCACCGATCCCTTGTATACCCGGTCCCGCACGGTCGCGGTCCAGCCATCAGCGACATCGAGGCGCACCTTTTCCGGGCGGATCACGACGGCGATGTCGTCCGCGCCGGTTGGCGCCGGCCCGTCGACGGTGATCTCGCCGGGTCCGATCTTCAGCCGGGTGCTGGCGCTGTCACGTTCGACCACGCGCGCGTCGAGGATGTTTTCCGCTCCCATGAACCCCGCCACGAAGCGGGTGCGCGGTCGCTCGAAAATCTCCTCGGCGCTGCCTTCCTGTTCGACTCGGCCATCGTTCATCACGACGATTGTGTCGGACATCGTGAGCGCTTCTTCCTGGTCGTGTGTCACATAGATGAAGGTGATGCCGACCCGCTGCTGGATGTGCTTGAGCTCGATCTGCATCTGTTTGCGCAGCTTGAGATCGAGCGCGCCGAGCGGCTCATCGAGCAGGAGGACCGTCGGTTCCACGATCAGCGACCGGGCCAGCGCGACGCGTTGTTGCTGACCGCCGGAGAGCTGGCGCGGCTTGCGATCGCCATGGGTGGGAAGCTCGACGAGATTGAGCATCTCGGCGACGCGCTCCCTGATCTGCTGTTTCGGCACCTTGCGCTCGCGCAGGCCGAAGCCGATGTTGCCGGCGACGCTCATGTGGGGGAACAGCGCGTAGTTCTGGAACACCATCGAGGTGTCGCGCTGATGAGGCGGCCGGTTGCCCATCACCTCGCCGCCGATCGATATCTCGCCACTGTCGGGGTATTCGAACCCGCCGATCATGCGCAGCGTCGTGGTCTTGCCGCATCCGGACGGACCCAGGAACGTGACAAAATGCCCGCGCGGCACGTCAAGGCTGATCGCGTCGACGGCGGTCATTGAGCCGAAGCGCTTGGTGACATTTCGGATGTTCACATCATATTCGGGCATGGTCCCGGACCTCCTGCATCCCAAATGATGTCGATCGGAGTGGAGTGTCTATCTGTCTACCTACCGTATCCCTGCCTTGTTGCCATAGGGTGTCCAAGCAAGAAAGCAAGAGACCGTCATTCCGAGCGAGCGCCACTGAGCTTGCCGATGGGCGCTCGCTCAAAATGACACACCAGGGATGGTGTAGGGGCGGACCTCCCGCGGGAGTTGTCCGCCCAGTGGTCGCCCAGCGGCCACAAGTGCTCCCGCGCACGAGTATGACGAACAAAGGCTGACGCGCCACTCAGCATGACGAGGGGCGTGTGACACGTTGGTCCGAATGGCGTCCGGACCAAAATGTGAAATCACCTCCCAGGACAGCAACCTACGACAGCTTGACCTCGGTCCAGAGCTCATCCATCTGGCTGCGCACTTGCGGGTCGAGATCGCGCAAGAGGCGCAGGTCCGAGCCTTCGGGAATGTCGAAGCCTTCCTCCACCTCCGGATCGAGGGATTCGTGGGCGGCCTGGTTGACAGAGTCGTAACCCATGATGGTCATCTGGAGGGCGTTGATCTCTGGCCGTTGCATGAAGTCGATCAGCGCGTGGGCGTTCTCCACGTTCTTCGCGTTTGCCGTGATCGCCAGCGTGTCCAGCGCCACGAGCGCCCCCTCTTCGGGCACGGTGAAGTCGAGCGTCGCGCCAAGACCGTTGGCCATCCGCACGCGGCCATCGCTGATCTGGCCGAGGACCACCTCCTCGTTGATGAACATCTCCATGCCGATCTGGTAGTCCTTCCAGTATTTGTCCACCAGCTCGTGCTGCTCCAGCATCGCGTCGCGAATCTCGTCCCACATGGTCGGGTTGAACGGATCGTCGCCGAGGTAGAGCGCGGTGGTACCGACGCGGGCCGAAGCCTGGTCATAGAGCGTCATCTTGCCCGCGTACTGCTCGTCCCAGGTGATTTCCCAGCTGGTGGGGGACTCAGTGATGGCGGTGGTGTTCCAGGCGAGACTGTAGATCTCGCGGGCGAAGCCCTGAGCGTACTGCTGACCGTCCTTCGTCACCGACTCGATGGTCTGGAAGTCTTCGTACAGGTTTTTCGTGTTGGGGATCAGGTCGAGATCGAGCGGGTGAAGCAGGTCGGCTGCCAGCGCGCGCTCGGCCCAGTCGACGCTGGGCAGGAAGAAGTCGAACTCGTTTCCGGCCTGCAGGCGCGCCCACCACTCGTCATTGCGGGAGTATGCGCCGGCGCGGTTGACCGAGATGCCGGTCTCCTCCTCGAACATCGGCAGAATTTCGTCGAGCCATGGTTCGTACCACGTGAACGTGACCACCTCGCCATTGTCCTGACGGAGGTTGACATAGAATCCAGGGTTGCTGGTTGAGGCCTGGGCGATGGCGGCTGAGAGGGCAGAGCCCCCTACGACGGCGCCTGCCGCGCCCTTGAGCAGGGTTCTGCGAGAGACGGGTGTGTCGAGCTTCGATGATCTATCTGTCATGGTTCAACTCCTGAGCCAGTGATGCTCTCCGGCATGCCAATGAGCGTATGAGTGGACTACGACAGCTTGACCTCGGTCCAGAGCTCATCCATTTTGGTCCTGATCTCTGTCGGGAGGTCCGTGGAAAGTACCAGATGCGAGCCTTCGGGCACCTCGAACGTGGCGGCGAGCTCAGGATCGAGCAGCTCGCGGGCGGCCTCGTTCAGCGTGTCGTAGTACATCATCTTCATCTCCAGCGCCATGATGTCCGGCCGGAGCAGGAAGTTGATGAAGGTGTGTGCGTTTTCGGGATTTTCGGACGTCTTGGGAATGGCCAGCGTGTCGATGAACGTCAGGCAGCCTTCCTCGGGCACGGTCCAGTCCATTGGGCCACCAGCCGCCTTGCCCATGCGGGAGCGTCCGGCGGTGAGCTGTCCCACCAGCGCCTCTTCGTTGATGAACAACTCCATGCCGTTCTGGTAATCGGTCCAGTACTTGAAGACGAGCTCTTTTTGCTCCATCAGCTTGTCGCGAATCTCATCCCATTTGGTGGGATTGAGCGGGTCATCGCCAAGCAGCAGCGCGGTGGTGCCGATCCGGGCGTATGCCTGGTCCTGCATGGTGACCTTGCCCTCGTAGGCTTCATCCCACGTGACGTCCCACGAGGTTGGGGCCTCGCTGAACTCGTTGGTGTTGTAGGTCAGGCTGTAATACACGCGGGAGAATGGGATCGCATAGGTGGCCCCGTCCTTTTGGTAAATCTCGTTGTGCTGGAACTCCTCATACAGATTGGCATTGTTGGGAATCTTTTCGAAATCGATCTCGTGAACGAGATCCGCCGCCATCGCGCGCTGGAGCCAGTCTGTTGTCGGGATGAAGAAGTCGAATGATTCGCCGGCGTTGAGACGCGCCCACCACTCATCGTTCGATGAATACGCGCCCATTTGATTCACCTTGATGCCGGTTTCTTCCTCGAACATGGGCGCGACTTCGGCGATCCACGGCTGGTAGAAGTTGTACGTGACGACTTCGCCTTTGTCCTGATTGCGACTGATGTAAAAGCCGGGATTGCCGGTCGATGCCTGCGCGATCGCGGTGGTGAGCGCACTGGCGCTCGCGGCGACGCCGGCGGCGCCCTTGATCACGGTTCTGCGGGAAACACCTGATGTCGCTGTGAGCTTTCGGGTCTTCGTGGCCATGAGCCTCTCCTTTCGACAGTATTCGGGAACCGGACGCCCGCACGGCTGAAGCGTCAGCCATTGACGACGAAAACTGTCTCGTCCCCTTGCTGTATCGCGACGTTGTGGTGCTCATCGTACCGTATTGGCGGCAGTTGCATACCATGCCCTTCATACCCGGTACGGGAAAGGCGTCGTTGGTGGCGGCGCCAGCTGAATCCGGCATCAGTTAGGAGGTCTCGACCGTGGCGACCGTGCCATCGGCGAACCCGAGCATGCCCCACAGGCCATGAGCGCCTGGATCGACGGATCAGCAATCAGCGCGGCGTGATCGTGGCTTTCGCCGAAAGCGCCCAAGCCGATCACACCGAGGCGAAATGCGGAATGGGGGCGTGGGCGTGGCCGCGGCTGGCGGCGGTCTAGATCATGGCGATCACGCCGGGGCTGATTTTCTTCGCGCTGACGCAGCGGTGGTACATTTAGGGCTTGCGGGAGGGCGCGCTCAAGGCGTGACTCACCGTGGCCAGACTATTGAGGGTGAGCAATGACGGATATCGACCTCCCGGAACATGTGCGCCGTAATCGCGCGGCGTGGGATGAATGGGCCTCCGAGTATGCCAAGTGGGCGCCAAAGGAATGGGCGTCGGATACGCTCCGGTGGGGCCTGTTTCATGTGCCCGACGCCAATCTCGGTGCGCTGCCTGACTCGGTCGAGAGGATGGATGTAATTGAGCTGGGCTGCGGTACTGCATATGTCTCGGCACGGCTGGCGCGACATGGGGCGCGGCCGGTCGGGATCGACAATTCCCCGGAGCAATTGGCGACGGCACGGCGGCTCCAGGCCGAGTTCAGACTCGACTTTCCGCTGCATCTTGGCAACGCGGAGGAGCTGCCGTTCGCGGACGAGCAGTTCGATCTCGCCGTTAGCGAGTATGGTGCATCCATCTGGTGTGATCCGTATCAATGGATTCCCGAGGCATCGCGCGTGCTGCGCCCCGGCGGTCGATTGATCTATCTGGTGAACAGTACGCTGATGATGCTCTGTACACCGATCGACGCAACCGACGATGTTCCGGCGAGTGAATGTTTGCAGCGTTCGCTTTTCGGGTTGCATCGAGTAGAGTGGCCGGACACCGAGGCGGTCGAGTTCCACTTGAGCCACGGCGACTGGGTTCGATTGCTGCGCACGAACGGCTTCGAGATCGAGAACCTGATCGAAGTGCGACCGCCAGAAGATACACCAAGGCGACACCCGCACGTCTCGCTGGAGTGGGCGCGCAACTGGCCGTGCGAGGAAATCTGGGTGGCGCGGAAACGGTAGGCTCGGCTTCGGTGCGTCTGAGTGCGCATTTACGCCATCGGGGGTACCGCACTCGGCGTGATGGGTTGCTTCGACTCCGTCGATTCGATCAACGCGAGCACGACTGAGAGGGCATTGACGCCATCCTCTGGGGTGACGATGGATGACGGTGTGCTGGTGAGCGCGCACTGGACGAAATGCGCCAGCTCGTCTCGCAGCGCGCCGGTGATGACACCGTGCAGGGCAGGCTCGTAGCTGACATCGGGCGATTCAATTCCGTTCGTCGTCCCCATGCGCAATGTCGGTGTGTCGAGCTGGATGCGTGCCGCGCCGGTCATCCCGGTGACGTGGAAGGCGTCATCGGTGGCGGTGCCGCTGGTGGCGGGCATCAGCCATGATGTCTCGATGGTCGCGATGATGCCGTTGGCGAACTCGATCATTCCCCACAAGCCATGGGCGCCGTCGTCCCGCGTGGCGATGCGGTCGACCGCGTAAACGGATCGCACCGGGGATTGGACGATCCACAGCATGATGTCGATGTCGTGAATTGCCGTAATCAGCGCGGGGTGGACGCGGCCATGCGTGGCGATGAGGCTTTGCGGCCGGTTGCGCCGGGCGTGCATGGCGACGACGCGACCGAAGTCTCCAGCGACAGCGGCCTGGCGAAGCTGCGCGTAGGCGGGGTGGAACCGGAGGATGTGCCCCGGCATGAGGATGGTGTCCGCCTCTCGTGCCACCTGTTGCATTGCATAGGCATCATCCAGGGTGGAGGCGATTGGCTTTTCGACCAGTACGTGCTTGCCCGATTGCAACGCGGCGATGGCGAGATCCCGGTGTTCGAACTCGGCGGTGGTGATGCTGACCGCCTGGATTGACGGATCTGCGATCAGCGCGGCGTGATCACCGTATCTCGCTGGGATGCTGTAGCGGTCACCGATCTCGGCGGCGCGATCCGCGGATCGCGAAGACACTGCCGCCAATTCCACATTCGTCAGGCCACTGTAGGCGCGAATGTGGCTTTCGCCGAAGGCGCCAAGGCCGATTACACCGACACGCAGTGGATTCATGGTGGGGAAGCTCCTGTGGTCACGGGCGTCTCCGGTGAAGTATTTGGGGTCGTGGTTTCTCGATTCTCGTCATCAACGTCCAATTCAACCCGTCATTCCGAGCTTGTCGAGGAATCCACTGGCGGAGCCAACTCGGGCCGAACGAAATACCCCGCAGAATACCAACCAGTAAGATTGAGTGCGGCAGCAAGCTGCCGAGCGCTTCGCGCGGGGATGCTCAATAGACAGTTCCGGAGGAACTGAGCGGACGCGGTCCATCGGCAAGCTCAGCATGACGAGCGTTTTTGTTGCACACGATAGGCTGGACGCACCACTCAGGATGACGGGTTTGTTTTGCGTTGAGTCTGAAGTGCGCTCGGCAAGCTCGGAATGACAATTGGGGTGGAGATTGTGTTCGGAAATTCGTCCTGACTACGCCATTTGCTTCGGTGGCAGCAACTGACGGATGTTCTCCATCGCACGGGCGACCTGGCTGCGACCGCGCTGAATCGAAAAGGTGAGATGTCCCGGATAGAGCCCATCGATGTCCAGCGTGTCGAGCCGCTCGATACTCCGGCACGATTCCTGGACCGAGCAGTCCCAGGTGTCCTGCAGCAGGATGCGCCCGCCGTGAAAGATGGTGTCGCCGCAGAACACCGACACGTTGTCGGAGTCACGCAGCACGAACGACATCTGCCCTTTCGCATGGCCCGGTGTGGCGATGGCGGTGAGTGTCACATCGCCGACCTGATAGCTGCCGTTGTCCGGAATCACGACTTCCACCGGGCAGGCGTGAAACCGGTAATCATCGGGGTAGACACCTGCCTTCCGCGCGGCATCGAGGCTGATCGCCGCTTCGTCGCCGTCGCGCACCATGTTGGCGGTTTCCTCGGATGCCGCCACGGTCAGGTCGAGCCGTTCGCGCAGCGCCGCCGCCCCGCCGGCATGATCGGCGTGCGCGTGGGTGAGCAGGAGATGCCGGACCCGCGCCGGATCGAGGCCATCCCCGGTGATGCGGTCGACGATCAGGTCTGGCGCCAGCCCCGCGCCGGAATCGATCAGCGCGTATTCGCTACCGCCATTGATCAGGTAGATGTGGCAATCGAAGGGATCGGTCAGGTCGAATCCCATCCGGCCGCTGCCGACAAGATGGATGCGCTCGGTGATCTTCATTGCTATTCGTTACCCTCCCTGGTATCGCAAGGCGACGCCTTCGTAGAACGCGATTGCCCTGGCCAAGTCATCCAGCGGCACGTACTCACCGGCACCATGAGCGAGGGAGATCGAACCCGGACCGAAGACGATGGCGGGAATCCCGCGCCGTTGTTGCAATGCGCTGGCGTCAGTACCGTAGGGAACGCCCATCGGTGTGGCGTTGAGACCCACAACCTGGCTGGCGGCTGTGGCGGCGTGCACCAGAGTCGAATCCGGCGGGGTGTCCAGCGCGTTGCTGACGAGCGTGGGATTTGGACGCTCGACGGTGATATCCGGCCGTGCCGCGCGAACTTCGTCCAGGACAGTATCGATCTGGGCCAGCGCCTGGTCGGGTGCTTCGCCTGGGACAGTGCGGCGGTCGTAGGTGATCGTGCAATGCTCCGGCACGATGTTGACACCCGTGCCACCCTCAATCAGGCCGATGCTGAAGGTCGGGTCGCCGAGCAGCGGATGCCGATTCCCGGCGTGGCGTGACGCCAGCGCTCGCAAGCTGGTGAGGACATCGGCCATGCCGTCGATCGCGTTGATCCCGAGCTCGGGATTGGCGCTGTGGGCGGCGCGACCGCGGGTGTAAATGTCCCCCCGGATGCATCCCTTGTGGGCGATCACGATCTCCAGCTCGGTCGGTTCACCCACGATGGCCGCCGTGGCGGGCGCGTCGCTGTCGATGAACGCCGTGATACCGGTGAAGGCGTGTTCCTCATCGACGGCGGCGAGCAGGGCAATATTGCATTTCAGCTCGGCGGTACGGTTCCGCAGGTGCTCGATCGCGACGAGCATGGTCGCCAGCGAGCCCTTGGTGTCGCAGGCGCCCCGGCCGAAGAGTTTGCCATCCCTGACAACCGGCTTGAGACCGTCGTCGCCCATCGGGCCCAGCGACACGGTGTCCATGTGAGCTTCGAACAGCAGCGTGTCCCGCGCCCCGGCTACCGGCAGCGTGACGAGCACGTTGTGTCGCCCCGGCGAGACTTCCTGGCGCGTGACGGTCAGCCCCAGATGGCGGCAATGCTGTTCGACATAGTCGGCGAGCGCGGCTTCTCCGGCGCCACCTGGATACGCTGGATTTACGCTGTTGATCGCAACGAGGTCGCGCAGCAGGTCGACAACCCTGTCAGTCACAGTCATTGAAAATCACCCCTTTCGGATATGGTACCAAGCCTTGGGGAAAGGTAAATGGCTTCGGGCTGCACGGTGTGGAACAGGCGTGGGGGGACATGTCGATTGTTCGAGATGAACCGGTACCATGATGGCATGACGCTGACACGCGCGCCGGTGGATGGAGGGAGCGATGGCGGACATGCGATCCGATGATGTTGACGTGCGGTTCCGGAAGATAACGGAACCAGACCTGCCGGTCATGAAGCAATGGCTGGATGATCCTGACGTTTCGCCGTGGTATGGATCAGATTCGACGACGCCCGAGGCGCTGCGGGAGAAGTATGGCTCCAGAATCCGTGGGGAGGACACCACCCATGGTTTCATCATCACGGTCGACGGGCGGGATGCCGGGTACATTCAATGCTATGTAATCGATGATGAGCCGGATTATGCCCGGCAGGTTCAGGTGGAGCCGGGCGCGGTCGGGATCGACCTCTTCATCGGTGAGCCGGAGTTCAGGAATCGCGGGTTGGGGGCGGTGGTGATCCGGGCGTTGCTGGAGCAGGTGGTGTTCGGCGAGATGGATGCGCTGGTCGCGATCATCGCGCCGGAGCCGGGTAACGCCAGGGCGATCCGCGCCTACGAAAAGGTGGGGTTTGTGTGGCAGAGGACGGTGCACATCGTCGATGAGTCGCCGGCCAACATGGGTGACGAGTACGTGATGCGGCTGACGCGGGAGGACTACGAAGCGCGAGCATGACGACAGTGGCAGCTATCCGGAGTCGGCACGGAATTCGGGCAAACCCTGGACGCTCGAGGATGATGCCGTGCTGCCCGAGCTGGCTGCTGAAAACACGCCGACGAGGGTGATTGGGCTGAAGCTGGGCCGGACGGAGACGGCGGTGTTCGCTCACGCCACCCGGATCGGAGTGTCGCTGAAGCCGGTGAACCAGTCACCCTTCAGCCGCCGCGAGGATCAGTAGATTCCCACCGAAGCAGGGTTGCAACACTCAAAATAGCTCGGAGCATTTATCACACCAACGGAGTGATTTTGTAGGGCTGCAGACTCCTTAGGAAGGCCACCGTTGTCCGAAAATGATGGCCACAGTCGATGTAGCCTCGTGAGTAGCGCAGGATAGTCAGACGGTAAAACGATACTTGTCGGAGAACATCGGGCACTTTCGACTCGAGGCTACGGCACGTTTGTCCTCACAGAGCCGGTCACCTTGCAGGAGCGAGAGGGAAGGTGGCTTCGCAGGCTTGTTGAGGCAAACACGTATCGGGGGAGAGTTTTGTGCATCTCTACTGAGATTTGTTGCGTTGTGACGCACTACCCATTATTTTTCGGGCGGGGAGGGTAAATGGAAGCCATCCCATACGGGCGACGGCGCTCGAAAGAGTCTCCCTGAAATATGGCCAACTGTTGAGAGGCAAATTGTTCTCCGAGAATACCTCGAAGACTTCATCGTTCATCGGCTCTTCGGACCGATAGTCGAGCCCGAATTCTACGTCGACTCTAGCAAGTTTTCGATTCTTGTCGCTCCTGAACTCGGCAGTATATTTATGAAATGCTTGAAATCCGGATTCGGAATCCTTCCAAGACTGGGATTCGTCGAGCGTGACAGATGCGCCGGGCGGAGTGTTCCCTCCTGACGAATTGGTCACCTTTAGCGATTTAAGCCAGATTCGTTCAAGTTGTACTTGTTCTATGAACGCCACATACTGTTCGATGCTCAGCGTAATCGATTCGTCATTGACTTGAATGTCGGTATTGGTTGAGTTCAGCATACGGCAACCGTACTGTACGAAAATGCTCTAATTTCTGATTCGGTAATTGTCCGTGTAACCGAATCAGAATGCCGTTCTACGTCCACTTTGTACGGAAGACGCGCACTTAGGCTCGAAACCTGTGCTTCAATGCCTTCGATACTGGCGTTCAGTTGGGCTGCAATACTCCGACCAGCGAGAAGATATCCAACATACGCATTGAGACTCACACCCTCCTGCCGTGCAGCCACGACGAGTTCCCTGTGAAGTGACTTCGACACACGCGCGACAAATTTGCCGCTGAACTCGGAGTACATCGCTGGTTCAGGGATGGTCCAACCTTCTTCGTGCGCAGTCTCAATCCAAAGCGTGCGAATCTCTTCGGCTGCCTGCGGAATTTCGCTTTCGCTGCGTACCTGCGTCATGCAGCCTGGAAGATCGGGAAACTCGATGAAGAAGGCTCCATTGTCAGGCACGATGGTATAGGGATAGCTTAAATCGAGATAGTAAGAGAGCGGGCACTGCTGTGTCGTCATGTCATTTCGCCTCATCTTCTGAGTCGAGGCCCAGCCAAATGCAAATCCTGTCGAGGTAGACCCGTTCTACTTTGTCGTCGTGGACTGTCACGGTCAGGATGCGCTCTTCGACGGGGTTCTTGAAGGTCATATGACTGCCTTTAGTGCGTGCAATCGTCCATCCATACCTTTCGAGAAGCTTTTGGACGTCACGAAACTTGGCACTTGGCGGTCTTTTCCGTATCCGTTCAACCAGTTTGTCGCGCCTAGTCATCCGGACCACTCCATGATACTACCCATAGTATCAATCTGCAAGAGCGACCTGGGTCCACATGGTACGCAATGCATGCAAACGCTCCTATTCGTGATAAGCCCCCATTGTCAGTTCAGATTAGCACAGGAGATAGGGGGCAGACGTGGCTTTTCAGGGGAGGTAGAAATCGCAGATGTGGCGCGGGCGCAAGAAAGTTACCGTGCCAGGGTTCCCGGATCGCACGTCAGCGTGGCGTGCCCGATTCCCCCAGCATCCGCACGATGATCAGCAGCATCGCCGAGCTGCCCAGCAAGATCACCGACAGCAGCAGCGCGGTGTCCAGGTCGCCCGCCTGGAACCGCTCGTAAATCGCCAGCGGCATTGTCTGTGTGACGCCCTGCCGGTTCCCGGCGAACATGATCGTCGCGCCGAACTCGCCCAGTGCCCGCGCCCATGCCAGCACCGCGCCCGCGGCGAGACTGGACCGCGTCAACGGCACAATAATCCGCCAGAAGACGCGCACCGGCGAGGCGCCGAGATCGGCTGCCGCCTCCTCCAGGCCATGTTCGAGCCGGCTGAATCCCGTCCGGGCGGTGCGAATGTAAAAGGGCGCGCCGACGAAGATCTGCGCGATCACAACGGCGGCGGTGCTGAAGCCGACCGATATTCCCCACGCGTCGAGTCGCTCGCCCAGCAGCCCTCGGCGTCCGAACGCGGCCAGCAGCGCGATACCGGCCACGGCGGGCGGCAGGATGATCGGCAGGTCGATCAGGGCGTCAAGCAGGCGATGTGCGGGAAGCCGGTAGCGAGCCAGCATCCAGGCCACCGGCGTTCCGATCATCACGATAATCAGCAGCGCCACGACCGATGTGGTCAGGCTCAATCGCAACGCCGCGACCAGGGTTTCGCGCGTATCCTCGTTGGCCAGCGTCGGTTGGGCATCGATGGTGCGGAGAATCAGCGCGGCGGTCGGCAACGTCAGCGCCAGTATTGCGACGCACCCGATCGAGATGATCCCCCATCCCGAATGTGAGATGGTCCGGGGCGGGGGAGTGGATTGGCGGGCTATATCCGAAATGGGTTCCCTGCTCCCGCGAGACCTGAACGCTAGCTCACTGGTAGAAAGCCGTAGTCATCGAGCACCTGTTGGCCGTCGTCGCTCAGCACGAAGCTGATGAACGTCCGCGCCGCCTCGGTGTTGCCACCAGTCACTGGCGCGATCGGATAGGCGGCTGATGCCGGTATATCCTCCGGGAATTCAATCACGTTGAGCGGCTCGCCGTTGAGCTCGGCGGCGGCGGCGTCGCTGGCATAGACGATCCCGGCATCGGCCTCCCCCAGCAGCACCTTGGTCAGCACCGCTCGCACATCGACCTCTTCCGATACCACATTGTCGCCGATCGCGGCGCGGGCGGCATCATCGTCACCCGCCCAGGCGCAGATCGCCTGCCTGGCATATCGACCGGCTGGCACGCCCTCCCCGGCGATCACGAGGCGGATGTCATCGCCGGTCAGATCCTCGATCCCCTGTATCCCCGCGGGGCTGTCCGGTGGCGTGACAATGACGAGCCGATTGGCGGTGAAGATGACTGGCTCGCCGACGATCAGCTCGTCGTCCTGGGCCCGCCGCATGGTGGTGGTGTTGGCCGTGGCGAGCACGTCTGCCTGTGCGCCTTCGCCGAGCTGCGTCACCAGGGTTTGGGAGCCGGCGGTGTCGATCGTGACCGAGACATTGGGATATCGCCCCTCGATCAGGTCGCCGATCTCATCGAACGCGTCGGTCAGCGACGCCGCGGCGAAGATGGTGAGGTCGATCTCCTCGTCGGGAAAGGCAGCACCGGTGACCGCCTCATCGGACGGTGTTGACTGGGATGAGACGGTGGCGGGGGGAGGGCAGGAGAACTCGACAGCTCCCACCACGGTGGAGACCGGCACAAGTGACGCCAGCACCGTCAGGAGGATGATCCGGGCAACGTTTATTCGATCGTAATGAACCATGCGAGCTTGCGCCCTTCTGAACGTGGGTGGCAGATTTGCACGCAATTCATAGTCAGGCATTGACTAGCGTGCATGGTAGCCGCCATGGACGCGGTTGGCAACCGAGCGAGTCCCTGGAATGCGTGGAAATGCGGGTCTGTGGCGTCGTATGTCCGGGCGCACTGGCAACGATCGTATCTTCCTCGGGTACATGACCGGGGCGACACGACCGTGCGTCCGGTTCAGGATTTCGGCAACTTCTTCCCGGTGATGGACTCCCATGCCTTGGGATCGGTGGCGCCTTCGGTGACGAGAATCAGGACCCTCGCCCGCTTGTCGAGGTGCATGCGGCTGCGCAGGTTCGTCGCATCAGGGGAGAGGGCCAGGCCGAGCAATCCCGCCAGGCTGGCTGCACCCGTTTCCCCCGCGACGATATTCTGCTCGGCCAGATGGCTCATCGCGTCGCGCACGGCGTCGTCCGGAATCGAGATCGCCATATTGAGCCCGGCCTGCACCACCGGCCAGGCGACCGGTGACGGCTGATCGCAGTTGAGTCCGGCCATGATCGATTCGTGCGGTCCTGGCACGGTGGTCGGCGTGTTTGCCTTGAGCGACTGCAGCACGCAGGCGGCCTGGTCCGGCTCGACCCCGATCACCGTCGCCGGTGGCATCCGGTGGCGAGCGGCGACGATCGCGGCGGCGGCGAGCGCGCCAACCCCCATCGGCACGAAGAAGTGCGATGGCAAGAAGCGGGTCTGCTCGGACAGCTCCAGGAACATCGTGCTGTAGCCCTCGATCACCCAGCGGGGGACGAGGTCGTAACCGTCCCAGCCGGTGTCGGAAATGACCAGGCAGGTGTCGCTGGCGAGCTCGGAGGATCGCTCCACGGCGTCTCCATAGCTGCCTTCGACCACCTCGACCGTCGCGCCTTTTTCCGCCTTGATCGCGTCGATCCGGGCGTTGCTCGTGTTCGCCGGAACGACGATGTGGGACTTGTAGCCCAGCAGCGCCGCCATGTGGGCGACAGCCCGACCATGATTGCCGTCAGTGGCCGTCGCGAACCTGATCTTCTCGCGGGACTTCAGTTGCTGTTTCAGCTCGTCGATCGTGCTCCAGCCATGATCGAGGTCCGGCCATCGCACGGCGAGCGAGCGATAGATTGCCCAGCTTGCGCCGAGGATTTTGAACGAGGGCAGTCCCAACCGGCTGGACTCGTCCTTGACGAGTACCTGTTCCAGCTTCAGCTCGCTGGATACGGACGTGAGGTCATGCAGCGGGGTGGGATGATAGCCGGGGAGGCGGCGATGAAACTCAATGGGCGAGATCGGGACGGCGGACACCGGATCGAGCTCCGGGCTCAGAATCACCGGCCGTTGCCGGAACCAGATGTCGCTGATTGTGGTGCTCATGCGTCATCCCCCATTGGAAGCAGCGCGTCTAGCCAGTCGATTGCCGCCCGCGTTTGGGCGAGACGCAACCGGAGCACCATGCGGCGTTCCAGGGCGTCGGCAGTGGCGACCGGTGCGTTCACCTGTGTGTCGAGCGACGTGGCCAGCGTGGCGAGGACAGACCGTTGCTGATCGATCAGCTCGTGCAGCTTCTCCGACGCCAGTCGTCGCGTAAAAAAGAGCTTCAGCAGAAAATCCAGCCGAATCTCCCGCGTGGCCCGAACCGGCTCGCTCAGCCAGGTGTGAAGCTGGCTGGCGCCGGTGCCGGTCAGCGTGTGAAGCTGTCGGTCCGGACGATCTGCCTGACGCTCGACGTGGGTGGTGATCAACCCATAGCGGTCAAGCTTCTTCAGATGATGATAAAGCATGCCTGATTCGAGCCGAATAATCTCTCCCAACGCTCCAACAGTATACTGCCGCGCCAGATCGTAGCCGTGAACCCCGCCAGGTTCGGCGCTTGCGAGCAGCCCCAACAGGCTGTGTTCCGCCGCGCCGAGACGCAGGTGAGGCATCTGGGGCGTGTTGGCGCGGGTTGATTCAGGCATCGATATTCGCTTTCCAACCCAACAGGGATGTATTTGTGTATCGCAACGCGTGCGTTTGGTTGACCTTCTTCGCGCCACCATGGACGGAGCGGACCTGTCGCCTGCTCTCGGTCCCCCGGCGGGTTCAGGATCAACTGCGTCAACCGGACTTTCCCCGATTCGGACAGGCACACGGCCTGTCCCCGCGAGGCGTTACCGATACGCAAGTATCCCGCAATCGGCTTTATGCGGTGGCGAGCACCTCCTCCCGGGCTCGTTCGGCGGCATCGCGGGAGATCACCTGCACGCGCGCCACGCGCAATCCATCGAGCCCTTCGACCACGACGCGCTCGCCGCCCATGGTTTCGACAACATCGCCGATCTGGGCCGGACGACCCAACTTGAAGAAGACAAAGCCTCCCAGCGTTTCAACATCGACATCGTCGTCGGTGAGGTCGATATCATGATCCTCGCGCAGCTCACCCAGCGAGATCAACCCGTCCAGGTGAATGGTTCCGTCGGACCCGAGGCGATTGGAATCGCGCTCATGGTCTTCCTCCTCGAGCACACGACCGATCAGCCGGTTGACGATGTCCTGCAAGGTGACGATGCCAGCGGTCCCACCGTATTCATCGATCACCACGGCCATCTGGACGTGGTTTTCCTGCATCCTGGTGAGCACTTCGGAGACGGCGAGCGTCTCGGGCACCAGGGTGGGCGTCATGACGTAGTCGCCCAGATGGAACGTGTCGTGCTGGCTGGGTACGGGGTCGGTCGCCGCGCCGCCGTTCGAACCATTGGCGCCGATGGCGCTCATTTTCCTGAGGGTCCGCGCTTCCACGCGCTGCAGGAACAGCGGCAACATTCGCTTGATCTTGATGATGCCGATGATGTGGTCGTTGTCCACTTCATAGACCGGCAGCCGCGCGTACGACGTTTCCGAGGCGATCGTGATCACGTCGTCCAGGCTGGTATCGACATCGATCGCGGTGACCTCGGTGCGTGGCACCATCACATGCCGGGCCTGCAGGTCGGTAAAGCTGAAGGCACGGTCGACCAGGTCGTGGGCGGTCTGGTTCACGAGCCCGGCTTCGCTGCTGGCGTCGAGCGCGATCATCAGCTCCTCGGCCGATTGCACGAGGGAGTGACCGGAGGCGGGTTCGAATCCGATCCAGCGCACGACCTGGTTCCCGATCCAGTTCAGGACGTTGATGATCGGTCGGAAGATCATCAGGAACACGTGAATCGGGGCGCTCACCAGGAGGGCGGTTTCTTCGGGGCGCTGCAGGGCGAGGCTCTTGGGCGCCAGCTCGCCGATCACAATGTGTAACGATGTGACAATGGAAAAGGCCACCACGAATGAAATCGTGTGCATCACGGTATCACTCACGCCGAAGGGCAGGGAGGAGACCACAGGGTCCAGGACATGGGCGAGGGCAGGCTCACCGATCCAGCCGAGCGCGAGACTGGCGATGGTGATGCCAAGCTGGGTGGCGGCGATGTAGGTATCGAGATGGTCGATGCGGTCCATCACTGAGGTGGCGCGACGATTTCCCGCGGCGGCAAGCTGCTGAACACGCGTGCGCCGGACGGAAACGAGGGCGAATTCGGTTGCGACGAAAAAACCGTTGAGCAGAACGAGCACGACAATGGCGATAAGCCCGACCGCGGTACTAATTTGGTCCTCCAGACCGCAAAATGAACGGCGCACATGTTCTGCTCGCAGTCGTATCCATCGATACGATCCATCCACAGGATTCCCGGGGCGAGCGCGCCGTGAACGATAGACATATCTTAGTGGATATCACCCGGAAACTCCACGTATTCCACTATATTGGAGACGGTGTGCATCAGCGCCGTGATACGATCATATCGTAGCGAAATCGTCGGGCGATTCCATGGGGATTCCAGCATCGTGGTCGGGCAGCATTCGGCACAATCAGATGGTATCGCGGATCTTGCCGCGATCCTGTCGTCCCAGGTCCGGGCGAGGGTGCTGTTGCAGGTAGCGACGCATCCGGAAATGCGCTATTCGCTGACCGAGCTTGGCATGGCGTTGGAGATGGCGGTGAGCAGCGTGCAGCACGAGTGTTACAAGCTGGAACGACTTGGTGTGGTGCGTGGCCAACGGGAAGGATCGTCGCGCCGTTACGCCTTGCAGACCGGCACATCAGTCGTGCGGGCTCTGACCCGGCTGATCCTGGCAACGGTCGGGGTGCCGGTCGCGATTGAAACGGCGCTGCGTGACCTGCCAGGTCTTGAAGCCGCGACGCTGCTGGGCGCGATTCCCGCTCAGGCGGAGGCGACCGCGCTGGTGCTGATCGGCGATCTGACGCTGGACACGGTCGAGCTGGCGCGGCATCGCGTGGCGTGGCTGCTGGATGCTGACGACGCCATCGAGATCGCCTTTTTCCAGCCGGAAGAGTGGCTGGCACGGCGCGACGCCGGGCACCCGCTGGTGCGCCGCCTGCTCGACCTGCCGGTGCGGCTCGCCTTCGGTGAGGTTCGCAATCAGTAGAATAGCGTTTCAACGAAACGGTAGAGGAGGTGCGGTGTATGGAGCGCTACATCACGGACGAATTTGGTGAGCGCACGGCGGTCATACTTTCCGTCGAGGAGTACGAGGCGCTTGTGCGAATCGCCGAAGACGCGGAAGACGAGCATATCGCGAACGAGTCGCTCGAGGAGCTACGGGCGCTGAAGAATCGGTCCGACGGGAAAGCCACCCGACCGCTTGACGAAGTTGAAGCTGAGATTGAGCGTGAAACGCTGTGACTTCACTCCCAACCATGCTGATCGGCCAGTCGGGTGGGGCGACCGCCGTGATCAACGCCAGCCTGATTGGGGCGCTGGAGGCGGCGCTGGAAAGCGGCGAGGTTGGCCGCGTGCTCGGCATGCGTCACGGCATTGAAGGCGTGCTGAAGCGCGACTATGTCGACCTCACCACGCTCGACCAGTCGCAACGGGACCTGATCCGGGAGACTCCATCGGCGGCGCTGGGCACCGGGCGCTACAAGCTGCGCGACGAGGATATTGACCTGATCCTCGATCGGCTGGCCGACGACGATGTGCGCTACCTGGTCTATATCGGCGGCAACGATTCCGCTGACACCGCCCTTCGCCTGGCCCGAGCCGCGACTGGGCGCGATCAGGACCTGAAGGTGATGTCGATCCCCAAGACGATCGACAACGACCTGCCGGAGATGCACGCCTGTCCGGGATACGGCTCGATCGCGCGGCACTTGGCCAATGCCACGCGGGACGCGATTTACGACACCATCGCCTCACCGCGGCTTTACCCGGTCAAGTTCATCGAGGTGATGGGTCGTGATGCCGGCTGGGTGACCGCCGCCTGCACGCTGGGCCTGAGCGGAGATGAAGCCGATCTTTCACCGCTCCTGCTGCTGCCGGAGCGCCCGCCCGAGAGCACTGATGCTGTCGTTGAGCTGATCCAGGCTGATGTCGCGCGGCGGGGCTGGTCGGTCGTGGTGGCGCCGGAGACACTGCGGGACGCTCAGGGACGGCATCTCGGTGGCGACGAGCCGGAGCATGTAGACACGTTCGGTCACGAGTACTTCCCGAGCACCGGCGCGGCGCTGACCCGGGTGTTGACCAGCGCCGGGCTGCGTGCCAGGTACGACAAGCCGGGCACGGCGGCACGGATGTCGATCTCGATGGCGTCGCCGGTTGATCTCGACCACGCCGAGGCGCTCGGTCACGTTGCCGTCCAGGCCGCGCTGAAGGGAGTGACAGCCCACATGGCGGCGTTGAAGTCGTACAACGAGGACTACTCCGAGCTGACGGTGGTTCCGGTCGAGCGGATCGCGAACCGGGTGCGCGTGCTGGACGACGCGTTCATCGGCAACGACGGGCACAGCGTCACCGATGCCTTCGCCGACTACGCGCTGCCGTTGCTCGGTCCCGATCCGTTCCCGCCGTACGGGCGGTTGTGATCACCAGTGGACATTGGGGGTCGGACTTGATGTAGAGACGACGCGGGGCCAGAACTGGCACTCTGGCCCCCGAAAGGTTCAGTCAGGGTCTGAAGGTACAGGAGTAAACGTGTCCGCTCGGTCCTTCGGCGCATAAGCCGACGGCTCCGCTGTTGAAGAAGCACCACGTGTAGACGTAGATGCCATCGCGTCGTTCGTAGAGATCGTGCTGGACCTCGCCCCTGTGGCGTCGCAGAGCCACTCCAGATTGGTGCGAGCCGCCGTTGGCTCTGGCATCGTGGCGACACCGGCGAGCATGGCAAGGCACAACACCACCACACCTACAAGCGCGCGAAACTTGTCGGGTCGTATTGTTGGCATGATTGCCTCCTTGCCAGATGTGGGAGCACGACGGTGGTCGGGTCCGTCCCGACGGCGTGGCTACCTCGTGGTCGCCGGTTGGATGTTCTGGTTCATGTGGAAGAGGTTGCCGGAGTCCCATTTCGCCTTGATCCCGGCGAGCCGATCGTAGTTGTCACCGTAGGTCGCGCGAATCCGGTCCTCACCCTCATCCATCAGGAAGTTCACGTAACCTGCCTCTGACGAATGCGGGTGGAGTGCTGACCAGTAGCTCCGCACCCACTCGCGATATGCCGGCATGTGCGACGCGTCCGCATCGATCGCACAAATCACATGCGAGAATCGGACATCTCGATGGTTGAACGCAGTGGCGTCTTCATCGACGTCATGCACGGCGCCGTCGAGTGGGTAGAGATGCATCATCGACAGGGCGCTCGGCACATTGGGACCATGCTGGATGTGCACCGCGATCGCTTCGTCGGTCAGCTCTTCGACGAAGTCCGCCTTCCAGTAATGATGCAGGCCAGGCGGGTAGAGCGCGTCGAACATGCTGTTGAGGGCCGGATAGGGGATCGGTCCGGCAAGATCCAGCGCCACCTGAGCTACATCCCGTATGGGGCGGATCAGCTCTTTGGCGCCGTCGCCGGGTCCGCTGTAGGCGACCATGATGACGCACATCGGTTGAAGATGCAGGTGTTCGGGCACGAACGGCGCCGCTGGGGCGATATGGAAGCCGAAGAAGGCGCTCAGCTCGCGCGGCGCATCGGCGATGAAGTCTCGGTAGAAGCGCAGCACCGTCTCGGCTTCGCTCACCGGATAGAAGATCGGACCACCATAGACCGCCGGAACCTCATGCAACTGCAGCTCGAAGCGGGTAACCACGCCGAAGTTTCCGCCACCGCCGCGCAGTGCCCAGAAGAGGTCCGGATGCTCATCGTGACTGGCACGCACGAGCTTGCCCTCGGCGGTGACGACGTCGAGCGAACGGATGTTGTCGACAACCAGGCCGAAGCGGCGGGTGAGGTGGCCGAAGCCACCGCCCAGGCCGAGGCCGCCAACGCCGGTGGTGGAGAGGATGCCGCCGGGAGTGGCGAGACCAAACGCCCAGGCGGCGTGGTCAACATCGCCCCAGGTCGCGCCGCCGCCAACCGAGGCGAGCTTGCACTGGGGATCGATGTGAACGTTGCTCATCTGGCGAAGATCGAGCACGACGCCGTCATCGTTGGTGCCGAAGCCTGCGACACTGTGATCGCCACCGCGAACGGATAGATCAAGGTCGTGCTCCCGGGCGAGCTGTACACCAGCAACGACATCGGCGGCGTCGGCGCACTGAATGATCACCAGCGGGCTGCGATCGATCATCTGGTTGTATACGCGTCGTGCCGTGTCGAATTGCGAGTCATCCTGGCGAATAACCGGACCGCGAATCTGTGAGACCAACCCCGCCGCCTTATCTGCGAGAGGGCTGGTGATACTGCTGGTTGCCATGACGGGTTGCTCCTTCGGACATGCAAGGTGGTCTGCACGGGCGGGCCACCGGGAACAGCGCGACAAGCGGAATTGCCGCAGCTTCCACGGTAACGAATGTCCCGGAGCGGTACATCGGTCAAACGACTCAATTCGTGTAGGGATGATGACTCGATATGGCTACGCCGAATGATCGAGGTGGAGCGCGAGGATGCGCGATCTTCACGAGATGCCGTGGTCGAGGGCGAACTTGGCCGCTCCCGTTCGTGTCTTGACATCGAGTTTTCTGTAAATGGAGTGGAGGTGGTGTCCGACTGTGCGGTGACCGATGCACAATCGCTCCCCGATCTCGGTGTTGGTGAAGCCGTGGGGAACGAGCCGAAGCACATCGATCTCGCGGGGCGTGAGCTCGCCGGAGCCAGGTGGCGATACCCCCGGTCCCGCGGGCTGGATGCCCAGGCGATCAAGCCGATCGAGCACCGGCTGTGCATGGAGCGATTCACAAATCGCTCGGGCCACATGTGCGAGCTCGACAGCCTGCTGGTCGCCGGTGACCTGATGCAGCGCCGCCAGCGAGACCAGCGTTTGCGCCCGCTCCCAGGGAATCGCACAGTCGTCGCTCAGGTCGAGTGCCCTGCTCAGCTCGACCTCGGCCGTCGTGTGCTCCCCGCAATCGAGAGCGATTTCCCCCGCCATGCGATGGCCAGTGATCAGGACGAGCGGCTGTGGTGGCGAGGTCGCCCGACTCAGGGCCTCCTGGACATACGCCCATGCACGCTCGTGGTCGGAGCTGGCTCGCGCCAATCGTGCCCGTGACAGATAGTTATCCGCTACGCCGAGGGCGGCTCCGCTCCATTCGAGCCACCGATGGTTGGCGTCGAGCCATTGCTGGGCCCGATCGATGTCGCGGTCATCGATGGACAGCTCGATCGCCAGCCGCTGGAGCGTGAGCGCGTCAAGCAGTACAGTGGTGCCGGGCGCCGTGGCTGGCCCGGTGGGCTGCAACTGTTCGATATGCCGCCACGCCGCCTTTCGTCGTCCCTGGTATCGGGCGATGGGCGCGAGGGCATGGGTGATTTGACGCCGCAAGAAATAGGGCATGTGGTGAGGAAGCTCATGGACCGCTTCGCGTGCCGCCTCCCACTCGCCGTCGAGATACATCACCATGAGGCGCGCAAGGTCGTTCCAGAACGGCCCCGGTAGCGCGCCGCCGGCACGGGCGAGCTCGCGTTCTGCCAGGCGCGCAAGCTCAAGCCGCATGCGGCGATCAGCGGTGCACCAGGGTACGGCGACATCGACGAGCTCAGTCAAATACGAGAATCCGATGACCGCATGATGATCGACGCGGCGGTAAAGGTCGCGCGCCCGTGCGAAGGCCGCCCGCGCCTTGTGGGGCTCACCGCGCGCAGCCAATGCCATGCCACGGCCAACCTCGGCATGGCCCGTGTCGGTGAGGAGGAGGGACCCGTTAAGTCCGTCCATTTCGGTGTTGCCGGGACGAGCAGCGGTGCGTTCGAGCGCGTTGTCCAGCTGGCCGATCGATGCCTGGAGCCACGGGAGACTCCCGCGCCGAATGTTGAGCGTAGCCTGGCGGTCGTCGGCCAGTTCCAGGGTGGTCGAGGTGTTCAGGTCGATTTCGGGCAGCGCATCGGCCATCCATTGCACCTGCACCGTCGCGTCGCGGCTGATGAACTCTTCTTCAGCCAGCGCGTCGAGGCGATCGATTCCGGCGGCCACATTGGGGATACCCGCCTGCCACTGGTCAGCGAAACACTGGACCACGCCCAACGAGTACTGCGTATCGGCGGCCAGAAACACATCGTTTGCGGCCTCAGCGAGCCGCCGGGCCTTCTCGAGCCGTTCGATCGCGGCTTCGGGATCCGCGTACCGCAGCAGGCGACCACTACGAAAGAGCAATCGTGCACGCAGGTGTTCCGTGCTGGGCGTGCCATGCAACAGCATGGCGGCGGTGGCGAACCGCTCACTGGCGATGATCCAGGCATAGGCGCGCTGGGCACGTTCTCCAGCTCGAATCAGCCACTCCGTCGTTCGCGGATCACCCGCTTGCTGGAGGTGGTAGGCCACCGCATCGGGATCCGGCTGTCCACGACCGATGAGCGCGTCGGCCACCTGGCGGTGGATCAGGCGCCGGCGGGGCGGCAGGATGCCATCGTAGAGCGCGGCTCGGGTGAGGGCATGAACAAACCTGATGCTGCTGCCGTCCGTGTCGGGCGTCAAAAGGTGCATGCCGGACGCATTTTCGACCAATACATATAGCGTGGGTGGATCGATTGCAGTGACCGTGGACCAGATGTCGAGCGGCACCTCGTGGCCGATGACGGCGGCGACTGCAAGTGGGTCGCGACTGTCGTTCCCCATGCGGTCGATACGGACGTCGGTGAGCTGCTTCACAAGGCTTGGCAGCACCACCCGCTCCAACGCGCCGAGCGTCCAACCGGAATCCGTTTCGTTGAGCTCGTTTTGTTCAAGGGTGCGAAGGAGCTCCACTGTCAGCAACGGGTTGCCCTCGGCAAACCGGTCGAGGTAGTCAACGAGGCGGGTTTGCTCAGGTTCCGAAAGGCCATAACTCAGTTCAACAAGCTCCGCAATGTCCCGGTGCAGAAGGGGCTTGAGATCCAGCCGGAGACCGTCCGACTCGCGAACCAGTGATGGAAGCTGGCGATAGAACGGGTTCTGGCGGGTGAGCTCATCGAGGCAATAGGTGGCCACGATCAGAAGCCGCTGGCCCTCGAGCCGCGATGCGACAAGTCGAAGGAGATCGAGACTCGCGGTATCCGCCCAGTGAGCGTCCTCCAGCACGAGGAGCACAGGGGTCTCGACGATGATGTCGCTGAGAAACGTCTGCAGCTGGGTGATGAGATCGGCCTGGCTCGTGAACCCTGGCAGGTCATGGTGGGTCAGGACGGTTGGCACTGGAACAGGTGGATTGGCATCCTGGGCCTGTTCATATCGAGCCGCAAGGTCCAGCCAGAGACCGTACGGAGCGGTCGCCGTGAGGTCGTAGGCATTCCCGAAGAGCACATGGAATCCCCTGGCGGATGCCGAGAACGCCAGGTCACGGACGAGCGAGGTCTTGCCGACACCGGCTTCGCCACCGATCAGGATAAAAGCTCCCTGTGCTGATCCCGCGGATGCGAGTTGTTCATGCAAAAGCGTCTGCTCCGCAGACCGCCCGACTATCGGTGGTCGTGGCCCCATTGGCAACCGGGATCGACGAGTCTGGATAGGCATAATCATCGTCTCCAGGGAGAACGCGAGCCGTGCTGGAGGAGGATTTCAGTGAGCCATTTGGCGGTGATTATAGCCGAACTCTATACATAAGTGGCCGGAATGACGTTCAGCCAGGCCCTCGGAGCCGGCATGGGCGTGGTGAACGGCATGTGGAGGCGACATCGGTTGAGCCGTGCAAGGCCGGCGCTACCGGGTGTGACCTTGGCGACGTTCTTTCTCGTCGAAGGTCATCTTCCGAAACAGGGCCAAGCCTTCGCCTCGCTCCGGTTCGACACGCGATCGAACCGGAGCGAGACAAGCGTCATTGGGGGATCACGGCGCCGAGCCCGACGTCGGTCATCTTCGCGTTCAGCGCTGGCACGTCCTCGGCGAGCAGCGAGTCGAATGCGTCTATCCGCGGATCGACCCGACTTTTGAGATCGGCGAACACGGCTTCGGCGGCGTCCGTCGGGCGGTAGTCGCCGAGCTGCACCGCGCCGGGCAGGCCGGTGAGCTTCTCCCACAGCCGCGCTCCTTCATTGATGACGTCTCCCCAGCCTTTGCGGAGGTCTGGAACGTGTAACGTTTTCTCGATCTCCAGGGCCTTCTCCCGCAGCGCCTCCGCCGCCGTGGCCACGTCCTCGCCACCATCGTTGTTACGCGCGCGCTTCGCCACCCCATCGAGTTGCGCGCGCAGGTCCCGGCTCCGGTTGATCGTCTTTGCCATGCGGTCGAGCTCGCGGTGAATGCGGAGCAGCAGATCCTCCTGTGCCACCAGATCCTTGGTGGTGGAGGTGATGGTCGAGGGCGCCACGATGCGGAACGGTTGCGACAGCTCCGCGTCGCCGATCTTCAGCGTCACGGTGTATTCACCCGGCGCGACGAACGGCCCGTCGAATGCCTTCTCGGCGACTGGGTCGGTCCCCTCGATCTTTGTGGCGGGAGCGTGACGCATGTCCCACACGAAGCGATTCCAGCCGGCCTTCGCAGGCGCGCGGCGCTCTTTCGCCGTGGGCGGGTCATCCGGTGTACGGCTTGTGAAACTGCGCACCGGAGCTTGCGCTGACCCGTTCGAATTGCTTCTGCCCGCCTTGCGGAATGTCAGCGTGATCGGCTGGTCGGGCTCGGTAGTGAGCCGGTAGGTGACGATCACCCCGTTCGGCGGGTTCTCGCCGACATCGAGGAAGTGGCGGACCACGTCGCCGTCCGGTGTTGTCTCCCCCAGGAAGCCACCGCCCCGGCTTCCGATGTAGTTCACGGCTCCCGAAACGGGCGGCCCACTGAACTCGATACCGGGAAGCACGCGGATGGAGTCGCGCGGGGCGAACAGGTGCGGCTCGCCGTCGGGCAGGCCGGCCGCGATCTCCCGCAGTGGGGTCAGGTCGTCCAGAATCCAGATCGAGCGACCGTGGGTGCCGGCGATGAGGTCGCTGCCGCGCACGATCAGGTCGAAGATCGGGGTGACCGGCAGGTTCAACTGGAACCGGTGCCAGTGCAGCCCATCATCGAACGAGACGTAGATACCGGTTTCCGTCCCGGTATAGAGGAGCCCAGGCTGCTCCGGGTCGGCGCGGATGACGCGGGGGAACTCGTGGTCCGGGATGCCCTCCGTAATCTGCTGCCAGTGATCGCCATAGTCACGGGTGACGTAGAGATAGGGGTGGTAATCGTCCAGCTTGTAACGGGTGGCGGCGAGGTAGGTGGTCGCTGGATCGTGTGGCGAAATCTCAAGGCCGGTAATCATGGTGCGCTCCGGCAGGTCGGGTGGTGTGATGTCCCGCCAGCTCTTGCCGTTGTCGCGGCTGAGATGCACCAAGCCATCGTCCGAGCCGGCCCAGAAGACACCCTTTTTGTGCGGCGACTCGGCGAAAGAGAAGATCGTCGCGTAAACCTCGGCGCCCACGGCGTCAAGATTGACCGGCCCTCCGGTTGGCTTGAGGGTTTCGGGGTCGGCGCGGGTCAGGTCGGGACTGATCGCTTCCCAGCTCTGACCTTCGTCGGTGCTCTTGTAGACCTGGTTCCCGCCGATGTACAGCGTGTTCGGGTCGTGCGGCGAGATCACGATCGGATAGGTCCAGGCGAATCGCTGCTTGTGCTCCTCCGCGCCCGCGCCGCGCATCCCTTCCGGCCAGGTGGTGACGAGACGGATTTGCTTCGTGCGGTGGTCATAGCGCTGGAGCGCGTTGCCCCCACCGGGAGACGAGCCGATCGCGCCGACGTAGACGATATCCGGGTCGTCCGGCCGGACGGCGATATAGCCGCTCTCGCCCGATCCGGCCACGTAGCAATCGCCCCACCGGATACCGGTCAGGGGCGTGCGGCTGGGCACACCCACGCTGGAGTTGTCCTGCTGGGTGCCGTAGACCACGTAGGGCTCTCGCACGTCGGCGGCGATGTGATAGAACTGCGCGGTCGGCTGGTTATAGATCGTGCTGAAGGCAACGCCGCCATCGAGGGAGACGCCCGCGCCGCCATCGTTCCCCTGGATCATGCGCCGGTTGTCGGTGGGGTCGATCCAGAGGTCGTGGTTGTCGCCGTGCGCGGTAGGGATCTCGTCGAAGGTCCTGCCACCGTCGGTGCTTTTCCAGAAGTCGAGGTTGTTGACGTAGACAGTATCGCCGTCCCGCGGATCCGCGGTCACGTGCATGTAGTACCAGGCGCGTGAGACGAGGTCCTGGTTGTCGCTGACCTGCTCCCAGGTGTCACCGTAGTCATCGGAGCGGTAGAGGCCGCCCTTTTTGGTGTGCTCGACGATCGCCCAGACGCGGCCCGGTTGGGCGGGGGATGCCGCCACGCCGATCTTGCCGAGTGTTCCTTCCGGCAGCCCGTGATGCCGGGTGATGTCTTCCCACGTCTCGCCGCCATCGACGCTGCGCCAGAGCCCGCTGTCGGGTCCACCAGAGCTGATCTGCCAGAAGTTGCGGTAGGCCTCCCAGATCGTCGCGTACAGGATGCGAGGGTTGGACTCGTCGACGCTGACGTCGACCGCGCCGGCCTTGTCACTGACGAAGAGGACCTTTTTCCAAGTTTCGCCGCCATCGGTGCTCTTGAAGACGCCGCGCTCGTCGTTTGGTCCGAACGCGTGCCCCAGCGCCGCGACCCAGACGGTATCCGGGTCGTCCGGATGCACCCGCACCTTGCCGATGTGCCGGGTATCGCGCAGCCCGACATTTTTCCAGGTTCGGCCGGCATCGGTGCTCTTGTAGACGCCATCGCCATGGGAGACATCGATCCGGATCGTCGTCTCGCCCATGCCGGCATAGATCACGTTGGAGTCGGAGGGAGCCACGGCCAGCGCGCCGACCGACGACGTTTCGAGGAAGCCGTCCGTGACGCAGCGCCAGTAGGTTCCGGCGTCGGTGGTCTTCCACACGCCGCCCGCGACGGCGCCGAAGTAGAAGGTGTTGCGATCGAGATAGCTCCCAGCCACGGCGACGACACGCCCGCCACGATGCGGTCCGATGCAGCGCCAGCGCAGAAGTCCGTCCAGTTCCCCGGTAGTGCCAGCCATGATGCCCTCCTTGTCTCTCGATGCGACCGGTTCCACGATTCGCCGCCAGCATATCAGAGGGGCACCGAGCTGGACACCGTGCATGTTTTCTGCGCCCTGATTCTGGCTCAGCAGTCCCTTTACACTGGCGGTAGTATTGAGGGGAAGTTCTGTGCCTGGCATGTTTGGTTCGTGTGCCGATGGCGGACGGAGATGAGCAGCGAGACGGAGTATCCCCATCATGGCAAGTGCCGATAAGTCGCACAACACTTCGGACGGCCACGTCAGTACCGAGACTCATGACGTGCTCAATGTGCGCTATCCTGCTTGGGAGCTTGATCAGGACGGACATATCGAGCGCGCAAATCTCTTGTCATTCTTTCTGTTCGGGGCACTCGACTCTCCGGGCATTGTTCAGCCTGAAAAGTTGCTAGGCAAAAGTGCCTTCGAGGTCTATGCGCAGGCGATACATGCGGGAAGCATCTCGTTGCACGAGTCTGCCAATGTCGAGTTTGTGCGGGCCAAGTTCGAGACACTCCTCTTGCTTGACCCTAAGAGAGACCGGCAATAGGTGCTGTGCGGATTCTCAGTACGCTGACCTAACGCTCCACAAACCGCGTGGGTGAGCCTCGTACCTCGGTGAGACTCTCGACCGTAGTTCCAGTCGCCTTGCCTATTGCCGGTCTCTCTAAGTTGGCTCGCCCCAGCAGCCGTTCCTTTGTCGACGCAGTACGAATGGAACCCACTGGCGGGGGCCGCGATATTGCGGCGGAATACTTCCGTCAAGGTGGATTGTCTGCTCTCCGACCCGCTCCCAAAACCCTGCCACGTATTTGGCCTCTGGCTATCCACACGCCCGCAGGATTCCCGAACATTCTCGTGGATGTAGAGCTGATAGAGTCTGGCTATCCACACGCCCGCGGGATTCCCAGAGCGTGAAACCCTGCGATTCCAGGTAAAAGCTCCCAAGAGATCAGATGGTAAGCACTACATTGCGTTCAAGCCATCATCGCCTCGGTCGAGTGCGGTTACCCAATTGGCGTATCAGTGGCTCAACGACCTAAGCATACATCTATGGTGAAGATAAGGGCGTGCGTGCGGGTTCAGAGCGTTACAGTGCGGAAGTGATTTCAGACACTCCATCGAAGCTGCGCCAGTCTCACCGCCCCGTCCATCCCACCGGTCAGGAGCAGGAAGCCTCACCGAGATTCGTTTCTAGAGATGAGTTTGATCGGACTCTCGAAGGAGTGATAGCCAGTACGAAGGACATCCTCCGCGCCATGTCTGACAAGTTGAAGTGCCTGACTATTACTACTTGGGACTAGAGGACATCATTGATGTGCATCAACGGGGATGTGCATCAACGGGTGATGCGCGAGGTTGGGCTCCCGCCATCCCCACTACGTGATGAAGAAGGGCTCAGAGTCGAGGTGCGACGGCCCGAAGTGGATGCGATCTATTTTGGGGAGGACGCAGCGCGAGCCGCTGCAACCCTCGCGATAAGCATCGTCCAATTGGCACCCTTTGATTATGGGAATCTTCGCACCGCTTATGTGGCCATGCCGCAATTCCTTGGATTGAACGGAATGGTCCTACGCGACCACTTTGACAAGGGAGTCACCGCCGAGGAAGGATATTCACAGGCACGATGGTCGCTGGCGGAGTATCTGGAACGATTTGCTCGCGAGCACGACCATCAGACGGCTTCTGAGCTCTTTGCTGCGCAGCTCCGCGGGTTTCTGGAGTAGTGTGCTCCGATGCCGGCAAGTGAGTACGCCCGATGTCCGATCCCGTCGGCTTCTTCCATCGATCGATGCGACAATGCGCCGTCAGCATAACAGAGTGGGACCAAGGTGCAAACGGGGCATCGTCCTCGCAGCTGGCGTTCAGCTCGTTCCTGTTGACGAAACTCGCTGCCCTCCCTAGAATGACCGGACAGGCGTTATGTACGGTCGTTTCGTTGGCTGAAGCAAGGAGGACAAGACATGTGGGAGATGATACCGCTGTTCGCTGGAGTCATTTTTGCATTCTGGATGCTTCGATGGGGACCTGATGACCGACGCCCTCGCGTGGTGACCAGTGTCGTGTTCGCCGTCGTGGTGGGCTTCATTGCCGCTACGGCCAGTGGTGAGATTTCCGAGAGCGTGTGGTTCATCGCACTCGATACCGCCGCGGCACTGGTCGCTATCGCGGTGACGGCATTTGTGCTGCATCAGCTCGGTTGGGCGGGGCAACGGCGCTCCGCCTGAGCCGCCCATATACCCGCATGACGAGGAGGCCGTGCGGGTATCGGGATCCATACTGAACAGAAAATTGACCACCACAGGGTTCCAGCGCCACGCTATGGGCCGCCACCCAAAAGCTGCCCGATCGTCTTCATGGGGAGGAACAGGCGGTACGCATTCTCGGAAAACCGGCGGAACTCGTGATGCTCGTAGAACCTGCGCGCGTGCTCGTGTTTGGCATCGACCACGACCGCCATTGCCCCGATTTGGAGTCGCTGTTCGTACGCGCGTTTCAGGGCATCGAACAACAGCGCCTTGCCGAGCCGTTGGCCCTGGTAACGTGTGTCGATTGCAAGGCGGCCTACAAGCGTAGCCGGGATTGGATATCTGGGCAGTTTTCGGGCCACATCAGGTGGAAAGTCGGTCAGCTCTATCGACAAGGCACTCAGCGAGTAATAGCCAGCGATGCGGTTCGTCCACGTATCGAGCAGCACGAACACCGCGGCGAGGGAACGCTCGATATCCTGGCGTGCCTGTTGCTTGAGATAACGGTCCAGTGGCGCTTCGTTGCATGAAAACGCCGCCCGGTCATGATGTCGACCGAGCGGCTTGATGGTGAATCGCGGAGCAGTCATGTGCTACTCACCGATGAGGTCACGGTGCGCCTGGGCAGCGGCTCGCAGGCGGGCGCCCGGGGCTGATGGGTTCATCAATGCTTCTACGAACGCGGCACTCTCCTCAGCCGAAAGCGCCAATGTTTCGTGGCGACGAATAGTCTCCTCCGCGGCGCTTCGCACGCTACTCCGGATAAAGTCCGTGACGGACTGCTGTTCGAGGCTTGCCGCGCGCTGCAGTATCTCCTTGTCTTCAGTACTGACCCGTGTTTCGAGACGTTCCCGCAGGAGAGATCCCCGGCGGGTGTGATCTTTGTTGGCCGCTGCGTTTTTCATGCTTGAACCTGTCTCCTTTCCAGGCGATGGCTCGTATCAATGATGATAACTGTACGGCAAATAGCCGTACAGTTCCAGTGGATCGGCGGGAGATGCGAGCGTACTACGTGTATGCGATGAGGTTGGCTGCTATTGTCGGAGGGACGACGCCGTATACTGTCGGCACACAGCGGATAGTCGTGGTTTTCGATCGCCCGGCCGGCCTCGGATGCCGCGAGAGAGGTGTGCAGACATGCCGGATGATTCACCTGCCAACCGCCGGGACGATGATCTCCCCGGGGACGCCCAGCGCAATCCAGACGCAGGCTTGACCGATCTCATTCACCGTGATCGGGCCGCTAACCAGCCCGTGGCCGGCAACCTGCGGTTCGACGGCGATGATCGTGATGATCTTGAGGTCGAGCAGGGCACTGATGTTTTGTGCGCGGACGGTGAGAAGATCGGTGAGGTGGTCGATATCACCGGTGACTATCTCGTGGTGGAATGCGGATTCTTCATCCCGAAAGATATCTACATACCCAAGGATGTGATTGCGGCCGACCATGATGATGACGATGTGGGCGTGCGCCTGACGCTGACGAAGGATCAGTTCGAGAAACGGGACTGGTCCGAATATCCGGACGATAACGACAGGAAGCCTGACGGGTCCGCACGTTGAAGGGCATGGTCACAACAACTCGGCCGTCAGGCTGAGTTGTCTGGGTCGAGGTACTCAGGATGGCCGTCAGGTGATGAGGTGAACGATCGTGGAACGTGGCGTCGTGCGAAACCTCCTTGGGCGCCTCAACGCACGGTCGCCCGGAGACATCTTCCGGATCGCCGAGCGGTGGCAGATTCCACTGTCCGACAACGATGTCCGGCGGCAGGTTGGCGCGCTGTATCGCACCATGACCGACGTTCGCGCCGCCCGCGCCTTTTACGCGCATCTCACCCCCGAGCCCGCCGCCATTGTCAGCGCGCTGGCGCTGGCGTCATCCGAGCTGCGCACGCTCTCCGAAATCGCCGGGCTGATCTCGATGCCGGAGGATACCACCCGCGACGCAGCCGTGTGGCTGTTCTCCGCGGGTGTGCTGGCGCGTGAAGGGGATCGTCAGGAGCTCCCCGTTGGCGCGATTCCCCGGCTGTTCCTTCCCCGCGAGCTCGAACAGGTTTTCACCCGCGTCATGGATGAGATCGAGCTGGGCGACATGCGGCGGGAGCCATTGCGATCGCTCATGCCGATCCTTGACGATGGCGATATCGAGGAAGCCGCCCGCGCGTGGGGGTTGCAGATCATACCGGGGTTGCGCAGCCGGGACCAGCTCACCGACGAATTGCTCCGCCTGATGGACGAGCCGGATCGCGTCAAACGGGCGTCTGGCACGCTGTCGCAGGACGGCATGGCGCTGTGGGAGGCGGTCCGGGAGGCATCGGAGCGGGATGGCGGGATGATCCTGGCGGAGGCGTTGAGCGTCACCGGATTGCTTGCCCCCAGCGCCACCGGACCGCGCGATGCCCCAGGCGCCGCGCGTGTCCTGCTGGCGCTTCAGGATGTCGAACGGCGCCTGCTCGTCTGGCACAGCTACGACAACGATGGGCGACGCTGGTTGTTCGTCCCGCATGAGATACGTCATCCCGGCACACGTCCCCGTACCTTGCCGCTGGCTCCGCTCACACCGGTGCCGGACGCTGATGTGACAGGCGATCCTCCCGGTCATCCGCACGCGCTGGCCTGGGACCTCTTGACAATCATGCGGGAGCTGGCCAGTCACCGCTCGCCGGTCTGGCAACCTGGCGAGCCGCTGGCGCGGGGCTGGCAACGCCAGCTCAACCCGCGACTCTGGTTCGCGGGGGAACAGGCGCCGCCCGAGGGGTACACCGGATTCCTGCTGTCGCTCGCACTGATGGTCGGCATCATCGAGCCCGGCGCCAAACCGGCGCGTTCCGGCGCGGACAAGGGCGCTTTTCGACCGCAGGCGACCGGGAAGTTGCGATCGTGGCGGTCGGAGTGGTTTTCGGAGCAGACCGGCGAGCTTCGCCGCGCCTGGCGCGATCATGAAGACTGGATCGAAGGTCGGGAGCGCGACGAGATCGAGGTGTGGGGCGCACGCTGGCCGGATGTGCGGCTGAAGCTGCTCGACGCAATGTCATCGCTGGAAGCTGGCACCTGGTATCGCCGGCGCGAGGTCGCCCAGCACCTCGCCGAGCAACACCCTGGGATGATCGGCAGCACGTTCACGGTGGCATCGGCTCGGGGAGACGCTGGTCGCGATGCCGGGGACAGTCGCGTGGCAAAAGTCGCGCAGATCATCGCCGGCGAGCTGGACACCGCGTTTCGCTGGTTCGGCCTGATCGAATCCGGTGTCGCCGGGACCGGCAGCGAACGCGCCCGCGTGATCCGATTGACCGAGGCGGGGCGACTGGCGGCGGACAACGTCGAAATCGTGCCGGGCGACGATGCCCGCCTGGCAGGCTCGACGATCGCCGATGATGCGCCGGTGCTGACGCTGGAGGATGCCGGCATGATCGAGCTGTTGCGTCCCGCTCCCCTGCACATCTGGTCGTTGTCGGCGTTCAGCGATCAGGTCGTGCTGCAACCGAACCCGCTCTACGAGCTGACCGCGCCGTCGCTGGGCCGGGCGCTGGGCGCCGGGTTCGACCTGGACCAGGTGGTCACCTATCTGCAACGGCAATCCGGTCAGCCGTTGTCGGACGCGGTCATGACCAATCTTCGTAGTTGGACGGCGGGCTATCGCCGGGTACGGCTGCGCCGGTTGGTGGTGGTGCAGCCAGATGAGCCCGAGCAGCTTGAGGAGCTTGAAGCAGCGCTGGAGGGTGAAGGATTCACCCTGGCGGACAGGCTGCCCGACGGCAGTGGGCTGCGCGTCTTCCTGCCGGAATCCGGCGAGGATGGCACCGCCGCCGAAGAACAGCTGCAGCGCGCCTTGCGGGCAAACGGATTTTCCGGGCAATGGCCGCATGGAAGTGGCGGCACGGGGGCGTAGCGGTAGACTCTGCGTCTGCCCCAGCGAACACCGGCTATACTTTACGTTGCTGTTTTGTCGCCACATGGCGACCCTCGATGCACCCGCGTCATCAGCATCCCAGTGATACGCGCGCCAATCCTGACGAGAGGAATCCCGACCCATGACCGATTCGGTCCGTACCGATGACCAGAAGACGAATGTGCCCGATGGCCGCCCTGTGGCGATTCCGGCTGACATGAAAGAAGTTCGCGTCCGATTTTCACCGTCACCGACCGGCGAGCTGCACATTGGTGGCGCCAAGACCGCGATGTTCAACTATCTCTTCGCGAAGGGACAGGCGGAGCGGAACGGCGTCAAGGGATCGGTCGTGCTGCGAATCGAAGATACGGATCGCAAGCGTTTCGTCGAAGGCGCGACCGAGAGCCTGACACGCGGTTTGAAGTGGCTCGGTATTGACTGGGACGAGGGGCCGGACAAGGGCGGCAGCTACGGATCCTACATCCAGTCCCAGCGCAGCGAGCTTTACCGTGAGGCGACACAGGGGCTCATCGCCACTGGCCATGCCTACCGCTGCTTTTGCTCCCCGGAGCGATTGCAGCAGGTGCGCGAAGACCTCCAGAAACGAGGTTTGCCACCCGGCTACGACCGGCACTGTCGCAACCTTGCCGAGGACGAGATTCAGGCGAAGCTCGACGCGGGCGAATCGCATGTCGTGCGGTTCAGGATGCCGCGCGAGGGTGAGACGCGATTTGTCGACCTGTTGCGTGGCGAGATCGTTTATGAAAACGAGAAGCTCGAGGATTTGGTGCTGATGAAGTCGGATGGCTATCCGACCTACCATCTTGCCAATGTTGTCGACGATCACGGCATGGGGATCACCCACATCTTCCGGGCGGCCGAGTGGATTCCGACCGCACCGCTGCACCAGCAGCTCTACGACGCCTTCGGTTGGGACGTGCCGATGTTTGTTCATGTCTCGCTGATCCTGGCGCCATCAGGGGGCAAGCTCTCGAAGCGACACGGCGCAACCTCCGTCGAGGAGTTCCGCGCGGAGGGCTACCTGCCGGAGGCGTTGCGCAACTATCTGGCGCTCCTGGGGTGGAGCCTTGATGACCACTCCGAAATCTTCAGCGAGCAGGATTTGCTTGAGAAGTTCGCTGTGGAGCGCATGAGCGCCTCGCCAGCCACCTTCGATCGCGACAAACTCGACTGGATGAACCAGTACTGGATCAATCACCAGCTCACCGTCGACGACCTTGCCGTACGGTGCCTGCCGTTCCTGATCGAGGCCGGCGCCATTGAGGACGGTCCAATCGATGCTACGCATCCGATGTTCAAGGAAGTCAAGGACGCCTCGGCGCTGCTCAAGGACCGGATCAAGCTGCTGACCGAGGCGCCGGACCTGATGAGCTACTTCCTGCGGGACGAGCTGCCGGACTACGACGCCAGCTTGCTGATCCCCAAAAAGTCGGACGCCGCTACGGCCCTGAAGGCGCTGGAAGCGGTTGCGGCGGTGTTGCCGGAGATCGATGTTGCCAATGAGGAGGCAACCGACGCGCGACTGCGGGACCTGGCGAAGGAGCTGGAACTGAAGGCGGGCCAGCTCTTCATGCCGATTCGAGTTGCCGCGACCGGGCGCACCCAGTCACCGGGACTGTTCGAGACGCTTCGGGTGGTCGGCCAGGAGCGATTGACGAAACGCGTCGACCAGGCGATTGTGGCCCTGAAGGCGTTGCCGGCGGAGTAGAAAACAACAAGCAGCTTGATCGTCCTTCTGACCCTGAGCGGAGGGAATGGGGAAGAACCCCCGCGCTCATCGGCACCGCGGGTGCCGCATGGATGCCGGTAATTGATCGTTTGCGCTGTGCGCAACGGCTTCGCCGGGGGATGCTTCGCTGCGCTCAGCATGACGGGCTATTTTGTGGGACATAACGGCTTGGTCAGACCACTCAGTGGCGCGTCAGCCTTTGTTCGTCATACCCGTGCGCGGGAGCACTTGTGGCCGCTTCGCGACCACTGGGCGGACAACTCCCGCGGGAGGCCCGCCCCTACACCATCCCTGGTGTGTCATTTTGTGCTTGACGCGCCACTCAGGGTGACGATTGAACTGATTGTTATCACTGAGATCCACGAAACAAAGGACACACCACCCACATGCCCGAACCGAATGGAAACCACCCGAACGACACCGTCCTGTGCCTGGTGCGGCACGGCGAAACCGACTGGAACGCCGAGCGGCGAATGCAGGGACGCTCCGATATCCCGCTCAACGAACGAGGCCTGGCGCAGGCGCGGCTCGTCGCGAACCGGCTTGAAGGCAGCGAATGGGATGCCATCGTCAGCAGTCCACTGGCGCGAGTGATGGGCGTGTCCCGCGCGATTGCCAGGGCGATCGGCTTTCCGGAGGACAGGATCGAAACGCGGGATGACCTGGTCGAGCGCGCATTCGGCGAGGGGGAGGGTCTGACGCTGCCCGAGCGCACTGAAAAATTCGGCCTGGACGGCGAGATTCCCGGCATCGAAACCTACGAGGAGCTCGATGCGCGGGTCATGAACGCGTTGCGGGAGATCGAGCGGCGCCATCGGGGACAGCGCGTGCTGGTCGTGGCGCATGGTGGGGTGATCACCGCCGCGCTGGAGCAGCTATCCAACGGTGAGATGGGGCACGGCAAGAGCTTTATTCGCAATGTCAGCCTCACTACGATCCGGGTGATGGGTGATGATTGGCGGTTCGAGACGATCAACGACGCCGAGCACCTGATGGGGACCGAGTTCGAGCCGATCGAGGCGCCGGTCACCGGCTCCGGCCAGGCGAGCGTGCGGGGTTAAGATAGTCGGATTGAAGCATCTGTTGCCGGCGCTATGCTCCACCTTCGTTGTCGCGACCTTCTAGCGGGATGAGGTTTCCATATCCGCCTCACGCCGCAGATGTTCCTTGATCCACATGCGAGCCAGTGTCGATGGACCAATACCCATTTGCCTGGCTCGTCCGACCAACGCATCACGATCTTCGCGATCCAGGCGCACTGTCAACTTCTCGGCGAGGTGCCGCCCGATGCTGAGATCGGCTCGTTCGAATTCATCCGAAAGCTCTTCTGAATCGTGGGAGTCCCAGAATTCGGCTTCCTCTTCGACCGAATGGAATGCGGGAATCCGGCCGCGGGCTTCCGTCGGGTAGCCAAGATCCGCGGTTGGTGACGTCTTCCTCATTGGTGCAGACCTCCTTCCTGCGCATCGTAATAACGTCGCTCTGATCGACTGGCGGGTCGGGCGCTAATGACGTACCAGACACCAGGTTGGGAAGATACCGACCCAACAATAACCGAGAGCATGCGTCCGGTGATCGTCGGGCCAAGCAGTTGGAATCGCTGCTTGTACGTTTCTCGGACGACTGGGTGAGACGCGACGACCTCCTCCACCTCTTCCGGCACGACGTGGTGCTTTGCGATGTGGTCTCGATTCCAATCGTCCCAATACAGCCGGTCGATATGCAGCCGGGTGATCATCGCTTCTCAATTATACTCCTGATATGTCCGGCATTGTCGGGCAGACATAAAAGCACGCCATTCGGCCTGATCGCCACGTATGGCGTTCTAACCCCGTTCCAGATACCGTTCCCGCTCCCAATCGGTGACGATGCTGTCGAAGGTCTCCTGCTCGATCCGTGCCATGGTCAGGTAGTGTGCGTGGACGACATCGCCGAACACCTCGCGGGCGAGATCGCTGTGCTCCCACAGATCGATGGCCTTGTAGAGCGCGCTGGGAATGCGCGGCGCGTCAGTGGCGCGATATCCGTTGCCGACGAATGCGGCCGGTGGCTCAATCTGCCGATCGATGCCGGTGAGCCCCGCACCCAGCACCGCGGCGAAGGCCAGGTAGGGATTGCTGTCTGCACCCGGCAGCCGGTTTTCGATCCGGAGGGCGTTGCCCTGCCCGACGATCCTGAACCCACAGGTGCGGTTATCTCGTGCCCAGACGATGTTCACCGGCGCCCATGATGCCATGGCGAAGCGCTTGTAGGCATTGACGGTGGACGCCATGAACAGCGCCAGCTCGCGCGATCCGGCGATCAAACCACCCAGAAAGTGGCGCATCGTATCGGACATCTTCGCTGGATCATTTGCGGCGGGGAATGCGCTCGCTGATCCTTCCGCATCCCACAGGCTGATATGAATGTGCCCGCTGGAACCGGTCCAGGTATGGTGCGGCTTTGACATGAAGGTGATCGCGTGCCCATGCCGCCAGGCGATCTCCTTTGCGCCGTGCTTGAACAGCACGGCCCGGTCGGCGGACTCAAGCGCATTGTCGTAGTGGATATTGACCTCGTGCTGACCCGGCGCCGCTTCGCCCTTGGAGAACTCGATGGGGATGCCCGCCTCCGTCATCTGGTTGCGGAAATCGCGGTACAGCGATTCGGCCTTCGTGCCCTGGAAGAGCTGGTAATCCTCGTTGTACCAGCCGAATGGGGTGAGATCGGTGAACCGCTTGTCCCGCGCGTCTTCGAATGATTCCCTGAGCAGGTAGAACTCCAGCTCGGTCGCCATCCGCGGCAGGAAGCCGAGCGCTTCGGCACGCTCGACCTGCCGCCGCAGGATGCCGCGCGGGGCGATGTCGACCATGGCATCGGTCGCCTCATCGACCGCATCGCACAGGACAAGCGCCGTGCCTTCATGCCACGGCAGCACCCGGAGGGTGTCCCAGTCGGGTTTGGCCAGGTAGTCGCCGTATCCGCTCTCCCAGTCGAGGTGGGCGAATCCCTCTGGCGTGTTCATCTCCATGTCGGTGGCGAGCAGGTAGGTGCAGAAGTGGGTGCCGTGTTCCAGGCAATGGTCGAGAAAGAAGTCGCCGGTGACACGCTTGCCGATGAGCCGCCCCTGCATGTCGCAGACGGCGGTGATCACCGTATCGATCTCGCCTGACCGGATTGACGTCGACAATGCGTCGAGCGTGATCTTGCCGCCTCGCACGATGATCTCCTCCTGTGCCGGGTTCGGCAGTGGGGTTCGCCTGTTTGGAATGGTGGTGATTCCTGTACACCGATTATCCTGATTGTGGAGGCGAAATCGGATTCCTGTCAACGGCGGGTGGTGCCAGGATGATGGGAAGCGGGCAGCGGAGTCGGGAATCTCTCCGGCGGGACGTATTCTTCTGGCAGGGTGTTGCGCCGCGGCGCATGAGATTCCAGAATGACCTTGTGGGGATGACGCGGCAGAGCCCGAAACAGTGAAATGGTGGATGCAGGAAAGGGTGGAGCACAATGCGGCTGGCGGACAAGGTGGTGCTGGTAACAGGGGCGGGAAGCGGCATGGGGCGTGTGGCCCTCCGCATGTTCGCCCAACAGGGGGCCAGGATCATCGCGGCGGACATCGATGGACAAGCGCTGCAATCGGCGGTGCGGGAAGTGGCCGACGCCGACGCGTCCATTACCGACGCGATCCTGCCGGTGGTTGGCAATGTCGCCCTGGCCGAAGATGTCGAGCGAATCGTCGAGCGGGGCGTGTCGCACTTCGGCACGCTGAACGTGATTTACAACAACGCCGGCATCATGCCCGGTGAGGATACTGTACGGAACACGGACATCGGTAACAGTGGGACACACACATGGGTAACACATTCGGTTAGGTGGGAGCAAGGTCGTGCAGGTTCACCTCCTTGAGGGTCGTGGCATAGAACTG